>ERZ724513.1708-NODE-1708-length-11077-cov-6.602522_pt1 | contig 11077 bp, 10 predicted proteins | sample MGYA00376046_ERZ724513 | MGnify/ENA primary metagenome ERZ724513 (study PRJEB28724, sample SAMN07190883) | activated sludge metagenome | isolation source: activated sludge of sewage treatment plant in Hong Hong | place: Hong Kong | collected 2016-03-17 ... | reverse complement strand
GCAGGGCCGCGCACCGCGCGGTGCTGGACGGCGCTGCCAGCAACGGCAACCCCGCAGCGCGCGCCAGCCGGGCCACCACCGCGCCCACGGCAGGGGACGCGTCGCCGCAGATCAGCAGGGTGCGCGGGCCCGCGGGCAGCGTCACCGGTTCTGCCCCAGCCGCGGCCGGTTGCCGCACCGGGCGTACGACGGGCTGGTCCGAGTCGCCCACCAGGGGTTCGGCCAGTTCGACGTTGAGGTGCACGGGGCCGGGGTGGCGGCTCGCCGAGCCCGCTGCGATCAGGCAGGCCTTGGCGGCCTGCGCCGTCCACGACGCCGCGGGGGCACCCGAGGACACCCGGGCCGACCAGCGCACGAACGGCTCGAACAGCCGTGCCTGGTCGGTGGTCTGATTCGCTCCGAAGCCCACCAGCGCCGCGGGCCGATCGGCGCTGATCACCACCAGCGGCACCTGAGCGTGGTGGGCCTCCATGACGGCCGGCAACAGGTTGCCCACCGCGGTGCCCGACGTGGTGACCACCGCGACGGGCACTCCCCCGCCCTTGGCCAGGCCGAGTGCCAGAAAGCCGGCCGAGCGTTCGTCGTAGCGCACATGCAGCCGCAGCGACCCCGACGACTCGGCCCGGGCCAGCGCCAACGCCAGCGGTGCACTGCGCGAGCCGGGCGCCAGCACCACGTCACGGACGCCCTGCGCCAGCAGTTGTGCCACGATCGCTGCCGCGCACTGCGGTGAACTCATCCCGCCACCTCCCCACCGGCCGCCTCGACCGTCGCGCGACGTTGCCGCCACCAGAGGTCTGTCTGCGGCGGAGCCTGCCAGGCCTCACCGTCGGGGGCCACCCGACGCACCGCAAGCCGTCCTTCGCTCACCACGAGCGGGTCGCTGGTCACGTCCTGTTGCAGCAGCGCGAGCGTGTTCAGCCCGCACGCGTACGGCAACTCGGGCAGCGCCGCGGCCAGCGCCACCCCGGCCGCGATGCCCACCGAGCTCTCCAGCGCCGACGACACCACCACCGGCAGCCCCAGTCGTTCGGCCAACTGCAGGCACCGCCGCACGCCGCCCAGCGGCTGCACCTTCAGCACCGCCACGTCGGCGGCCTGCAACCGCGCGACCCGTTCGGGGTCGCCCGAGCGCCTGATCGACTCGTCGGCGGCGATCGCCACGTCGAGCCCGGCGCGTGCCAGGGCCACCCGCAGCTCGGCGAGCTCGTCGACTCCGGCGCACGGCTGCTCCACGTATTCGAGCTCGAACCGGGCCATCTGCCGAATCGCCGTCAGGGCTTCGGACACGCTCCAGGCCCCGTTGGCGTCCACGCGAACCCGTCCACTCGGCCCCAGGGCGTCGCGGACGGCCTCGACCCGGGCCACGTCGTCGGCCAGGGTCTGCCCGCGCTCGGCCACCTTCACCTTGGCGGTGCGGCAGCCGCCGGCGGTGGCGTACCGGCCCGCAACCTCGGCCGACACGGCCGGCACGATGCTGTTCACCGGCACGCTGTCACGCACCGGTGTCGGCCAGGGCAGCGTGGCCGACTCGACCGCCGCGGCCCACCATGCGTCGATCTCGGGGCGCTCGTACTCGGGGAACGGACTCCACTCGCCCCAGCCCGCCGGGCCCTGCAGCAGCAGTCCCGTGCGGCTGGTGATGCCGCGAAAGCGGGTGGTGAGGTTCACCTGGTAGGCCACCGATCGCACGTCAGCGCCCGATCACCAGGCCGACGGCCAGACCCACCGCCGCGGCCAGCTCACCGATGCCGATCTGCTTGAGCACCCCGATCAGGGCCCGGCCGGTGCCACCGGCAAGCACCTCGCGCACGGGGGTGACCAGGAACGCCAGCATGGCCAGGCCGAGCAGCGCCCACGGCGTCGTCCAGGCGGCGACCAGCAGCACCCCCACCACGGCCAGCAGCACCAGCGCGGCGAAGAACCAGCGGGTGCCGCGATCCCCCAGCCGGGTGGCCAGGGTGCGCTTGCCGACCGCCGCGTCGCCGCGCAGGTCGCGCAGGTTGTTGGCCACCAGAATGGCGCAGGCCAAGGCGCCGATGGTCACCGCAGCGGCCCAGGTGGCGGGGGTGGTGTGCCCCACCTGCACCAGCACCGTGCCGCCCACCGCGACCAGGCCGAAGAACACGAACACGAACAGCTCACCCAGCCCGAGGTAGCCGTAGGGCCGCTTGCCGCCGGTGTAGAACCAGGCCGCAGCGATGGCGGCGGCCCCCACCAGCAGCAGCCACCACAACTGGGTGATCAGCACGAGGCCCAGCCCGGCCAGGGCCGCCACCCCGAAGCAGCCGAAAGCGGCCGCCTTCACCTGCTCGGGTCGCGCCACACCCGAGCCCACCAGCCGCATCGGGCCCACCCGGTCGGTATCGGTACCGCGCACCCCGTCGGAATAGTCGTTGGCGTAGTTGACGCCCACCTGCAGGGCCAGCGCGACGACCAGGCACAGCAGCGCCGGCCAGAACGCGAAGCCGCCCGCGTGGGCGGCCATGCCGCTGCCGGTCACCACCGGTGAGATCGCGGCCGGCAGGGTGCGTGGACGGGCGCCCTCGACCCATTGCGTCGACGTGGCCACTCAGCCTCCTTCGGCCCACAGCCGCAGCAGGCCCGTCCGATCGATCTTGCCAGTGGACGTGCGGGGCAGGCCAGCCACGCGGCGCAGATCCCGTGGCACCGCCGCCGGCTGCAACGAATCGGCTAGCCGGGCGCGACATTCGGCCAGCTCGATCGCTGCGTCGGTGAGGGCGACGATGCGGACGCCCCACCGCTCGTCGGGCACCGCGAGCAGGGCCAGTCGCGCCGGCCCGAACGCGGCGTCGGCGACCCGTTGGGCCGCGGCCAGGTCGACGTTCACGCCACCGGTGATCACCACATCGTCGACCCGGCCCAGCACCTGCAGCCGTCCACCGCTCCAGCGGCCGCGATCGTTGGTGCGCAGCGTCCGCCCGGTCAACGCCGCAGCGGTGGCGGCCGGGTCGAGCCGGTACCCGCTGAACACCGCGGGTGAGGTGATGGCGATGCGGTCGGCCAGGTCGATCGCCACCTGCACCCCGGCCAGCGGCAGCCCGTCGTACACGCAGCCACCACAGGTTTCGGCCATGCCGTAGGTGGCCACCAGATTCACCCCCGCGGACCGGCCACGTTGCAGCAGGGCGGGGGGTATCGCCGAACCGCCCACCAGTACCGCGTCGAAGCGGGCCAGATCGGCGGTGATCGCTCGATCATCCAGGGCGCGATGCAACTGTGCGGCCACCACCGAGGCGTAGTTGCGGCCCGGGTGTCGCGGCAGCGAGGTCAGGTCGGTGGGCACCACGCTCAGCCGGGTGCCGGCCAGGGCTGAGCGAGCCACGGTCATCACGCCCGCCACGTAGTGCAGCGGCAACGGGCAGACCCAGTGCCCGGGGCCGCCGAGCCGGTCATGGGTGGCGGTCACCGCGGCGCCGATCGCGTCCGCCGTCAGTTGCACACCCTTGGGGTCGCCGGTCGACCCGGACGTGCCGACCAGCACCGCCACGCCGTCGTCGAGAGGCGGGCCGTCCAGTTGCCACGAGGGGGGAAAGCCGTGCACGTCGGCGGCGACGGCCACCCCGGGGCCGCCTGAGAGTGCCTCGGCGACGGCCTTCGCGATGCCGGTACCGGTTGATCGTCTGCAGGGCACCCGTTCACCCTAATGCCGACCTATATTGGTGACATGCCGCGCATACTGCCGGTGCTGATTCTGGCGCTGCTGGTCATCTATTGCGTGGTCGAGGTGGCGCAGTCCGACCCCGACCGCGTCCGGCTCATGCCGCGCTGGCTCTGGGCCGTGATGGTGATCGCACTGCCGGGACTGGGTGCGCTGGCCTGGCTGATCTTCGGACGCCCCGTGCGCCGCCAACCCCCGCGCAACACGCGTCCCCCGGCCCCCGACGACGACCCCGACTTTCTGCGCGGATTGGGTGGGCCGCCGGGCAAACGGTGACCTGTCCCGGTGCTGGCCCGTTGTCACCCGAACTGGTGACAACTGAGAGTTTGCTGAACCACGTTTGTGTGGCACCCTCGTATGGTGCCGTCACCGATCCGCCCCGTACTCGGAGTGCTGGCTGCGGTGACCCTGAGCGCCGGCTTCGGCGTGGTGCCCCAGGCGCACGCACAGGTTCCCGCTGCTGCGCCGGTCGCGCCGCTCGACCGTGACGGTGAGATCTCGCGCGACGACAGCCGTCCGGCCCTGCTGCCCGAGGTTGCGCGGGCGCTCAACCAGCGGCAGGCCGAGCTCAACCAGGCTTCGGTCGAGATCGCGGTGGCCGAACGCACCCAGCAGGTGAACGAGTTCGCGAAGCAGCGGGCGAAGACCGAAGCCGCCACCCGCTACGCCGAACAGGTCGAGAAGCTCGGCTACGACCCCAAGACCACCGACCCTCGCGACATCGCCAAGGCGATGATGCTGAAGGTGTATGAATGGGGCGCAGATGAGTTCACCTGCGTCGACAAGATCTGGACGCAGGAGTCGAACTGGCAGTGGAACGCCGAAAACCCCACCTCGGGCGCCTACGGCATTCCGCAGTCGCTGCCGGCCAGCAAGCTCGCCACTGCAGGCGACGACTGGAAGACCAACCCGGCCACCCAGATCAAGTGGGGCCTGAAGTACATCAAGGATCGCTACGGCACGCCCTGCAGTGCCTGGGGGTTCAAGGCCGGTCACGGCTGGTACTGAGCCACCGCCAAGGTATGCCCTGACCCCCGGGGGCAAGCGTTGATCAACCGGCCGCGCTGGTTGAGCGTGTCGGAACCCTTACCGAGATGCGATCTCGACAAGCTCGATCAACAAGAATCAGCGCTTCCCTGAAGAACTCAGTTGCGTCGCTGCACCGGCGGAATGATGCCGTCCTCGATGGCCCGGCGCAGCAGGTCGAGCTTGTTGTTGGCCGGCCGGTCGACCTGGGTGTACTTCACCCGAATGCGCTTGAGGTACTCCTTGACGCTGTTCTCGGTGATGTACAACTGCTGGGCCACTTCGGGAATTTCGAGCCCTGCCACATACAGCGACAACACCTGCCGTTCGCGCGGGCCGAGGCTGGCCGCCACGTAGGTGGTGTCGGACTCGATGGCCGCCAGAATCTCTTGGCTCAGCACCATCTGGCCGTTCGCCACCGCCTCGAGCGCCTCGATGGTCTGCGCGATCGGCTCGGCCTTGCGGCACACCCCGTCGGCCCCACCGGCCAGCGCACGCCGCACCAGCCTGATGTCGTCGGCGATCGAGTAGACCAGAATGCGGTAGCCGCCCTCGGCGAGCTTCTCGACGTTCTCTTTGGGGTCGGAATCGTCGCCCAGTGATAGATCGAGCATCACCACGTCGGCGTCGACGTCGTCGGCCAGAAACTCATCGACGGTCTCGTGCGAACTGACCACCTTCACCTGGCCCGCGGTGTGCTGCTGCAGGGCCGCACCCACGCCCAGCCGAATCGCCTCGTGATCGTCGATGATCGCGGCACGGATCGGGGCTGGATCGCTCATGTCTTCCTCACTGTCACCGTGCCGGTCTCGTCAATCGTAGTCAGATTGCGTTCGGCGTCGACGGTGAGAATGGTGACTGCCTCGGAATAGCCCTCGGGTGCGGTGCGCGCCACGATACGTCCGCTGGTGGAGGTGCGCACGAGTTGCTCCAGTCGACGCAGCGTGGCCAACCGGACGGCCTCGGGCAGCCGCGACCCGCGGTTGTCGACCAGCACCACCTCGACGCCGCGTCCGCGGGCGGCCTGAATGGCGTCCGAGACCCCTTGCGAGACGAGGTTGCCGGCGCGCAACGCGTCACGCAGCCGGCCTTCGAGAATGCGGCAGTCGTCGCGCTCGGCCTGGGTGAGTTGGTGGGTCGGGTCGGCCAGGTTCTGCAGCAGCGGGCCGATCTGCTCGCGCAACTGGGTGAGCCACACGTCACGCAGCACCAGGTTCGAGAAGCTCTCGGCCATGGCCTGGGTGTTCTCGCGCGAGCGCTTGCGCACCCGCACCAGCTGCTCGCCGATCGAGCGCAGGCCGCGCAGCACCAGGGTGGCCAGCCCCAGCCAGAGCACGGGCCCGAAGATCTCTTGCAGCACCGCTGCCGGCCCGAGTTCGTGCGTGCATGCCCAGTAGACGGCCTGCGCCACGAAGACCGCCAGCCCCAGCCAGGCGGCCAGTCGCTGGCCGCGCACCAGCACCGTGATCAGCAACGCCATGATCACGGTGCTGTGCCAGGTGGAGTTGGTGGGCATCTCGCCGATGGGCAACGTGGCGTGCACCAGATGCGCGATCGCCACCAGGCACACCACCACCAGGCCGGCCTCCAGCGTGGTCATCGGACGATCGCCGGCCTTGTGCAGTGCGATCGCGGTGGCTGCGATGGCCAACCCCTGGGCCACCAGCACCGGGCCCTGGTTGGGCATCGAGATCGCCGAGATCAACCCGACCACCACCTGCACGCCGACCACCAGCCAGACCAGAAACAGAAAGACCTCGACGCGCAGCACCGAACGTAACGCCTCGGACGCCCGGCGCCGCGAGATCGTTTCGCCCGCCTGCTGGTCGCGGCCGCTCCAGCGCAGGCTGACCAGCGTGCCGTCACCGGGGCGCGAGGTGATGTCGACCGTGCCGCCGACGCCCGCCATGCGCTCTCTCATCGACACCCGAATGCCGAACCGACCCTCGGGCACCTCGGCGGGGTCGAAGCCGCGGCCGTCGTCACGAACGTCGACCCGCACCCGCTGGTCGTCACCGACCAGCCGAGCCGAGATGTCGATCGTCACCTGGTCGGCCTCGGCGTGCCGGGTGACGTTCATCACGGCTTCGCGCGCTGCCTGCCCGAGCGTACTGGCCACCGACGCGCTGACGGCCACCGCGTCGCTGTCGGCGTCCACATTGACCGTGGCCTGCGGACACACGGCCTCGACCATGCCCTCGATCAGCCGGGCCAGTTGATGGGGCGACAGCGGCTGCCCCACGTCGGTCGGGGCTCCCGCTTCGGCCAGCGAGTCGAGCGCCGCCCCGGCCAGGTCGGCCACCTCGCCGCGCGGCTGGTCGGTCTGCACCGCCGCCACCAGGCTGGTCATCACCCGGTCGTGAATGATGCCGTCGAGCACGGTGCGGCGCTGGCTGAGCGCCTTGTCGATGGCCCGGTCGGCCTCGACGCGCTGAGATTCGGCGGTGGTGGCGTCCAGCTCTTCGACCGCCCCGGCGAAGAACTGAATCAGTAGCAACAGGGCGGTGGGCAGCACCATCAGGGTGAGCACGTCCTGCAGCGCCCCCAGCGGTGGGCGGGCGCCGCCGGCCGGCGTGAGCCGCACGAAACCGAACGCCAGCGACGAAACGGCGGCGTAGCCGAACCCCACCCCCACGGTGGTGGCCATCGCAGCGCACACGCTGGCCACCCCGAGACACATCCACAGCCACGGCGCTGCTTGCGCCGGGGTGTCGATGAGCCAGGCCAGCGGCCAGGTCAGCAGACCCACCAGAACAGCCAGCGCGTACGCCCCCGACAGCCACCGAACATCACCCAGTTGCCACGCGTACACCGGCATCAGCAGGCTGAAACCGACGATGCTGCCGCCGACCAACACCAGCCAGATCCAGTGCAGGTAGGGCAACTGGTTGAGTGAGATGAACAGCGCAGGCACCAGAATGGCCAGGCAGGTCATGCCCAGGGCGCGCGCCAGCCACAGCCGCAGACCGGACGCGGTCGCACCCCGCGCAGGATCAGCCCTGCCCAGGTTGCCGCCGCTTCTCACAAACGAAAACACGCGTCCCGGCACTCCGAACCATCGCTCGCACTGACCCGCGGCCCGCGCATGGGGGCTCTGCCCGGGACGAAATTCGGCGTTCCGGGACCGACCTGGCTCATACCCGTCATAGTGCCACTCCCGTCCGACGGTCGCCAGGCGGGTCCGCGACCGGTCACATCGCGAAGGTGTTGGTGAAGGCGTCCGTGGCCGTGACCGGGGTCTTGATCAGCTTTCCCGATTGCAGAAACTCAGCCATCTGAGCCCACTGCGTCGCGTCCAGGGCCGGGCCGAAGGTGCCGTCGTGCACGTCCATCAGGTCGATGGACGCCTGCAGCACCGCTTCGGCGTTGGGCCGGGCCGCGGCCGTCCACCCCGGAATCTGGGTGGCGGCGATGTCGATCGCCTTCGGCTGGTCGGCAGCGGTGGCCTCGATCGCGCTCGCCACCGCCTGCACCACCTGGCGGACGACCTCGGGGTTCTTCTTGGCGTACGCGGTGGTGGTGAGCAGGCAGGTGCTGACCAGGGGCACGGTGCCGGCGGCCACCGGCAGTGCGCGTGGGTTGGCGCCCGCGAGTTGCAGCTGCACCAGTTCGTTGGTGGTGAAGCCGACCACGGCGTCCACCTTCTTGGTGGTCAGCGCGGCGACCTGGGTGTAGCCGACCTCGACGATCGTCACGTCGGCCTCGGTCAGCCCGGCGGTGTTGAGCGCCACCTGGGCCGCCAGCCACGATTCGCCGTAGCGGCCGGGCACACCCAACCGCCGGCCCTTCAGGTCGGCCAGGGCCTGAACGGGTGAAGAGTCGAGTGCCAGCACCTGCACCGGAAACGACTTGTAGTAGGCGCCCACGGCGATCACGTCGACACCCTCGGCGCGCGCCTGCATGGCCTCGCTGCCGGCCGCCACCAGAAAGTCCTCGGCACCTGAGGTGAGCGCGTTGAACAGGCCCTCGGTGGCGCCGTGATGACGCAGGCTCACCTGGGCCGGCACCGGGTCGAACAGCTTGTCGTTGACACCCACATAGAACGGCGCGAACTGCACGTTGGGTATGTAGCTGAGCCCGATGACGGCCCGGCTGGTGGGCGCGCTGCCCGAGGCCGCAGGCGACCCGCTGGTGGTGGACGGGCCGGCGCAGCCCGCGGCGGCGAGCGCCAGAGCGGCGGTCAGCAGGGTTCGGCGGTGCATGGACGACTCCTTCGAGGCTTTGTTCAGGTCAGGGCTTCGACGATGGCGGAGCGGCGCTCCCACCAGGTGATCAACGAATAGGCGGTGGCGGCGATCACGCACAGCCAGGCGATGGTGGCGAACATGCCGGTGGTGTCGACGGCGTCGCGTTGCACGGTGAGCACGGTGCCCAGGCCGCTGCCGCCCATCACCATTTCGCCCACCACGGCGCCGGTGACGCTGAGCGCGAAGCCGTTCTTGAACCCGCCCAGCAGCGAGGGCAGCGCCAGCGGGGCCTCGACGTGACGCAGCAGGCCGAGGCTGCCGGCGCCGTCCAGCCTGGCGGCGTCCACCACCTCGCGGGGCACCATGCGCAGGCCCACCACGGCGGCCACCAGAATCGGAAAGAACACGATGAGTGCGCAGAGCAAGACCACGGGCAGCAGGCCGTAGCCGATCCACAGCACGAGCAGGGGCGCCAGCGCCACCGCGGGAATGGCCTGGGTGGCGCCGAGAAACGGTTGGACGGCGTCCGAGAACCACGCCGAGCGGTGAATCGCCACGGATAGCGGCAGCGCGACGGCGGCGCCGATCAGGCAGCCGCCCAGGGCTTCGGCAAGGGTGACGGCGAGGTAGGGCCACAGGGCTCCGGTGAGCAGGTCTGACCAGAACCGGGCCAGCACCTGCACGGGGCCGGGCAGCAGCACGGGCGAGGCGACGCCGGCCAGGGCCGTCCAGAGCGCCAGCAGGGCGAGCCCGAGCAGCAGGGGGGCGACGAGGCGCCTGGTCTGCGGGCTGATGCTGGTCATCGTCTCCTCCGGTTCGCTTCGCGACCGGGGGTCGGCGCAGGAGAATGCGCCGATCGACGGCGCACGCAGAAGCGGACGCCGCCCGTGCTGCCTCCCATCCGGACTTTCACCGTCGGTTCCGGAGTTTCACCGGATCAACCGTCGCATTGCTGCGACGGGTCGCGGACTGTCACCGCCGGTTCGGACTTACACCGACCCCGGAGCACGAATCGCCCTCATGGTATCTCAGTGCGGGCGGCGGGCCGTTGCGGTTCCGCGGTCGAGCTTGGGTGGTCGAGCTTGTCGAGACCCCGTCATTCCGGCGAACGCCGGAATCTCCCACCCAGATCGCGACACACTCAACGACGAGATCCCGGCGTTCGCCGGGATGACCGGGGGCTGGCACCCGCCTAGGGTGGCGTCCATGCGCCGCCCAGACCCCGTTCAAGCCGTGGTGTTCGACTTCGACGGACTGCTGGCCGACACCGAGAAGCCCTGGGGGGTGGCCGAGTCGGCGATGTTCACCAGCCGTGGCCTGCCGTACGGCGATGTCGAGCGGCACCAGTTTCTGGGTACGGCGGTGCCCGAGACCGCACGCACCATGGCGACCCACTTCGACGCGCCGCACGCCGACGTGCCGGCCGAAGTGATGCAGCGCGCCCGCGTCGAGTTGGCGCGGTCGGCCCCGGCGATGCCGGGCGCGGCCGCCCTGTTGCGCAGTCTGCGCGGCCGGCTGCCCTTCGCGGTGGCCAGCAACACCCCGCGCGAACTTCTGGACCTGTCGCTGACCGGTTCGGGCTTGGCACCGCTGGTCGACGTGGTGGTGGCCGGTGACGAGGTGCCGAACGGCAAGCCGGCCCCCGATGCCTACCTGCGGGCGTGCGAGCTGCTCGGCGTCGACCCCGGCGGCGCGATCGCCGTCGAGGACTCGCGCACCGGGGCAGCGGCCGCGAGGGCCGCGGGGCTGTGGGTGGCGATGATTCCCTCCGGCCCCAGCGAACCGGACGACGCCCACGCGTTTCTCAGCGCCCTGGACGATCCAGAGCTGCACGCCTGGCTCGCCCTTGGCTAAGCGGTTCCGGCACAGCCCGAACCACAGTTGAACACAGCAAAGGCACAGATTCACGGCCTAGCGTCACTGCCGTAAAACAGCTGAGGAGACGCGAAACGCATGTCAACCGATGAACCAGGCGCGGCCGCGGAGGGGCAAACCGCGGACCTGACCGACCCGGCGACGGTGCCACCGAAACGGCGCCGTTTTCGTATGTCGGGCAAGAAATGGCTGTTGCTGTCAGTCGCCTTCGTGGTGCTGGTGGCTGCCGGCGTGGGCGGCTGGATGTTCTCCCGGTCGCGTAGCAACACCGCCAACCAATCGACGTCGCGCACGGTACAGGCCACGC
>ERZ724513.1703-NODE-1703-length-11089-cov-4.952782_pt1 | contig 11089 bp, 8 predicted proteins | sample MGYA00376046_ERZ724513 | MGnify/ENA primary metagenome ERZ724513 (study PRJEB28724, sample SAMN07190883) | activated sludge metagenome | isolation source: activated sludge of sewage treatment plant in Hong Hong | place: Hong Kong | collected 2016-03-17 ... | reverse complement strand
GCGGTCCCGAAAAGCGATCATGTCGCGAAATTTCCACGTCGTATCGACATGGAGCAGCGGGAACGGCAGCCGGCCCGGGTAGAAGGCTTTGCGCGCGATGTGCAGCATCACGCTCGAATCTTTGCCGATCGAATAGAGCATCACCGGCCGGCGGAACGCGGCTGCGACCTCGCGCAGAATGCCGATCGTTTCGGCTTCGAGTTGGCGCAAATGGGTCGGCAGGGGCCTCGGGATCATCTTGCAACGCACTCAATAAGGACTCTCGCCGCTGTATTGCATCTCCGCGGGCCGCTGGGAAAGAGGCAGGCGCAGCACGGCTGACATCGAGCGAAAGCCCGGTGACCCGCCCGCGCCTCGGGTACGGGCGCTCGCGACTGTCGTCTGCGGCCATCGCGCCACGCGGCCCGTCCCGGCTACGCCTTAGGGTCGCAAACCCCGGCCGTGCCACCTGCTCCGACGCTTCCGCCAAGCCGGGGGCGGCGGCGGCGATTGGCCGCGCGGGTGACGGAGCACGGGGTTTCCCGAATATGTGCTGGCGGCAATTTGGATATGCTCGGTTCGATTGCGCACCTGTCGGCATCCGGAGATGCCGTGTGTTCGGGAAACGCAAGACCATGAACAATACCTTAAGAATCCCGATTTATTTTACGCAGCCAACCTTGCTGATGACACATTGATGTCCTGTGTAGCTCGAGCAGTTTTCAGGTCGTTATTTCCGACGCGGCTCACGGCATAGTATTATTACTTATAATTGGGGGACTTCGGACTATCGGGGTTAAAAGGGGGAACCATGACCCTAAGGCTGCCCTTCGCCACGCTCACGCGCGCTCTCTGTGCGCTTCTCATCCTGACGGCTGCCGCCGCTGCGCAGGTCGCCCCTTCGGGCGGCGCGCAAGCCGGCCCGTCATCGACGGAAAATTCGGGTGAAAAAGCCGCTGCAGCGAAACCCGCCGATTCGCTGGGACGAAGCACACCACAAGGCCTCGTAAAAGGCCTTATGAATGCTTTCGCGAACCGGGATTATGAGCGGGCGGAAAGGTACTTCGAAACCAGTTCTGCCGATGTCAAGGGCAAGCCGCGAAGGCTCGCCAGCCAGTTTCACGACGTTCTCGATCGCGCGGGAACGGTCACGACGCCGACCGAACTGAGCCTCGCCAACGAAGGCAATCAGAACGACGGACTCGCCGAGAATCTGGAGCATTTCGGCAGCCTGCAGATCAACGACAAGGAAATCCCGCTTCTGGCCAAACGGGTCGAACGGGACGGCGCGCAAATCTGGCTGGTTTCGGCCGAAACGCTCTCGGAGATGGCGAAGCTTCCCGGGCTCAGCGTCCGCAACGCGCTGGACCAGCCGCTGCTCAATAAAATACCCGAGGGACCCATCGTCGGCGGCGCCCCGCTCTCGCACTGGGTTGCTCTGGTGCTTGTCGCCGTCCTCTGCTTCGCGGCGGCTGCCGGGCTTGTCATGCTGCGGCGTCGTGTTCTCAGCCTGTTCACGCGGAAGCACGACCAAACCAGGTTTGCGAAATTCGTCGATGCTTCGGCGATGCCATTGCGGCTGATAATCGCGGCCGGGGTGTTTGTTGCGATCATCGGCAGCCAGACCTTGGGCCTGTCGGTGCTGGCGCGTTACCACGGCGCCTACATTGCGCAGTTTATCGCCGGGATCGGACTGACGTGGCTCGCCTGGCGGATCGCCGACGCCGTCTCGGTCTACGTGCTCGACCAGATGTCGCGCCGCGGGCAGGTCGCGGCCTATTCGGTCGTGAGCTTCCTGAAGCGGTTCGTCCAGGCGGCGATTGCCGTCGCGTTCATCGTTGTGGTCATCCGCAGCCTCGGCGTCGATGTGACGACTGCTCTCGCAGCCCTCGGCCTGGGCGGCCTTGCCGTTGCGCTCGGCGCGCAGAAGCTGTTCGAGAACCTGATCGGCAGCCTGACATTGGTTGCTGACCGGCCTGTACGCGTCGGCGATTTCTGCCGGTTCGGCGAAGCGCTCGGAACGGTGGAAGACATCGGAATTCGCTCGACCCGCATTCGCACGCTCAGCCGGACGATCCTGACGGTGCCGAACGGCGAATTCGCTTCGATGCAGATCGAGAACTATTCGAGTCGCGATCGGTTCTGGTTCAAGCATACCCTGAATCTTCGCTATGAAACGAGCCCGGAGCAGGTGAAGTATCTGCTGCAGGAGCTGCGTGCGATGATGCTCGCGCATCCGCGGGTCATTCCGGATCCGGCGCGCGTGCGTTTCGTCGCGCTGGGCGCGCATTCGATCGACCTCGAAATCTTCGCCTATGTCCATGCCAACAACTTCGACGAATACCTGGAGGTCCAGGAGGATCTGTTGCTTCGCTGCATGGATGTGGTGAATCAAAGCGGAACCGGCTTCGCGTTTCCCTCGCAAACCCTGTATGTCGCGCGCGACGACGGGATCGACAAGGCGAAGGCGCGCAACGCCGAGGAATCCGTGCGCGATTGGCAGCAGAACGGTTCGTTGCAAGGCGCTCACCGCGACGATGACGTCATTCGGACGCTGCGTGAAACCGTCGCCTTTGCGTCCGGCGGCGCCGCGACCAATAGCAAAGCCAACGGAACCAACGGAAAGGCGAACGGATGGCGCGGAGCGTAACGCCAACCGCTCTTTGATCCAGTTGCCGAGGTAAGCAAACAAAAAAGTCCCCGCGAGGAGCGGGGACTTTTTATTCGTACGCACGATTTCCTCTCGCTCAGCTTCCCGTCTCGTTGGGCTGGCAGACGCCGTTCTGATTGCGATACGAACCCTTCGGGCACCCGCTCCGGTTCGAAAACTTGCGCCGCGGCGGATTGTTGATGTCGCCGCGCCCGTTCTCCTGCGCTTCGAGATCGATGCAGCGGCCGGCTTCCGGAACGTAGGTCTTGCGTCCCCAGCACCGCTTGCCGGCATTCGTGCGATTGAAGCTGCGATGTTCGCGATAGGGTGTGGGCTGCGCCGCAGCCTGATGGCTGCTGCCGATAATGGCGCCTGCCAAGAGGCCGACGCCGACGCCAACGCCGAGGGCGACGGCGGGATTGAGCTTCCCGGCCTGGGCTTGCTCGGTAGAAGCGGTGAAGCTGCCGGCGAGAACGAGCGCGGCGAAGGCGGCTGCGGCGAATTTGGATTTGTTCAGCATGATACTCCCCGTCGTGTTTGAGCCCGGTGTGCGACCGTGATGGCAGAGACGTAATTGGAGGTACGGGGAGGTTCCGTGACTGCGCTCACACAGATCCGTTCAGGCTGTTCGAGATCGCGGACGCGCAGCCTCAATCTGCCGACGCCGGCAATTTGTCGAATGCCGCTTGCAGATCGACGGCGACCGTGACCGTGTCGTCCATGTCGCCTGCGCGCTTCCAGGTCGTGACCTGGACGGTATGCGGCGCCGAGATCGAGAAATCCCCCGACAGCATCGGCCTGCCGCCGATCATGTCGGTGAGTTTCGCGAACGCGTTCTTCGCGCGACTGTAAACCATGGTCGGGAATGACCAAGGCGAATGCCCACCTGACGAGATCATGCTGAACACGAAAAACTGCGAGTCCGGCGACCATTTCGCGTGGTCGACGTAATAGCCATTCATGCCGCGCGGTGAAGAATAGTCTTGGGAGGTCAGGGTATCGCCCTTGCGCGAACGGATGACCACACGGCTCTCGATATCGGGTGTCGCAAAGAGACTCACACCGGCGGGAAGCACGAAAGCCTGCAATTCCCCGTCGGGAGAATTGAACACCTCGGGGACGACGTCCTGACAGCTCGTCGCCGGCCGCGGAGTTTGCAGCAGTTGGTGTCCCCGGCAGAGGTCGTCGGCAAATCCGTCCACGGAGAGGCAGGTCGCGACTGCTGCGCCAAAAGCCAATCGCTGAAACATGCCTGCGATCACCACGGCTAGTCGCATGGCTTTCTCCACCGGCAAGGACATGACAGTCCGAAGGCCGGACAGTACACCAAAATGCCGGACGCGCGTCCAAGCGTGGTGGCCGGTGGTCGCCGCGGATGGGCTCGTGCCGCGCCGCGATTTGAATCAGCGGTAAGCGGCGCCGCAGGTCAGAATTTCAGGACCACGCCGCCCGTGACCGTGTGCGCGGAAAAGTCCTGGCTGAATTCGCCATCGTAGCGCGCGAAAACATGCCCGCCAGCGCCGCGGCCGATAACGGCCAACCCGGGCTGAAGGCTGTCGCGATCCTCGGCGATCGTCTGGATCACGAAGCCGCCGGGTTGCCCCACCAAGCCTGCCGCCAGGTTGCCCGACGAAGCCGCCAAGCGGTGGGTCCAAACCAGATTGCTCTGTAGCGCCCAGCTTAATGGTCCGGCAGCGAAAAGATCATAGGCGGCGACTGCGCCCAGCCGTGAACGCAATCCGTTGCTGATCTGGTTTTCCACGGCCAGATCGATGCTGCCGGCGTTGGTCTCGCTGAAGCCGTGCCGATCCAGCCAACCATAGGAAAGGCCGGCAAAGGGCTTTACCACAAACTGATTGAGCTGAAGCTTTGTCCCGAAATCCAGGCGGCTGGCGACGCCGAACGCCTCGGCGGTCCCGTTTGCGGCCCGCGAAATCGCCGTGGAAATCCCGGGAAAGCCGAGCCCGGCGTCGGGAATGACGATCTGGCGGTTCACATTGATCGCCGAGTAGCTCCCGGCCACCGCGCCGTCGATCAGCACGTAGCCGAGCGTGGCGCCGCCATAGGCTCCGAACATGCCTGTTGCAACGTTTCCCGTGCTGCTTCCGATATCCCGCCAGGCCGTGTTGCTCGACAGCACGCCGGCGCCGATCCCGAATACGACGCCATTGCTGCCTTCGTAGCCAATCCCGCCAAGTCCGCCGCCCGTAGTCGTTCGGTAGCCGGGCATCGTGCTGGTCCCCGCGCGATTGCCGAAGTCTCCGAGCACGCGGCCCCAGGCGACGACGTCCGGGGCGATCGCATAACGCTGGACCTGGGGATCCTCGTATGGCCATCGCGTCGCGTCTATCCGCCCTCCGAAGGCGTCGAGCACCAGAGTCTGCTGGTGCCCGATGATCAACGGCAGCGCACCGTAGCGGTCCGGGCTGAGCTGGTTGATGGCGGAGGCCAACGGTGCGGCATTCGAGGGGTTGGCGAGATTAAGCACATCGAGCGAGGTGAGCACCTGGTCGAGATCGCTGTAGGCGGCGACGCATCTTTGATCGAGATAGGCGCCGATGGCGCCTGCATTCGCCGAAACGCGCGGCCCATAGACGAGCACCGGTCCGCCATTGTCCGGCGTCGGGAGAATATAATTCGTCTGCGGAACTTGAAATTTGCCGATGACCTGTTTGCCGACATAGTATTGCAGGCCGCCTCCGTTGCCCCAGAAAAGTCCGGTGGAAGGGTCTGTGATGGGCCCGGTGGGGCCGCTCCAGAATTGGGTGCCGGCGGGGATGATGACCAAAGCGATTGCGTTGTTGCGCGTAACGCCCGGCAGGTTCGGCAGCGCCCAAAAATCCAGATATTGCTGGCGCGTCAGGCCACGCAATTGCGCGAGCGGCAAGATATAAGAGCCCACCGCGCCGCCGTGCGGATCGTTTGGATTATAGACAAACGTACGCGCCCCGATGAACGGTTGGGAATTGGTCACCGTATAGGACGTGCTTCCCGGCAGGAACGGGGGCGTGGCGGTCAGACCAAGGATGCTGTTGATGAGGTCGCTCGGGATGCTGTTGAGAACGCTCCCGCCCGGGACGACCGTGGGGTTTGCCGTGCTGCACAGCAAGGCTGCGGCCGGCGTCGTGCCCAGGAGGCCAACGGCAAGAGCAAGAGCGCCCGCCCGGCAGGCTCCGGCATGACGACGCTTCTGGCGGGGTTCGGCCCGTCGGCTCTTGTGTTTCATGGTTGCGCCCCCCTCGGACGAGCAGGAAACAAACTGGACGCATGGTGGAATATGAATTTATTGTACACGCCTTGGCAGAAAGCGCTGTGATCTGAACGCCACAGTTCTCAGCCGCAATAACGATCAACTATTTCGAGGCGCTATGAGAGGCCGCGACAAAGTTATGTGCGGCGATGCGGCCGTTCAGGCTTACAGTTAGAGCGCTTTCCGGCAAAGCTTTCGCCAGAGACAATGCGACAACTCGAGGGGAACCGGAGCGAATTCCGATTCAATCAGACCGGAATTCGCTCTCGCGGCGGCTGAATTTCTGGCGACTGAATTTCCTGCAAAGGCCGATGCGTCCAGCCGCGGCACCGAGAGCCACGCTTGCTGGAATCGTTGCGATGGTCCGGCGGGCGCGAGCTACCTGTTGACCAACGCCATGAGCTTCCCTCCATAGCGAGGCCCGCTGGTCTTTCCCGGCGGCAGCGCGTCATCCAGCGCCTTCATCTCCTCGGCGGTCAGCGTAACGCGCGCCGCGCCGAGATTCTCGTCCAGATACTTGCGCCGCTTGGTGCCGGGGATCGGCACGATGCCGTCGCCCTTGTGAAGGATCCATGCGAGCGCGAGCTGCGCCGGCGTGATCCCCTTGTTCTTGGCCAGGTCGCGGAAGAACGCGGTTGCGCGGAGGTTCGCGTCGAAATTCGTGCCTTGAAGTCTCGGATCGCTCTGGCGGCGGAAATCGCCTTCGGTGTAGTCCGCGGCCGGTTTGGCGGCGTCGGTGAGGAATCCCCTGCCGAGCGGACTGAAAGGGACGAGGCCGATTTTCAGCTCGCGCAGCGTGGGGATGATGTCTGCTTCAAGGTTGCGCTCCCACAGCGAGTACTCGCTCTGCAGCGCGGAGACGGGATGGACCGCATGGGCGCGGCGGATGATGCTGACGCCGGCTTCCGAGAGCCCGAAATACTTGACCTTGCCGGCCTTCACGAGCTCGCCCACCGTGCCCGCCACGTCTTCGATCGGCACCGCCGGATCGACGCGGTGTTGATAGAGAAGGTCGATGTGGTCGGTCTTGAGCCGCTTCAGCGAAGCATCGACCACCTCGCAAATGTGTTTGGGCCGGCTGTCGGTTCCTTGCAGCCCGCTGCCGATGGCAAAGCCGAATTTCGTGGCGAGGACCACGCGATCGCGCCGCCCCTGCAGCGCGCGGCCGAGCAGTTCCTCGTTGGTGAACGGGCCATAGACCTCGGCCGTATCGAGAAAGGTGCAGCCGAGTTCGATGGCGCGATGGATGGTGGCGATCGACTCCTGGTCATCCGGCGCGCCGTAGGCGTGCGTCATCCCCATGCAGCCGAGGCCGATCTCGGAGACCTCGAGACCTTGGGATCCGAGTTTTCGTTTTCCGAGCATGAACGCGCCTCCACGATTGCCTTGCCTTGACGACGATCTAGTGATGCGGACGCCAAAGCAGTAGTAGGCGGACGCAAAGTTGCGCGCGCCATTGTTGACTTGAAGGACAAGGTATCCAGTCCGAGCGCGATGGAATTTCGGCGCTGCGCGTCGCCCCCAGGCGTGGGCGCGATGCGGCGCCGAGCGCGGCTCGCCACTCAGCGTCGCGAGGCGATGTCGAGCCAGAAACGCATGGCGGCGAGCGGTATGCTCATCGTCACGGAGGCAAGGTCGGCGTTCGACAGACGCGTGGCGAATGCGCGGCTGCCGGGCGTCGCCAGCCAGCGCGACGGCCATTCCACCGCCATGCGGCCGAGAAAATTGTTGATCAACACGGCGTCGATGCAGCTCCGCGCCGCGCCGATATCGGCGATCACGCCTTCGAGCGCATGCAGCATCTTGCGCAGGACCAGCATCTTGGCATCGAACCGCACGCCCGCGTGCAGCGAGTTGTCGAGCAGTTCGGTGACCCACAGCAGCCCGGGCAAGCGGAACGCCTGCAATTGTGCAAGCGCGGCGTGGATCACCGGCATCACCTTGTCCGGCAGAAAATCCGGGTGCGCGGACAGCGCCGCGAGCCCGCGCGCGATCCGGTCTGCGTCCAACATCACCGCCCCGAGAATGATCTGGACGAACGCGATACGGCGCGTCTCCTCGAGCGTCGCCGCGAGGCTCCAGTCGAGGATGGCGAGGCGATCGTCGGGCGTGTACAGCAGATTCCCAGGGTGAGGGTCGCCATGAAACAGCGCGGCGTCACCATTTGCGAGGAGTGGTCGTGCGATCAAGGACGCAACGATCAGTTCGGCGCAGGTGCGGCGCTGCTTGTCGCTGTCGAAGTGCCGGTCCGTCACCTTGCCGCCGTACACGCGCTCCATCGCGGTGATGCGCGGCGTGCAGAAGGGAAACAGCGCCGGAATCTGAATGCGACGGTCATCGGCATATGTCGTGCGCGCGAGGTCGAGGTGGTGTTGCTCGCCATCGAGCTTGGTCTCCTGCCGCAGGCGTTCGGCGAGGCCCTCGAAAATCTCCTTATAGGCGAGGCGCGGAATTCCCAGCGCCTCGCACTCGTTGTCGAGATGTGCGCCAACCCGCTCGAGCAGCGCCAGTTCCTGTTCGAGCCGTTCTTCGATGCCCGGCTTGAGCACCTTGAACACGCCTTCGTCCTGCCCCCGGCGAAACGGCACGACCACCGCCACGCTTGCTTCCGCCAGGGCAGGGGGCGCGAGGACGACCCCGAGGCGGTCGAGCGGCCCGAGCTCTTGCGCCAGGATAGCGGTGATCTCCGGCAACGGGATCGAAGGCGGAAGCGACTCGAGCTGTTGCAGCTGCAACCGCAACTCCAGCGCGAGGCGCCGGTCGCGCGCCAAAGTCTGGCCGAGCTTATGCAACGCCGGACAGCTTCGCGCGAGCGTTGCAATGCGCTGGGACATCGTCGCCGTAAGCGGCAACTCCGTCTGGTCCCGCACGATCGCGTCCTGGTGGGCCTCCGGCAGCCCGTCGAGAAAGACGATCAGCGCCTGTCTGATCGGCCGCCGGTAATGCGCATACGCCTCCGGCAGCACGGCGCCGACGTCGGCCTCGTCGATAAGAAGTTCCCAGTCGGTCATTGCGCTCGCGTCAAACGGAGGAAGGTGCAGGGTGTGGCGCTGATTGATGTGCGTTTCCGAAGCGGCACTAACAATGGTCTGGGCCGAAAAGGCAAGTCGGCGCATCGGAAGCCGTGGTTTGCACCGAAGCCGCGCTTCTGCGGGCGCTATCAGCTGCCGCGATAGGTCGCGAAGCTCCACGGCGTGACGAGGAGCGGAACGTGATAGTGCCCCTCCGGCTCTGCAACCGCGAAGCGGAGCGGGATCGTGTCGAGAAACGGTGGGTCGGGAATCGGGGCACGCTGGGCGACGAAATAGGCGGCAACCTGAAAACTCAGCTCGTAGCGGCCGATCGGCAGAGGGCGTCCGGCAATGAGCGGCTGATCGGTCCGCCCATCCGCGTTGGTGACGGCGCGCGCGACCACCCGGCGCTCGTTCTCACCGATCTCGGCAAGCTCGACCGGTATGCCGGCGGCGGGGCGCCCCGCCCGCGTGTCGAGCACATGGGTCGAGAGCCGGCCATGCACCTTGAGCCGGTCAGGTGCGCTGACGCGCTCGTCCAGTCGCAATGCGGCGATCCGGAAGATTTCTTCCAGGGCTGCGCCCTGTTCCTGAGCGGGTTCGCCCGCCAGCCGCCGCTCGAACTGCGCGAGAATCGACTCTTTGGTATGCCGCCGCACGCAGATGATGAACGGCATGGCGAATTTAGCGCGATAGGCCGCATTGAGCCGATGAAAGGTTGCGTATTGCTCGTCCGTCAGGCGATCGAGCCCGGCCGCTCCTTGTTCCGCACGCGAGGCGGCCGTCAGATCGCCGGCGCGCGCCGCCTTGCCGGCAAGATCGGGATGGCCGTCAATCAGCGCGCGCTGCCGCTCCGCTGCGGCATCGCGCACCGCCTGGGTCATCGCGTGGAGGAGGGCTTCGAGGTCCGAAAACGGGCGGCGCCGCGCCGCAGCGGCCGCGACCCAGGGCGCGTGTTCGAAAATGTCGCCCAGCGCAGTCGCGAACTCGGCGTCGCTGGCGGCGTTGAGGGCATCAAGGGACAGTTGCGGCATTGGCGGACCTTTGTGCGACGTCGCTGGGCGCTTCCCTAGGCGATGAGGGGCGCTGTTGCGGCCAGCGCCATGTGCTCGCGTCGCCAATGGTGGGCGATGTCGAGCCGCGTCGCCACCCAGACCCGATCGTATTTTTCGATGTGATCCAGGAAGCGGATAACGCCCGCAGCCCGTCCCGGCCGGCCGGCGAGGCGGCAATGCAGCCCGATCGACATCATCTTGGGGGCTGCGTCGCCCTCGGCGTAGAGCACGTCGAACGTGTCGCGCAGATAGACGAAGAAATCCTCGCCGGTGGCGAAGCCCTGCGGATTGACGAAGCGCATGTCGTTGGCGTCGAGACTGTAGGGCACGATGACATGCGGTCCGTGCGGGCCTTTCACGAAATAGGGCAGGTCGTCGGCATAGGAATCGGACGAATAGACGAAGCCGCCGTCTTCGAGCACGGCTTTGAGCGTGTTCGCCGAGCACCGTCCCGTGTACCATCCGAGCGGCCGATGACCCGTCGTCTCGCCATGGATGCGGATTGCCTCCGCCATGTGCGCGCGTTCTTCAGCCTCCGGCACATCCCTGTAATCGATCCATTTGAGGCCGTGCGAGGCGATTTCCCATTCCGCCGCGCGCATCGCCGCCACCGCCGCGGGATTGCGGCGGAGCGCCTGCGCGACCGCGAAGACGGTGACCGGAAGCCTGCGCGCAGTGAACAAGCGCCACAGCCGCCAGAAGCCGGCGCGCGATCCGTATTCATACATCGACTCGACGTTCAGGTGACGCTGGCCCGGCCACGGCTGCGCACCGAGAACGTCGGAGAGAAAGGCCTCCGAGGCAGCGTCGCCGTGCAAGATGCAGTTCTCGCCGCCCTCCTCGTAGTTGATGACGAACTGCACCGCGATCCGGGCGCTCCCCGGCCAGCGCACGACAGGGGGATCGGCGCCATAACCGATGAGGTCGCGCGGGTAGCCGGCGTCCTCCTTCTCCGTGCCGTTCGTCATCGCGCGCCCCCAGCGAGCCAGGCTGCAAGAAGCCGGCGCTCGCCATCCATCATCTCGGTGACGTTTCCCGGCGGCATCGCATGCGAGCGCACCGCGTTGAGGTCGATCAGCCGGGCGTGCGCGCGGATGCGGTCGGCGGTGTCCAGCATGACGCCTTTCGGCGGACCGGTAAGCCC
>ERZ724513.1700-NODE-1700-length-11104-cov-4.066160_pt1 | contig 11104 bp, 11 predicted proteins | sample MGYA00376046_ERZ724513 | MGnify/ENA primary metagenome ERZ724513 (study PRJEB28724, sample SAMN07190883) | activated sludge metagenome | isolation source: activated sludge of sewage treatment plant in Hong Hong | place: Hong Kong | collected 2016-03-17 ... | reverse complement strand
GCGCCTTGGTGGCCCAGGGCAATGGGTGCTCAACCTGCCGCCCACCAATGTCGCTGGCCTGATGGTGCTCTTCCGTTCGGTGGTTAGCGGCATCCCGCCAGCTGATCGGATCGGCGCGGCCGGCGGTCGGGCCTATCTTTCGCTCGTGCCGACGCAACTGCATCGCATGCTCGACGACTCGGCGTCACTGCAAGCGTTGCGCGGCTTTGCCGCAGTACTCATTGGTGGCGCGGCCTTCCCGCCAGACCTGCGCCAACGAGCAGAAGCACTCGGAGTCCCAGTAGTCGCCACCTATGGCATGAGCGAGACCTGTGGTGGCTGCGTGTACGACGGTCTCCCGCTCGACGGCGTACAACTGCGGATCGAGTCGGGTGAGGTGCAGATCTCGGCCCCGATGCTGTTCGAGGGCTATGTGGGCGATGAGTCCCACACCGCCGAGGTTTTGCAGGACGGTTGGTTCCGCACTGGCGACTTGGGTGAGTTGAGAGACGGTCGACTCACGATCACGGGTCGCAAGGATGACTTGATCAATAGCGGTGGCGTGAAGATCCCGGCGCTAGTGGTGGCCCAATGCCTAAAAGAAGCACCCCGCGTCACTGATGTGGCCGTCCTCGGGGTGCCTGATCCGGAGTGGGGACAACGGGTGGTCGCCTTCGTCGTTGGTGAGCTCAACCTGCCCCAGGCCCGAGACTTGGTGGCCGATAGCCATCCCCGGCAGTGGGCGCCGCGCCAGCTCGTCGTACTCCCCGAGTTGCCGGAGTTGCCCAACGGCAAGGTAGATCGGCAGGCCTTGGAGCAGATTGCGGGTGAGCAACTCTCGTGATCGTCTTCCGGATCCCCTTGCGCACACGCTTTCGCGGACTCACCCATCGCGAAGGGGTGCTCATCGAAGGGCCCGCTGGCTGGGGTGAGTTCAGCCCCTTCGTTGAGTACGACGATCAGGTCAGCGCCCCGTGGCTCGGCTGTGCCCTCGAGGCTGCGGAGGAGGGCTGGCCGCAGCCCGTGCGCGATGAAGTGCCGATCAATGTCACGGTGCCTGCTTGCTCCCCAGAGCGGGCCCAGGAGATCGTGTCGGCCCGGCAAGGTGCTGCCACCGCAAAGGTCAAGGTCGCCGAGCCGGGGCAATCGCTGGCTGACGACCAGACGCGTCTTGAGGCGGTCCGTGACGGCATGGGGGCTGGCTTGATCCGCATTGATGTCAATGGTGCTTGGTCTGTTGATGAGGCCTTGCGGGCGATCCCGATCCTGGAGCGCGCAGCGGGTGGGCTCGAATATGTCGAGCAGCCCTGTGCCACGGTCGAGGAGTTGGCCCAGGTGCGGCGTCGGGTGCGGGTGCCGATCGCTGCCGATGAGTCGATCCGGCGAGTCGAAGACCCCTATCGGGTGCGCGACCTGGCCGCTGCCGATATCGCCGTACTCAAGGTGCAGCCGCTGGGTGGGGTGCGCCGTTGCCTGCAGATTGCCGAGGAGATCAAACTCCCGGTTGTGGTATCCAGCGCAGTGGAAAGCAGCATCGGGATCGCGGCGGGATTGGCGCTGGCTGCTGCTCTGCCTGAGCTGCCCTATGCCTGCGGGCTGGCAACGATGCAATTGCTTGAGGGGGATGTGAGTGCCGATTCGTTGGTGCCTGTTGGCGGGTCGATTGAAGTACGCCGACCCGCCGTCGACCCTGATTTGGCGCGGGCGTGGGCGCATCCTGAGCCTGCAGCCTGGGAGGCGCGCGTCGCCCGGGTACGCGCGATCAGGGATGATCAACTCTTGTGAACCCCTCGACCACTTTGGCCGCCTGGCTGATCAATGAGTTGATTCAACGTGGGGTCGAGCAAGCCGTGATCTGCCCGGGTTCACGCAATGCTCCGCTGCTGTTTGCGTTCGAGCGCTCGCCGATCCAGATCCACAGCCGCATCGACGAGCGCACCGCAGGCTTCTTGGCCCTGGGCATTGCCAAGACCTCGCGACGCCCGGTGGCGGTGGTGACCACGAGCGGCACTGCTGCAGCAAACCTGCACCCCGCGGTGCTGGAGGCCGCACACGCGGGCGTGCCACTCGTCGTACTCACCGCTGACCGGCCTGCTGCTTTGCGCGGCACCGGTGCCAATCAGACCACCGATCAACGCGAGTTGTACGGCGACGCGGCGACCTTCGTTGATCTCGAAGATGTTGATCAACAGGGGCTGGACGATATGTGGCGTGCTGATGGGCCGGTGCATCTCAACGTGTGTCTGGCTGAACCACTCATGCCTGATGGTGAGTTGACCTTCGCGCCGATTGGTGGGGTGAGTGTTGCTGGGTCTGAGCCGGTGGGAGTCGAGTTGCCGCTCGGCAAGCGCACCGTGGTCGTTGCTGGTGACGACGCAGGTCCTGCTGCCCGCATCCTCGCTGAGGCCGCGCACTGGCCGCTAATGGCCGAGCCGACCAGCGGAGCCCGCACGGGCAGTTCGGCACTGCGCACCTATCGCCTGCTATTGCCCACTCTGGGGCACGAGGTAGAGCGGGTCGTTGTCTTCGGTCATCCCACGCTCTCGCGGCCGGTCGCCAGTCTGCTCTCCCGTGAAGACGTGGAGGTGATCTCGGTGCAGGCCAAGGGGCGTTGGCCTATTCGGCCCTTCGCGATTGCTGCGGAGTACGCCGCATTGCACGCTGGTGCCGATGACCCGGCGTGGCTTGCGCGCTGGCGGGCTGCTGATGCAGTACTGGGCGCAGCGGTTGACGAGACGATTGCTGGGTGGGGTTTCACGCCGTACGACGTGGCTCGCGAGGTGATCGCGGCCCTGCCTCCCGGTGGGCTCTTGGTGGTCGGGGCGAGCAATCCGATCCGAGATCTCGACATCATGGGCGTGCCCACTCCAGTGCATGAGCGCCGGATGGTGATCGCCAACCGGGGATTGGCCGGCATCGACGGCACCATCTCTACGGCGATCGGCGCCGCGCTCGGGCGCCCACACTCAACACGTGCGATCGCCTATGTGGGCGATGTGACCTTCCTCCACGACCTCAACGGACTCCTGATCGGCCCGGCGCAGACTCGGCCCGATCTGAGCATCGTGGTCGCCAACGATGACGGTGGCTCGATCTTCGCGACTCTGGAGCAGGGTGCTCCTGATTACGCCGCTGCGCACGAGGAACTCTTCGCCACTCCACATGGTGCTGACTTGGCGAGCCTGTGCAAGGGCTTTGGGGTGGCCCATCAGGAGGTACGCAGCGCAGCAGATCTGGCAGCCGCCTTGGCTGGGTCAACGCGTGGGATCAGGGTCATCGAAGCTCGAGTCGGCCGAGCCGACCGACGCGATTGGGATCAGGCGCTCAAGGCTTTGGCGACGAGTCTGTGAGTGGCTCTAACTGGTTGTGGCCCAGTTACGTCGGATGCTCTCGCGCTGCTCATGAGCGGCCCGACCTTGGGCGAGGATCCCAAGGACTGCCGCGATGGCGTAGACAATCCACCACCACCAGTGTTCGCGGACGATGGCCAAGTATCCGCCACCAGTGAATGTCTCGATATCGATCGAGCCGAAGAGCAGCATCAGGCCAGCGACCGCAACTGCGGCTCCGCCCATCGCGCTGAAGACTTGGAGAAAGACCAAGGGGAGATCGGCCACGATCGCGACTACCGCGAAGACCAAGCCGAAAGCGACCGCAATCAAGATGACCACCCAATTCCAGGTGACCCCGATTGCGGCCATGATCGCACCTCCGAGTGCGAAACCGACGCCAGCCATAGCGATGGTGACGGCCACGAAATAGTAGAGATAGGCCAGGACCGCGAAAATCAGGGCCAAGCCGAGGCCAACGATCCAGCCCAAGGCGGTGCCCAAGAAATGATCACCAGTGAAGTGGGTGATCAGGCCCGAGCCGAGTCCGAATCCAGCCAGCGCGCCCCAGATCGTGATCACGATCCGCATCAGCGGGGCTCCTCCGAAACAGAAAAGCAGACCTACCACGATCGCGACCAAGCCAAGGATGATTTCCACCATGTTTGAAGGCTAGTGGAACCAAGGACTTTGGTGTGGCTCGACGGCGTCGTGTTGGCCTTCGAATCCGAGCCCCCGACGTAACTTTGCTGGGGCGGCACGCGGCTGGGCCTGACGTCGCCGGCAGCAAGATCAGTCCATGTGTGACAACTCCGCAGCTGCAAGGTGAGAGGATGCTCGAATGGTGCCGTCGTCGATTCCAGGAAGCTTCGTGCGCAAGGTCACGGGAAAAGCAACCAACGAGGTCTTGGAGCAGGTTGACCCCAATGTGATCTTGGCCAATGTCGACATTGATGCGCTCCTGGAACGAGTCGACATTGACGCTCTCTTGGACCGCGTTGACATCGATGCGCTGATGGCTCGAGTCAATGTCGACGAGTTGATCGAGAGAGTGGATCTGGATTCGATCTTGGACCGTGTTGATTTGGAAGCCTTGGTGATGCGTTCGGGCGTGCCCAAGATCATCGAGCAAAGCACCACTCGTTTTGCGGGTTCGGCGTTGAATGCGTTGCGTCGCATGTTTCTAAATATCGACCTGATTACCGGATTTGTGATCGATCGACTCTTGCGCCGCCGCCGGGTGGAGTGGGCATTCACGCCAGCCGCCCTGCGCCCTGAGCAAGCACAGATCTACGATCGCCGACTTGATCTCAGTGCTCGCTATGCCGGTGCGATTCCCCGACTGGCAGCCGTGATCGTAGACCTCTGGCTGATCTCGATCTCCTCAACCCTGCTTCTTGCTGGTTTTGATTATCTCAATGCGCGGCTATTCGGTTGGACCTTTGATTTCGGCCAAAGTGGCTGGTGGATCATTGGGTTGGTCCTGCTCTCTGCCGGCTATTCCTATTTTGGCTTGGCCATCGCCGGCCGTACGGCGGGCAAACTGCTACTGGGTCTGCGAGTTACTGAGCAAGACGGTCAAGATCTTCGAGGCTGGTCAGCATTTGTCCGCACGCTTTGCTGGCCGCTGAGCCTTGCGATGGCGGGCCTTGGGATGCTGCTCATAGTGGTGCATCCTCAGCGCCGTGCCCTGCATGACTTGATTGCCCACACTGCGGTCATTCACGATTGGGCGCCGCATCCGGTCACTGTGCGCGCGGCGATGACCGAAGCGCTGATGCAGCGCTCGAGCTAGTACTTGCACTGCCCGGCGTGCCGCGAACGACCTTGCGGCCCGTCAGCGATACGGCCACAAGGTCGAGTGAAACCGCAAACCAGCTAACTAGATTGACGCACGTGTGATGTTGCGTTGAACGCAAATGTAATACCGCGCAAAGCGCAAACTTGATACTCGCTCGTGATCACTTACCGGGACCCCGTGGCCGACGACCTCGACGCGTTCAGCCACCTCTTCGCTGGATAGGGCCCCAGCGCCACCATGGCAGCGAGTCGTGCTCGGCCGCCTTCGACGTGGAGTGCCCCATGCGGGCCGTCGGCTCCGCGAGCGTGGTGCCGGCCTAGCTGAACCAACGGGTCAACGAAAGCTGAGAGAGACCAAAGGTCAACCTCTCTTGCGACTGGCGGTGATCACGAGCACGATCGCGGTGAGCGGGAGGAGCAGCAGGGCGGCGACGGTGATCCAGATGCCGACCTCCCAGGCGAGTTGTACGCCGAGCCCGTCGCCGATGGCGACCCGGAAGACCAGGCCGATCTGCAGCACGATCAGGGTCACCCACATGACCGGGTGATAGGGCAGGGGACGCCGGATGACGGCGGGCAGGATTACGGGTGCGTGGGCGATCACCATCGACATCGCAAAGCCTAGGAAGACCGAGTGCACAGCGGCGTCATAACTGGCGAAGGTGTTTGGCTCGCCTTTGATGATCCAGATGAGTGCACCTACGGTGAGCCACACATAGCCGAGGAGGAGGGCCGCGGCAGAGAAGCGGGGTAGCCCGGTGAGTTTGATGGTCTTGCGGGCGACGTCACCGTTGGCTGACCAGAGTGTCAAGACGAGCACGGTTGCGCCGAAGAGGTGGGCGCCCGGTTTGGGGGCGAGCAGCGAGGCCAGGGCGCCGATGATCACGATGGAGCTCAAGATCAGCAAAGTGCGCTCGCTGCCGGGCGGGCGGTGGAGGCGGGCGAGTTCGACCCGCTCGGCGATGATCGTCAACAAGATGAAGGTGACCAGCCACGGCAAGAGCATGGACACTTCCAGGCGCAGCCACAGTAGGGCGGCTGCTAGGGCTGATACCGCGCCGAGCAGTTCGACCGCGGTTGCTTCGTCGTACTGTCTGGAGAAGAGTTGCACATAGACCGCAACGAGCACGATGCAACCGTTGACGAGCGCGATCGTGCCGAGCCATTGCGGTGCTCCGATGGTGAGCAGGATGCCGCCGAGTCCGAGCAAGCCAGGTGCGGCCAGTCCCCAAGTGCGCCGCAGCGCAACGGCCCGCTCCAAAGCGATCAGGGTCCCGAGGAACCCAAGCACCATGAGCATGCCGTGGCGTGCGGTGAGGTCGGGCTGGTCGACTGGTGAGGGTAGGCCGGCGAGGAGGAGTCCGGCGTCTAGGCCAGCGAGTAGGGCTACCCCGCCGGGCAGTAGAAATGCCGTGGGCGCGTATTTCAGGCGCTGGGGTCCCTTGGTGGTGGTCCCACTGGGTGAGTCGGTCACTGCCACGAACCTCCGCCGAACCGTAGTATTTCACATGCTTTTTGGATAAAATAGCAATCTAGTCAGTCTTTCATGGAAGGAGTCCCGGTGACTTATGTGATTGCGCAACCTTGTGTCGATGTCAAGGATCGCGCGTGTGTCGACGAATGTCCGGTTGATTGCATCTATGAGGGGGCGCGGGCCCTCTATATCCATCCCGACGAATGCGTCGACTGTGGCGCCTGTGAGCCGGTGTGTCCGGTCGAGGCGATCTATTATGAAGACGATGTGCCTTCGCAGTGGGAGGGCTATCTGGGTGACAACGCAGCATTCTTCGAAGACACCTTGCCAGGTCGCAGCGAGCCTCTGGGGTCTCCTGGGGGCGCTGCGAAGATCGGTGAGCTCGATATTGATGCACCGTTGGTCGCATCTCAGCCGCCTAACGTGAACGACTGATTGGACTAACAACGGCAATGTCGCAGCAGGGTCACCAAGTCGGTACCGGCCGGACCACGACCGACCTCAGCGGTCGGCGTGGACGGGTGCTCTCTGCCATTCGCGCAGCCGACACGCCCGCCTCGATCGAGTCTTTGGCCGCCGAGCTCGACCTGCATCCAAACACGGTGCGCTTTCACACGAGCGCGTTGGAAGAGGCGGGCCTGATCGAGCAGGGCCGCGAGCAAACCGGCAACAAGGGCCGTCCCCGGGCCGTCTTCGTGCCGACTAGCGAGGGCGCGCGCAGCGGTGCCCGCAACTATCAACTGTTGGCAGCGGTCCTTGTCGACCAACTTGCGCAGGCATCACCCGAACCCTTGGCTATGGCCAGATCCGCAGGCAGGTCGTGGGGTGAGGCCCTGGCCTCCTCATCTACACCGAACCGGCGGCGGCGCTCTCCTGCTGGGGAGGTGGTCGCGCTCCTTGATGAGATGGGCTTTGAGCCCGAGGCCAGGCCGCAGCGTCTGCCTCAACGCATCGAGTTGCACAACTGTCCCTTCCGCGAGTTGGTCGATGAGCATCAGCCTGTCGTGTGTGCGATCCATCAGGGGTTGCTCGATGGCATTTGGGGCGCTGACCAGATCAATCCTGATCATGAACAACAGGCCGGGTTGAGATTGCAGCCGTTCGCAGCTCCTGGAGTCTGCGCCATCCATTTGGCCGGAGAGTCCTGATGGTCACCCCGGTGCGCGTACGCCGCATCTACGACCCGGCGCAGTCTGATGATGGTTATCGGGTGCTGGTTGACCGCTTGTGGCCACGCGGCCTGTCGAAGGCCAAGGCCGAGATGGATGAGTGGTGCCGAGAGATTGCCCCATCGACGGAGCTTCGCAAGTGGTATGCCCACGACCCAGCAAAGTTGGCTGAGTTCACTGATCGCTATCTCGCCGAGTTGGCTGACCCAGCCCATGCCGCTGCGCTTGATTCGCTTCGGGCTCGAGTTGGCACGGGCCTGACCTTGCTGACGGCGTCCAAAGAGGTGGAGCTGAGTCAGGCGCAGGTTTTAGCGACGTACTTGAATCAACACCAGGGCTGAATCAACACCCGGCCTGAATCAACACCCGGGCTAAGGTGACCTCCATGCGTTTGACGAAGTTTGGTCATGCCTGCATCAGGATCCAGCACAAAGCTGAAGTCATCGTCATTGACCCAGGCTCCTTCACTGAGCCAGAGGCGGTGTCGGGTGCCACCGCGATCTTGATCACCCACGAGCATCCAGACCACTGGACCCCAGACCAGCTGCGCCGCACCGATGCGCCCATCTACACGATTGCCTCGGTGGCCCACCAGATCGAGCAGTCAGCGCGCAGTGTGCTTGACCGGGTGACGGTGGTCGGCCCAGGCGATCGGTTCAATCCGGGCGTGCCGGTGAGTGTGATTGGTCAAAAGCATGCGGTCATCCACGCGGAGCTGCCGCATTTTGACAACAGCGGCTATCTGCTCGAGCTCGATGGGCGCGTGCTCTTCCACCCCGGCGATGCCCTGACCGTGCCGCCTGGCCAGGTCGATCTGCTCTGCCTTCCGGTGAGCGCACCTTGGCTGAAGATCTCCGAGTGCATCGACTATGCCCGCGCGGTTGGCGCTCCCAGGTCGCTGGCCATTCACGACGAGATCTACTCGGCGGTCGCCCTAGATATTGCGGCGGGGCATTTGCAGCGCTTCTTGGAGCCCATGGGTTTGTCCTACACGCGCGTCAACCCAGGCGCAGACTTCACCTTCTAGTCCTGAATCAACCGCCCAAGGCGTCGCGAACCGGCACGAGCTTGGCCTGCGACTCTGCCAACTCGGCCTCGGGATCGGAGTTTGCGACGATGCCGCAGCCAGCAAACAATCGCGCCCTGTTGCCCGAGATCTGAGCCGAGCGCAAGGCGATCCCAAACTCACCGTCTCCGTTGGCGTCGAACCAGCCAACTGGCCCGGCATATCTGCCTCGGTCCATGCCCTCGATCTGGTCAATCAGGTCGACTGCGGTCTTGGTGGGTGTGCCGCCAACCGCCGCAGATGGGTGCAATGCGTCGGCGAGCTCAAGCAGGTTGGCTCCGCTCTGGTCGACCACGCCTGTGACATCGGTGGCCAGGTGCATCACATTTGGCAGGTGCAGCACGAAGGGCACTTCGGGCACATTCATCGAAGTGCAGTGGGGATGTAAGGCTTCAGCCACCGAGCGCACGGCATATTCGTGCTCTTCGAGGTCTTTTGATGATCTGGCCAACTGACCAGCCAAGGCAACATCGCGTACGTCGTCTCCAGTACGCCGGATCGTGCCAGCGAGCACTCGAGAGGTGACCAGGCCGCGTTCGCGGCGCACCAATAGCTCTGGTGTGGCCCCGACCATGCCGTCGACATGGAAGGTCCAGCACATGTCATAGGCCTGGGCCAGTCTTCGGATCGGCCAGCGTACGTCGATCGCATCGCTGGCAGTGGCGATCAGGTCGCGGGCCATTACCACTTTTTCCAACTCGCCAGCGTTGATCCTGATCACCGCCTCCCACACTGCACCTTCCCAGTCAGCGGCGCTGCGCGAGCCATCAGCAAAGGCCACGCTCGCGGGAGCGGGTGGTTCGCCGTATTGGGTCAACTCTGGCCGGATCGGCTCTGGGTCGGCCTCGGACTCCTCACCGATCACCGTCATCCACGCGTGGTCGCCGCGGCGGCCAACCACCACGCGTGGCACCACTACCGTGGACTCGCCGGGTGTGTCGGCGAAGGCAAAACTGCCCATGCAGATCAAGCCAGTACCGGGCAGTCTGACGGTGTCGTCGATTTGGGCTTCATCGCAGACCTCTTGCCACCATGCGCTGGCATCAGAGAAGCGAGTGGGGCCGCAGGTCTGAGTGGCCAAGGTCGTGCCCCAACACACGATGCCTTCACCATTGCGCAGCCAGGTCATCGGATTGTCGGTCGGTAAGAGGCCGACCAGTGGACCTGGGTCGGCTATCTCGCGGGTGCGCGCCACCAATGCCACGGCAACGAGCCTACGCTGTGATCCGGGGGGCCGAGGGTGGCACTGTTACTTGGACCAATAGACGATCACTTTGTCGCCGATGCGCACTTGGTCAAAGATCGAGCGCAGGGCGCCATAGTCACGCACATTGACGCAACCATGGGAGGCGCCGTTGTATCCCTTGCGTGCGAAATCGCTGGAGTAGTGCACGGCCTGGCCCCCCGAGAAGAACATTGAGAAGGGCATCGCCGTGTGAAAGATCGAAGACACGTGATTGCGCGACTTCTTGAAGACTCGGAAGCTTCCTTCACGAGTCGGGGAGTAGCTCGCCCCGAAACGCACGTCGACCGTCTTGATTACCCGGCCATCGATCATCCAACGTAAGGATCGGCTGCGTTTGTCTATGCACAGGGCGCGTCCGGTGCGGCAGCGGGGGTCTGCCCCTGGAGCCATCGCGTCGGTGAGCTCGGTCAGCTTCTGATAGGTCGCCCGATCGGTCAAGCCGGTTGCTGGCAAACCCTGATTGGTCTGGAAGGCGAGGACGGCTTGTTGGGTCGCGGGATTGTAGAAGCCGGTGATCTTGGCGGGGTACAAGTCGCGCAGTTTGAGGCGCGACTGGATGTCCTTGACAGTCGGGCCTTGTTGGCCCGGACCAATCGGCCAGACAACAGTCTTGACCTTCTTTGCCTTACGGGGCCGCTTGTTCTTGTGCCCCTTCTTCTTGGGGTGCTTCTTGGACACGACGTGAGTGCTGGTCGGCGCGGTGGTTGTGGCTTGAGCACTGCTGGGCACCAAGGCGCACAAACCGAGCAGGAGAGCACTGAAGACTGCTAGGGCGAGGGCGCGGATCATTGGTCTCACCTGGAGATTGTCCCTCAGGAGTAGCCAAGGGCCAAGGTGATCCTGATCTCCGGACTCTTCGCACTACGAGCTAGTTGCTCCCGGTGGGCTTGACCGCATGATGCAAGGTGACGATCCCGCCGGAGAGATTCTTCCATCGGACTTTGTCCCAGCCGGCGGACTGGAGTCTTTGGGCGAGCCCGGATTGGTCCGGCCAAGCCCGGATCGACTCTGCCAAGTACACGTAGGCATCCGGTGAGGATG
>ERZ724513.1699-NODE-1699-length-11104-cov-7.136935_pt1 | contig 11104 bp, 12 predicted proteins | sample MGYA00376046_ERZ724513 | MGnify/ENA primary metagenome ERZ724513 (study PRJEB28724, sample SAMN07190883) | activated sludge metagenome | isolation source: activated sludge of sewage treatment plant in Hong Hong | place: Hong Kong | collected 2016-03-17 ... | reverse complement strand
GGCAGCACCCGGCGCATGCGCTCGGCCGCGGCGAGCGAGGCGGGGTCGCCCTCGGCCGCCGACGCCACGAGGGCTTCGGCCGCCTGCGGCCCCACCAGCCAGCGCGCCTGCTCGCCATTCATGACCCGATGTCTACCACCTGGCCCTGCGGCTAGGCTGTTCGCCATGAAGCTGCTGCCCCGCGTTCTGCTGATTCTGGGTGGTGTCGCCCTGGTGGGTGCCATCGGCGTGCTGTCGTACGGCGGCTTCGAGACCTGGAAGCAGTACATCGCGCTGTCGGCCAACCGCAGCATGGCGTTCATGAACCCGGTCGGTTACATGATCGGCGGCGCGGCGCTCGCCCTGCTCGGTGGCCTGCTGGGCGGCTATGCCCTGGCCCTGCCGCGCAACCCCAAGCAGCCGCCGGCCGTCACCCCCAGCCCCACGCAGACCTCCAACCCGACCGAACTGCGCTGACCCGGCGAGCATGACGTCGTTCGAGGCGCTGCTGGAGCAGCGGCCCGTGCTGCTCGACGGCGGCTTCGCCACTCGGCTGGAGGCCCGCGGGCATGACCTGAGCGACACCTTGTGGTCGGCACGGCTGCTGCTCACCGACCCCGACGAGGTGCGCGCCACCCACGCCGACTTCTTCGCCGCCGGCGCCGAGGTGGCGATCACCGCGTCGTACCAGGTGAGCGAGTCGGGTTTTCTGGCCGCCGGACGCACCGTGGCCGAGGCCGACGAGGCGCTGGCCCGCAGCGTGCGGCTGGCCCGGGCCGCGGCGGCCGACTTCGACGGGCCGCGGTTCGTGGCAGCGTCGGTCGGCCCCTACGGAGCCGGCCTGGCCGACGGCTCGGAATACCGCGGTGACTACGGGTTGAGCGTGGCCGAGTTGCGGGCGTGGCATCGTCCGCGATTGCAGAAACTGGCCGCGGCAGAACCCGACCTACTGGCCTGCGAGACGATTCCTTGCCTGGCCGAGGTCGAGGCGCTGGCCGCCGAACTCGACGACCTGGGCGTGCCGGCGTGGATCTCGCTCACCACGGTGGGTGACCGCACCCGGCTTGGCGAACCCGCGGCAGAGGCGTATGCGATGGCTGCCGATGTGCCCTGCGTGGTCGCGCTGGGTGCCAACTGCTGCGATCCGCGCGAGTCGGCCGACGTGGTGGCTGCGGTAGCGGGCCGTCGTCCGGTGGTGTTCTACCCCAACAGCGGCGAATCGTGGGACGCGGTCGCCCGCACCTGGACCGGAGACGCGGCGGCGTCCGAAAGCGTGGACGCCTGGCGTTCCGCCGGCGTGCGCGCACTCGGCGGCTGCTGCCGGGTCACCCCCGACCAGATCGCGGCGATGGGCGCCCGGCTGACTGCCGAGTGAACCTGACGGGATCGTCAGCGGTGGTACGTCCACGACGCGGGACGGCCGTCGACGTAGGGCATCACGCCGTGGAACGGTCGCGGGTCGTCGTCGAAGACCAGCGGCAGAAAGTGACGGTCACCCGCCCACATCGGCAGTGGTTCGCCGGCCCCCAGCAGCCGGTCGATGGGCACCCAGTCGAGCGGTCCGTCGTCGTTACGCTCGGGCACCTCACCGGTGAAGGCGTCAACGACGAACAGGAAGCCGAACCAGTCTTCGCCGCCGGTCCCGAACCCTGGCCACGAAATGGTGCCGCGCAGCCGCTGCGCGGTAACCGTGATGCCGGCCTCTTCCATCAGTTCGCGATGCAGGCAACCGACCACGTCCTCGTCGGCTTCGAGCTTGCCGCCCAGCCCGTTGTACTTGCCCTGGTGCTGATCGCCGTCACGGCTGCGCAGCACCATCAGCACCCGGTCACGCTCAGGGTGCAGCACGTAGCCCAGCACCCCGATGATCGGCCTGAGCATCAGACCAGCACCGTCGACACCGGCAGGCCCGAGTTGGCCCCGATGTCGAGCGAAGACGGCCGCAGCCCGCGCTCGATCACCTCGGCGCCCAGCACGGCCATCATGGCGCCGTTGTCGGTGCACAGCCCCGGACGCGGCCGGCGCAGCGTGATGCCGCGGGCGGCCGTGCGCTCCTCCAGCAGCGAGCGCAGCCGCGAGTTGGCGGCCACTCCCCCGCCGATCAGAAGGTCGCTGACGCCGAGGTGCTCGCAGGCGTCCACGGCCTTGGCGGTGAGCACGTCGCAGACCGCTTCTTGAAACGAAGCCGCCACGTCGTTGATCGGCACGTCTTCGCCGTCGCGGCGCCGGGTCTCGACCCAGCGTGAAACAGACGTCTTGAGCCCAGAGAACGAGTAGTCGAAGCGATGCTTGACCAGGTCTTTCTGGGCGGTCAGCCCACGCGGAAAGGCGATCGCCCTCGGGTTGCCGTCGGCGGCGGCCTTGTCGATCACCGGGCCGCCCGGGTAGGCCAGACCGAGCAGCCGGGCCACCTTGTCGTACGCCTCACCGGCGGCGTCGTCGATGGTCGAGCCGAGCTCGCTGATGTCGCCGGTGATGTCGTTCACCAGCAGCAGCGAGGTGTGCCCGCCCGACACCAGCAGGGCCGCGCAGGGCTGCGGCAGCGGCCCGTGGTCGAGCAGGTCGACCGCCACGTGGCCGACGAGGTGGTTCAACCCGTACAGGGGCTTGTTCAGGCTCGCGGCCAGGGCTTTCGCCGACGCCAGCCCCACCACGAGGGCCCCCATCAGGCCGGGCCCGGCGGTGACGGCGATGCCATCCACCTCGGTCAGGTCGACATCTGCGGTGGCGAGGGCGCGTTCAAGGGCCGGCCGCATGGCTTCGAGGTGCGCTCGGGACGCGATCTCGGGCACCACGCCGCCGTACCGCACGTGCTGCTCGACCGATGAGGCCACCTCGTTGGCCAGCAACTCGTGACCCCGGACGATGCCCACCCCGGTTTCGTCGCACGACGACTCGATACCCAACACCAGCGGAGCGCTCATGCGATCGCCTCCCCCCGCACCAGTTCGCGCTGCATGACCAATGCGTCGCGATTGGTGCCGTAGTAGTTCACCCGATGGCTGATCACCGCGAAGCCCAGCCCGCGGTACAACGCCAGTGCCGGCTCGTTGGCCCACTCGACCTCGAGCAGCATCCGCTCGGCGCCACGCTCGGCGGCCCAGGCCAGCCCCTCTGCGACCAGGGCGCGGCCCAGCCCCTGCCCCCGCGCACGAGCGGCGACCACCACCCGATTCAGCTCGGCCACCTCGGCGATCTGCTGAAAGGCCGCCACACCGAGAACGACTCCGTCGGGGGCACGTGCCGCCGAGACCAGATGGTCGGCGCCGCTCAACTCGGGACTCCACGACGCCGCCACCCAGCGCGAGGAAGCCGAGAACCCGGTCTCTTCCAGGGCGAGGATCGCGGGCAGGTCGGCCTCGGTCGCGCGGTCGATCAGCACGGTGGGGTTCATCGCGCCAGGCCCGGCGCCAGCCGCGGCTGCAGCAGCGTCGACTTACGGGTGGTGGGCACCTCGGCGTCCGGTCTGCGCAGGTACAGCGGCGACAGACCCATATCGGGCAGTTCGGGGCCGGCGAGGGCGAGCAACCCGCCGTCCAGGGGCGTGGACTCACCCCCGGCCAGGGCCGCACCCGGGCCGGTGACCGGCAGGTCGGGCAACTCGCTCGCGGGGGTGACGAACGGGCCGGCGAGTCGATGGCCGTCTGCGGCGTAGCGGGCCCAGTAGACCTCGCGGCGGCGGGCGTCCGATACCACGACGAACTCCCCTGCTGCCTCGTGGCCCGCGGCACCGGCGTCGAGGGAACAGACTCCGCGTACCGGCACGCCCAACACGAAGCCGAGGGTGTGGGCGGTGACCACACCGACCCGCAGGCCGGTGAAGGGGCCCGGGCCCACGCCGACCACGATCTGGGTGACGTCGGCCAGTCGCCGGTCGGCGTCGGCCAGCGTCCGATCGATCAACGGCATCAGTTGCTCGGCGTGCGCGCGCGGATCGGTGACGGCACTCGACGCCAGCACGGCCCCATCGGCGGCCAGGCCGACGCGCACGTCGGTGGACGTGTCGATCGCGAGGGTCAGGCTCATCGCACGCTCTCCAGTTGCCGCGCAGCCCAGCGCGGGCCGCGTCCGGCCAGAAACACCAGCCGGGTCTCGTCGTCGGGGTCCAGACCCCGGCGAATGTCGATGTCGAGCCGGTCGTCGGCCAGCCCCTCGGCGATGCCCCCACCCCACTCGACCAGCGTGACCGAGTCGGCCAGGGACGCCTCGAGATCGAGGTCTTCGAGCTCGTCGAAGCTACCGAGTCGGTAGGCGTCCACGTGCACCAGCGCGGGCCCGCCGGTGGTGGTGGGGTGCACCCGCGACAGCACGAAGGTGGGCGAGATCACCGGCCCGGCGACCCCCAGACCGGCGCCGATGCCCTGGGTGAGGGTGGTCTTGCCGGCGCCCAGGTCACCCGTGGCGATGATCACGTCGCCAGGGGCCAGCAGGGCGGCCAGCTTCTCGCCGAGGGCACGCATGGCCTCGGCGGTGGGTGCCTCGACAAGAGTGGGGACGGCAGTGCGCCAGGCTTCGCCCTCGCGCGTGAAACCGTGCCGACGCAGCCAGGTGCCGAGTTCTGCCGGGCAGTGGGCTTCGATGATGTGCGCGCCACGGGCGGCCAGCAGGTCGGTGGCGCACTGCAGCAGGGTGCCGCCAATGCCCTCGCCCCGGTGGTCGCGATCGACTGTCACGTCGCGAAGCGTGGCCGTGGTGCCGTTGAGGTCGATCACCAGAGCACCGACCGTGTCGCCGTTCACGTCAGCGGTGAGATTCAAGCCGTCGGAGGTGGTCTCGACGATGCGCAGCACCGCGCCGCCGGGCAGCGCGGCCTCGGCGATCACGGTTCGGGCGGACATGACACAACCTCCAAAACGTCGTTGGGAGCCGTGCGAGTCTACCCGTTGGGCGGTGGTTGTGCGTCGCGCCTCCAGAGCAGGGCTTGTTCGCCGGTGGACCACTGGTGGAGGTCGTCGGTGCCGTGGTTGGTGACGCGGTAGTGCTGGTGGTGGGGGCTGGTCCACCAGAAGATGCCGGATGCGGGTTGTTTGAGTTGCCGGCGGCGGCTGGTTTTGGCGCGGTGCAGGGTTCGGGTGAGGGGGCCGAGGTTGTCGGGCCGGGTCTGGCCGTCGATGCCGTCGGTGTAGGGGATGGTGTGGTCGAGGTCGAGTCGGCGGGCTGATCGGCTGCTGTGCGGGAAGATTTCGCACACGTCGCGCAGTCGCACTGATTCTTGGGTGCGGTCGGGTATTTCGCAGCCGCCACCTGGGTGAGCTGGAACGCCCGAAGCGGCGGCACCTGCCCGCGCAGCACACAACTCCACAGCACCGGGTGCCGGTCGCGCAGGTTCAGCACGTCACGGATCAGCCAGGTCGCTGCCGTGACCGAGATCGCTTTGATGGCTGCCACTTCGAGCGGCAGGAACTCCCCCACCAAAGCAGTAACCGTCAGCCCCGATTCGCACTGCTCGTTGACCGGTTACGTCGAGTTCGTCGGTGCTGGTCCAGCCATGCTCACCGGCCAGATCGGCCAGGGCTTGCAACTCGGTCGAGTCGGCTTGCATGCGGAGCTGTTGGGCGTGGCGTAGCCGGTCGACCGCGGACTGCGACGCCTGGTTAACGGCTACGCTCATGTGTTCGATTCTAGATGGATAATGGCTAATAGGCAGTAGGTACTTGAGCAGCTATCTGGGTCCGTCGAGTGAGCGTGATGAGATCCCGGCGTTCGCCGGGATGACGAAAGCGCGGCTCATTGTGACCCGGTGGCGCGAGTTCGGAACCGTCCCCAACCCGCGCCGCGATGACGAAAGCGACGACCCGGTGGTGACGCACAGCCTCGGTCTGGCGAGGGACTTCCGCCCGGTGAGATCCCGGCGTTCGCCGGGATGACGGACCGTGAGCTCAGCCGCGACCAAACTGACGCGACGGTCAAAGCGGTGCGGGGGCACCCCGACCCGGTAGGTGGGCGTAGGGCGGGCTCGCCGGCCCACACGCGCAAACGGCACATCGAGACGCAACTGGCCGGCGAGCTCCGCTTGGGCAGGGCGGGGTGCCCCCGCACCAAGGCAACAGACTCCCCCGGCCAACCCAGCCACGTCAGGGTGGGGCGCCCCCGCACCGCGGCAACGAACTGATCCACCGCCAACCAGCCGAGGTGCAACAGACTCCCCCGCGACGGCGACTGCGTCACGTCGGCACACGCCACCCGTCAGTCCGCCGAGATGACGTGGTGAGCGCTCGGCCAGACCAGGGTTCTCGACAAGCTCGACGAGCGAGAACAGCTCAGAGTTCGACGTCGCTGAACACGTCCATGATCTGCTCGGCAGTGGTGGCCGCCTCGAGCTTTCCGATGCCCTCTTCGTCCATGAACACCACGGCGATCTGGCCGAGCAGGTCGAGGTGATCGTCGCCCGCACCGGCGATGCCGACCACGAACTTCACCGGGTTGCCGTTCCAGGTGATGCCGTTGGCGTAGCGCACCAACGAGATGCACGACTGCTTGATGAGCGTCTTGGCCTCGTTGGTTCCGTGCGGAATCGCCAGCAGGTTGCCCATGTAGGTAGACACCGAGCGCTCGCGCTCGTACATCGAATCGACGTAGCTGGGGTCGACGTTGCCGGACGCGACCAGCAGGTCGCCCGCCTCTTTGATGGCGCCGGCCTTGTCGGTGGCGGTGCCGTTGAGCTCGATCGAATTCAGTGCGAGCACCGCGTTTGAGGCCTGATTTGCCTGTGCTTCTTGGTTCACCCGCACATGCTACGTGGCGGCGGCAGGGGTGCTGTCAACACGCCGTCCATGCCGGACGGCGCGCCCGGCACGCGCCACTAGGCCATATCGTGCCCGCGCCCACGGGGGCCCAGACGCAGCGAACGGCGCCCCGGACGAAGCCGGAGCGCCGTCGTGCGCTGTGTGACTCAGCCCTGCTGGTGGTTGCGAAAGACCTCCAACACCGCCGGGTAGAGGGCGTCGGCCTCGGTCAGGCCGGTGATCTGCGCCACCGAATCTTCAGGTGACAACTCCCCCAGCAGCCGTTGCAGCTCGACGGCTTCGGGGTCGTCAGCACTGTCGAAACCGAGACCCGCGCCGATCGCCGCCAGCAGTCCGTTGTAGGGCATGCCCCGCTCAGCCAACTGCGACGCCGGCGAAATGAACCGGTCATGCCGGCTCAGCTTGCGCAGCGGCCCACGACCCACCCGCAGGGTGGTGTCGGGCAGGCTCGGGTTGGCGAACCGCTTGAGGATCTTGCTCACGTAGGCGGTCTGCACCGCATCGTCGACGCCGTGCTTGGCGACGATCAACGACTTGGTGTCGGCCAATGCGTCGGCGACCTTGGCGGTCACGTCGGCGTCAGCGAGCGCGTCCGAGATCTTCTCGATGCCAGCGGCGTAGCCGAACCAGGCCGCGGTGGCGTGGCCGGTGTTCACCGTGAACAACTTGCGTTCGATGTAGGGCTCCAGGTCGTCCACCCAGGTGACGCCGTCGATCTCGGGCACGTTGCCCTCGAACGGCGGCGTCTCGATGGCCCACTCGAAGTAGTTCTCGACCGTGACGTCGAGCCCCGCGTTCGGGTCTTGGGCCGGCACGATGCGGTCGACCGCGGTGTTGGCGAACAACGCCCGGTCGGCCAGATCGTCACCGGCGTAGGCCGCCTCGACCTCGCCCTTCAGAATGTCGGTGCCGTTGATGGCGTTCTCACAGGCCATCACCGCCAACTTGGGTGACCCGGCCGGACGGGCCGCGATACCCGCCGCGATGGCCGGGGCCACGAACTTCAGAATGTGCGCTCCGACAGCTGTGGTGACGATGTCGGCCGAGGCGATCGCGGCGGTCAACTCCTCAGCCTGCTTGGCCGAGTTGAGAGCGGAGTACCCGCGCACCACGGTGGTGCGCGGGTCATCACCCACCTCGTGCACGGCGTACGAATCGGAGTTCGCCAGCGCCTCGATCAGCGCGTCGGCGACGTCCGCGAAGACCAGTTCGTAGCCGGCGTTGCTGAGCAGCAGGCCGACGAACCCGCGACCGATGTTTCCCGCGCCGAAGTGGACCGCTTTCATGTCAGCCGTTCACCTTTCCGAAGGCGTCCTTGATCTGCTGGGCGTCGGTGGCCGCTTCGAGTTCGGCGATCTTCGACTCGTCGAGGAAGACCTCGGCGATCTTGCCCAGCAACTCGAGGTGGTCGTTGCCCGCGCCGGCGATGCCGATCACGAACTTGACCGGGTTGCCGTTCCAGTCGATGCCGTTCGGGTAACGCACCACCGAGATCGACGAGCTCAAGATCATCGACTTGGCCTCGTTGGTGCCGTGCGGAATCGCCAGCAGGTTGCCCATGTAGGTCGAGACCGACTTCTCGCGCTCGTACATCGAATCGACGTAACCCGCATCGACGTTGCCCGAGGCCACCAGCAGGTCGCCCGCCTCTTTGATGGCACCGTCCTTGTCACCGGCCGTGCCGTCGAGCACGATCGAACTGAGCTTCAGCACCGAGTCGGACGCTTCGTCGGCGTGGTCGGCGACGGCCACCGCCGCAGGGACGGCACCGGCCGTCGGAGCGGCTTCGGGGGCGGCGGTGGCGGCGGGCACGGGCGCCGGAGCCTCCGGCGCGGGCGCTTCGGCAGCGGCCTCCGAGTTCGTCCGGCGGACCATGTCGACGACCTCGTCGTAACGGGGTGAGGACATGAAGTTGTCCACCGCCACGTGCACGGCGGACGGGGTCCGCTGCGTCGCGCGCGCGATCAGGTCTTCGTGCGAGACCACCACGTCGAATGCATCGTCGAGGCTCGCGATCGCCTTGTTGACCACCGTCACGTCGCCGAACCCGGCGGCCTGGATCTTCTTGCGCAGCACCGAGGCACCCATCGCGGACGAGCCCATGCCCGCGTCGCAGGCGAAGACGATCGACTTGATGGGGCCGCTGTGAGCCGCGCCGCCGCCGGCGAGGAGCCCGGACAGCGCGTCGGACGACTTGCCCTTGTTGGCTTCGGTCTGGCTCACGGCGCTGGCGAAACGATCCTCGCCTGCGGCCTCTGCGGCCAGATCGGTCTTGCGAGACGCGCGCAGGATCGCCGCCGCGATCAGGAACGTCACCGTGGCCGAGAGCACCACCGACAAGATGACCGCGAAGTAGGCCCCCGGCGCGGTCTGCGCGAGGACGGCCAGGATGCTGCCGGGAGCGGCAGGTGCTCGCAACGCACCACCGAGCAGCATGTTCGTGGTGACACCGGTCATACCGCCACCGATCAGGGCCAGAATCAGCGCGGGCTTCATCAGCGCGTACGGGAAGTACACCTCGTGAATACCGCCAACGAACTGGATGAAGGCAGCGCCCGGAGCCGATGCCTTGGCGGCACCGATTCCGACCAGGGCGAAGGCGAGCAGCAACCCGAGGCCCGGCCCGGGGTTCGCCTCCAGCAGGAACAGGATGGACCGGTTGTTGTACGCGGCATCGCCCGCCTGCGCCAACCCGAGCGGGGTCAGCACGCCATGGTTGATCGCGTTGTTCAGGAAGAGCACCTTGGCCGGCTCGATGATGATGCTAGTCAGCGGCAGCAGGTTGTTCGCGACCAGCCAGTTGACGGCCGAACTCAGGATCGACATCAGGCCGTTGACCAGCCAGGCGATCGGGTAGAAGCCGATGATCAGCAGTACGAAGCCCCAGATTCCGGCCGAGAACATGTTGACCAGCATTTCCAGCCCGGCCTTGATCTTGTTCTCCCACAGCTTGTCGAGCCAGCGCATCGAATAGGCCGACAGCGGGGCCATGACCATCGCACCGATGAACATGTGCACCTGGCCGAGTTCGGAGAAGTCGGCCTCCGCCTTGCCCGTGGCGAGCCACGCCTCGAGCAGCCGCGCGTTCTCTTGCGCGATCAGGTAGTCCGAGCCGGCGATCGCACCCATCACGCCGATGGAGGCCACCACGGCGCCGCGCAGTCCGTAGACCATGTGCCCGCCGGTGTAGGCGATGATGATCGGCAGCAGGTAGTGGATCATCGGACCGACGACGGTCGCGACGGCTTCGTTCGGGGTGAAGCCCTTGGGAATGAAGAACATGGTGAGAATGCCCCATGCGATCAGGGCAGGAATGTTGGGCATGATCATGCCCGAAAGGAACGTGCCGAACTTCTGCACATGAATGCGGGCCGAAGACTTCGGAGCCGCGGTGGTGGTAGACATAGGTCTCCTCAAGTCTGTGCCCGGGTTGCGTACGCCCCGCCCACCGCTGGACGGGCCCCCGTGCCCGAGCAACTCTGTGTTCGCACCCTAGACCGGACAAATCATCGACGGCTACCAACAGGCCGCGACACACTTCGACCAATCCGGCGACCGGGTCGAATGATCGGCAAACCCTAGAGGCCCAGGGACGCTACCACCCCTGGAAGCGCTTCCGCAATCGTCTGCACAGGGTGCGGTCCGGGCGCATCGGCCGCAGCCAAAGCCTGAACGGACGCGGCCGCCAGCCCGGCCCGGCCGGGGTTCAGACCGGCCGCCAACAGGCTGCCGCAGATTCCGGCCAGCAGGTCGCCGGAGCCGGCCTGGGCCGTCCAGGCGGGCCCGGGCACGGTGATCGAGATTTCCCCAGCCGGGTCGCAGACGTACTGGGTTGCGCCCTTCAGCAGCACGGCCGCGCCGAACCTGGCGGTGGCCGTCCGCACGGCGTCGATCGGGTCGCGTTCTACCTCCGTCCGCTCGCGACCGAGCAGCCGGGCGAGTTCGCCGGCGTGCGGGGTGAGCAGTACCCGCTCCCCCAATGGACCGGACGGAAGGTGCCGCAGGGCCTCGGCGTCCAGCACCAGCGGAAGGCCCTCGTCCAGCGCTCGGCGCACGACCTGGTCGCCGTCCGTCCGGTCGCCCCAGCCGCTGCCCAGCACCCGGGCCTGCACCCGGCCGGCACCGAAGACCACGTTGGGGGCCGCCGCTCGGATCAGGTCGACCGCCGCCGCAGCACCCTGGAAGCGCACCATGCCGGCCCCGGCATGCACCGCGCCCAAAATGCCCAGCACCGCCGCGCCGGGGTAGCCGTCCGAGCCGGTGTCGAGGCCGACCACGCCGCGGGAGTACTTGTCGCTGGTGGCGTCCGGCCAGGGCCAGGCGGTGGCCAGGTCGGAGCGCTGCCACGCCAGCAGATCGCCGGTGGGCAAGTCGAGGCC
>ERZ724513.1698-NODE-1698-length-11104-cov-11.610372_pt1 | contig 11104 bp, 7 predicted proteins | sample MGYA00376046_ERZ724513 | MGnify/ENA primary metagenome ERZ724513 (study PRJEB28724, sample SAMN07190883) | activated sludge metagenome | isolation source: activated sludge of sewage treatment plant in Hong Hong | place: Hong Kong | collected 2016-03-17 ... | reverse complement strand
TCAGTAGTACCAGGGGAAGGGCGACCAGTCGGGATCGCGCTTCTCGAGGAACTGGTCGCGACCCTCCTGGGCCTCGTCCGTCATGTAGGCCAGGCGGGTGGTCTCGCCGGCGAAGAGCTGCTGGCCGACCAGGCCGTCGTCGATCAGGTTGAACGAGTACTTCAGCATCCGCTGGGCCGTGGGGGACTTGCCGTTGACGAGCCGGCCCCACTCCAGGGCGACCTTCTCGAGGTCGGCGTGCGGGACGGCGCGGTTGACGGTGCCCATGCGGACGCCGTCCTCGGCGGAGTACTCCTGGCCGAGGAAGAAGATCTCGCGGGCGAGCTTCTGACCGACCTGCCGGGCGAGGTACGCCGACCCGAAGCCACCGTCGAAGGACCCGACGTCGGCGTCGGTCTGCTTGAAGCGCGCCTCCTCGGCGCTGGCCAGCGTCAGGTCGCAGACCACGTGGAGGCTGTGGCCGCCGCCGGCCGTCCAGCCCGGCACGACGCAGATGACGACCTTGGGCATGAACCGGATCAGCCGCTGGACCTCGAGGATGTGCAGGCGCCCCAGGCGCGCCTTGTCGACGGTCTCCGCAGTCTCCCCCTCCGCGTACTGATATCCGGCCCGGCCACGGATCCGCTGGTCGCCGCCGGTGCAGAACGCCCACTTGCCGTTCTTCCCGCTCGGCCCGTTGCCGGTCAGGAGCACGCAGCCCACGTCGGAGCTGGTCCGGGCGTGCTCGAGCACGCGGAGCAGCTCGTCGACCGTGTGCGGACGGAACGCGTTGAGGATGTCCGGGCGGTCGAACGCGACCCGCACGGTGCCGTGCGCCTTCGCCCGGTGGTAGGTCAGGTCGGTCAGGTCCTCGAAGCCGGGGACGTCGTCCCAGGCGTCGGCGTCGAAGATCTCCGACACCCCGTCGATGGCGCTCATCTTCCGGGGTCCCTGCGGAAGCGCGAGCGCAGCGAGCGGTTTCGTGGGGTGGTCATGACGGCGAGGCTATCGCCGGGGAATGGACGCACCCGGACCGGGCATTGACGGGATATGACTCTCGAAGGCGAGTACGAGCCCAGCCCGAGCGACTGGGTGCGTGAGCAGGTGGAGAAGTTCGAGGCGACGAACGGCCAGGAGGCGAACACCCTCCGGGGCAAGCCCGAGTGGCCGATCGTCGTGATCACCTCGAAGGGCGCGAAGAGCGGGAAACTGCGCAAGAACCCCGTCATGCGCGTCGAGCACGACGGCGTCTACGCCGCGGTCGCCTCCAAGGGCGGTGCCCCCGAGCACCCGACGTGGTACCACAACTTCCTCGAGCACCCCGAGGTCGACCTCCAGGACGGCGCGGAGAAGCACACCTACCGGGTGCGGGTCGCCGAGGGCGACGAGCGGGCGGAGTGGTGGGACCGCGCGGTGAAGCAGTACGCGCCCTACGCGGAGTACCAGCAGAAGACCGACCGCGAGATCCCGGTCTTCCTGCTCGAGCGCGCCTGACGTACCCCCGGCGCCGGGTCGGTCGTTGACCGGCCATGCGTCGTCTGGTCCCTGCCGCTCTGCTCGCCCTGACCGCCGCCGGCCTGGCCACGCCGGCCGCCGCCGGGTCGGACCCGACCCCGGGCGACCCGGCGTACACGGCGCGCGACGCCCAGAACATCGCCGACGCCTACGGCCGGATCACCGGCCCGGGCGGGCAGCTGCAGAACCCGGCGTACCTCCCGGCCCTGGTGCAGGCGGCGACCGCGACCGGCGTCGCGCAGCTGCTCACGCAGGTCGCGTCGCCCACCCATCCGGCGATCACGCCGGGCAACGTCTTCCCGGGCTGGAACGTCGGCAACCCGCTCCGCGCCGGGTGGGACGGCAGCCGCGGCGTCAGCCGGCCGGTCTCCTTCGAGAACAGGTACGGCGCGCTCCTGCGGGGCACCGTCTACCGCCCGCTGGACGGCGCGCACGACCCCTACACCGGCGCGCGGCTCACCCCGCCGTACCCCGGCGTGGTGATCACCGAGGGCTCCGTGCAGGGCTCCGAGGGGATGTACGCGTGGCTGGCCGAGGACCTCGCCGAGCGCGGCTACGTCGTGCTGACCTACGACGTCCAGGGCCAGGGGACCAGCGAGACCCTCCCCCACCAGGACCCGCCGTCCGGGGCGCCCGTGGGCGACCCGAACGCGCTGCCCTTCTGCAACCCGTTCGCCGCACCCGAGGACGGTGAGGTGTCGGGCTGCCCGGGCGTCCCGTCCCAGCAGCTCTCCAACTTCGTCGTCGGCACCGAGGACGCCCTCGACTTCTTCACCTCGCGCCGCAACCCGTTCCGGCGCGACCTCGACCTCTCCCCGGACCCGCACCCGTTCACCTCGGGGCGGACGACCCGGATCGCGATCATCGGGCACTCGGTGGGCGCCGCCGCGGTCTCGAAGGTCCAGGGCACCGACGACCGGGTCGCCACCGTGGTGGCGCTCGACAAGCTCGCCGGGCCGGGCGCGAGCGGCGCGCTGGACGGCAGCGGCAACGTCCCGACCGTCCCGGCGCTCGCCGTGCAGTCGGAGTACGGCTTCACGGTGAGCCCGTGGACTCTCTCCGGCGGCAGCTCGCTGACCCCGCAGCCGAGCCCCGAGGGCCCGGACCCGCGCCGCGAGCGCGCGACCGGGTACGACGCCTGGCGGGCCGCCGGGGTCGACTCGATGCTCGTGGTCCCCCGCGCGTCCACGCACCTGGAGTACACCGACATCCCGCTCGTGCTGCCGGCCAGCCGCTACGGCCAGGACCTCACCAGCGTCTACGTGCAGCGCTGGCTGGACCGCTACCTCAAGCACGCGCCCGCGCGGCCGCTGCTGGCCCGGACGCTCCGCTACCTCGAGCCCGCCGGCAACGCCGAGTGGCGACCGGTCCGGCTCGACCGGGACGCGAACCTGAGCTTCTACTACTGCTCGGCCTACGGCTTCCACGCCGGCCGCGATCTCGTCACGAACGGCGACATCGCCAGCGTGGGGTGCTGAGAACTGCCATCCTGCGCGGTGTGACCGCCGACGCATCCCCGCCGACGCTGCGGCGCTCGGCGCTGGCCGAGCCGACCGTGGACCCGCCCGCCCGCTGGGTCGCGTCCATCACCCTGGCGAGCATCGGGCTCTGGGCCGGGTTCTTCGGGCCGATCCAGGTGCTGCTCGCGCAGCAGGCCGAGGCCATCGACGCGAGCAACAAGAAGGAGATCCTGGCGGTCGTGCTCGGGCTCGGCGCGCTGACCTCGGTGATCTGCAACCCCGTCTTCGGCGCCTTCTCCGACCGCACGACGCTGCGCCTGGGACGGCGCCTGCCGTGGGTCGCCGGCGGCGCTGCGGGTGGGGCGCTCTCCCTGCTGCTGCTCTCGGTCGCCGACAACGTGGTGGTCATGGCGCTCGCCTGGTGCGGCGTCCAGGCGACCCTCAACGCCATGCTCGCCGCCGTCACGGCGACGGTCCCCGACCAGGTGCCGGTCCACACCCGGGGCCGGGTCGGCGGGATCCTCGCGGTCGCCCAGACGCTCGGCGTCGTCGGCGGCACGGGCATCGCGTCGGCGACGGGCAGCATCGCCGCCGGGTACGTCGTCATCGCGGTCGTGCTGGTCCTGCTGACGCTCCCCTACTCCTTCGGCTCCCGCGACCTCGCGCTCGCGCCCGAGGAGCGGCCGGCGCCGTTCGACTGGGTCGGCTTCGCCAAGGCGTTCTGGGTCTCGCCCCGACAGCACCCCGACTTCGCGTGGGCGTGGATCACCCGGTTCCTGGTCAACCTCGGCAACGCCCTGGGCCTTCTCTACCTCCTCTACTACCTGCAGGACGCCGTCGGCATCGCCAAGGACGAGGCGGACGACCGGGTGTTCCTGCTGACCGCGATCTACGGTGCGGTGCTGATGGCGACCGCGGTCGTGTTCGGGATCTGGAGCGACCGGGTCGGCCGCCGCAAGGTCTTCGTCATCTGGTCCGGCGTCGTCGGAGCGGTCGCCACCTTGACGCTCGGCGTCGTGCAGACCTGGCCCGCGGCCCTGGCGGCGGCCGTCCTGCTCGGCATCGGGTACGGCATCTACACGGCCGTCGACTTCGCGATGATCACCCAGGTCCTGCCCGGCGCGGAGGACCGCGCCAAGGACCTCGGCGTCATCAACATCGCCAACGCGCTGCCCCAGGTCTTCGCCCCGATCATCGCGGGGCTGCTGCTGATCGTCGTCGACGCCGCCGGAGGGGCGACCGAGACCGGCGGGGACGCGTTCTCGGTCGGCTACTTCGTCGTCTACGCGAGCGCCTTCGCCGCCGCGATCCTCGGCTCGGTCTTCGTCACCCGGATCCGCTCGGTGCCCTGATACCGCGCGCGGGGCCCGCCGCTCCGGGCCCGACGGGTCAGGACGAGGCGGCCTTCACGGCGGCGCGCGCGATCGACATCGCGAGCGCGGCCAGGTGGGCGAGCCGGGCGAGCTCGGACTCGAGGAACTCCGGCCCGCCCCGGCGGCCGATGACGACGATCTCGGACTTGTTCAGGCGCGCCCCGGCGTGGATGTTGGTGTCGTCGTCGGTCGCGAGGACCGCGGCCCGGTCGACCGGGTGCCAGGCCAGGTCGCGGGGCGCGGCGCTCGTCGCGTGGACGATGCCGTCGTTGCGGCTGACGCGGGCCGCCCAGTCCGCACGGAAGACCACGGGCAGGCGGTCGACGAGCCGGTCCAGCGCGAACTCGGGCTCCTCCGTCAGCTCCTCGACGGCCTCGAGGTCCAAGAAGAGGTTGCCGCCACCGGTGTAGCGGCTGATCCAGATCACCCGCACCCCGTCGAGGGCGTTGCACGCGGACACGATCGAGTCGGGCATCGCGTTCGGGGCCATCTCGAGGAACACGTCGTCGACCGCGGTCGTGCCGTCGGCCTTGTGGACGATCTCGATGGCCTCGATGTCGCCGCCCGCCATACCGATCGCCGTCGCGACGCGACCCAGCGACCCCGGGACGTCGGGCAGCTCCACGCGCAGCAGGTACGGCATGCCGACGACCCTAGCCAAGTCGCGTTGCGACGGCGTTTCGGATGTTCAGCCCGCGGTCTCCGCCCCGGCGAGGCGTCGGCGCAGGCCCGTCGCCCGCTGGGCGTGGGTCTCGACCGCAGCCCGGACGGCGGCCTCCGTGCCGACCACCCGGACGTGCCGCCGCGCCCGGGTGACCGCGGTGTAGAACAGCTCGCGGGTGAGCAGACGGGAGCCCTCGTCGGGGAGCAGCACGGTCACCCGGTCGGCCTGGCTGCCCTGGCTCTTGTGGATCGTCATCGCGTGCATGGTCTCGACCGCGTCGAGCCGACCGGGCGCGAACTCCTTGAGCCGCTCCGACCCTCCGACGAACGCTCGTGACCGGTCACCCCGGCGGACGACGACCCCGGTCTCACCGTTGTAGACGTCGAGCGCGTAGTCGTTGCTGGTCACCAGCAGCGGCCGGCCGACGTACCACTGCCCACCCCAGGGGCCGTACGGGTCGACGTCCGGGTCCTCGGCGAGCCAGCGCTCGACGAGGTGGTTCCACCGGCGCACGCCGGAGGGGCCCTCGCGGTGGGCGCACAGGAGCCGGTAGCGGTCGAGCTCGGCGAGCGCACGCTCGGGGTCCTCGTCGAGGGCCGCCCGCCGGATCGCGCGGGCCGCGGCGAGCGAGTCGGGCTTGAGCACCTGCTCGATCGCGTCCGCGTCGGCCGCCTCGACGAACGACACCTGGTCGGACGGGGTGCGCAGCACGGCGAGCACCTCGTCCGCGTCGCCGTCGCGCAGCGCGGCGGCCAGCGCCTTGATGTCCTCCTCGGAGCGGAAGTTCTCGGTGAGGGCGGCGACGGGCGAGTCGGCGCGCCCGTCGTACCCGGCCACCAGGTCGCTGAGGACCGCGCCGGCGCCGACCGAGGTGAGCTGGCGAGGGTCACCGACCAGGACCAGCCGGCTGTCCGGGCGCAGGGCCTCGAGCAGCCGGCCCATCATCGTCAGCTCGACCATCGAGGACTCGTCGACCACGACGACGTCGTACTTGAGGCGGTTCGAGCGGTCGTGCCGGAAGCGCGTGGCGTTGTCCGGGCGCCAGCCCAGCAGCCGGTGCAGGGTCAGGCCGATCGGCCGGCCCACGAGGTCGGCCACCTCCGGCCAGGTCCGTGCGACGGTGTCGAGCTCGGTGGTGACCGCCTCCTGCAGCCGGGTCGCGGCCTTGCCGGTCGGCGCGGCCAACGCGATCGAGAGGCGCCGGCCCGCCTGGTCGGCGAGGAGCGAGAGCAGCCGGGCCACGGTGGTGGTCTTCCCGGTGCCGGGGCCGCCGGTGAGGATGGTGGTACGGCGGCGCACCGCGGCCGCCACGGCCGCCTCCTGCTCGGCGCTGAAGTGACCGGCACGCACCCTGAGCAACGCCCTCGTCAGCCTCGCTTCGTCGGTGGGCGGCGGCGCCAGGGCCAGGCGGGCGGCGAGGTCGTCGTGGACCTGGGTCTCGAGCCGGTGGTAGCGGTCGAGGTAGAGCAGGTCGAGCTCCCAGCGCAGCACGCCCGCGCTGACCAGCGGCGACTGCTCCAGCGGCCACTCGTCGGGCCACCCGAGATCGGGTGCGATCGCGCGCACGCCGGCGAGGTCGAGGCACACCGACCCCCGGCGCACGGCTCGGACGGCGAGCGCCACGGCGAGCAGCACCCGCTCGTCGTGCTCGCCGCCGAGGGCACCGAGGCGGGTGGCGACGTGGATGTCGGAGGACGTCAGCACCCCGGCGTCGTTGAACTCGGCGAGCAGTCCGGTCGCCGTGGCCGCGACCCGCCAGTCGTGCTCGCCCAGGACGTCGAACAGCTCGGTCATCGCGCACCCCCGTCCAGGAGGTCGGAGAGCTCCTCGACCAGCGCGACCGGCGGACGCCAGGAGAACACCCCGCAGGGGTGCCCGTCGACCAGGGGCGTCGCGGGTCCGCACATGCCCCGCAGGTAGAGGTAGAGCACCCCGCCGAGGTGCTGCTCCGGGTCGTAGCCGGGCTGACGCCACCGCAGGAACCGGTGCAGCACGGCGGCGTACAGCAGTGCCTGGAGGGGGTAGTCGGAGTGACCCATCGCGGCGGCCAGCGCCTCGGGGCGGTAGCTGTGCGCCGTGAGCGGCTCGTCGGCCGGCCCCAGCCAGTTGGTCTTGTAGTCGACGACGAGGTACCGCGGGCCTCCAGGGGTCTGCAGGCGGAGCACGACGTCGACCGAGCCGGTGAGGTAGCCCCGCAGCGTCTGCTCGCCGAGCGGCCCGGCGAGCTGGCCGGCGTACTGGCGGACCGGGTCCGCGGGCGGGAGGTGCCGCTCCAGGAGCGGCGCGATGTCACCGAGCAGGGTGTCGCCGAGCGTGTTGCCCAGCGGCAGCTCGAACTCCATCTCGCGGAGCCGGTCGGACAACGGCAGCTGCCGCAAGGTGGTGCCCGCGAGCGGGCCCAGCGGGGAGTCGCACACCGCCACCAGGGCGTCTGCCAGCTCCTCGCGGAACTCGGTCCCTGAGGAGGTCGCGCTGCGACCGTCTCGAAGGGCGACCGGCCACCAGCCGAGCTGGTCGTCGATGTGCGCGAGCAGCTCCGCGCGCAGGTCGGGGGCCTCGGGGTCGGCGTGCTCGAGGACGGCGTGCACGAGCGAGCCGAACGTCGCGCCCACCGGCAGCCCCGCCATCGGCGACGGCAGGTCGCCGGCGACCGGCGCCGCCGTGATCTCCTCGACGGGATCGACGGGCTCGTCGTCCTTGCCGCTGACCTCGGGCTCGCTGACGACGGTGCCCGTGGGCCCGGTGGCGACCTCGAGCCTGCTGAGGGAGGAGTACGACGCCCGGCGCCACTCGGTGTCGACCCGGCGGGTGAACGCCCGGGCGGCGAGGGCGGGCGGGTCGGGTCGCGGCGGGTCCGCACCGGGGTCGGCGTGGAGCGCGGGCTCCGGAGCCGGACCACCGCGGTCGCGCCAGCTCGCGAACAGCGCCACGACGTCGTCGTCGTCCGGCACCGGAGGAGCCGCCGGCACATCAGCGCTCTCGGCGTCTCGCATCAGCATCCGGTGCAGCGGCGACGCGACAGCGTTCTTGGTCGGCGCCCACCACGCCACCACCTGTGACTTCGCGCGGGTGATCGCGACGTAGAGCAGCCGCAGCCACTCGCCGGCCTCCTCGTCGGCCCACCGTCGGCAGTGGTCGGCCCAGTCGGATCCGCCGCCGCCGACGTCGAGGCACCGGGTCCCGGCGTCGTCGTGGAAGAGCGGGCGCGTGGGCTTCGGGACGAAGCGGTCGGCGACCGCCGGCAGGTAGACCACGGGGTACTCCAGGCCCTTGCTGGCGTGGATGGTCACGAGCTGCACCGCGGCAGCGTCGGAGTCGAGCCGGCGGGTGCGCTCGACACCGCGACCGGCGCGCCCCTCCGCCACCTGCTCGCGCAGCCAGGTCAGCAGCGACACCAGCCCGTGCCGCTCGGTGAGCGTGACCTCGTGCAGCGCCTCGCCGATGTGCCTCAGGTCGGTGAGCCGGCGGTCGCCGCCGACCTCGGCCAGGACCCGCTCGGGCAGGCCCGCCCGGCCACCGACTCCCACGTTGGCGGCCTCGAGCACCGCGGCGATGCCACGATGGGTGAAGAGCTCGACCCACGCGCGCAGCGTGTCGGCCACCTCGTCGGTCAGGTCGTCGCCCCGCTCGGCGAGCTCGGCGGCGGTGCGGCCGAGGAAGCAGGTGAGCGCGGCGGACCGCACGCGGGCGCTGCGGTGCGGCTGCTCCAGCGCCTCCAGGAGCGTCAGCCACTCCACCGCCGCGGGGGTGGCGAACACGCTGCCGCCGCCCGCGATCACCGCCGGCACGCCCACCTCCAGCAGCGCCTCACGCACGTCGGCGAGGTCGGCGTGCCGGTAGCTGATCACTGCGACGTCGCGGGGCCGGACCGGCTCGCCGCAGTAGGTCGCTCCCGAGGCGAGCAGGCGGCGTACGTCGAGGGCCAGGTCACGCGCGACGTGCGGCCGCACCTGCCCGACCGTGAGCATCGCGCTGCCGCTGCGCCGGAAGGCGTCGCGGCGCACCACCCGCACGCGGAAGGGACGCGGCACCGGTGCGCCGACCAGCCGGCTCTCGCCGTGGTGCGCCTCGACGTCGCGCACCACGATCCGCTCGTCCCCCAGGGCAGCCCCGCCGAGCAGCTCCTGGAACGACTCCAGCAGCGGGGCGTCGCTGCGCCAGTTGACCGAGAGCGTCTGTTGGGTGGCCGCGGTCTCGGCCGCCTGGAGGTAGGTCGTGACGTCACCGCCCCGGAACGCGTAGATCGCCTGCTTCGGGTCGCCGATCAGCACCATCGTCGCGTGCCCGGAGAACGCCCGGTCGAGCACCTGCCACTGCACGGGGTCGGTGTCCTGGAACTCGTCGACCAGCACGATGCTCCACCGCGCGCGCATCCGCTGGGCTGCGGCACCGTCCTCGTCGCGGAGGGCGTCGGCGAGCTGGGTGAGCAGGTCGTCGTAGGACAAGATGCCGAGCCGGCGCTTGCGCCGGTCGAGCTCGGTACGGACGGCGGCGGCGAAGCTCACCCGTCGACCGGCCGGCGTCGCGCGGTCCTCGCCGGCCGGCTCGAGCCGGGCCTGGGGATCGCCCACCGCCGCCCGCGCGATCGCGAGCGCCTCAGCGTGGGTGAACACGGGCTCGTCGTCGGCGAAGGCACGCAGGTAGAGGTCGTCGACGGTCTCCTTGACCAGGTCGTCGAGGTCCTCGACCAGCCGGGCCCGGGAGTCGGTGTCGCCCGCGACGCCGAGCGAGTCGAGCACCATCGAGCAGAACTGGTGGGTGGTGGCGATGGTGGCGCCGTCGAAGCCCGCCAGCGCCTCCGCCACGCGCCGGTGTCCGAGCCGGCGCTCCTCGGGCGCCCACGCCCGCAGGAGGTCCACGAGCGCGGAGTCCTCGACGACGCCCGCCGCCGGGTCGTCCGAGAGCACCCGCTCGGCCTCGACCAGCTGGGTGCGGACCCGCTCGCGCAGCTCCTGGCTGGCGGCGCGGCCGAAGGTCACGACCAGCATCTGCTCGAGCCGGGCGTGCCCCTCGGCGACGTAGCGGGTCACCAGCGCCCCGATGGTCCAGGTCTTGCCGGTGCCGGCGCTGGCCTCGAGCAGGACGGTGCCGGTCGGGAGCGGCTCGCCGATGTGGAACGAGGTCATGGCGGTCGCCTGCGCGCTCACAGCGGCCCCACTCGCTCGCCGCCGGTCAGCAGCGGCTCCCAGACCCGCCAGGCGTGCGTCGAGAGCCCGGCGTCGACGAGCACGTCGAGCGGGGCGCGGGCGCCGAACACCCGCTGGTGGTGGGCGTCGGCGTCCTCCCCCTCGATGCCGAGCTGGTGGAACGGGTCGGTCTCCCACTCGCGCAGGGCGGCAGCGTACGGCGGGGTGTCCTGGCCCATCAGCTCGCGCGCGTGCGCCTCCGCCCAGGCGGCCCCGGTCTTCACCGGCACCGGCAGCGGCTCGCACAGCCCGCGGTCGCGCAGCTCGACGAGGTCGCGCAGCCAGTCGACGGCACGGTGGTCGAGAGGCCCGGACAGCGCGCGCTTGGGGCCCGCCCGCTCCCGGCCCACGGCGTGGGCGGTCCAGTGCTGGTCGGGGTGGGACGCGCTCAGCGCCAGCAGGTCGGCCCACGCCTGGAGCCGCTGCCGCGGGTTGAGGCGGGAGTACCCGAGCGAGACGACGCGGGTGCCGTAGACCCCGGGCACGGTGCCGGTGAGCCGACGGCCGTCGCCGAGGTCGACGTCGACGTCGACCGACCGCGGCTCACCCACGCGCAGGTCGGCGGTGCGGGACCACAGGCGCTGGCACTCGGTGGCGACCTCGTGCAGCGCGGCGGTGCCGAGGCCGCCGGGAGGCAGGGTGCCGCTGAGCTGCTCCGCGGTCATCACCGCGACCGGGTCGTGGCCGGCCAGCAGCTCGCGCAGCAGCCGGTCGCCGATCTGCCACTTCTCCAGGTTGTCCAGGGTCACCGGGATCGCGTCGGCGAGGTCGTCGGGCTCGAACGGCGTGGCGACGTCGAGACGCTCGCGCAGGAAGGCCCGCACCGGGTGCACCAGGAAGGCCTTGAGGTCCGCGAGTGACACGTCCTCCGCCGGCCGCGCCGGCAGCGGACCGGCCAGGAGCCGCGGCGGCTCCCGGCGGGGCCCC
>ERZ724513.1697-NODE-1697-length-11105-cov-7.922443_pt1 | contig 11105 bp, 5 predicted proteins | sample MGYA00376046_ERZ724513 | MGnify/ENA primary metagenome ERZ724513 (study PRJEB28724, sample SAMN07190883) | activated sludge metagenome | isolation source: activated sludge of sewage treatment plant in Hong Hong | place: Hong Kong | collected 2016-03-17 ... | reverse complement strand
GCTCTTGCGCCCACCGTCGACCACCAGGCCGGTGACGAGCAGCAGGGCGACCACCACCACGACCAGAAACGACGACAACGCCTGGCCGCGTTCGCTGCGGGTGGTGCCGGGGTGCATCTGGTCAGTCTGCCTCGGAAGGCGTCGCCGTGGGGCGTTGTCCACAGGCGAATGCGCGCCACGCGCTGACATTCGGGCTTTGCTTCCACGGGCCGGGATCGGGCAATAGGGTGATGGTGTCAATCCCCCGATGAGAGGCTCACTCATGGTTCAGAAGGTCGCCCTGCTCACCGCCGGTGGTTTCGCACCGTGCCTGTCGTCGGCGATCGGCGGTCTGATTCAGCGCTACACCGAGGTGGCACCGGACGTCGAGATCATCGCCTACAAGTACGGGTACCAGGGTCTGCTCACCGGCGACTACCTCGAGGTCACCCCCGCCGTCCGCGAAAAAGCGCATCTGCTGCACCTGTACGGCGGCTCGCCGATCGGCAACAGCCGCGTCAAGCTCACCAACGCCAAAGACCTGGTGCGCCGTGGCCTGGTGGCCGAGGGCGACGATCCGCTCAAGGTGGCCGCCGACCAGTTGGTGGCCGACGGTGTGGACGTGCTGCACACCATCGGTGGCGACGACACCAACACCACCGCGGCCGATCTGGCGGCGTACCTGGCGAAGCACGACTATGGACTCACCGTGGTGGGGCTGCCCAAGACCATCGACAACGACGTCATTCCGATTCGGCAGTCGCTGGGCGCCGACACCGCGGCCGAAATGGGTGCGCGGTTCTCGCGCAACGTGCTGGCCGAGCACAACGCGGGCACCCGCATTCTGATCGTCCATGAGGTGATGGGACGCAACTGCGGCTGGCTGACCGCTGCCACCGCCCGCAAGTACCGCGACTGGCTGACCGACGCCGAGTGGCTGCCCGAGATCGGTCTGGACGCCAAGGCGTGGGACGTGCACGCGGTGTTCGTGCCCGAGGCGGTGATCGACATCGAGGAGGAGGCGGTTCGGCTCAAGCAGGTGATGGACACCGTCGGCAACGTGACGATCTTCATCTCTGAGGGCGCCGGCGTCGAGAGCATCGTCGCCGAGATGGAGAAGGCCGGCGAAGAAGTCGCACGCGACGCGTTCGGCCACATTCGCCTCGAGCGAATCAACCCCGGCGCATGGTTCGCCAAGCAGTTCGCCGAGATGCTCGGTGCCGAGAAGATCCTGGTGCAGAAGTCGGGCTACTACTCGCGTTCGGCCGCGGCCAACGCCTACGACCTCGACCTGATTCACTCGATGACCGAACTCGCCGTCGATTCGGCGCTGCGCGGCGAGTCGGGCGTGATCGGCAACGACGAAGAGAACGGCGACGTGCTCACCGCAATCGCGTTCGACCGCATCAAGGGCGGCAAGCCGTTCGACATCGGCCAGGACTGGTACCTCGACATGCTGTCGGCGATCGGTCAGCCGGCACCCGTCGCGGCGCCGCCGGCCGAACACTGAGCAGCCGAGTGCAGTAATTTGCTGCACGGGGAGCCGATTTCGCCGGGATGGCGACGTACCCCGTCATCCCGGCGCAGGCCGGGATCTCACCACACATTCGCCGCATGAGATCCCGACTTTCGTCGGGATGACGAGAAGCCCGTCCGCTCTGCCCGCGATCTGTGCTGGTCAGGTGAGGGCCGCCGCCAACGCCTCGCGCCCAAGGGCCAGAGCCTCGTCGCGACTTTGTAGCTCGACCAGCACCAGTTCGAGGTAGGTGTCGGCCGGCTCCCCCGCCTCACGTGCCCGGACGGCTGCTGTGGCCAGATAACTCTCGGCCACCACCGTGTCCTGAAACTCGCCCAGCGCCTCGGTGACCGCCTCCCACGCCCTCAAGAGTTGTTCACCGTGATCGCCCAACACCGGTACCAGGGCCTCGGAGCAGTACCGGGCCGCCTTGGCCGCCTTGCGCACCTCGTGCCACCGGTGCGCGTCGTCGTCGATCTCTGCCGCCCGGGCCTCGAGACGTCGGACGCGGTCGATGGCGCCGTCGAGCAGGTCGACAAGTCGGTCGCGCGTGGCCCGCCGTCCGTCTTTGCGCAGCGGCGGGTCGGCGACGAAGTCGGCCAGATTGGCCCGCAGCGCGGCGTACCGTTCGGTGCCCATCGACTCGACCAGCGAACGGTGTGCATGCTCGTGGGTGGCGTCCAGGGCGTCGCCCAACCGCCGCCGCACGGGGCCCGCGATCTCGGCGTCGTCGAGGTCGTTCACGCGTGTCAGCAGCCGCTCTTTCAGCACTTCGGCATCACGCGGCGCGCCGAGGTGATCGGCGTGCCAGGCAAGTTCATTGCTCAGCCCACGCAGCCGACCCTTCGTGAACAGAGGTGCGAACGTGCGCAGCGCGCTACGCGCCCGCCGGGTCGCCACCCGGCTGCGATGCACGGCGTCGGGGGCATCGACCAGCACGTCGTCGGCTCGGTCGGCGATCACGCCGGCCTGCGTGCGCAGGTAGTCGAGCACCGAGTCGCTCGGCCTACTCACGAACGCTGCCCGCCTCGTCGGCCCGCACTTCTTCGGTGCGCACCACGCCCAGGTCGTCGATGACTTCCTGCGGCGCTTGCGGCCCTTCGACATGACGGCCCCTGCGCCGATTGCGGGGCTCGCGGGGCGCAGCCTCGTCGTCGGGGCCGAGCGCCGAGCCCAGCAGAATCGGAGTCACGGCGGCGAACGCCCACACCGCCAGCGCCGAGGGCGACCGCAGCATCAAGCCGATCGGCACCAGGTCGCCGGGCTTGGCGGTGGCCAGCCGTTCGTCGAACGAGGTGCCGCCCAGCAACTGGCCGAGTTGCCAGCAGACCACACCGGCCAGCGCTCCCAAGCCGCCGGCCAGAAAGGCCGACACCCAACCCAGGTGCTTGAAGCGACGCCAGGTGAACACCCCGATCACCGCGCCGAACACCACGCCGAGCACCACGTACCAGGCGTCCGCACCGAAGATTTCGGTCAAGCCTCGCTCGCTCATCGAAGCGGAGCCGTCGGCCTGCACCAGATAGCTGGGCGGTTGGACCACCAGCCGCCAGACGACGGCTGCCACGATGCCGACCACCAGTGCCGCCACCGCGAACATCGACGCCGACCACGGGTCGCGGTGATGCGCGCGCTTGGTGGGCTCGACCGTTGTCGGCGAACTGGGACTGGTCACCCGCTCAGCGTAGTGGGCTCTGACAGCCCTACACGCAGGACGGCCCGAGCAGGGCCTTCAGGTCGGCCATCAGGGGCGGTGACGGCATCACCCGCAGGGTTTCTTCGAGCTTCCACACCGTGGTGCGGTTGCTCGACGTGGTCAGCCGCACCCGCACCTCGGTGGCGCCCGGGTGGTTGGTCAGCACCGTGCGCAACTGCTGCACCACCGCCGGCGTGCAGCGGGCCGCGGGCAGTGAGATGACGACCGGCCCGGTCGGGCCCTCGGACACGTCGGGGAAACTCACATCGGTGCCCCGCAGCTCGACGCCCTCGTCTTTGCCGACCAGCTTGCCCTTGATGCGCACGATGGTGTCGGTGGCCAGCTGCAGCGCCACCAGCTGGTAGGCCTTGGGGAACAGCAGCACCTCGATCGAGGCCTCCAGGTCTTCGACCGTGACGATCGCCCACAGGTCGCCGGTCTTGGTCTGCTTGCGGGTGACCTGGGTGATCATGCCGGCGATCGAGGTGGTGATGTCGCGCGGCCCGTCCTCGGCCACCAGAGCGCCGATCGAGTGGTCGCGGTTCGCCAACAGCACGTGTTCGAGGCCGAGCAGCGGGTGGTCAGACACGTACAGCCCGAGCATTTCGCGCTCGAACGCGAGCCGAACGCGCTTGTCCCACTCGTCCACCTGCGGAATCGGGCTGCTGACCAGCGCCTCGCCGTCGCCGGCGTCGCCGAACAGGTCGTCCTGGCCGTTGGCCTGGTTGCGTTTGAGGTCGATGACCTCGTCGACCTTCTGCTCGTAGCACTCCATGAGCGAGCGCCGGGTGTGGCCCAGGGAGTCGAACGCGCCGGCCTTGATCAGCGACTCGATCACCCGCTTGTTGCACACCACGAGCGGAACGTTGCTCAAGAACTCGTTGAAGTCGTGCGCCTTACCGTGCTCGTCGCGCCCGGCGACGATGCCGTTCACCACGTTGTCGCCCACGTTGCGAATGGCGCCCAACCCGTAGCGAATGTCGGTGCCCACCGGGGTGAACATGCCGTCGGACTCGTTGACGTCGGGCGGCAACACCTTGATGCCCATGCGCCGGCACTCGGCCAGGTAGACCGCCGACTTGTCCTTGTCGTCCTTCACCGACTGCAGCAACGCCGCCATGTATTCGGCCGGGTAGTTGGCCTTGAGGTAGGCGGTCCAGTACGAGATCAGCCCATAGGCGGCGGTGTGGGCCTTGTTGAACGCGTAGTCCGAGAAGGGCACCAGAATGTCCCACAACGACTTGATCGCGCCGGATGAGTAGCCGTTGGCGGTCATGCCCGCGGCGAAGCGGTCGTACTCCTTTTCGAGCACTTCCTTCTTCTTCTTGCCCATCGCCCGGCGCAGTTCGTCTGCGGCACCGAGGGTGTAGTTGGCCACCTTCACCGCGATCTGCTGCACCTGCTCCTGATAGACGATCAGGCCGTAGGTGAGGTCGAGGATCTCGGCCAGCGGTTCGGCCAGCTCGGGGTGGATCGCGGTGATCGGCTGCTTGCCGGTCTTGCGCAGCGCGTAGTTGGTGTGGCTGTTGGCCCCCATCGGGCCCGGCCGGTACAGCGCGAGTGCGGCCGAGATGTCTTCGAAGTTGTCGGGCTGCATCTGCCGCAGCAGCACCCGCATGCCGCCGCCGTCCAACTGAAAGATCCCGAGCGTGTCACCCGTGGCCAGCAGTTGGTAGGTGGACGGGTCGGTGGGGTTCTTGCTCAGCGCGTCCAGATCGAGGTCGACGCCGCGGTTGGCCTTCACGTTGGCGAGCGCGTCGTCGAGAATGGTCAGGTTGCGCAGGCCCAGGAAGTCCATCTTGACCAGGCCGAGCGCCTCGCAGCTCGGGTAGTCGAACTGGGTGATGATCTGACCGTCGGCCTCGCGCTTCATGACCGGAATCACGTCGAGCAGCGGTGCGGAGCTCATGATCACGCCGGCGGCGTGCACGCCCCACTGGCGCTTCAGGCCCTCGATGCCGCGGGCCGTGTCGACCACCTCTTGTACCTCGGGGTCGCTCTCGTACAACGCCCTGAACTCGCCGCCCTCGGCGTAGCGGGCGTGCTGGGGGTTGAACACCTCGGGCAGCGGCACGTCCTTGCCCATCACCGGCGGGGTGTAGGCCTTGGTGATCTTCTCGCCCAGGCCGAACGGCTTGCCCAGCACACGTCCGGCGTCTTTGATGGCCTGCTTGGCCTTGATGGTGCCGTAGGTGACGATCTGACACACGTGGTCGTCGCCGTACTTCTCGGTGACGTAACGGATCACCTCACCGCGTCGGCGCTCGTCGAAGTCGATGTCGAAGTCGGGCATGGACGGACGTTCGGGGTTGAGGAACCGCTCGAAGATCAGCCCGTGCGGCACCGGATCCAAGTCGGTGATGCGCAGGGCGTAGGCGCACATCGAACCGGCGCCCGAGCCGCGTCCGGGGCCCACCCTGATGCCGTTGTTCTTGGCCCAGTTGATGAAGTCGGCCACCACCAGGAAGTAGCCGCAGTTGTGCACCGCGATGCCTTCAGCCACATAGGTGTGGTCACCGCTCACTGTCAGATTGTGCACGGTGCCCTGATACGCCTGACGCGCTGTGGCCCTCACACGTACCCACCAACGGCCGTCGACGTGGCGGGCGTTGTCTGGGGCCTTGGTGCGCGTGGGAATCCACTGAACCTTCCAGGTCTTCTGACTCGGGCTTCTGTCCACTACCGCCCATTGCCCGATGGACAGCAGCAACGAACGGAGTTGTCTGGCCAGCACGTCGTTGACAGTCGTGATTCCAACGCGAGTCCGGTCAGCGTGACCGTCGCCCTCGAGCCACCCGGAGATGAACGACCTGATGCCGCTTTCCGGAAGAGATGAAATCCACGGGTGGAGCTTCTTGTTGCGAACCCCGCAGCCAACCAGTTCTTGCAGCAGAAGTGCCAATGGATGGTTGGTCAGCATCACTGTGACACCCTGATGGTTCGGGGCGCAGTCGCTTGCTTTGGAATACAGACGAGGCTCGCCCAACTTGAGGGATTCGATCGTTTGCAGGAGGCGGCTGACCGCCGGTTCATCTCGATGAAGAGTCCATCCGATCTGTCCCGGGCTCGTCGGTGCGCTCGGATCAATCAGGTGACCCTCGGCAACCCACAGACCGATGAGCCACATGAGGTCGGCTGACCACTCAACCAGGCAGGGCAGGCTCCCGCTCGCCGGGCGGGGCGAGCGCACGTCACTCGTGCACATCCGCGTGAACGACTGGTCTTCGCCATGAGACAGTGTCCAGCCCCGGGCAACGGCTGCGGCTTCAAGATCAAACGGCGCATAGGTGGGAGGCTCCGCCTGAGGTAGCAGCAGCCAGTCCCCGGGCTGCACCTGCGATGCCGGCACCCAGCCCTTGGAGTCGACCAAGAACGGATGCTCAGCAGTGGCTCGCACTTCGTTCGTCTGGCCGAAGGGGTGGATGACACAAATCTCTTCGTCAACGACCCGCGAAATTACGTCTTCGACCACGGCCGGGCGGCCCTTGAGGTTCCAGGTGCTGACCGACGTGATCTCATCACCTACACGAATCGACTCGATCGGCCGCCACGTGCCGTCACCCAGCAACACCTGGGTGCCGGGAGGGAAGCAGTACCCCTTGTCGGTAATGACTTTGGTCTCGAACTCGGCCTGCTCGGTGGCGTAGCTGGGCACGCCTTCGGGAAAGCGCACCTCGAGCCCGTGGCGCACTTCTTTGGCGAACCACGACTCTTCGGTTTCGCCGGCTGGCACCGGAAATTGCGCCATGTAGGTGCCGGTGCCCTCGTCGAAGTGGGTTTCGCAGCGTTCGGCGATGGCCAGGGTGTTGTCGCACGCCTCGGGCAGTTCGGCCCAGATGCGGCGCATCTCGGCCGGGCTCTTGAGGTAGTAGCCGTTGCCGTCGAACTTGAACCGGTTGGGGGTGTCGCGGTTCGAGCCCGACGACACGCACAGCAGCGTGTCGTGCGCCTCGGCGTCGTCGGCGTGCACGTAGTGCAGGTCGTTGGTGGCCACCAGCGGCAGCTTGAGGTCTTTGGCTATGCGCAGCAGGTCGTGCCGCACGCGGCGCTCGATGGCGAGTCCGTGGTCCATCAACTCGACGTAGAAGTTGCCGGCGCCGAAGATGTCGCGAAACTCGGCCGCCGAGGCCAGCGCCTGGTCGTACTGGCCCAGACGCAGGTAGGTCTGCACCTCGCCCGAGGGGCACCCGGTGGTGCCGATCAGCCCCGACTTGTACTCGTGCAGCAGTTCGCGGTCGGCGCGCGGCTTGTAGAAGAAGCCCTCCAGCGAACTGCGCGAGCTGAGCCGAAACAGGTTGTGCATGCCGGCCGAGTTCTCGGCCCAGATGGTCATGTGGGTGTAGGCGCCCTTCGACGCCACGTCGTCGCCGGTGCCGTCGCCGAACTGCACCCGCTTGCGCTCGCCGCGGGGAGTCTTGGGTGTGAGGTAGGCCTCGAGGCCGATGATCGGCTTGACCGCGCTGCCCTTGGCCACCTTGTACCACTCGTAGGCGCCGAACAGGTTGCCGTGGTCGGTCACCGCCAGCGCCGACATGCCCATCTGCTCGCAGCCCTTGACCAGGTCTTTGAGTCGTGCGGCGCCGTCGAGCATCGAGTACTCGCTGTGGCAGTGCAGATGCACGAACCCATCGGCCATCGGGTGTTTCGACCTCCAAAGACGTGGTGGACGCACGGCGGATCGCCAGGGGGAAGTCCAGCGGAGAGCCCCACCCTAACCCCACGTCCGACAGGTTCCAGGCGACACTCGCGACGACGGTCGTCCGGTCGGCGTGTCGCACCGCCCGAGCAATCGACCTTACTGATCCAGCCGACCCAGGGCTCGGAGCTACCGACGAGAGGAGGCTATCCAGTGTCCTGATCCAACCCCCTGTCTTCCCAGGTGACGTAGCTTCCGCCGTCCCACGTCCACTCCACGCGCCCATTGCAGGTACGTCCGAGTGCGATCGCACCCGCTGTGGACAGGTACGCGCCATTCCGTCGCGCCTCGGGTCGCCTGAGACCATCGGCCAACTCGGCACGGGTCCCAGACAGACAGAACGTGACCAGTCCACCCGGCGATCTCGGCGGTTGTGAGGCCGCCCGGATCCACGAGAAAAAGTCCGATGTGCTTGCCCGTCAAAGCGCCCCCAAAGTCGGTAGTGCGTTCAGCCCAAGTAATACGCAGTGCTTTCGAAGTGCCTACAAATGGGCACGCTGGCCACCCTGCACGCATTGGGGAGGCGACAAGGGCTACCCGTTCAGTCGACCACCGCCGCGGTGGCTGCCGCGACCATGCGCAGGTTGTGCGGCAGCGCACCGTCGAAGCCCGGGGTGCTCATGGTCATGATCACCGTGTCGAGCCGCGGGTTGTTGACGAACTTGGTGCTGAAGAAGCCCTGCCACGAGTACGCGCCCGGCCCGCCCAGGTAGTGGATCGAACCGGCGGGCGCATTCTCACCCTGCTGAATGTCGACCATGTAGCCCCACTTGTTCTGGGTCAGTTGCCAGTTGGTGAGCTCGCCGATCTGGTTGGTGGTCATCAGCCGCACCGACGCAGGGCTGAGCACCCGCACACCGTCCAACTCGCCACCGTTGAGCAGCATCTGGGCGAACCTGAAGTAGTCGGCGGTGGTGCCGTGCAGGCCGCCCGCGCCGCTGAACAGGGTCTTGTCGTGGCTGAACGTGTACTGCGGGCCCAGCATGCCCAGCCCCAACGGCGAGGCCTCGGTCTGCTTCTCGTCGCGGCCGGCCCAATACACCGCAGCGATGCGGTGCCATTGGTTCTCGGGCGGAAAGAACCAGATCTCGTTCATGCCCAGCGGCGTGAAGATGTTGTCACGCAGGTAGCTGTCGAAGTCCTGGCCCGACACCACCTCGACCAGCCGGCACAACACGTCGACGCTGTTGTTGGAGTAGTCGAACATGGTGCCCGGGTCGGCGATCAGCGGCAGTGAGGCGATCAGCTCGACGTTGCGCTCCAGCGTGGTGGGCGGGGTGTTCAGGTCGTCGACCAGGCCGGCCTCGTGGTACAGCTTCGGCACCACGTGATAGATCGGCGGCTCGAACAGGCCGTGCCACCAGGTGTTGGTCATGCCCGCGGTCATGGTGAGCAGGTCGTGAATGGTGATCGGACGCTCGGCGGTGCGCAACTGGGTGACCGCCCAGTCCTTCACCACCGCCACCTTGGTGTCGGCGAAGGCGGGCAGGTAGGTGGCGATCGGTTCGTGCAGCGCGATCAGGCCGCGTTCGAACAGTTGCAGCACGGCGACGGCGGCGACCACCTTGGTCATCGAGGCGAGCCGAAAGATCGAGTCGGTGGCCATCTCGACGCCCTCGTCGGCCTTGCCGAACGCCTTGAAGTAGCAGACCTTGCCGTGCCTGGCCATCAGCACCACCGAGCCCTGGTAGGCGTTCTCGGCCAGGTAGCGGCGCTGCAGGGCGTCGATGTTGGCCAGGTAGTCGGCGCTGACGCCGACCTCGGCGGGGTCGACCTGGGTGTACGCGGCAGTCATCGCAGATCCTCTCTGGGGTCCGGCCACCCGCGCAGTCACCTCGTTGTGCTGCCCGGCCGGAACAACGCTTCGAGACTATGCCGCGGCGTCGTCCGCCGAAAGCACCCGTCCGTGGTCGCCGTCGACGATCACGCGGGCGCCGGTCGTGAGCGCGGTGGTGCCGTCGCCAGTGCCCATCACCGCCGGAATGCCGTACTCGCGGGCCACGATCGCCGCGTGCGACGCCAGTCCCCCGTGGTCGACCACCACGGCCGCGGCCCGGGTGAACAGCGGCGTCCAGGCCGGGTTGGTGGCCGGGCAGACGAGCACCTCGCCGGGCTGCAGGTCGCCGAACTCGGCCGGCCCGCGAATGACTCGGACGGCTCCCGCGGCCCGTCCCCCGCCCCCGGCCGCGCCGGTGACCAAAGCCTCGGCGTCGTCACGGCGCGGGTACAGGGTGGTCGTGGCGATCAGCGGAGACCCGGCGAGTCGCTGCCAGGCAGCCTTGCGCCGCTCGACGCTGGCCCGCAGGGCAGCACCCCCGGACGGCGTCGCCGCCGGGTCGGGCAGCGCCTGCAGTTGCGGCCAGGTGAGAAACCAGACGTCGTCAAGAGCGTCGATCAGGCCGGCCGCAGCGAGTCGTCGGCCGGCTTCGAGCACGGCGTGGCGCACCGGCGGCATCGCCCGGCTGAGCTCGAAATGGGTGTCTTCGCGCACCTGAACGCCCGCGGATGCACGCGTGACCAGCCGCCGCACCGCGTTCTCGGCGCGCAGCCTGCGCACCAGCGGGTGTGCGAGCAGCGTCGCCAGCGCGGGTGCGAAGGGCGGCGCTCCGGTGCCGTGATCGCTGGCCAGCAGCACCTGCACGAGTGCCATCACGACGGCGGGGTCATCGGCCCAGCTCGGATCGCGGAGCAGCAGAATGCTGCCGGTCTCGCGGTGCCCGTACCGGGTCAGAAACGCGTCGAACCGTCGGCGGGCCGGCTGCGCGACGGCATCGTTGCGCAGCACTGCCAGCGCCTCGTCGGGGTCGGTGTCGACGAGCCGGCGGCCCAGGCCCGGTGCGGCACGCACTGCGTCGGCGATGCCGTCGAGTGCGTCGTTGGCCGCGGCGGTCTCGGTGGGCGATTCGAGCAGCAGAGCAGCGAACAGTCGGGTGAACCCGAGTGCGGTCAGCAACAACCGCAGCCGGATCATCGCGCCGGCAGCGGGCGGCAGGTAGTCGACGCGCAGGCCGGTCATGGTGGTCATCAGGTCCTCGGCGCGAGCCGGTACGGCCAGCAGGTCGGTCCACTGAGCCGTCGTGAGATTCAGTGCAGCCAGCGCGTCGGTGCCGGCCCGAAAACCGGCGTAGCGCGGGTCGTCGCGCCACGCCCGCGGATCGCGCCCGGTGCGCAGCAGAGCGCGCAACAGCCGCAGCGGCGTCTGCGGCGTGGGGTGCGGG
>ERZ724513.1696-NODE-1696-length-11106-cov-5.876029_pt1 | contig 11106 bp, 13 predicted proteins | sample MGYA00376046_ERZ724513 | MGnify/ENA primary metagenome ERZ724513 (study PRJEB28724, sample SAMN07190883) | activated sludge metagenome | isolation source: activated sludge of sewage treatment plant in Hong Hong | place: Hong Kong | collected 2016-03-17 ... | reverse complement strand
GCATTGCCAGTCGGGTTGCTTCCGGTGGCGCCATTGGCCTGCGCCCTGGCCACCATGTCCCGCCAATTGGTCATCGCACTCATTGTGCTGCCTCCTTTGCAATGCGCCGTAGTGCCGCCCCCGACCACCGCAGCAGCGCGCCTTCCACACATGCGGCCGGGGTAGCGATCTCGGATGGCGCCATGCCGCCTTCGCGGTAGACCTCGATGACATACTCCGCGCACTGGCCGAGCATGTCGTTGCCGATGGCCAATCGCCTGAGATAGCCCAGTATTGCCTGCCAGCGCGAATAGCGCATTTTCCCGAATCGGCTGAAGGCGTACAGCAGCCCGGCACGGGAAAGCCGGCGCGGGGCATTGATCCATGCCTGCGGCGGATCGTTGCTCAGGAGCCGTGGCGCGCATCCTGTGACGGTGAGGTCCATCGCCCACGCGCGGCCATATTCAACCCACGCGATGCCGACATGCGTCCATGGGCTCTCGGTTGAAACCTGAACGGCTTCTATTTCCGTGTCGTGGCGCAAATTCCCGGTCGGCTTGCTCTGCCACAACAGCATGTCGCCAGTCTTGACTGACCGCCTGAATTCGTCGTAGGTCATGCCAGCGTCTTCCAGATACCAGGCGTGAACACAGAGCCTACGATACGGTCCTTGATCGGCGCATCAGGCGACATCTCACTGTCTTCAAGCTTCAACTTCCAGCCGATGTCGATGTTCAGGCTCTTATCTGGCCGAAACGGGTAAGCCCACACGAGCCAGAATCGGTAGAACGTCTTGCCGTCATCGCGCGTCGCCTTGAGTACATGCCAATTGCTGACGCCAGGCTCCTCGATGATGACGTCGGCGTTTCCGTTGACCCGTTCGATCTTGCAGCGAGACACATCGACACCAGTGATGACGCGGTTCCAGTAGTTCGCTGGATTGCGGATCGCCATCCACAGCCACATAGACCAGAAGCTCGCCTGCTTGCCCTCGCGCTCGTTGGCCCACCAGCCCCGTTTGTCGCCGAGACAGCCATCGAACGGATTACTCCATGGTTTGAGCCAGGCCGGCAGGTCGATGAGCATCCAGTGGCCGCGCTCGGGGAATTGCGTGAACGGCTTGATGGTTTCTGGATACGACTTGCGGAACGGCAAACCGACAGCCACGAGCAGGAAGCCGAGCAGCATGATCGGCAAGCCAACAAGCGCTAGAAAAAACGCCTTGATGAACGATAGTGTCATAGCGTCACCGCCAGTTTGAACAGAGCGTCAACCTCCGCTGCGCTCTTGCCTAGCGTCACGGCCATGGCATTCAATACAGGATTGGCGCGCTCAAAGGCGTTGCTATATTCGTACCAATCCTTGATGTCCTGATCAGCGGATGCAATTGCTGCCTCGACGGTTGCGCGCAAGCCTATCGCGGTCAGGCCCTGGCGGAACTGTCGAGGGGTGACAGAGGCAGGAACGTCAGGAACGGCATCCTCAAACACCGATCCTGTCCATACCCTGCCAATATCCGACCATTCACACGGGATGCCCGGGCCGCCGCTTACCACCGCCTTGACGCGGCCATCATTGTCCAGCTGAGCGTATGGCATCAGTAATACTCCACAAGCTGGAACGACACGACGCCTCCACCAGACGGCCCGGTTCGTGTGGCTGTCACCGTGGTTGAATTACTGAGCACCAACGTGATACTGGCGTCAGCAGAACTTGCCCCTCTGGCGCCAAGATGCATTAGCAACGACTTGCTTGTATTTACTGACGGACTGAGAGTGGCAGTATTAGTTGTTCCGACTCCGGCAATAGTGATCAATCCAGATTGAATTGATTTAATTCTCCCGCCGAAAAGACTTGATGCATTTGCCATTACGCGTACCCCCAATCACCAGACGCCGAGATATATACCAATGCCCCTGATAGGTGCTTAATGTCTGCGACAAACGTCGTATCGCCTAGAACTGTTTTGCCATTTCCATCGAACGTCACGGCATAAGAATCGAATGTGCCGGAATAATCCATGAACCAGATTTGAGCGCCATCGGCAGGGCTGGCTGGCAGGGTGACGGTAAATGCCCCGCCGCTGGTATTGCAGCGCAGTCGGTCCCCGGCTGCGGCGGTATAGGCAGAACTCTTGGTCGCCCAATCACTGTAGAGCAGGCCCCAATACGCGCTGGTGCCAGTGGTAAAGAGCACCTTGCCGGCGTTGCCGGTCTGCGTGGGCAGAGTGCCAGTGGGCGCCAGGACGGCTTCGAGCGCGGTGCCGGCGCCATTGACCGCGACGTAGTACCCGGCCTTTCCAGTCATGGCCGGCAGCTTGTCGAACGCGGCTTCGATCAAGGCGTGTTCATTGCGAAATTGAGTCGAGAGCAGCTTGCTGCCAAATGCGGGATTGCTCGTTCGTGAATAGAAGTCGTTGCTCACCTTAGACCTCTTCGATTGATGTAGTGGACGATGGCCGACGTAATGGTGATCGGCCCGGAAAAATTACTGTTGGTGGCGAACGAGAAGGCCACGTTCTCTGCTGTCCCAGCCATTTCAAGCTCGAGCGGAGCAATGTTCTGCGCATCCCAGGTCGCGCCGCTGTCCCAGCGAACGCCGCCATCCCACCCGCCCGACATCATCGTCGCGGAATAGTCGTTCCATGACGCCGCTCCATACTCGCTCTTGGAATAGCCGAGGTTGTAGGACGCCTGCAATTCCGCGTAGCTGGTGCCGAACACTTCGACCACGGCGCGCCGATAGCTCTTCAGGATGCGCGGCGATTTCGCCGGGTCATAGTTGAGCGTGATGTAAGCTGAAATATTGGCGCCATCGAACGACGTGCCCTTGTCAAACTGATAGACCCATCCGTCAGTTGAGCCGACGAACGTTATTTCGTTGCCGTCGTCATCCTCGCCGTTCCAGGCACAATTCACCGCGTCCGGAAAGAACTGCGGCAGGGCGCCCATGAATTGGCCATTGACCACAGTGGTGTAAAGGGCCGTGCCATTGCTGAAGAACACTCGATGCTGAGACTTTTCGCGATTGACGCATGACGCCGTGGCCAAAGTACGATTGGCCACAATCCACGGCTGCATGGCGAAGGTCAGGGTTGCTGTGTCGAAATTGCCGAAGTTGAGTGACGTGGCGATCGATATCACGCCACGGTCATCAAGGACATGGGCGTTCGTGAGGTTCTGCGCGGTGTAGTGCCTGCCTCCGACCCCGGCGTTGTATGTGACCAACTGCGCCGAACCGCCTCCCGGCGTGCCATAGAAGAACTTGGTGCCGTTCTTGGTGATAACCGCGAGAGCCGCCGACGAATCCGATCCTGGCTGGGGAAGCAGGTTGGTGGTTTCCTCGCCCGCGTTGATTTCGCCGGCACCGAGCACCAGCGTCCAGGCATACGGGTCGGCCAATCCAGAGTATTGCAGACTCGCGCCATAGGACAACCACAGACGGTCTTTATGCGCCGCGATGTGCTTCGGCGTGTCCGTGGTCATGCCGGTATGGATCGGCACCAGCGACGTGCCGTCGAATTCCCAGGCCGGATTGACGCCATCGGCGCCATAGATTCGCGGCAAGGTAGTGTTGCCGATGATCGACGCCTCGACGGTTTCCAGCCGGCCACCTGGCAACAGAGTGATGGCCGACGATGCCGATGCCGCAGTGAATTGCACCGCACCCGCCCCGCTGCCGAGTTTGACCGATTCACCGTTCTGGAATGATCCACTCGTGATCTGGATAACCACCGTCCCGGCAGCGGTGCTGCCCCATGCGCCCGTGCGCGTCACGACACGCTTGACGACCCCGGTCGCGGTCGATGTATTGCCGTAGAGCGTAGCCCCTTCAGCGGGCTTGACCAGTCCGGAACTGAACGACAATTCACTGTAGAACGTCACCGCCGTCCAGCCGGCAGCAGATGACTTGTGCAGAACCGCCGCCGTACCGCCGACGTTGTTTCTCAGCGCATAGACCGATCCGTTGTAATAGAACACCCCGCGAATTGGTCCAGAACCTGACGGCTTGGCAATGCTTGCGCGCAAGATGTCCGCCGCCGCCGCAAGATACACGGCGTTGCTTTTCGGTGTGTCAACGGTACTGAATGCCACAACCTCGGCAATTGGGCTTCCGCTACGATTGATGTCTTCGCCAACAATGAATGTGCCGCTCGGATTGGCAATCACGAGCATCGACGAAGACGTGGCAATAATCGTTCCGGTCGCTCCAGACGTTGCGCCGCTAACCGAATCGCCGATATTGATCACGATTGCGGGAACCATGTTGACATCGAGCGCCACATATGTCCCGCTGCTCGGCGATGGCTGTCCGTCGAACCGCTCATATCCGGAAACGCTGGTATAGCCGCCCGTCACGCTGCACTCGAAGTTCAGTGCTTCGCGAAGAACACCAGGCTTGAGCGAAAGCGTCGGCGTGATCAGGTCAAGGCCACCGCCCATCTGGATGAGCGAATACTGAATCGCCGGCCACCTGATCTGCCCAATAGACATCAGACAAGCGCCCCCGCCAATTGCATTTTCGGCAACTGGTTGATCTCAAGCGCCTCGAGCATCTTTCGATACTCATCCTTGCCGGCTTGATAAATTTCAGCCGCAGCTTCGTAGGGCGCGTATTTCATCATGGCCCGATAAACGATCACCATCTGGTAGCGTGACGGAATGGCGCTCGTGTCCGTGTCTGCGGACATCAGGGTTGGTTCCTTGAAATACTCGCCAACCACCGTATAGACGTCGTTGGGCACCGGGCCAAGCACCAGGGAATGATCGGGCGCCACCGACCATGAGACAGGACGGGATTGCGTGCTGCGACGCATGTTGAATCGCCAGTAGGACCGGAAGGCGTCATACGCCATCGCCTCGCCAAGGTGTGTTTCGCTGCCATATCCCGCCGACTTGAGATAGACGCGCAGGCCGTCCGTCTTCCACTGCGCGAATTTTGCGATCGCGGTAATGTCGGTAACCGGGGCATAGCCCCAGTCACCGGCCACCGTGTCGAACTCGACTTCGGCACGCAGGAAGTTCCAGTCGTGGTGCAGTTCCTGGATTTCCAGGTCCGACTGGATGATCCAGTTGGTCATCCGCTCGACCTCTTTTGTCGGCGAGGCGAGCGTGGTTAACGTTCCACCGGACGCCCCGCTTTCAATCCGAAGCCTGTTGACGAGATCGAGCAGTGTCATCAGGCTTCAGCCAGTATCTTGCGAATCCATGCCGCGCCGTTCGGGTTGCGGTCCTGGACGATCGAGAACGGGTAGCGCAGGCTGCGCGACTTCCTGACAATGGTATCGCCCATCATCGGCCGCTCGATGGTCTGGATCGCTGTCTGCTTCGCCCTGGCCAGGACTTCGACGAACTTGCGCTTGACGGTTTGCGTCTGCCCGCGCAGGAAGAACTGCGGTACGCCATTGCAATAGACCATCACCGGGTTTTCGGCATTGGGGTCGGTACTCTCATGCACGACGATATCGATCGGCTCTTCGCTGAAGGACATCTCGCCAAGCTGGCTCTTGGACACCGGTCCATCGACTGGTTCGATGATCTGATCGGTGCGCTGGATAGGACCATCGTCCATGCCGGGCAGGATCACATCCTCGGGTTGATTGATGTCCTGCGCGGCAGCGTCAAGGCCCTTCGTCGGATAACGTCCCATGTGGGTTTCCTTCCAGAAATTAGAACGAAGTCATTCTGGAATTGCCCCCCGAGGGTGGCCGTAAAAAAGCCCGCCACATTGGCGGGCCAAGGTACTGCCGGGGAGGAGCGCGAAACGATTACGAGAAGGTCAGGCCGCCCTGTGCCTTGACCGAACCCGACACGAGCCAGTTGACGCCGTTGCTGACGACTTCGACCCAATCACCGACATACGCGGTTGTGGTCAGGTTGATGTTGGTGGCAGCCGTAGTCGAGGCCGCAGCCGATGCGTTGGCCAGGTCGGCGGACGACACCGATCCCTTGAATTGGTTACTTGCCGGGGCAACAATCTGATGGTTGCTGGCGCCGGGGATGCCGGTCACGATGAACTTGAATCGTCCACCCATGAACGGCGACGGCAACGTGGTCGCGAAGGCCGTGGTCGAGTTGAGCAGGATGGTCTTGCCGTTGTCGGCCTGGGACAAGGTGCTGGCCGCGCTGCGGGCCTCGACGGCGCCCAGGGCGACAGGAACTTCGACGCCGCTCGAGTTGAACGCGACAACCTGGGCATTCTTGCCAAGGGTGAGTTTCTTGCTGACCAGCAGGTCAGCCATGGATTTCCAGAGTTGCATGATGAATGTCCTTTATCGTTTAAGGTTGCCGTGAGCACGAAGCCCACGGCACCGGTACTACCCAATCGATTAGCTGGTCTGCGGACGCTCGGGCAGGTACATGCAGTTTTGGGTTGCATGCGCCGTGCTGCCGGTGTTCCAGTTGGTCGAGCCGATCGTGAAGTTCGAGCCACTGTAGTTGCGGTGGGTCGTGTAAGCGAACGGACAGACGGTGCCCGGAATCGCCGGGAAGGCCGGGGCGCGCGTAAAGGCGTTGCTGCCGTCGAGGGCCACGGTTTCGCCGCGATAGACGGACACGGTGCCGCTGGAATTCACGCACCAGACGACGACCGTGCCGTAAGCGGTGGCGAGCACCAGCGTGCCGCCCGCCGAATCGGTGGTCGGCGTGGCCGCGCCAGAAGCGGTCGCCTTCAGATACGCCTTGCCATCGATCGCAAACGCGAACTGCGTGGCCGTGTAAGTGGTCGCAGCGCCCGTAATGCCGGAAAGCATGTTCGTGGTCGAGGTCGGAATCGCCAGCGTGCCGGTTGCAAGATTGCCAATTGCCATTTGAATATCCTTTCAGTTATGAGGGCAGGATTACCCTGCCCCCGTCAGTTACAGGGCGGAAGCGCCGACTTCGGCGATCGCCATCCAGCCGTTATTCAGCACCGTGGCGTTCATGTAGAACTTGGCACCGATATAACCGCGCTGTCCGAGCGGATCGTTCTTGTCCTTCTGCCCGGGAGGGATGTAGCTCGGATCGAGAGCGTCCCCGCCACGCAGCGCCACCTGGCCCCAGGCGTCTTCCGCTGCCACGATCACGCGATAGACATCCGGGTTGGTGCCGGTGGTCGTGAGCAAGCCATACGCCGAGGCGGTCGTGCTCGTGGCGGCATCCTGGATCGCCACCAGTTCCGGCGACGTGATGAAGCGGAAATTCTCGACGGCGCCGATTTCGTTTTCATTGATCGGCTTGCGGCTGCCATACGACGCGACGGGAATGAAGCCGGGGATGTCGCGGATATCGGATTCCAGGTCGGAACTGCCGAACACCAGATACGACGCTTCCACCGGGGCGGTCGCGAAGTTCGCCGAGGGCGCCAGGACCGACGTGATCCGTCTGGCATGGTTGCCCTGCAAGCTGCGCGAAATCTTGCGCAACAGGGTGATGGTCAGTTTGCCGGAAATCGCCGCACGCGAGGCGCCACCGCTGTAGAAGACGTTGGTGCATCCCGTCAGGGCGCCGTAGCGAACCATCTCGCGAATCAGGCCGACCCGTTCGCCGGTTTGCTTCTTCATCTCTGCGGCAACGTCGTCTTCGTAGAGATCGACGGTCTTGTCGGTCAATCCGTACAGGACGGAGTATTGCTGCAAGGCGACCGTCACGTCGACCGGGGTCAGCGTTTCCGCAGCCGGGGTCACGCCTTCCGCCGTCAGATGCGCCGAGGCCATCGCGGCCGTGCGATCAACGGTGGTGTTGTTAGCAAAAAAGCGGTCCTGCGGATCGATGCCGCCGCCAGAGACGGCGCCGCTCGTGCCACCATAGGGCAGCCAGCGACGATAAACCACGGTGTCGCCACTGTTCTTCGGAATCTGGCGTTGCATGCCGGTGATGCCGAGAACTTCGACCGCGACGGCGTGAGCAAGGATTTCGCCCTTGAGCCTGCCGATCCGCTGTGAGGCCAGCGCATAACTTTGGATTGCCATGTCTTTCTCCTATTTACCGAAGACCGCGCGCCGACTTGAAGCCGGCAACGAAAGCGTCGTCTTCGCTGAGTTTTGAAGTGGGAACCGCCCCACCGGTCGGCTGGATCGCCGCCTCGAGGCGCTTCTGCTTGTTGGTGCGGGATTGCTGTGACTTGTCTTTCCAGGACCGGAATTCGTCGATCTTCTTGCCGATGAAATCGGCGTCCCACGAGGTATTGAGGGTTGCCCGCTCTTCCTCTTTCAGGACGTTCTGTTTCCACAACGCAAAGTCGGACGAGGTAACGACCCCTTCCCAGTCAGGATGCGAGCGAGTCAGCAGACGACGTTCGACGGCCTGGTTGAGCCGCTTCTCTGTCTCCGAAGCACGCTCGGCGACGATCCGCTCAACTTCGGATGGATCGAACGCAGCAGCAGGAACAGAACCGCCGACATTGGCAAGGGCCTCGCTGAGGTCTTGTGCCAGGTCAGCCGCCATTTCCGGCCACTGGGTATGCATGCGCTTGAAACTCTCAGAGGTCAGCTTGACCTGGCCACCGGACGGCATGGCTTGGTTACGCTGTTCCAGCGCCTGCAACTTCTTGAAGACCTCACCAATCTTGCCGAAGGCTTTTTCGGTGTGGGCCTTGACGCTGTCTACCTCGTTGGCCTTGAGGATCGCGGCCTTGAGTGCTTCCTCGGTCAGTCCCAAGCCAGGGATGACGTGCGGCTCTTCCTCGCTGGCACCCTCGGCGGGCGGCGGCTCGGTCGTGGCCTCGGTCGGCTCTTCGGACTGGTCCGGTGCCGCCTGCGGTTCTGGCGCTGCTTCCTGCGGGATTTCTTCACCCCGCGTCTTGGCAAACGCTTCCGCGAAGGCGGCGGCTTCATGCGATGCTTGCTGCTCTTCCGTTACTTCCTGAATGGGTTGTTGCTCGACCTGTTCAACGGTCACGGCAAATCTCCAAAATCGTTCGCAGATGTCGGGCGCCGAAGCGGCCAACGCATTTACCGGTGGCTATCGCCAGCAGTAGTGCGATTGATTTTGGCTATGCCCCCCGAGGGTCGAGGGCTTATTCGTCGATGACGAGTTTGGGTGTGCCGATTTCGAGGAAGGACTTCACTTCGGCAATCTGGCCGCGCACCTTTGCGGTTTCATCCGGGGGAAGGTTGCCGTCGTTCCTGGCCCGCAGCGTGGCGAGCCGGTCGGTCAGGTGCTGCTCGAGCTTGCGCCAGAGCGCGGACATGCGCTCGCCGTCAGAGAGCTTCATCAGGATAGGCGAGAGAGCTTGTAGATGGCCTTCAGATAGACCGCCGTGATGCCATCCACCAGATTGGCGATGGCGTCGTACTCGTCTGCGATCGATGCGCGATTGACTTCGATCCAGTCGGCCTCATCGCGAAGATGGGCAAGGATGTCTTCACCGGGCATATCGACGGGCGGCAACTCGGGCAACTCGCCGAAGGCCCCCATCCAGGCTTCCGCGACGGTATCGACGGCATCGATCACGTCGGCATAGAAAGCGCCAAGCGCTTCGTGCTGCGCATAGCTGCGGGTGCGCAGATGGGCGTTATGCGCGGCGTTGCGAGTGGCGAAGACACGGGCGATCAGTTCGGCGATCATGGCTTATCTCGTGAATGCCTGTCCGGCCGGTGCGCGGCCAACAGGTTCGGCGGCAGGCTTGATGACCTGCGGCGGCGGGTTGTGGTGCATGTGCAAATCCTTCTGCATGCCGATCAGGGTCAACTCTTTTTGCGTCCTGAGCTTGGCGGCGGTTTCGGCGAGTCGAACCTTGTTGTCGTCGACGTTGATACCCTTCTGGATTTGCAATTGCAGGTAGGCCAGTTCGCGCTTGAGCAGCAATTCCTCGCGGCGCGACATGGCTTCGATGCGGGTGCGATCCGCCTCGGCCCTGGCATATACGACATCCCGGTCCATGTCGGTCTTGATCCGAAGCTGATCGGTCTGCGCACGAATCTTGGCCACGGTGACCTGCGGCGCTTCCGGTGGCGGACGTTGCGACACGGCCTGCTTTTCTTCCTGGCTCATCTTGAACCGCTCGGGGTCGAGGCGTTGCGACTTGAGCCACTCTTCCATCCATTTCTTCGGACTGATTTCGAAGACGGGATTCATGACCATGTTGCCCATCTGCATGATCGACTGGTTCTGAAGTTCACGTTCCACCAGCGCCGTGCTGCCACGAGCGTCGATCATGAAGTCCCCCTTGGCGGAATCATCCTCGCCGTACATCAAGAGGTACTGGTAATAACGCCGAATGTGCGGTTCGGTGATGCAATCGTCGTAGTTGCGGGCAATCCGGCGCAGGACGGTGCTGGCGTTGTTATTCACCATCTGCATGCCGCCCACCGTGTCAGGCGCGGACCCCTGCTGTCCCTGCATGATCAAGGGCAGTCCGGTGATGTCTTCCGCCACCTTCAGGCCGAAGTTGATGATGTTCAGCATCTCGGCCTGGTTGCTCGGAATGATGATCGCGTCGATCGCTTCGCGGATCGACCTGATGTCGGCGTCGGGCTTGATGAAGTAATGCTTCCTCGGACTGAGCGTCCATTTGCCGTCAGCCGGCTCGACCGCGCCCATCTTGATTCCGATGAGCGGCCCGCCGCTGATGCCGGCGTTGTCCAGCATGTTCCGGTTCGCGGCGGTGATCATCCGCTGGGCCGGCTGAATCTGCTTCGGAACACCGACCCCCGCCCAAAATCCCGGGCGCCTCTGCCATGGCATGACATCGTATGGAAACTCGCCACTGTCCAGCGGGTTCAGGACGACACAGATGGCCCGGTCATTGACCAGCGTGACGATGGCCGGAAGCGTGATCAGCGCATCGGCGTCTTCGCCAAGGTCAACGCCGGCCGTTTCGAGGTCTTCCTTGCCGAGAAAGCCGTAGTAGTACCAGATTTCGAACCCGTCATCGTCTGGCCTGACCTGATGCTGCGGGATTCCGTTTTCCTTGTATTTGCATCCCGGCCCTTCGGTCAGGATTTCCTCGATCTGCTCGGTGAGATATCCAGGAACGCCGATGAGGTCGCGCAGCTTTCTTCCGGTGATATCGTCTCGCTCGAAAACATACTGGCCATCGTGGATGTTTTCACCACACGACGGGTCGGGATAGAAGTTCCACGGATTGATACTGCGACTCGCCGGGTTGATGGATTCCATCATGGCCATGGTTTGGCCTTCCGGCGAT
>ERZ724513.1694-NODE-1694-length-11117-cov-4.318749_pt1 | contig 11117 bp, 6 predicted proteins | sample MGYA00376046_ERZ724513 | MGnify/ENA primary metagenome ERZ724513 (study PRJEB28724, sample SAMN07190883) | activated sludge metagenome | isolation source: activated sludge of sewage treatment plant in Hong Hong | place: Hong Kong | collected 2016-03-17 ... | reverse complement strand
CTTTCTATTCTACGGACAAGTCTATGCTGGAATCGCATTTGCCGGCATCACGGGATCTTGCGTAAGCGTCATCTCAAAAATACCAAGCGTCATTGTGTCGGGGGACTCTGCTCCCTATCACCGAAGCGCCATTCGGAGGCTCGCTACTGGGTTTGTTGCAAGTATGGCCGGTGTCGGATTTTTACTGTCTGGTATGATCCCACTTAGCTTTCCTTCCGGAGGAACATTTCCGGACATCGTCGCCGCTCTAGCAGAAAGTATACCTAAGAGCCCGCCCAAAATAGTTCTGGTATTTGAGGTTATGGCAGTCGTGACACTTCTCGGAATCAGTGAGCGCGCGCTTACGTCCTTTGAGGAAAAAATGTTTGCATCCAAAGAGAAATAACCGAATAACAGGGCATACCCCACGGTGGTATACCGGATCATCGATCTTCCTTTCGCCGATGCTGAGGAAGCCCTATTTTACTCATGGCATGCAATCTAGTGATTTCAGATTTGTTCTTATGGAGGCGGTCAGATGGAACGCTATTGGATCCGGCCTGACGTTGGTCCCGTGCCCAGACAACTCTCAATGAGAGCATCGGACTCGGCGGTCCCCTCTTCCTGACGTTGTGAGACGTCAGGACAGCGTCAAACCGTCAAACGAAAGTACCGAGTGCATTGCGCCGGTGTCGGAGTCCATTTTTTGTGGCTGTAGCCGCCGGATATGCCAGAGTTTTAGGTTCCCACCGTCCCGTCCAAGTTCGCCGGTTGCACGCGTTAGCAAGGAAGCGCCATGATGCGCGGTTAGAGTGCGTTCAATTTAAAAAATTGGTCCCATTTAACTAAACCGCGACATCTGACTGCTGCCATTCGGCAAACAAGATACGCTCAACCTCAAGCATCGTCACCTCGTACTTTTCTAACATGACGGCAAGGGCTGATTGGTCCAGCAGTTTTACCAAGTTTAGTTCAGCATTCTCCTTAGCCTGCCTGTTGAAAAACTGATTGGTCATACAGACCTTCTCGAAGTCAACATCTGGGTGCCGACGGCTGTAGAACGCTTCGCCAGTCACAACATCCTTCACTGCCTCCCAGCCCAGCATGGCGCCATCCGTGCCGCTCGTCTTTACCTGGATAAGCTGCCCTTTTCTTCCTGACACAGCGACAATGTCTATACCGTTGTCACTTGTTCCCGGCGTGCGATAGCAGTCGTACCCTTGCTTGTTGCACAGTACACCTGCAAGACATTCAAAGTGTTGCCACCCCATACGCAGGGCTATTTCTAGTGTAACGCGTTCGTCAATGTCCTTCCCTTCTCCCTCAGGGACAACGTCGGCAATATTGAAATCTCCAGGCCTAACGTCACCAGCCCCGTTCAGCATATCCTCTGCCAACCCTCGCTTGTATGTAAGTAGCTGGTCCAACTTCACATCGAATGTGGTGAAGTCCTCTGCGCATACCACAGGGTAATAAACATAGACCGGCTTGAGTTGCCCGATGCGGTAGGCACGGTCCGTCGCTTGATCTTCCTTGGCCGGGTTCCAAGTCCGCGTGTAATGAACAACGTGGTTTGCAGCCTGAATATTTACGCCAAAGCCGACAGCAACCGGAGAGAGTATGAGGACTCCGAACCCGGGTGTTTGCTGAAAAGCCTTGATCCGCTTCTGCCGGCTAGCTCTATGGCTCGACGATGCACTGGTGTCACCGTTGATGATGTCCGGACGGGCGCGAAATTCGGTTTCGATGTAGTGTTGCAACAGCCGCTGAATTTCGCGGAACTCACAGAACACAATCACCTTCTCCCCCCTGGCCTTGATGGCGTGGAGCTGGTTGAGCAGCCATTCGAGCTTGGGTGCTTTCTTGCAGTATTGCTCAGGAGACTCCGGTTTAAAGACCTCTAAGCCATGAGGACGCGGGTCTGTGCAAACCAGCCGCAAATAGTGCAACAGGCCGAGGTGGTTCTTGAACGGCGAAACGTATTGCCGGTCTCCCCGTTTCTTAAAGCTCTCGATGGCTTTGGCGTACAGGTTACGCTGCACCGCGGACAGCGGTAGCTCGCGGCACTCCTTCACGATGATCTTTGGAGGGAGGTCTGTGGCAACATCGGCCTTCAGGCGCCGGAGAATTTGCGGTGCGATGCGTGCGCGTAGTTCCTCAACGCGCGCCCTCTCCTCGTCGGTCTTGGCTTCAATAGGCTTGCGGTAGCGTCGTCCGAAGTCATTCAATGCGCCCAGCAAACCTGGTTGTACATAGTCGAATAGGCACCATATGTCCGCCAGCGTGTTCTCCACCGGTGTACCAGTGCAGGCAATCTTGAACGCAACGTTCTGCTTCTTGGCGGCTCGCGTGACCATCGCAGCCGGGTTCTTGATGCGCTGCGCCTCGTCGCACACCATTAGCGACCACTTCTGCGCAGCAAATGAGAACTCAAGGTCGCGCAGTGTCTCGTAGGTCGTCAAGACCAACTTGGCGTTACCAACCCAATCCGGGCGCAGAAACTTGACTAGGCCGTCCTCCATCCGCAAGCGCTCATCAATTTGGGGGCGCGGGACACGGAGGGACTCCAGGCTATCGCCGTAGGCAGTGAGGAGCGGTAATACACCTGGCACAAAGAATTTGTTTACTTCTTCAGCCCAATTCTCCAGTAGTGATACGGGGGCAACGATCAGCATCGGCGACATATTAGGGTCACATTCGAGCAACCACGCCATGAGTGCCAACAGCTGGAGGGTCTTGCCAAGTCCCATGTCGTCGGCAAGGACCGCTCCACGCACCTGGTAGTCGGTCTGGAGACTGTACAAGTGCTGCATCCAAGCGAGGCCCGCACGCTGATGCGGCAGTAGAGAGTACGCAGGTCGGATGCTTTTCGGGAGTGTGGGTTCCGGAGGCACAGCCTTCAACGCCTCCCGGCGCATCTCCTCATACTCAAGTGTATTGATGTTGGCTCGGAGAACAAGCTGCTTCTTGGCCCCCAACGTGTCCTTTGCTGGTCGCCGGTATTGCCCTGGATCAAACGGTTTCCCGGCCTTAAGGTTGGCAAATACATCCTCGAACGTCTCGACAACCTGCTTGGCCTCTTCAACAGAAATCGGGTCTGGCAGCCAAGATACTTTCAGCTTGGACTTGCCTTCAGTCTCAGCTGATCGAACATCCTCCTTGAGCTTTTCGATGGCAGGCTTGCTGGTTGGGATGGCAATCGGCTCATGGGCATCCTTCGGCGTGTACACAACAACAGGCAGGACGTTTTCAGGAAACCAACCATCGTCTTCCTTCTTCTTCGCGATGTAGGGCGAGTAGTACGGCTTCTCCACACCGATGCCCTCTACTCGCGCAGAATAGGCGCTGAGGTCGTGGACCTGGGCGTAGGACACGAGCATTGGAGGAGCCTGTCGACGTTCCAGCGCCTCCTTCAGATCCTTGAGATACTGCTCAGCCTCCCCTTGGAGAACTAAGTCATAGCCGTTCCACGCCACTAGCTGATAACCGCGCGCGATGGCTCGGTGCAACGCCCGGATGAAGGCTGACAGCTGAATGTCATCAAGCCATTGAGTCTCTGATGATGTTGGACCGCTCGATACCGCCGTCTCGATAAGCAGCCCCACCCGAACGGGATAGCCAGACGCGTCTCGCTCAAAGACTGGCGTGAACCGCTCGTAATCGAGCCCCGCATCTTCGCGAGCTCTCTCGAACTGGCTCTCTTCGATGACGTCCACAGCATCGACACCCAGCGCTGCATAAGGGTTCAGCAAGAACGCTTGCGCGCGCGAGCCAGCCACTTGCCGGCCAGGAAGGCGCTTGATTTCCTGCAGGACAGTTCGAACCTTTGGTGTGACCAGTATCTGGACAATGCCTTTGGGGCTCACGATGTCATAGCGGTCACGGACTTCGCGCGCCCGGTCGAAGGTCTCGATCCAACCCGGAGGGGCTCCTTCGAAGCTAGGTTCAACCTCGATAACTCGATCATCCTTCACACTGTCCGAGCGCCGAAGGCCAATTTGGAGCTTCTCTGGAGTGAAGACAACAGACCGGTACAGAAAGTCGTCGAGAAGCGCTCCGGCTTCCAAGGCGAGTTTCCGAATCCTTCCCCATGTCTGCCGATGGACAAGATCATCGCGCTCGCCGTCGCTGCGGCGTGAGAAGGAAACAACCTCCTTGAACAGTGCCCAATGCTGTGGACGCATGAGGAACTTGCGGTCGTCCCCATCCATTAAAGGGCCGACCAACTGACCGTCAAACCACGTTCCGTCATTGCGTTGCCAGCCGGCGATCGCAATGGAAAAATCTCGGTCCGTGAGTGAGTGGCTACTGCTCAAAACAGGACGTGTATCCGTATACACCGGCAGGTTCAGAATGTCGCGAAGCGGTTGGTAGGCAGGCTGGTCCAGTGCCGTGTACAGCGAGTCCCAGCTCATCATGCAACCATCGTCTATCTCTTCCGCAAACCCATCGTCTTTCAGTTGAGTGAGGTATCCACAGAGCAGAGGGTCGTCACAGACATCCCCCGGCCTCTGTGCCGCCTCTTGGGTCAGAACTATGCCTGCTGCCGACCATTGGCGCCGCCAAGATTTGTTCTGGGAATCCTCGGCTTTCTTGAATAGTGAGAACAAAGCGTCTCTCCCTATTTCCACCATCCCTTGCCTACCTTGAAGCGGAACTCCCACCGGGTAAGCACCTGGTTCACCAGTTCATTGCTTCCATCTGCACGGACCCACAGGTTGCCGCCGCTGCCGGTCTTGTCGTCAATTTCCAGCCCATGTTCGCGCGCAAGCACATTCAACGCCGACCTCGAGTACGGCTGAGCAGATGTTCCTGCAGTTCGCCAACCCATGTGCTTCACAGCACGGTCGACAGTTGGCCCGTATTGTACACGGCCTCTCCGAGAGGGGCCCTCTGTAGGTTCAAGTCCAAAATCCTTGCGCAGGGTCGCTTCGAACATATCTTCCCATTTGTCCCAGTTGTGGATGCCATCTTTGTGCTTCATCCACAAGATGCTCCGGTTTTTCTGCTTTAACGAATTCGGTGAAGAGGCCGGTAGGGTCAGCGTATTAGTGGTGTTGAAAGGCACCGAGCGGCACGCGTCGTACCCATAGAGCGCATTTCCGAGCCCGCTAAATTCGACGGCGACCAGATTCCCCATTGTCATGATGAAGGCGTTGTTCGCGCCTGAGGCATCCAACCCTAGGACTAGGCCGGCCATCTTCTCGCGCAGCACCACAAAGTCGCGCTCCCGGGAGTTACGAGCAAATGAGCCAAGCGCGAATTCGATGTGGTCAATTGATTTGACGTAGCGCTTCCAAAAGTTCATTCGGCGCGGATCGCCGAGTCCATCCTCTGCCAACTTGGTGAAGAAGGTCTCAATAAATTCGAGCTTCAGCCAGTCGGCGACCATTGTGCGCGCCTGAGGGGTAACACCGCCCCAGCGGGTCTCATTCGATGGCAGCCACGGGTTTCCCCACCACGCGACAGAACAATCACGAAGGCCTAGGTGCAAGGCTGCCCCGGGAACCGTCGAATAGCGGTCGAGCAACAGAATCATCCCTCGGTCTCGTAGCACCTCATTCGCGGTCAAAAGCTCCATCAACCTCGGCAACAGGGCCTCGAACTGGGCATTGGGAAGACGAGTGGCGCCTCGGACCTGCGCCAGGACCAATTCACGTAGGAACCACGATGCCTTGCTGATTCCAAGCTGCTCGCAGAGGTGTTCAAGGATGCCAACATCCCCGCGCAACAATGCGTCAACATACGGTTCGCATGGCTGCTCTCCGAACAGCTGCCGATTGCCGACGGCGGTGTCCACCCACTGCGAGCATGGGCTGTGATCTTTGATCAGGTGATTGCGGTCGCGCAGGTACTGGCGAAGAATGTGCCAGTTGTTCCGTCCAGCCCTTGACGTGGTCTCAGCGAGGGCATCATACGTGAAGTAACTTTTGATCAGACCTTGGTAGCATCGCCGGTAAGCGCTTGGCTTTCCACGCCAGCCGTCGACACCTTCCAGCACCTTCTCTAGACGAGGACGGTCCTCCATAACACATGGGCCCTGCGGCCGATGCGGCAGACACAAGCTCCAAGAAAGAAGGTAGGCGTCGCGGAAGGACTGAACCTCTTGGCTTTGCCAGAAGCGCCGCACTGCTTCCATCTGGCGATCCTCAGATATCTGGGCACCCTTCCTGGACTTCGAGCGCGCCTCCATTTGGGCGATGACTGCGTCGATATCCGAATTGGGAGTCATCCTTTTGGCGCCCTCCTGGATCGCAGTCCCCAGGATCGACGCCAGATGCTTTAGGGCGCTCATCGTAGAGCACAATCCCCAAATTGACCGGACTGCATAGGCGCCGGCAGCCGCTGTTCATCGAGTCCGAGAAACTCAATTCTCATCTCGACACGCCGGCTCTGTTCATCGGTCTCCTTCCCAGCATTGAACGAGTACCCGCCGACGAGGAAAAGGCTACGAACGTTCTCTTTCTGCACATCAGAAAGCAGGCTCGGTCCTGCCGAAGCGAACATGGCACAAAGAACCCGCTGACTGCGCTGCAGACTCAGATTTAGGTTACTCAAATAGGTGCCGGTTTTGTCCGTATACCCCTCAACCACAAAGCGCTTAAGAACACGTTTCCCCAGTTCATCGTCGGCCATTGCAAGCATTTCTGGAACGAACTTCCGCAGAGTTCCTTCCTGCTCGACCGTCAGATCCCACCTGCCGAACGCGAAGCGTGCGCGCTGACCAAAATCGATCACCCCACGTTCCCGGTCGACGTTGATTCCGTCATATCGTTTCGCCGCCTCTACGAAACGATCCATAATGAGTTGTATATCCGTGCGATGCTTTTTTTCTTTCTCCTCCCGCTCCGTCACATTCTTGGTCACCGCCAAGAGCGCCACGCCCATTACAATCAGGAACAAGACCATCAGAGCAGTCATAAGGTCCGCAAAAGAAATCCAAAAGGGTTTCTCCGCCTCGTCGCGTCCTCCGCGCCTGAGAACGACCTTTGCGCCGTTCATTGTTTACCTCTTCACTGGGGCGAGATTGCCCATCGAGGCGAGCGTCAGCTCGAGTTCACCTATGGCTGACGACAGCATGCTTACAGCAGTGGTGAGCTTCGAGTGAAACTCAGTATTGGCTTTATCGAGGGTCCGACTAACCTCTGTCGCGAAGGAGGTATGGGCTTCGCCGAGTACCTTGCTGACTCCGTCCAAGTACTCGTCAGCTTGCCTTTGTGCAACGCCGAGGCGTGTAGCAGAACTCTCAATCCGCGCAAGGACGTCAGTAGTAAGCGAAGCCTCCCTCCGCGCCGCCTCGACAGTCGCCCGCAGTTCGTCAACCAGCTTAGTGACGGCGTCTCGCTGTACCCTGTAATCCTTCAGCAATTCTTGGATGACCGTGGCGCTAGCCGTCAGGCCTCCGGAAGTTTCAGAGAGGTTTGCAGATACGTTGGCGGCTTGGCTCATCACGTTGGAGACGCGCTCACCCGCCGATGCGAAGTGCCGGGAGGCTGCCCCGAGCAGTTCTGCCCCGGCGGTCATTTTGTCTAACGACGAGGTCGTAGCCTGCGTTAAGGCGGCCACGCTTTGCGCCATCTGATTCGTCGCGCTGCCAAGTTCCTTGATGACCACCTCGACGGACTCGGACATCGTCGCAACCGCACTTTGAGCCCGGTCTGTCATGGATTGCTCGCGGACACGATTACTCTCGAACACTTGCTTCTGCGACTCAGTGAGCGTCGTCAGCATCTTTGCAACCTCGGTGCCGATGGACTCAAGGGTTACCTGGAGTTTCTGGTTCGTCTCCGATTGCGAGCTTAAGACAAACTGGCGAATCTGCTCGACCAAAGCGGCCGACTGCGCATTCATCGCCTCCTGGCGCGATTCCATTTTCTCGACGGCATCGGCCATGCGTTGGGCCATGACGTCGGCAGAGCGCTGGCTCGACGTCTCGATATTCGCCACAAGCTTTTGCAAGGTGCCAACTGCTTCTTGGATGCTTCGGGCGGTTTGCTGGTTGAGCTCGTTGAGCCCTGATATCTGTCCGCCGAAGAGATCATTCAGGCGCTGACTGAAGCTCGTCATTACATCTTGCAGCATCCGAGCGGCCGTAGCACTCTGGTCTCCACTGGCCGCCCTAACAGTGCCTGCGATTTCCTCTAATGGCCCCTTCAGACTCTGCTGGATACTTTCGGTGATGCTTTTCCCCAGTGCTTGGTTGTCTTGGCGTGTAGCTTCTAGTTGCTCCTTCGAAGCTTGGACGAGTTGCTCGACGACGTGCGCTTGTTGCTCCTTGGCCGCGGCAATCTGGGTGCTCGTCAGTTCCCGGAGCAGTTCACCGAGTTCTTTAACGAGAGCGTCCTTTAGTATTCGGGACTGGCTCGCTGACTCCTCTGACGCTTTGACTAGCCTCGATAGATATTCCTCTCCTGCACCGGCTTCAAAGCAAGCGTCGATGGCATGGGAGATATCCTCGGTGCGCCGGTAGAGCGACGCAAGCAATAGCTTCTCGATGAAGGTTACGACCATCGCCGCGAAGATAGCGAATGCCGAGATGAGGAAAGCATCACTGACGGAATGCATGAGCGATTCGAGGCTTGTCCGTGCCGTCGCGGCGTTTTCGCTCACCTGAAACGCTCGCAGGCCATTGATGAGGCCACTAAAGGTGCCGATAATGCCGATACCGGTGAAGAGTCCTGGCAGATGCTTAAAGAACTCGGTCCGAAGAAGGTTGTCGACCACAACCTGGCTGTTGAAATACATCTCAGCGGGCACCGTCGCACGGACGGACTCGATATACGCCTGCCCGTCTCGTTCCTCACGCTGGAAGTGCAGGGACTCTTGGTATTCCTTCCACAAGTGGGCAAGCCGCCTATCCTCGGCAAAAACCTTCTTGAACTCTGAGACGTAGTTCTTCGTCTCAAACTTGCCTATTCGATCCTGCATCCTACCTAACTTGAACCAATGCAGTACTCCAGGCATAAGGAATAATAAAAAGAAGATGACCCCAAGGCTGGCAAGCACCGTACCAATAACAAGCACAGGAACCGGCGCAGTGGCCAAAAACGTTTGCAGGTTCACTTGGGCTCCTTTTTTCGAGGAACGACCGGCTGGCAATGATCCTTCATAAATCGCCATCCCGCTCCACAGGCAATACACCCGAAATAACACCTAAAGAACGGTAATCGCGGGCAGCTGCCGTGCGCAGGATCAGGCGGAAGAATACTCGTTCCCCTCTAAAAAATCATCTTCAGCCAGTGGGATAACGGAACGAAATAGGGAGTTTCCCAATAGAATTCCTCACTCAATCCGTTTGCCCTGAAAATATGGACGCACTTAAAGGAAGGATTACAGATGGAAGCGCTTCATTGGTTTTGCACCTGAGGGAAGTACCCTTTGCAAATAGTGTTTCTCGTTGGCTTCCACTGTTGATTTCACTCATTGGTATACACAGATCGATAAACAGCGTCCCCGCCCCCTCATCAGTCTCGGCGCCGACAGCGACGACATGAGCGTGCCTGTCCCGTCCATTCACTTTCTCAAAGGGGGCACCTCTGCCAGTGGTTGGCTGGTTCAATGCCGTAGCTTGCCGTACATGCGCACTCGCATCGCTTTCGAGGCGTCAAGGCACTTTGCGTGATACTTCGAATGCCGAGTGAATCGGTGCGTGCGAGAAGTACGTGGAGGACCCGTGCCCACAACCAAAACATAGCCAAGCTATGACTAGCGGAGAAAATGGCCGGTCGTCATCTATTGACGTTCACTGTTGGGCGATGGTGTAGACCGGTCATAAACCTGCCACGGCCAATCTAATGATTACAAGGTATTTGAGCCGCGTTAAGGGTCCAACAAGTCCGCCAGAATGATCCGGATGATTCGCATGCTCTATGCACTGGCATGACGCGCGCCGAAATGACCCGCGAATTTTAGATTGAATTGCAGTAGCGGTTCTGGCCAGAGCTTGCCTTGGCTCAGCTCAGCCTTAACCGTATTCTCGATTTTCTGGTCTGAAATTTTGATGAAACTGCTGATGTAGCTGGCGTAGTCAGAAACAATGCGGGAGGGAGTTTCAAAGATATTCATTCGCGCGTTTCGGACACCAGGTTATTGCGCATGGGTGCAGGGGGAGGAGAATACCCGTTTCCTTTAGTGAAATCACCTATCTCCCCATGGAAAATGCAATCCTGCGCACATTCAGTTTGTAGTGGGGCGGGCAACGGGCTGCGCTGTGGAGAAGGAGATAAAGCCTCGGCAGCCGACATCCCTCCTCATAGGGCCATTTGCCCCCTACAGTCAATTTTTCGGCCTATTCATGGTTTAAACACACCCTCATTGCCAAATCGGTATTACGTAGTTCTTGGCGATTGCCCCCTGCATTCTCCCGCATTGAAATCTCCCGACGTAGGGGCCCTCAGGTCCAACTTCATGATGTTGAGCTCCCATCCGTATCAAGTTAGAAACTATGGGATGCGATGAAAACAATGTGGTTAACGATCAATGAACTACCCTGGACTCCAAATGAGCGTGAAGCCCGTCCGTCAGGCCTACCAGAAAGGACAGATCCCGGCGAAGCTGTGTTGCCAATTTGCTCGGTTGGATCTCGATCGGGCGAAATCAGCAACGCAGGGAAACGAGCGTGAACGGCCTCGTCTGTTCTTACGGAATAAGGACTTGCGCAGCACGACTGTGGGCGCCTGCAGCGGAGCACCTGTCGACAGGCTAAGACAGGATCGTCTATCGCACAGCACTCTGTTCGCGAATTCAATAGGTCAAATTCCACTGTCAGCTCTCCATAAAATGGATGTAGAACTGAGCTGCAGATCTACTCCAGGCCACTCGCGTTTCACAAATCAAGTGCAACCATTCAGCCTGCGTTTGCCTGGCGGCCCGACGATCCGTGGCATAGAACAGAGGCACAGTATGCGGCAATTGACTAAAAACGGAATAGGGGGGCAGAAGGGGGGGGGGTAAGTCGGGTACTCTGTGCCCTCAAAGTACCTACAGATCTCGCAGGTCATCGCAAAAAGAAGGGCAAAATGAGCCACTTACTTCCAATGGACTTCCAATGGAGGTTCATTGGAAGTACCCGGATCGCATAAGTGATTGAAAAATGGTGAGTCGGCTGGGATTCGAACCCAGGACCCTCGCCTTAAAAG
>ERZ724513.1692-NODE-1692-length-11118-cov-4.009130_pt1 | contig 11118 bp, 11 predicted proteins | sample MGYA00376046_ERZ724513 | MGnify/ENA primary metagenome ERZ724513 (study PRJEB28724, sample SAMN07190883) | activated sludge metagenome | isolation source: activated sludge of sewage treatment plant in Hong Hong | place: Hong Kong | collected 2016-03-17 ... | reverse complement strand
GCTGCGTGCCGACGTGGCCGGACGCGAGAGCTTCGTGGTGGCCGGCCCCCCGGCTGCCCTGGCCGACGGCGAACTCGCACGCGCACGCGCCTGGGGAGTCGCGCTGGCATCCTGAGGACCGGAGATGGACGCCGACGGTGTTGGGTCCGCGACGGCCCGTTCGGGGCGTTCCGACGCCAGAGGGCCGTGGGCGCCCTTAGGACGGTTTGCGGTTCTGGCGATCGTCGGCGCTGTGCCGTTCTGGGTGCTTGGCGCCGTCGGCGGGACGATTCCAGGCTTCCCCTCACGCCTGCCGTGGACCGCTCTGGCGGCGTGTGTGCCCGCGGTGGCGGCGTTCATGCTGGCGAGGCATGAAGGCGGCCTCTCGGGGCTGCGCGCTCAGTTCCGCGTCCCCCGCCATGGGTGGGTCTGGTGGTTCGCCGCAGTCACGGCCTCCATGCTGCCGACCTACGCGGACGCCCTCGTCCACCACGGACCCTGGGCCCCGCCGGATCCGTCGCTCGTCGCCGGCCTCCTGGCGCTCTACCTGGTCGGCGCGCTGGGGGAGGAACTCGGCTGGACCGCCTTCGCCCTGCCCCGGTTGCTGCGGCTGACCGGGTCGGCGACGACCTCCGCGCTGATCCTGGGCGCTTACTGGATGGTGTGGCACCTCGTCCCCTATCTCACCACCGGGAATCCGCCGGCGTGGGTCGCCGCCCAGTCGGGGCAGGCGCTGTTGAGCCGCTGCGTGTGGGTGGGACTCGTCGTCGGCCACGCCCGCGCCGCCGCGCCCCGGCTTTCAGGTGGGACCGACCTCGGACCCGAGTCGCCTACCGACATCGGCGCTCCGGCGCTCCCCGTGCTGTGCGCGCCGCTGGCGGTGCTCGCTCACGCGCTGTCGAACCTGGCATGGTCGACGTCCCCGGGCGGCGGCCTCGACTATGACCCGGTGTTCGTGGACGCTGTTCTGCTTCCGCTGGCCGTCTCGTTCCTGTGGCTGGCGTCGCGACGCACTGCAGGATGGACGCCGTGAGTGAGCCCGTGCGCATCCCGGACGCGCTGGCCGCGGCGGGGGAGCGCGGCGAGCCCTGGGCGTCCTGGCTGGACGCCCTGCCGCGGCTGGCGTCCGAGGTGCTGGCCGAGTGGGAGCTGACGCTCGATCGCCTGCCCGGCGCGGGCTTCGCCTCCGGGGCGACGGCGCTGGTGCTGCCCGTGCGCGATTCTTCTGGGGTGGCGCTCGTGCTCAAGCTCACCCTCATCGAGGACGACAACGTCGGCGAGATCGAGGCGCTCAAGGCCTGGCGCGGCCTCGGGGCCGTGCGGCTGGAGCGCGCCGATCCGCACCGTGGCGCCCTGCTGCTCGAGCGGCTCGGACCGGGCGATCTGAACGCCGTCGACGCCCTTGACGCCTGCGAGATCGTCGGACGCCTCTACCGCCGGCTGCACCTGCCGGCGTCCCCGCGGCTGCCGAGGCTGGCCGGATTCGTGCCCCGCTGGCTGGACGACCTCGCCGCCCTGGGACGCGACGTCCCGGCCCCGCCGCGGTTCGTGCAGCAGGCGCTCAGCGCGGGGCGGGCGCTGGCGTCCGATCGTGAGATGACAAGCGCGATCGTCCACGGTGATCTGCACTACGACAACGTCCTGGCCGGACGCCGCGAGCCCTGGCTGGCGATCGATCCGAAGGGGTTCGCGGGCGACCCGGCGTACGAACCGGCGCCGATGCTCTGGAACCGCTGGGACGAGCTCGCATCGACCGGCGACCTCGGCGGCGCCCTGCGCGACCGTTTCTACGCGCTCGTGGACGCCTCCGGGCTCGACGAGCTGCGCTGCCGCGACTGGGTCGTGGTGCGGTCGATGATCGGGGTGTCGTGGGAGGTCCTGGACGCCCGCGCCGCCGGCCGCGCGCTGAGTGCCGGCCAGCGCGAATGGATCACCCGCCTCGTGACCACCGCCAAGGCGATGCAGGCGGTGGGCCCGGGCTCCTGAGCGCCGGTTGGGCGGGCGGCGTCCGGTTGTGGCACCTTGGTCGGCATGTGGAAGCCACGCCTCGTCGCCCTGGACCTCGACGGCACCTTGGTGGCGCCGGACGGGAGCGTCCCGGTCGACGTCGCCGAGGCTGTGCAGGCGGCGAGCGCGGCGGGGGCGCACGTGGTCCTCGCCACCGGACGCGGCTGGCACGCCACCCGTTGGCTGCACGACCTGCTCGACCTGCCGGCGGGGCCGCACGTGTGCAGCAACGGCGCCGTCGTGGTCGAGTACCCGCCGCAGCGGATCATTGAGAAGACCACGTTCGACGCCCGCGAGATCGTCGAGCGGGTGGCCCGCGAGCATTCGCACTGCCTGCTCGGAACCGAGGTCGTCGGCGAGGGATACCTCGTCAGCCGGGCGTTTCCCGAGGGCGAGCTGGGCGGCGACGTCGAGGTCGTGCCGCTCGAACGGCTGTGGGCGCACGCGGCGACGCGTGTGATCGTCCGCGACCCCAACGGCTCGGACGCCGACTTCATCGATCTCGCCCATCATCTGGGGCTCACCGGAGTCACCTACTCGATCGGTTACACCGCCTGGCTCGACATCGCCCCCGAGGGCGTCACCAAGGCGACCGGCCTGGCCTACGTCGCCGACCGGCTCGGCGTCGACGCCGCCGACGTGCTCGCCATCGGCGACGGACGCAACGACATCGAGATGCTGTCGTGGGCCGGCCGCGGCGTGACGTTCTCCGACTCGCCGCCGGAGGTGCTGTCGGCCGCGGTCGACGTGACGGCCCCGTTCGCCGAGGGCGGCACGGCCGACGAGCTGCGCCTCTGGTTCTGAGCCGCACGCCCAGCGCCCACGGACGAACCCTCCCGCCACTTCGGCACCCCCAGCGCTAGCGTGAGGACGACACCGCACCAAGAGGACCACCGAACCCATGATCCAGCCCTTCCGCCACGCGCCCGAGTACGTCAGCCAGATGGCCGACGGGACGATCAAGCAGATCAACCCCTTCAGCGGCACGGAGGTCTGGACGGTCCCGGGCCGGGGCAACCGGCCGCTGGGCATCCGGCAGTTCGACCCGGTCCCGCTCGACCCGGCCGACCACGCCCGCCACTGCTCGTTCTGCTCCGAGCGCTACACAGATACCCCGCCCGAGAAGTCACGCCTGGTACTCCGGGACGACGGCCGCTGGGAGACGCTTCACCGCGTCAGCGCCACCGAGCTGTTCGACACCGTCGCCGAGTTCCGGCGCATCCCCAACCTGTTCGAGATCCTCTCCTTCGACTACTGGCACCAGAATTACGGCTACGTCGTCCCCGACTGGGCCGAGGCACGGAAGGCGGCCTACCTCGCCGACCCGGCCGGACTCGCCCACGTCCTCAAGGTCATTGAGAGCAAGCTGAGGGCGTCCGGGAAGAACCAGGCCGAGATCGACGCCATGACCGTCGATGCGAAGCTCGAGGCGGCGTCCGGCTTCTTCGGCGGCGGACACGACGTGATCGTCGCCCGTCGCCACTACGTCGACGGCGCGACCGACGACTCGCAGGCCGCGTCCTCGGGCACGCTGACCCCCGAAGAGCACTACCGGTTCATGGCGTTCACGATCGACGCGATCCGGGCGCTGTATGACGTCAACCGCTACGCGCGCTACGTGGCGGTCTTCCAGAACTGGCTGAAGCCGGCGGGGGCGTCCTTCGACCATCTGCACAAGCAGCTCGTCGCGATCGACGAGCGGGGCGTGCAGCACGAGAACGCGCTCGCCCGCCTGCGCGCGAACCCCAACGTCTTCAACGAGGACGCCGTCAACTACGCCTCCTACAAGAACCTCGTCATCGCCGAGAACGAGCACGCGATCATGTTCGCCGGCTTCGGACACCGCTACCCGACGGTCGAGGTCTACTCCAAGAGTGAGCGCTCCGACCCGTGGGAGCAGTCCGAGGACGAGGTCCGCGCCATGTCGAACCTCGTCCACGCCGCGCACGCCGCCACCGGACGCGACGTCCCGTGCAACGAGGAGTGGTACTACCGCCCCGCGGACGCCGACCTCTCCATGCCCTGGCGCGTCATGCTCAAGTGGCGCATCTCGACGCTGGCCGGGTTCGAGGGGGCGACGAAGATCTACCTGAACACGCTGTCGCCGTCGACCGTCCGCGACCGGGTCGTCAACCGCCTGTTCGCCCTCCGCTCCGAAGGACGCATCGCCGGCGACCTCCAGATCGCCTTCGAGGCCGCCTGCCGGCCGAACCCGCTGCGCTACAACAAGGTCGCCCGCTAGCCGGTCACGGACGCCCGGTCTCGTTCTGCTGACAAGCCCGGACGTCGCCGCTCTCGTCCTGCTGACTAGCCCGGACGCCGCGCGTCGCGTCCGGCAAGAAGGGACGCGGCGCCACCCCGCTAGGATCGGCGAGTTCCCTGCCCCTCAGGAGGGTGCGATGAGCAACCTGCCGGCGCCGCGACCGAGCATCTGGACGCAGTTCAGCGCCGACCCGCGCACGTCCAACTACACGCGCGCCTCGGACGCCGACCGCGACCTCGCCACCCGCGCCCTCGACGCCGCCTTCTCCGAGGGACGCCTCGACGCCGCCGAGCACTCCGAGCGCCTCAGCCGCGCCCTCGCGGCCCGCCAGTTGGGCGAGTTCGTCCCTCTGCTCTCGGACCTTCCCGACTGGACGCCGCCGGTGCCGGTCCCGCGCCGGTCGCCCCTGACCAACCCCGCCATCCTGGGCTGGCTCGGCCTCGCGGTGCTGTTCAACCTGATCTGGCTGTTCACCTGGCTGCCCATGGGACGCCCCTACTACTACTGGCCAATGTGGCCGATGCTCGGCACGGCGATCCCGATGATGATCGTCCTGATCGATTCCAGCCGGCGCGCCGCCGGGGGCCAGCCGTCTCCGCCCGCGATCCAGCCCGGCCCCTGGCCGCGCAACCCGTCCGAGGACGACCGCCGCTGACCCCAACCGGAGGTCTCGGCGACACCCAGGTCGGTGCTCGCGTTGTCGCGCGTCGGCGTCTCTCACTCAGGGTTCGGGTGCCGCTCCGGCGTGCGGACCCAGGCCGAGCCGACGGCGTCCCCTGCCTCGGCGGACCGCGAAACTGAACTGAATCGGACGCCCCCGCCCCGGCTCCGTCGTTGTCGGACCGGGCGACTAGGTTTGCTCGGGTGTCCGTGATCCATGCCGCCGACCTGCGCAAGCACTACGGCGATTTCGCCGCGGTCGACGGCATCTCGTTCGACGTCGCGCCCGGCGAGTCGTTCGGCCTGCTCGGCCCGAACGGCGCGGGCAAGTCGACCACGATGCGCATGATCGGGGGCACGCTGCTGCGCACGTCGGGCGTCCTGGAGGTGCTGGGTCTCGACCCCGAGACGCGCGGGCCCGAGGTGCGGGCGTCCCTGGGTGTCGTCCCGCAGTCGGACAACCTCGACGAAGAGCTCCGCGCCCGCGACAACCTCATCGTCTACGGGCGGTACTTCGGCCTGCCGCTCAGCTACCTGAGGCCGAAGGCCGACGAGCTGCTCGAGTTCGCCCAGCTCACCGACAAGGCGAACGCCAAGGTCAGCGCGCTGTCCGGCGGCATGAAGCGGCGCCTGACGATCGCCCGCGGGCTGGTCAACGAGCCGCGGGTGTTGCTGCTCGACGAGCCGACGACCGGTCTCGATCCGCAGGCGCGGCACATCCTGTGGGACCGGCTCTTCCGCCTCAAGGAGCAGGGCGTCACGCTCGTCGTGACCACGCATTTCATGGACGAGGCCGAGCAACTCTGCGACCGCCTCGTCGTCATGGACCACGGCTCGATCGTCGCCGAGGGCTCGCCGCAGGCGCTGATCCGGCAGTTCTCGAGCCGTGAGGTGGCCGAGGTGCGCTTCGGCTCCGACCGCAACGCGGCGATGGAGTCCGAGTTGCGCGGCCTCGCCGACCGCATCGAGGTGCTGCCCGATCGCATCCTGCTGTACGCCGACGACGGCGAAGCCCTGTTGGAGGAGCTGAAGCGCCGCCGCCTCGATCCGCTCACCTCGCTGGTCCGCCGTTCCTCCCTGGAGGATGTCTTCCTCCGCCTCACCGGCCGGAGCCTCGTTGACTAGCCCGATGATCGCTGAGCGCGGCGTCGACCACGCGGCGCTGGCGGCGTCCTCGCGCGTGCGTGGGGCGTGGCGGGTCGCGGAGCGGCGGTTCCGGGCCGAGGTGCCGTTCCTGCACACCTTCCTGTTGACCGCGTTCGGCAACCCGATCGCCTACCTGGCAGCGATGGGGATCGGGCTCGGGGCACTCGTCCAGCAGCAGGTGGCCGGGGTCTCGTACCTGACGTTCGTCGCGCCCGCCCTGCTCGTCTCGACCGTGTGCACCACCGGCGCCGGCTGGGGCACCTGGCCGATCATGAGCGGCTTCAAATGGGAGAAGTACTACCTGGCGGCGTCCGCGACGTCTGTGACGCCGGGCCAGATCGCCGACGGCGAGACGATCGCGGTGGCGGTCCGGCTGCTGCTCCAGGGCGCGACGTTCTGGCTGCTCGGGCTGCCGTTCGGGGCCTGGCAGAGTCCGTGGTCGGTGCTGACGATCCCGATCGGCACCCTGGCTGGGCTCGCGTTCTTCGGGCCGCTCATGGCCTACGCGGCCACGCTCGAAGACGAGGGCCTGCAGTTCAACCTCATCCAGCGGCTGGTGATCATGCCGATGTTCCTGTTCGCGGGCACCTTCTTCCCGCTGGAGGCGATGCCGGTCTACACCCGGTGGATCGGCTGGATCTCACCGATGTGGCACGGCACCCAGCTCGCGCGGGTGGCGTCCTTCGGCATGCCCTACCCGCCGCTCGCGGTCGCGGGTCACCTGGCCGTGCTGATCGCGTTCACGGTCGTCGGCCTGGCGCTGGCCCGGCGCAACTTCTTCCGGCGGGTGACGAAGTGAGCGCGCAGCACCTCGGCTCGCCGACCCCCGCGGTGACCCCGGCCCCGCCGGCCCCCATGGTGCCCACGCTGGAGCGGTTGCGGCGGCGTCCGCCCCGGGTCGCGGCGCTGTACGCCGGCAACGCGCGCGCGGTCGTCGGACGCGGCTTCCGGGTGATCCGCAAGGCGAACTGGGGCGTGATCGCGACCGGCTTCTTCGAGCCGGTGTTCTACCTGCTCGCGATGGGCGTCGGCATGGGCACCCTGGTGGGCTCGGTTGCGGGGCCGGACGGGCGTCCGATCAGCTACGCGATGTACATCGCACCCGCGCTGCTCGCGACGTCGGCGATGAACGGCGCGATCTACGACTCGGTCAACAACGTGTTCTTCAAGCTCAAGTACGGACGCCTCTACGAAGGCATGCTCGCCACCGCGCTCGGCCCCATGGACGTCGCGCTCGGCGAGATCTTCATGGCCCTGTTCCGGGGGCTGCTGTACGCGATCGGCTTCCTCGCCGTGCTGGCGGTGATGGGCCTTGTCACGTCGTGGTGGGCGCTCGCGATGCTGCCCGTGGCGCTGCTGATCGCGCTGGGGTTCGCGTCCCTCGGCATGGCGGTGACGAGCTTCATGAAGGGCTTCCAGCAGCTCGACCTCGTGCCGTTCGTGCTGCTGCCGATGTTCCTGTTCTCGGCGACCCTCTACCCGATCACGGTGTACCCGGGCTGGATCCAGGCGCTCATCATGGCCCTGCCGCTGTGGCACGGCGTCGAACTCATGCGCCAGCTGTCGGTGGGCTACGTGGACGCCTCGTCCGGCGTCCACCTGGCCTACTTCGTCGCGATGAGCGCGATCGGCATCACGGTCGTGACATTCCGGCTGCGGCAGCTGTTCCTGCGCTGAGGATGAACGGCGTCACTGCGTGTGGGACCAGGATTGCCCGATCCGAAGAGGTGCAAAATCCCCTCTCAGGGTAACTGAGTGGCGCCGGGCTGAGGTGGGTCGTCAAATGACGTTCCGCACGACGGAACTGTCCCATTGAATGGGAGGGGTTGCTTCGTCATGCGATTCGGTCGGGCGTAGGCCTGAAGTAGCGCGGCAAGGTGGCCGCGTCGGACCCCCGAAGGAGTCGTCATGACATCGCCGCAAGTCGCAGGCGAAAAGAGCGTTGCATCCCCTGCCGCCACCCGCTATCGCATCGTCATCGCTGTCATCCTTTTCATCACGCTGATGGTGTCGTACCTCGACCGCACGAACGTGTCGATCCTGTCCGCCGATCCGAAGTTCCAGCAGGAGATGGGGGTCGTCGGCCAGGCGTCCCAGCTCGGCCTGCTGCTGACCGTCTTCCTGCTCGCGTACGGCGTGGGCAACATCATCACCGCGCCCCTGGGTAACCTCCTCGGCGCCCGGAAGGCGATGGCGCTGGCCATCGTCGTGTGGATGGTCTCCGTCATCCTCGGCGGCATGGCCGGCAGCTTCCTGCTGATTCTCGCCACGCGCGTCGTCCTGGGCCTCGGCGAGGGCCTGCACTGGCCCATGCAGAGCCTGTTCGTGACGAACTGGTTCCCGCTGCGCGAGCGCGGCAAGGCCAACTCGGCCTGGCTGGTCGGCCTCATGGTCGGCCCGATGCTGGGCAACCCGCTCATCACCTGGATCATCGGCGGCCAGGGCTGGCGGGCCAGCTTCTGGTGGCTGGCCGCGTTCAGCCTGATCCCGTTGAGCCTGGTGTGGTTCTTCACGCGGGACACCCCTGAGGAGAGCCCCCACGCGAACGAGGCCGAGGTCCGCTACATCCGGGACAACTCCGGCACCAAGACGACCCAGATCGAGGGCGAGCACGCCGGCGGCCGCTGGCACTTCCTCACCGACTGGCGCTACTGGCTGATCGTCCTCGCGTTCACCGCGTCGGCGTCTATGTTCTGGGGGACCGTCGCCTGGCTGCCCAGCTACCTCAAGGTGGCACGCGGGTTCACGTGGGCGCAGATGGGTCTGCTGTCCTCACTGCCGTACCTGCTCGGCGCGATCACCGTGCTGGTGTTCGGCGCGATCGCCGACCGCTACGCCAAGAAGGGCATCTTCCCGACCATCGCCCTGACGGGTGCGGCGGTCAGCATCTTCTCGGCGGCGAACGTCTCCGACAACATGTCCAGCGCGCTGCTCATGTCGCTGGCGCTCGCGTTCATCGGCGTCGGCCTGTCGTGCTACTGGACCATGATGCAGGGCCTCGTCCAGCGGTCCTCGGTCGGGCAGGCGGCGGGCGTGATGAACGGCGTCTCGCAGTTCGCCTCGGCGTTCATTCCGACCATCATGGGCGCGATCGTGGGTACCGCGACCGCGGCCGGCAACTGGTACGGCGCCCTCGTCACCCTCGCGGGTGTCGGTCTGGTGGGCGCGATCCTGATGCTCATCCTCACCGTCAAGCGCGTGTAGCTCCGCGGCAGGAGTGGCGGCGTCCGGTCAGAACGTGAGGACGATCTTCCCGACGTTCTCCCCGGACGCCAGCCACTCGTGGGCACCCCGGACGTCCTCGACGGGGAAGCGGGTCTCGCCCGCCAGCCGGATGCGTCCGGAGCTGATGAGCGGCCAGGCGACGTCGAGCGTCCGGGCGCAGATCGCCGCTTTCTCGGACGCCGGACGGAACCTCAGCGACGTGGCCGTCACGGTGCCCCGCTTGTTGAGCAGCAGGCCCAGGTTGAGCTCGCCCTTCACGCCGCCCTGCAGGCCGATGGTGACCTGGCGTCCGCCGATGGCCAAGGACTTCACGTTGGCGTCCAGGTACTTGGCGCCCATGATGTCGAGGATGACGTCGGCGCCATGTCCCTCGGTGGCCTCGCGGAGCTGGCCGACCCAGTCCTCGTGGTAGTCGAGGGCGATGTCGGCGCCGAGTTCGGTGCAGATATTGAGCTTCTCCGCGGTGCCCGCGGTGGTGGCGACCGTGCAGCCGAGCGCCTTGGCGTACTGGATCGCGAAGCTGCCGATGCCGCCCGCGCCGCCGTGCACGAGCAGGGTCTCGCCCTCGGCGAGGTGGACGTGGTCCATGTTCGACACGACCGTCGCCGACACCTCGATGAGCCCGGCCGCGGTGATCAGGTCGACGCCCTCGGGCGGCGGAACGACCTGTCCGGCGTCCACGGCCACGAACTCGGCGTACCCGCCGCCGGCCAGCAGCGCTACGCACGGGTCGCCGAGGGTCCAATCCTGGACGCCGTCGCCCACCTCGGCCACGTGCCCCGAGACCTCGAGCCCGATGATCTCGGACTCACCCCGGGGCGGCGGATAGTGCCCCTGGCGTTGCAGGAGGTCGGCGCGGTTGACACCGGCCGCGACGGTCTCGATGAGCAGCTGACCGGGCTTCAGAGTGGGCCGCTCGATGTCGGAGACGGTCAGGACCTCCGGGCCGCCGGCCCCGGTGCAGGTGATCGCGCGCATGCGGTCAGCCTGCCACGGCGTCCCGTAGGATGGGCCCTCGGACTGGCGAGATCGCATAGTGGACTAGTGCAGCCGCCTTGAAAGCGGCCGAGCGGAGACGCTCCGTGGGTTCGAATCCCACTCTCGCCGCGTGGCTACAACGACTTACCAGATCAGGGGCCGTGCCAAGGTGCGCAGCCTGGCCATCGCGGCGGGCGTGTCCGTGCTGGGCATCGTCCTGATGGGGCTGGTCGCCCTGCTGCAGCTGGACAGCGTCTGGCTGACGGTTGGCCTGGTCCTCGCCGGCGTCGGCATCGGCATGGTCCTGGTGACGCAGGACGCCGCCCGCAAGTCCAGCGTCATGGCCCGGCTCGACGAGAAGGGCTTCGCGCTCGTCAGCAGCCGGACGCGGTTCGGCCTGGCCTGGACCGACGTCAAGAAGGTGTCGATGGTGGGCCGCGAGCTGATCATCCGAGACAACAAGGGTCAGGACGCCCGGGTGATCGCACCGCCCGGATCGAAGCCCGAAGAGCTGGACAACCTCGCCGCCGCCATGGCCGAGCACCTGGACCAGAGCCGCGGCTACCGCGGCGGACGCAAGGGCTGACAGGCCGTCGACGGTGGGGCGGTAGCGGGACGCCGTCGCTCACGTCGCGCCCTCGTGGGACCTCATTGCCACGCCGTCGGGTGGGTGTGGCCGCGCTTTTGCCGCGGTCGTCGCGCACCTTGTAGTCTGTTCGGGCGCGAGGAGGCGTCGCCTAGTCAGGTCTATGGCGCCCGCCTGCTAAGCGGGTTTGGGGGTTGACCCCATCGCGGGTTCAAATCCCGCCGCCTCCGCCACGACGCCCCGGGATCCCCCGGGGCGTTCGTCTTGTCAGGGT
>ERZ724513.1689-NODE-1689-length-11135-cov-8.221209_pt1 | contig 11135 bp, 7 predicted proteins | sample MGYA00376046_ERZ724513 | MGnify/ENA primary metagenome ERZ724513 (study PRJEB28724, sample SAMN07190883) | activated sludge metagenome | isolation source: activated sludge of sewage treatment plant in Hong Hong | place: Hong Kong | collected 2016-03-17 ... | reverse complement strand
CAAGCGGGCGCGGGCGCAGTTCATCATGGCCGGGGAGAGCATTTCCGGCCAGGCGCAACTGCTGGGCGCGGCCGAGGCGACGACGGGTGACTATGGTTGGTTCGAGACGGTGCTGGAGCGCCTGAGTCAGGTGACGCCGGAAGACATCGACCGCGTGCGGGCGGCCTATCTGACGCCGCGCAACCGCACCGTCGGCCTCTACCTGCCGGACGGTCACGCCGCCGCGGCCGACGACGACGAGCCGGCCGAGATGGACGAATGACGCCGTTCGGCCGGTGGCTGTCGGCCAGTCCCCTGCGCCCTATTGCTCGCCGCTTCCGGGACGACCTGCCCGGCAGTTTCGACCGCGACAACCGGCGGCTGGTCGTCCAATCCATCGTCGTCGGCGCGGCCGTCTGGGCGCCGGTCTTTCTGCTCCGGCTGCTGGTCCATGAGACATTTGCGCTCGTTGTCGCCTGGCTCAGCGATCGGCCAGTGCTGTTGCTGGCCCTGCCGCTGCTGGTCGGGGCGGGCATCGTCGCTCTCATCGTCGCCCGCGGCCGGCCGGCCATGATCGCCTATCGTGACGAGCACGACCACATCCATGAGTTAATCGACGTGGAGGGCGACGGCATCGAGCGCGCCATCGCCCTCTACTACGCCTCCGAACCGTCGTTTGAGCGGGCGCTGCTGGGTAAGGAGGGCGTCGAGGTGCGCTGGGAGTTGCCGACCGTATCGCTGGCGGCGCGCAAGTTCGCGGCCACGTGGGCCACGCTGGGCAGCGGCGGCAGCGGCGGCCTGGAGGCCAGCGTGGCCCTCATGGGCGAGAGCATCGCCGCGGCCATGTTCAAGCCCCGGCCGCTGCTGCGCGCCGGCGCCAAGCGCCGCTGGCTGAGCGGCCCGCTGGCCTGGTGGTCGTCGGTGGAGACCGATCACTTGCAGACCGCTCAACTCAGCGGCATCGCCGCGGCCGTGGCCACGCTGACCGGCGCGCCATTCACGTCGGCCTTCTTCGCCGCCGAGGTCATGTATCGCCGCCGGCCGTTGGTGGAAAAGCTCATCTACTCGCTCATTGCCACGCTGGTGGCCTACTTCCTCAGTAGCATCGTCCACGTCGGCCACCAGGCACTCTTTGCCGTCGATTCGCTCTACCTGCCGGCCAGCAATTGGGGCTACTATGGGCTGGTGCTGCTCATCGCGCTGATCGTTGCCCTGATCAGCGCCGTCTTCATCCGCTTACGGCGCGCCGCCGACAACGCCTTCCATCGCCGCCTGCCCGCTCCCTGGCCGCGGCATCTGATCGGCGCGGGGCTGACGGCTCTGGTCGCCGCCGGTGTGGTCGCGCTCACGTTCGGCCGCGGCCTTATTGACCACAGTGGGGCGCTGCAACTGGTGCTGGGGCCGGGCGACTGGGCCATTGAGCGGGCGATGGCCGGCGAACTGACCCTGGGGCTGGCGTTGGTGGCCCTGGTCGGCAAGATGGCGGCCACGGCCACGACCATCGGCTCCGGCGGCTCGGCCGGGCTGCTCATCCCGTCGCTCTATCTGGGCGCGATGGTGGCCACCGTCGTCGCCGCCATGACGCCTTACCAGCCCATGACGCTCATCATCCCGGCGATGACGGCCAGCCTGGTGTCCATCGTCAACGTGCCCATCGCCGCCATCCTGTTGCCCGTCGAGTTGTTCAGCGGCCACTATTTGCCCGCGGCGTTGCTGGCCGTGGTCGTCTGCTCCCTGCTCACGCAGAAGACGGCCATCTATCGCTCCCAGCGCCAGGGCTTCGACAACCGGCAGATCGCGCCCGGCGTGGCCGTCCGGCGGGTGATGGTTCCGGCCCATTGGGATCGGCGCACATTGGTCGATCTCGATCTACGCCGCCGCTTCAACGTCACCGTGATCGGCGTGTTGGAACTTGCCGGCGAAGATGGCCGCGCCCAGGTGCGGCTCGACCCGGCCATCTCCCTGCCGCTCAGCATCGGCGACACCATCGTTGTCTTGGGGGCCGATGATGACCTGGATCGGCTGGATCGCCACATCCAGACGCGCGTGCGGGAGACCGAGGCGAACGCGCCCCCCGGCGGCTAGGCCGCGAGGACTATGCTAGAATTGGACGAAATGACCGCTCAGTCCGATCTGATCCTCGACTTGCAGACGCTGAATCAGATCTCCCAGACCCTGAATCAGTCGACCGACGTGCATACGGCGTTGAACACGTCGTTGGCCCAACTGGTCGATCTGATGGGCATGGAGACGGGCTGGGTGTTCGTCCGCGAGGAGGCCGCCACTGACCGCTGGGCCGGCCGCGGCTTCCGGCTGGCGGCCCACTATAACCTGCCGCCCGCCCTGGCCCTGACCAACCCCGACGCCTGGGACAAGAACTGCGACTGCCAGGCCCTCTGCCGCGACGGGCAGCTCACCGGGGCCTACAACGAAGTGCGTTGCAGCCGGCTGGGCAGCGTGGACGGCCAGCGCAACGGGCTGGTCGTCCACGCCACCACGCCCCTGCGCGCCGGCGACCGCGTGCTGGGCATCCTCAATGTTGCCGCGCCGGCCTGGTCGGCCTTCACGCCGCGCAGCCTGACGCTGCTGAGCACTGTCGGCAGCCAGATGGGCATCGCTCTGGAACGGGCGCGCCTGTTCGACGCCCTGCAGGAGCAGCGCATCCATGAGCAGGCGACGCTGCTGGATCTGTCGCAGCAACTCCTCAGCCGCCGCGATCTCGATGACCTCATGGCCTTCCTTGTGGCCGAGGTGCGCAGCCTGCTGGCCGCCGACGCCTGCGCTGTGCTGTTGACGGGCGACGAGCCGGACACGCTCATCTTCCGGGCGGCCTCCGGCTGGTTGGGCGACCCTGTCGGCGAGGGCTATCGCGTGCCGGCCGATGACTCAACCGGCTCCGGCCAGGTCATGCGCACGCAGAGCGTCCTGCTGCTTGAGGATTTATCGCGCCAGGACCCGCCTCTGTGGACGCCGGAGTGGTTGGCCCGCGAGGGCTTCCGGGCGGCGGCCATCGTGCCCCTGGTGGCCAACGGGGAGTCAATCGGCGCGCTGGTCATCGATTCGCGCCAGCCGCGCCGCTTCAGCGAGGTCGAGGTGCGTCTGTTGCGGCTGATGGCTAACCAGGCGGCGCTGGCCATCGAGAAGGCCCGGCTCCACCATGCGGAGTTGCAGCGCCAACGCATCGAGGAAGAGTTGGCCGTCGGCCGCAGCATTCAGCGCAGCATGATGCCGGCCCAGACGCCGCAGTTGCCCGGCTGGCAGTTCGCCACCGACTTCGAGGCCGCTCGCCAGGTCGGCGGCGATTTCTACGACTACTTCCTTCTACCGGGCGAGCCGGGGCGGTGGGGGCTGGTCATCGCCGACGTGTCCGACACCGGCGTGCCCGCGGCGCTATTCATGGCCCTCAGCCGCACGACCATTCGCAACCTGGCCCTGCGCGGCCGCGCCCCAGCCGACGTTATCTCCTGGGCCAATCGCTTCATCCAGGAGGACAGCCAGTCGGATATGTTCCTGACGGTCTTCTACGCCGAACTGGACACGCGCGACGGCCGCCTGACCTACGCCAACGCCGGTCACAACCCACCGCTGCTCTGGCGGGCGGCCACGGGCGCTTTCGAGACGCTGGACACGACCTGCCCGTTGTTGGGCGTGCTGCCGGAACTGGATGTCCAAGTCCTCCAGACGATCCTCCACCCCGGCGACGTGCTTGTGCTCTACACCGACGGCATCACCGAGGCATTTGACGGTGACTACAACGAGTTTGGCCGCGCCCGCCTGGAACAGACCATCGGCGACCTGCTGGCGCAACGCCCCGCTGCCACGGCGGCCGACGTTCAGACGGCCATCACCGCCGCTGTGCGCGACTTCATCGGCCGGGCCGTAGATTCGGCCGGAGTCTTGGATGAACAGCCGGATGACATGACCCTTCTGATTATCCGACGCGGAGAGAATCAATGAGCGCTCCCAGTTATCCCGGCCCGGAGACGATCCGCCGTTACATCCTCGACAACGGCATCACCGTGCTGCTCTACGAGAATATGTCCAGCAACACCGTCGCGCTTTCGGGCGTTGTGCGTGCGGGGGCCGTCGTCGAGCCGGCCGCGCAGGCCGGACTGGCCGACTTCACCGCCGACCTGCTCATTCGCGGCAGTTCGCGCTGGACGTTCGAGGCCAGCGCCGAAGCCCTGGAATCGGTCGGCGCGGGCATTGGCTTCGGTGGCAGCCGGCACACGACGGGTTTCTCCACCCATAGTCTCGTCGAAGACCTCGACCTGGTGCTTGACATCGCCGCCGACGCGCTGCTGCGGCCGCTCTTTCCGGCCGACCACGTCGAGCGCGTCCGCGGCCAGACGATCACCGGCCTGCAAATGCGAGCTAACGACACGGGCGACATGGCCCGCCTGGCCTTCTACGAGGCGGCCTACCCCGGCCACCCCTACAGCCGCTCGGTCAACGGCTACGAGGAGACGGTCAGCGGCCTGGGCCGTGACGACCTGGCCGATTTCCACGCCCGCTACTATGGCCCGCGAGACATGATCATCGGCCTGGCCGGGGCCATTCGCGCCGACGAGGCGCTGGCCAAGCTGGAAAGCGCCTTCGGCGGCTGGCGCAACGACGCGCAGGAGGCCGTGCCCCTCGTGGGCGATGCGGCCCGGCCATCCGGCCTGACGCGCCGGGCCGTGGCCATGCCCGATAAGCATCAGGTCGACGTGGTCATGGGCCTGCCCGGGCCGCGCCGCGCCGCGCCCGACTACCTCGACGCCAGCCTGATGAACTCCATCCTGGGCGTCTTCGGCATGATGGGCCGCATTGGCCAGAACGTGCGCGAGGAGCAGGGGTTGGCCTATTATGCCTCCAGCCGGCTGCACGGTGGGCTGGGGCCGGGGCCGTGGGTAGCCTCGGCCGGCGTGGCCCCGGACAAGGTCGAGCAGGCCATTGAGTCCATTCGCCACGAGATTCGCCGCATCCAGGACGAGCCGGTGCCGGCTGAAGAACTGGCCGACAGCCAGGCCTATCGCACCGGGTCGCTGCCCATGAGCCTGGAAACCAACCACGGCCTTGTCGATGTCATCACCGACATGGAGCTATACAATCTGGGTCTGGACTACTTGCAAACCTACACGCCCCGCATTCTGGCCATCACCGCCGACGATGTTATGGCCGCGGCGCGCAAGTATCTCAGCGCCGCTGACCTGGTCATCGCTGTCGCGGGGCCGGGGGTAGGGGCTAGGGAATAGGGATTAGGGGCTAGGGGAAGCGCACTCTTGCTATCCCCTAATCCCTAATCCCTATCCCCTACAAAGGAGGCGCAGTGCATTGATGTTGGCCACAGGCATTGACCTAATCGAGATCGACCGCGTGCGGCGCGGGCTGGAGCGCTATGGCGCGCGCTTCGCCGATCGTTTCTTCACGCCGCGCGAGCAGAGCCAGTGCGCCGGCCGCGCTGATAGTCTGGCCGGCCGCTTCGCCGTCAAAGAGGCGGTCGGTAAGGCGCTGGGGACGGGCATCGGCGACGTCGGCTGGAAGGACATCGAAGTACTCAGCGACGACCGCGGCCGGCCCCACCTGATGCTCCACAATGCTGCCGAGCGGCTGGCGGCCGAGCGCGGCCTGAGCCACTGGGCCATCAGCCTCTCGCACACGGCCACCCACGCCGTCGGCCTGGCCGTGGCCGCGGAGGCTTGGCCCCCTCGCCCTCTGGGGGAGGGTTGGGGAGAGGGCAGCGAGGTGATTCCATGACATCCTCCCGCCGCCTGCTGGCCGTCCTGGCCCATCCCGACGACGAATCCTTCGGCATTGGCGGCACGTTGGCCCGCTATGCCGACGAAGGCGTCGATGTCCACATCGCCATCGCCACCGACGGCGTGGCCGGTTCGGTCATTTCCGGCTACGAGCACACCCTGGCCGAGCTGGCCGCCGTTCGCCGCCACGAGTTGGACGAGGCCATCGCCGTCCTGGGCGCGACGCTCCACACCTTCGGCTACCGCGATTCCGGCTACATCGGCGACCCGGCCAACAAGCACCCGGAGGCGTTCATCAACGCCGACGATGTCGAGGCCACCGGCCGCGTCGTCGCCCTTATCCGCCAGATTCGCCCGCAAGTGGTCATCACCCACGATGAGACGGGCGGCTACTACCACCCCGACCACATCCACTGCTGGAAGATCACGACGGCCGCCTTCCACATGGCCGGCGACCCGGCCCAGTATCCCGACATCGGCCCGACCCCCTATCAGCCGCAGCGCCTCTACTACACTGGCTTTTCCAATCGGATGGTCAAGGTGTTCACGCTGATCATGCGACTGCGCGGGCAGGACCCGAAACGGGCCGGCCGCAACAAAGATATCGACTGGACGCGAATCGGCATCGAGCCGCGGCGGCTGAACGCCCACGTTGACTACCGGCGCTATTGGGACGTCAAGCGCGCTGCCGGAGCCGCCCACGCCAGCCAGGGCGGTGGCATGTCGCGCAGCCGGCTGCTGCCGGAGCCGTTCCAGCGCCGCTTCATGGCCACGGAGACCTACATCCGCGCCTATCCATTGCCGCGCGAGGGCGAACGCGAGCGCGACCTGTTTGCCGGCGTCGTGCTTGATAGCGCCCCCACCAACACGTAGGAGGACAGGGGACAATGACATTTCGACGTGTAATGCGACTTCTCGGCCTGCTGGCCGGCTTCGCCGCCGGGCTGACGGCGGCTATCGTGGCCGTGTTCACCCGCCGCATGATCGCCCCGCCACGCCAGCCGCTCTGGTGTACGCCGGACGACATGGGCCTACCCTATGAGAATGTTGACTTCCCCGCGCGCGATAGTGTGCGCTTGTCGGGCTGGTTCATTCCGGCGGCCCACGCCGCGGACGGCGGTAGCACTGCCACGGTCATCCTCGTCCACGGCTGGGGCTGGAACCGGCTGGGCGACGCCGCCGGCGATATCGTCGCCGACCTGAGCGGCTCGACGCCGGTGGAGTTGCTGCGGCTGGCCCACGCGCTGCACTACGACGGCTACCACGTGCTGATGTACGACCAGCGTAACCACGGCGAGAGCGCCGCCCATCCGCCGGTCACCTTTGGCCAGACCGAGGCCGAGGATTTGCTGGGGGCCATCGCCTATCTGCAAACGCGGCCGGAATTGGACACGGCGCGCATTGGGGCCATTGGCTTCTCGATGGGGGCCAACGCCATCCTCTATGCCCTGGCCCGCACCGACGACCTGCGGGCGGCCATTGCCGTCCAGCCGATGACGATGACCACCTATAGCGAGGGCTACGCCGCCGATCTGCTGGGGCCGCTGGCCGCGGTGGTGCAGCCGTTGGTGGAGGCGGCTTACGGGGCCATTACCGGTATTCCCCTGCGGGCGCTGCAACCGGCCTTTGCCGCGGCCGGCGCGGCGGCGGGCAACGACGCCCGCGCGCAGACGCCGGTGCTCTTCTTGCAGTGCAAGGCCGACCGCTGGGGTTCGCTGGCCGACGCTGAACGGCTGGCCGCAGCCACGCCCGCCAGCGAAGGGCCGCTCTACGTCGACGGCGACCATCGCTATCAGGGCTACCAGTACCTCATCGACAACCCGCGCATTGCCACGACGTTCCTGGAGCAGCATCTGTGAGCTAGGGGCTAGGGATTAGGGGATAGGGATTAGGTTCCAGGCTAAGATCGCTCTTACTAGCCCCTAGTCCCAAGAACCTAGCCCCTAAGAGAGCGGACGATGCTCAGGCCGATAACCGTTCTGCGCACGAAGATCACGCCGCCGCGGCCCGGCCCGCGCACGCTGGAACGGCCGCGCGTGACCTGTCTGCTGGCCGAGGCGCTGAACTACCGGCTGACGCTGGTTCAGGCCGGAGCGGGCTTCGGCAAGACGACGGCGCTGGCGGGGTTGGCGGGACTGGGACGGCCGCTGATCTGGTATCAGGTGATGCCCGAAGACCGCGATCCGCTGGTTTTCCTGCTGCACCTCTGTCATGCCTCGCGTCTGGCCCTGCCGGAACTGAGCGACCTGCCCATCTCGCTGTTGGAGTCGTGGGAGGGCGCCGACAGCCCGCTACCTTCGACCTTCAGCCACATCCTCGACGAGTGGCTCAACAGCTTCGCCGCCATGCCGGCCCGGCCGGCGCTGCTGGTGCTGGACGACGTCCATCTGGTTTCGTCGTCACCGGAAATCGCCGGGCTGTTGGACCGGCTGGTCAACCTGGCCCCGCCTGACCTCCACACCGTTCTGGCGGGACGCCCCCCGTTGAACCTGCCCGGTCTGGCCGGCTGGACGGCGCGCGGGCTGGTGCTGCCGGTCGAGCGCTCGGCGCTGGCCTTCACCGCCGAGGAGATCGCTGCTCTCTTCGCGCGGGCTTACGGCTACGAGCTGACCATCGACGAGGCGACGCGGCTCTTTGAGGCCACGGAGGGCTGGGCCATTGCCCTGCAACTCGTCTGGCAGAGCTTGCGCAGCGGCGCATTTGCCTCCGTCGAGGAGGTGTTGTCCAACCAGGCGTCGTCGCTCGACAGCCTCTTTCATCTGCTGGCTACCGAGATCTACGCCGGGCAGCCGGCCGACGTGCAGGCCTTCCTGCAAGCCACCTCCATCCTGCGCGTCATCACGCCCGAAGCCTGCAACGCGCTGGGCATCGGCAATAGCGCCGTCATGCTGGCCTATCTGCGGCGCATCGACCTTTTCCTCGTCGATCTGGGCGACGGCAGCCTGCGCTATCACCACATCTTCCACAGCTTCCTGGAGCAACTGTCCGATCCCACCGCCCGGCGCATGACCCATCTGCTGGCCGCGGCCTACTTCCAGGCGGCCAACGACCCCGGCGAAGCCCTTTACCATCTGCAACAAGCGGGCGACATCGGGGCGATGGCCGTGCAGTTGGACACCTACGGCGGCCAACTGCTGGCCTCCGGCCGGCTGGACACGCTGGCCGGTCATCTGGCCAATGTGCCGCCGGAGGTGCTGGGCGACCACCCCGCGTTGTTGTTCTACCTGGGCGATCTGGCCCGGCTGCGCAGCCGCTTCCAGGAGGCGCTGGGCTGGTATCAGCAGGCCGAGACGGTCTGGCGCGAGCACGGCCAGATGGAGGGCGTCGGCCGGGCGCTGCGCGGCCAGGCGCGCGTCTATCTGGACACGGTCAACCCCAGCCAGGCCGAGGCGCTGTTGGAGCAGTCGATCCGCCTGAGCGAGGGCGTTGAGGGGCACGAGATGCGCGCCCGGCTCTACGAGTTGTTGGCCGAGAACAAGCTCAACGCCGGCCACATCGAGGCCGCCGAGAGCCTGCGGCAGCAGGCCGAGGCCCTGCGCAGCGCCAGCCCGTCCGATTCGCAGCTGCTCACCCGGGTGCTGCTGCGCACCGGTCGGCTGGACGAGGCCGCCCGGCGGCTGGAGGAGCGCGCCGCGGCCGAGCAGCTGACCCCCGTGCTGACGCCCCGCGCCCACCGCGAGACCCACCTGCTGCTGTCGCTGGTCTATGCCTTGCAGGGGCGGGGCGAAGATGCCTACACTTGCGCCCGCGAGGGCGGCCGGCGCGGCGTCGATCTGCGTTCGCCGTTCGTCACCGCCGTCGGCCACATGCGCGTCGCCCACGCTCTGGGCCTGCTGCCGGAGGCCAGTCGCCGCGAGCAGGCCCGCGCTCAGTACGAGGCGGCCATCGCCATCAGCCGCGAGCTGGTCGTGCCGCGGCTGATCGTTGAGGCCAGTTGGGGCCTGTGCCGCGTCTACGGCTACGCGGGCGACCTGGTGCGCGCCGAGGCCGCGGCGACGCAGGGCATCGACATCGCCACGGCCGCGGGCGACGAATGGATCGCCTCGCTGGTGCGCGTGTCGATGGGCGCGGGCCTGGTCCTGGCCGAGCGCTACGAGGCCGCGCTGGAGTGGCTGACGCGGGCGCTACAGGGCTTTCAGGAGTGCAGCGACGCCTTCGGGGCCTGCGCCGCGCGCCTGTGGCTGGCCACCGTCCGCCGGCAACAGGGCAAGCACGACCTCCTGCCACAACTATTGCCCGCCGCCCTGGCCGCTTGCGAGGACAACGGTTACGACTACCTGTTGACGCGGCCGACCTTCCTCGGCCCGCCGGACGAGCGCGTCTTCACGCCGCTGCTCATCCTGGCCCGCGCGCGGGGCTGGCGCAGCGAGTATGCCGGGCGGTTGCTGGCGGTGCTGGGCCTGGCCGAGGCCACCCACCACCCCGGCTACCGCGTGCGCGTCACCACGCTGGGAGGCTTCATGGTCTATAAGGGGGACGCGGCCATTGCTGCCAACAGCTGGCGGCGGGCAAAGGCGCGGCAGATGTTCCAATTGCTGCTGACCTACCGCCGCTCCGGCCTCGACCGCGACCAGATTTTGGAGTACCTCTGGCCGGGCATGGAGCCGGCCGCCGCCGGGCGTAACTTCAAGGTGACGCTCAACACGCTCTACCAGGTGTTGGAACCCCACCGCCAGCCCGGCGCTGACTCTGCCTTCGTCCACCGCGAGGGCACGAGCTACTGCCTGCGGGCGGGGGCGGACTTGTGGTTGGATGCCGAGCGCTTCGCCGGGCTGGTGGCCGAGGCGCGCGCCGCCCGGCGGCAGTCGCCGGCGCGAGCCTTGGCGCTGCTGGAAGAGGCCGTGGCCCTCTACAAGGGCGATTATCTGCCGGATGCGCTCTACGAGACGTGGGCGGCGGCCGAGCGCGAGCGGCTGGCGGTCATGTTCCTGGGCGCGGCCGACCAACTGGCCGAGCTGTACCTCGACAGCCGCCGTTTCGAGCAGGCGGTCGAGGTGGCCCACCGGCTGCTGGCGGCCGACAACTGCTGGGAGCGCGCTTACCGTCACCTGATGCTCGCCTACCACCGCCTCGGCAACCGCGGCCAGATCGCCCGCACCTATCAGCGCTGCGTCCAGATATTGCGCGAGGAGTTGGACGTGGCCCCGACCGAGGAGACGACCGCCCTCTACGCCGAACTGGCCGGCTAGTCCGCGTGTAACTCACCAGTAGCCGCCGTTTGCTATTCTCTCCATACAGCGATACCGGCGCTGCGTCTTCCGGTCGGCAACGACATGCGTCGCCGGCCTGGCGGGCCGGTCGCCGAGTCCCAGTCACAAAAGGGTGCGTTCTTGGAAGAGTCCTTGCCCGGGACCCCGTCGTTTGTTGTCCGCGTTGTCCATTCTGGGCCGGCGGTCGGGGCGGATGTAGGGGCGG
>ERZ724513.1687-NODE-1687-length-11140-cov-8.211006_pt1 | contig 11140 bp, 5 predicted proteins | sample MGYA00376046_ERZ724513 | MGnify/ENA primary metagenome ERZ724513 (study PRJEB28724, sample SAMN07190883) | activated sludge metagenome | isolation source: activated sludge of sewage treatment plant in Hong Hong | place: Hong Kong | collected 2016-03-17 ... | reverse complement strand
GCGGTATGATGCAGGTGATTTTGCTCGTGCCTACGAGTTCGCGGTGCGCGGGGATGTCGCTGGCCACGACGGGTAGACCCGCGACGAGCGCCTGCGCCAGCCCGATGCCGTACGCCTCCTGCTGACTCGCGGTCGCATAGACCGACGCCGATGCCCACCACCGTCCGAGTGTCTCGTCGTCCACCGAACCGGTGAAGGTGACGACGTCCCCGGCCCCCAGATCGGTGGCGAGGCGGCGGCAGTCGGCCAGGCCCGACCCGTCCCCGACGACGACCAGGTGCGCCGGCACGCCGCGGCGCTTCAGCTCGGCCACCGCGCGGATGAGCAGGTCGGTCCGCTTGTACGGTTCCTGTCGGGCGACGGTGAGCACAACGTTCGCTGTGCCGGGAAACGATTGCCGGCCGTGCACGGGATCCGGCACCGCCGTCGGTATCACCGCGAGCTTCTCGCGCGGGATCTCCCCGGGAAAGTCCCGCAGCAACAGGCTCGCCTCGGCTTCGGTGACCGCCACGACGCGTTTGCTGGCCGCCATGAGTCGCCGCCCGGCGGGACGGTAGGCCGTATGCAACGCGTGGCGCAACGGGGTGTGCCCGACGCCGTGGTAGTGCGGGGCGAAAACCAGGGGGGTGGTGGTCTGTTCGGCGACCAGCCAGGCCAGCGGTGTGTGATAGCTGTGCGCCCAGACGACGTCGAATCGACCGGCCCGCGACGCCGCACGTGCGGCCGGCAGCGACGGCACATCCAGGATGGCGCCGATCGGCAGGCGGTGGCGTTCGATGGTGTAACCGTCGAGCACCTCATGCTGCGGCAGGCCGGCGGAGCGTGGGGCCTGGGTGATGACGGTGACGTCGGCGCCCTCGGCGGCCAGCGCGGACGCGGCGGAGGCGACGTAGGTCTCCACTCCGCCGTGGAAGGGAGCGAAGCGGGGGGCCACCAATCCGACTCGAAGCGCGGAACTCGTCATACCACCTCGCCCGGCAGGCTGGCCCTTCCCGGTCGGCCCCCGAGCCGCGTCTGGCTGCGGCCCCAGTGGGCACCGACCCGGTCGAGCAGGGCCTCGAACCGTTCGGCGCTGCGCGGCCAGGAATGCGGGTCGTCGTGGGCGATACCCACCAGTGGTACGGCCGCGCGGATTCCCTCGGCGAGTGCGGCGGGATCGCCGGGCCGGACGAGGACGGCCCCGGTGTAGCCGTCGGCGGCCTCGGTGAGTCCGCCGACCTCGGTGGTCACCACCGGTAGGCCGAAGCTCATCGCGGTGTGCAGCGGTCCCGAGGCCGACGACCGGAGGTACGGCAGGACGACGATGTCGGCGTTGGCGAAGAAGCCTGGCACCTCCTCGTCGGCGACGTACCTGTCGACGATCGTCAGTCGGTCCGCCGGCAGCACCGCCGCGAAGGCGTCCAGCGGTTCCCGATACCCCTGCCAGACCTCGCCCACCACGCTGACGTGGACGTCGAGGCCGGAGTTCCTGAGCAGACGGACCGCCGCGGCGAGTTCGTTGTGGCCCTTGTACGGGCGCACCACCCCGAAGATGAGCAGGCGGACCGGCTCGCCCGGCCGCTCCGAGAGCGGGGGAAGCATGTCGGTGCGTTCACCCTCACCGTCCACGTCGTCGGGCACGTGGTGCGAGAAGGGTCCGAGCGGAATCACTTCGATCGGCAGGCGGGACAGCTGCGGATAGCTCTTCTGGAGTGCGTCCCGGTCGAACTCGGAGTGCACCACGACGGCGTCGGCACGGCTCAGCAGCAGCCGCATGCCGGCTCGGGTGTACCGGCTGACCAGCGGTAATCGCGCTTCGCCGACATCCTGCACCTCGTGGAACTCGAGCACCAGCCGGGCGCCCGACCGCTTGGTCAGCCAGGCCAGCGCCAGGTAACTGTGCAGCACCGTGGCGGTCCACCACTGCAGGATGACGACACTCGGCCGGGTGCGCCGCCAGAACCGCCAGGCGGCCAATGCCGATCTGCCCCAGAACCAGTCGAGCCCGTTGCACACCGGAACGTCCGGCAGCGGCAGGACGCCGTCGGTCTGCCCCACGCGCGCTCGTCCGGGATAGACGAACCGGGGACAGATCCGGCGCAGCAGCAACGCGGCAACCGGCCCACGTTCGGAGAGTGCTGCCGTCAGCAGCGCCGTGTAATAGCTGACCCCCGACAGGAATCGGTCTCCGGGACCGACGACGAGCGCTACGGGCTCACTCGGGGATTGAACTCTGCCCCCGGTGTGGCCTTCGATCACGCAGTACTCCTCACGCGGTCCCGCGCGTGAACCGTCTTCCGGACCGACTGGACGACGTGGCCGCTGACGCCGGAGCGGTGGCTGCGCAGCACGGTGCGCAACACCCGGATGCCGTCCCGCACCGAATTGAGGTTCGACTTGCCCGCGCGCCGCGGCAGTTCCAGGCTGGGCACCTCGGCCACCCGCAGGCCACCCTGCATCGACCGGACCACCATCTCGGCCTCGATCTCGAAACCGGTCGCCGAGAGGGCCAGGACTTCCAGGTAGCGGCGGTGGAATGCGCAGAACCCGTAACACAGGTCGGTGAGTTCGGCGCGATAGAGCGTGTTGAACACACCGAGCAGGAACCGGTTGCCGAGCCGCCGGAACGGGGTGATGTCCAGCGACCCGCCGCCGGGGATGAATCGGGAACCCTTGACGAAGTCGTATCCGTTCGCCAGGAAGTGCAGGTAGTGCGTGATCTCGGCCGGCGCCATGCTGCCGTCGGCGTCCATCATGACGATGATGTCACCGGTTGCGGCCAGAAAGCCGGTTCGCAGCGCGCTGCCCTTGCCGGTTCCCTCCTGGGCGACGACTTTGATGTCCGGCCGGTATCGCCGGGCGGTGATCACCGTGGCGTCGGTCGAGTTGCCGTCGACGAGGATGACCTCGCTGATCTCGTCGGTGACCTGCTCGAGCACCCAGGCGATGTTGCGGGCCTCGTTCTTCACCGGAATCACCAGGCTCACCGTCAGCGGCTTGGTGGACGGCGTGCCTCGATCGCTACGGTCGCGCGCACCATCGGCGACCTGAACGGCCCCGTTTGATGTCCGCACACGCCCGTACGCGGATGATTGTTCTGCCATGTCTGACCCCCGCAGTCAGTAAGCCCCCCGGAGTTCAGTGAAAGAAGTGAAAGTTAGCTGCTATGAAATTGGCCAGCCCCCCGACCATGTCAACAATTGGACCCTAGCATTCGACAGTAAACGCCTGCAACCCGCAAAAAACCGAAATCCACTTCGGCGTTTAACGGACCGGTGTGGTTGCTGGGACATGCTACATCCAGGTTAACTAGGGGCAGAGCAAGCGGTATTCCGAGGTGCTGGGGATGTCCGAAATCGAGACAACTCGCGGGCCGGTTTTGCCGCCGAGTCGGCCGGTTTCCGCGGCGGCCGCAGCTGTCTCGTTTGCTCGACGTGGTTCTGGCGAACAAACCCGCACTCGCTCCGTCATGGTCGCCTCAACCTGCGACGAAGTCGTCGATCGAGGTCTGCAGGTCGATCGTGGGCCGCCAGCCCGTTTCGCCGGTCAGGCGATCGGCGCTGCCCGCGACCACTGACGGGTCGACCGCGCGGCGCTCGCCGGCGGTGTGCACCGGTGGGAGCTGGGTTCGCAGTGCCCGACAGACCGCGTCGAGTACTTCCCAGCCGGTTCGGGCGGCGCCGCTGCAGACGTTGTAGGTGGCGTGCTTCAGGCGCGGTCGACTCAACAGGAGTTCGTAGGCGGCGACGACGTCGCGAACATCGGTGTAGTCCCTGGCCGAATCGAGGTTTCCGACCGCCATGGGCGTACCCGGCCGCCATCCGCGCACCTTGGCCACCAGGTCGGGCACAATGAAACCGCAGCTCTGGCCGGGGCCGACATGGTTGAACGGCCGGGCGACGACGACGTCCTGGCCGCGCTGGCGGTAGTACTCCGCCTGATGTTCCACCAGCAGCTTGGACACCACGTACGGCGAGGTGGCGACGGTGGGGGATTCCTCGGTCAGGCGGTCGGGTTCGCCGCCGCCGTAGACGGCACCCGAACTGACGACGACGGCTCGGCCGCGCCAGTCCTGCCGCAGTGCGCTCTCGAACAGGTTGGTCACCATGGAGCTGTTGGCGTCGATGTACTCCTGTGGCCGCTCGAACGAGGGCGCCACGGCCGCCAGGCCGGCCAGGTGCACGATGCCGTCGAGCTCGCGCCACGGTCCGATGTCCGGCCAGCCGCGGGTCAGGTCGGCGCAGTGGTATTCGGTCAGCGAGTCGGCGGTGCGGTGCGGCGGGTCGGAGCGTTCGGAGATCCCGACGACCCGGTAGCCGCGGGCCGCCAGGCGGGCGACGAGCGCCTGCCCGACGAAGCCGGTCGCTCCCGTGACGGCGATACGCCCCCCGGAGGTCGCAGCGCTCATCGCCCAGGCGCGACAGTCGACGCGCCGGCGGCATGGCTGCGCTGATCGGCGATGTCGTGTTGCACCATCCGATGCACAAGGCCGGTGAAGTCGACCTCGCGGGTCCACCCGAGGATCGTCTCGGCCTTCTTGGGATTGCCGAGCAGGATGTCGACTTCGGCCGGCCGGATGTGTTCGGCGCTGCGCCTGACGTAGGGCGTCCAGTCGTCGATGCCGACCTCGCGGAATGCCAGGGACAGGAAGTCCTCGATGGAGTGCGCCTCGCCGGTGGCCAGGACGAAGTCGTCGGGCTCGTCGTGCTGCAGCATCTGCCACATCCCGCGCACATAGTCACCGGCGTAGCCCCAGTCCCGCTTGGGCCACAGATTGCCCAGTTCGACGTTGTCCTGCAGGCCGAGATGAATGCGGGCCACCGCGTGGGTGATCTTGCGGGTGACGAATTCGACGCCGCGGCGTTCACCCTCGTGGTTGAACAGGATTCCGCAGGAGGCGAAGATCCCGTAGCTCTCGCGGTAGTTCTTGGCGATCCAGTGGCCGAACAACTTCGACACGCCGTACGGGCTGCGCGGATGGAACAGCGAGTTCTCGTCGTAGCCCAGTCCGGGCCGGTTGTAGTCGAGCCCGCCGTACATCTCCGACGTCGAAGCCTGGTAGAAGCGGATCCGGTCGGTCTTGCCCGTCATCCGGATCGCCTCCAGGCAGTTGAGCACCCCCCGGGCCGTGGTGTCCAGCGTCAGCGTCGGGTTCTTGAAGGAATAGCCGACGTGGCTGATGGCGGCCAGGTTGTAGAACTCGTCGGGGTCGGACTGCTCGACGGCGCGGATGATCGACGACGGGTCCAACAGGTCGGCCTCGATGAGCCGGACGAAGGGGAACTCCTCGAGCAGCCGTTCCTTCTTGAGGTTGCTCTGCCCCCGGATGATCCCGTAGACCTCGTAGCCCTTGTCGTGCAGCAGCGGCGCGAGGTGCCCGCCGTCCTGGCCGGTGATCCCCGTGATCAGCGCCGTTTTCGTTCGCGCGGTCACCAATCTCCCGTCATCGGAGTCCTGGACCGGATCAGGATAGCGCCCACTACGCGGCGGCTCCCTCGGTGTAGGTGCCGTTCTTGCTGCCGAGGACCACGTTCACCTTGTTGCCCGTCACGGTGTTACCCGAGATCACGAAGCCCGTGACACCGGCGTTGGTCCACAGGCCGTATCCGGTGTTGTCGGTGATCTTGTTGTCCTGGATCACGGCTTTCGTGACGTTGTTGAGGACGATGCCGTTGCCGTTGTCGAACACCTGGTTTCGCGCCAGCAGAAGGTTGTTCAGTGGTGCGAGATCGGCGTGAATTCCCGACACCAGGTTGTCGTGGAACGAGTTGTCTTCCACATATGTGTAATTACTGTTGTTGGTGATCCGGAAGCCGTAGGTGCAATTCGACACCTCGTTGTGGTGGATCCAGTTGTACGGCCCCGAGTTGTCGTGCAGCAGGGTGGTGCCGGCTACTCCACTGAACTCGCCGACCTCGATGCCGCCCCCGTTCGGGCTGACCGACGTCCCGTTGCGGACACAGTTCGAAACCAGGTTGTAGCTGATTTCGTTGCTGTACTCGTCCTCCCCGTGCAGGTCGATCGAACCCGAGACGGTGCCCGTGACGGTGTTGTGCTCGATCAGGTTGTGGTTCGCCCGGTACTGAAGCAGGATGCCGTGCCGAATGGTCGGACCGATCAGATTGTTCTTCACCCAGTTGTTATTGGACCCACTCTGGTCGATGATGACGCCGTACCCGGAGCCGTCTCCGTCGAGTGCCGTCGCGTTTCTGATGATGTTGCTGTCGACGAGGACGAACTTGCCGTTCTGCACCTGTATCCCGAACCGTTGAAACTGTTCGACGAGCAGATTGCTGACGGCGATGCGTGAGACGACCGCACCGCCCGTGTTGCCCAGCCGGACGCCGGCCATATACGGCTTGCCGGACGCCACTCCGAGCCGGAAGCTGGACAAGGTCAGATTGTTGACGCCGGGGGCGGCGTACATCACTGCATAGGGACTGGCCGAGTAGCTTCCGGCAAGGATTGTGCCGTCGCGCGACTGGCCGGCGACCGACACTCCCGTCTTGAGCATGATCATGCTCTTGACGTGGTAGGTGCCGTTCGGGATGTACACCATGTCGCCCGGCTTCGCGGCGTTTATCGCGCGTTGGATCGCGACGGCGTCGTCGTCGGCCGGATTGCCGGGTGTCGCGCCGTATTGAAGAATGCTCACGGTGCTTCCCGACACCGCATCGGGCGATTCGAACGGGACGCTGAGGCCGGAGTCGTAGCTGTTTGCGGCTGTCGCCGGTGGCGGTGCGACAACCAACGTGGAGGCGGTAGCCAGCAAAGCCGCAACGGGCAGCGCAAAATACCGCATTGAGATACTCCAATCCCGACCACCAGCCCCCTGCATCTCAATCTTCTCCCGATCGGGATGTGTATGGACAGCCTCCACCGGCTATCGTTTCGGCCACAGAATCAGAACATTCATATTGCTGTAGCGAGCATTTCTGCTTGTGGCTGGCTGGTTCATATTTGCTGAATTCGGCACCGGACGCCAATTGCGCGGCGTACGCCCCTTGTTGCCCGACGGTGCGGTATTTCCCAGCGACGCGCGACAATGTGTGCAAACGCGCGGCTCCGGAAGGGGTCGGCCGCAACCGCCCGGGCCGGCGTTGCCCGGCGTGTCGCGGCCGCGCCGCGACGCGCGCCGCAAAGGATGGGAGTCATGGTGTCCGTGCGGGCGGTCGAAACGACCGAACTGTTCGTCGGGCCACCGCACGCGCCACTGCAGATCGTCCGGGTCGCCTACGCGGACGCGCCACGGCCGACTCGGATCGTGATCGAGGGCGACGGGTTGTCCGGTGCGGCCGACATCGACGCGGGCGAGGGCACCGTCGAGGTGGCCGTCACCGTCACCGCTCCGGAGCCGGGCCGTCGGCGGGCCGCCGCGGTCGTCGTCGACGGCGGCCGCACCGGGTTCGCCTTCGTCGACGCCGAACCCGGCTGGACGATGCACATGGTGAGTCACTTCCACTACGACCCGGTGTGGTGGAACACCCAGGCGGCCTTCACCAGCGAGTGGACCCAGGACCCGCCCGGGCCGGCTCGGCAGACCAACGGCTTCGAACTGGTGGCCGCCCACCTCGACATGGCGCGCCGCGACCCGGACTACAAGTTCGTCCTGGCCGAGGTTGACTACCTCAAGCCGTACTGGGACACCCATCCGCAGGATCGGGCCGATCTGCGCCGATTCGTCGCCGGCGGCCGCGTCGAGATCATGGGCGGCACCTACAACGAGCCGAACACCAATCTCACCAGCCCGGAGACCGCGATCCGGAATTTCGTGCACGGCATCGGGTTCCAGCGGCACGTCATGGGCGCCGATCCGGCCACCGCGTGGCAGCTCGACGTGTTCGGTCACGATCCCCAGTTCCCCGGCATGGCCGCCGCCGCCGGGCTGACGTCCAGTTCGTGGGCGCGAGGGCCGCACCATCAGTGGGGTCCGATGGCCGGCGGCGGCGACCCCGAGCGGATGCAGTTCGCCAGCGAATTCGAATGGATCGCCCCGTCGGGCACCGGGCTGCTCACCCATTACATGCCGGCGCACTACTCGGCCGGGTGGTGGATGGATTCCGCGGCGACGCTCGCCGACGCCGAGGCCGCGACCTGGGAATTGTTCGCCGGCCTGAAGAAGGTGACGTCGACGCGCAACGTGCTGCTTCCGGTCGGCACGGACTACACCCCGCCCAACAAGTGGGTCACCGAGATCCACCGCGACTGGAACGCGCGTTATACCTGGCCGCGGTTCGTGTGCGCGCTGCCCAGGGAGTTCTTCGCGGCCGTCCGGGCCGAACTCGCCGAGCGCGGTGTCGAGCCGTCGCCGCAGACCCGCGACATGAACCCGATCTACACCGGCAAGGACGTGTCGTTCATCGACACCAAGCAGGCCAACCGGGCCGCGGAGGCCGTCGTCCTGGACGCCGAGCGGTTCGCCACCTTCGCCCACCTGCTGACCGGCGCTCCGTACCCCGAACCGGCGCTGGCCAAGGCCTGGGTGCAGCTGGCGTACGGAGCCCACCACGACGCCATCACCGGCTCGGAATCCGACCAGGTCTACCTGGACCTGCTGACCGGCTGGCGCGACGCCTGGGAGATCGGCCGAACCATCCGCGACAACGCGCTGTCGCTGCTCGGCGGGCACCTCGCGGCGGCACCGCTGACGGTGTGGAATCCGTTGGCGCACAACAGGACCGACGTGGTGACCGCCGGTTACGACGGTCCGCCGCCGCGGGTCGTCGACGACACCGGCGCCGAGGTGCCCACCGTCGTCGACCGGGGGACGTTGACATTCGTCGCGAGCGAGGTGCCGTCGCTGGGCCGGCGCTGCTACCGCATCGAACCGGGGGAGCCGGGCCGCTGGGAGCCGACGGCCGGCGCCGAGATCGCCAACGCGCACTACCGGGTGCGAGTCGACCCCGGCCGGGGCGGTGCGGTCGATTCGCTGCGCCACCATGATCGCGAACTGCTGACGCCGGGCCGGGTCGGCAACGAGTTGGCGCTGTATGCCGAATACGCGTCCCATCCGCAGGCCGGGGAGGGGCCCTGGCACCTGCTGCCCCGGGGGCCGGTGCTCCGATCGGCCGACGGGACCGCCGACGTGCAGGCCTACCGCTGCCCGATCGGCGAACGCCTGGTGGTCACCGGCCGCATCGGCGGCCTGCTGCGGTACACCCAGACCCTGACCCTGTGGGCCGGGGTCGACCGGCTGGACTGCGCGACCACGATCCATGACTTCGTCGGCGAGGACCAGTTGTTGCGGTTGCGCTGGCCCATGCAGATTCCGGGTGCGATGCCGATCAGCGAGGTGGGCGACGCCGTGATCGGCCGTGGCTTCGCGTTGATCCATCAACCGGGCTCGGCGCAGTCGGTCGACACCGCGGCGCATCCGTGGACCCTGGAGAACCCGGCGTACGGCTGGTTCGGTCTGTCGTCGGCGGCGCGGATCACGTTCGGCGACAGCGATGTTCACCCGATCTCGGTGGCCGAGGTGATCACGCCGTCGGAGCCGTCGTCGGGGCCGCTGGCCCGGGGACTCCTGGTGGCGCTGGTGCGCGCCGGGGTGACGGCGACCTGCTCGGGCGCGGACAAACCGCGCTACGGGCACCTCGCCGTCGACTCGAACCTGCCGGACACGCGGATCGCGCTCGGCGGCCCCGACCGCAACGCGTTCACCGCCGCGCTGCTGGCCGACGCCGGGCCGGAGTACGCCGCCGAGCTGGACCGACAACTCGAAAATGACGGTCGGGCAAGGCTTTTCGTGCCCGCGTCGGCGCCGCTGACCGCCGAGTGGGTTCCCGACGCCGACCTGCGCGGCATCCGGGCGCTGCCGGTCCTGGTGATCGCCGGGGCCGACGACGAAGCGCTGCGCGACGCGGTGGCGGCGGTGGCCGACGGTCTCGCCGCCGCCGAAATCGAGGTCGCCCAGCGGGTCCGGGTGCGCCCGGGCCGGTTCGAGGCGCGCACCGTCGCACTGCTCAACCGCGGCGTGCCGAGCTTCGCCGTCGAGGCCGACGGCACCCTGCACACCTCGCTGCTGCGCTCGTGTAGCGGCTGGCCGTCCGGGGTGTGGACCACCCACGACCGCCGCGCCGCGCCGGATGGCTCGAACTTCCAGCTGCAGCACTGGTCGCACACCTTCGACTACGCGGTGGTCGCCGGCGACGGTGACTGGCGAGACGCCCGGATCCCGTTGCGCAGCAACGAGTTCAGTCGCCCGCTGTTGGCCACGCGAAGCGATGCGGCCGGCGCCGAGCTGCCCGAACGCGCCGCGCTGTTGCGGGTCGACGGCGACGGCGTCCGGCTCGAGGCCCTGAAACTCTGCGGCAACCCGACCCCGGAGGGTCGCTCGGAGGCCCCCGAGAGCCGCGCCGTGCTGCGGCTCGTCGAAACGCACGGCCGCAACGCCGAGGTGCGGCTGGCGTCCGACGTCGGCTCGATCCGGCCGGTCGGCAGGGCCGGTCTGCTGGAGGACTGCACCGCCGAGTCCCGGCATGCGCGGGATATCCCGCTGCACGGATTCGAGATATGCACTGTGCCGGCCGATTTCACGCCCGCGCGCGATCCGGATCCCGGCGAACGGCCCGGGCCGATCGCGCCGGATACCGAGTCCGCGCAACCGCTCTACGCCCGTTACTGGTTGCACAACCGCGGTCCGGCCCCGCTCGGCGGGCTGCCCGCGGTCGCGCACCTGCATCCGCACCGGCTCGCGGCGACGTCGGATGAAGTGCCACTGCGGCTCACCGTGGCCAGCGACTGCACCGATGCGCCGCTGTCCGGTGCCATCGACCTGATCTGCCCGCCCGGCGTCACCGCGACACCGGCCCGGCTGCCCGTCGACCTCGCGCCCGGCGCGCATCTGGAGGGCGACGTCACCGTCACGCTGCCCGCCGGCGCCGAACCGGGCCGCTACCCGGTGCGCGCCCAGCTGCGGATCACCGGCGAACATCTGCCGGCAGCCTGGCGCCAGACCGTCGAAGACGTCTGCGTGATCACCGTGGGCGGCGCAGACGGCCCGCTGCTGCGGCTGACGGAGGGCCCGGCCGACGTCGTCCTGCGGGCCGGCGAGCGCGGCCGGGTCTCGCTCACGGTGGCGACCGACTGCCGCGCCGACCTGGCCGTCGAAGCCCACCTGATCAGCCCGTGGGGCACCTGGGAGTGGATCGGTCCGGCCGCG
>ERZ724513.1686-NODE-1686-length-11142-cov-4.631641_pt1 | contig 11142 bp, 10 predicted proteins | sample MGYA00376046_ERZ724513 | MGnify/ENA primary metagenome ERZ724513 (study PRJEB28724, sample SAMN07190883) | activated sludge metagenome | isolation source: activated sludge of sewage treatment plant in Hong Hong | place: Hong Kong | collected 2016-03-17 ... | reverse complement strand
AGGGAGAGCCGGCGGTCGTCAGTTATTCACCGCGTAGTCCGGCAGTTCCCAGTGATCGGGCGACCGCCACAGGCTCGACAGCAGGAGGTCGCGCACGCACAGGAGTTCCTTCGGCAAGCGGTCGAACAGCTTGATGAAGAATTCCTCGTGACCGAGCATCTCCTTCATCCAGTCGGCCTTGTCGACGGCCATGAGCGCATGGAACTGCTCGCGGGTGAAGTCGAGGCCGCGCCAGTCGAGGTCGTCATAGGTCGGCACGTAGCCGAGCGGGCCTTCGAGCGCGCGCGCAGTGCCGTTGGCGCGTTCGACGATCCACTTCAGCACCCGCATGTTGTCGCCGAAGCCCGGCCACAGGAAGTTGCCGTCCTTGTCCTTGCGGAACCAGTTGACGCAGAAGATGCGCGGCGGCATGCCGACGCGCCGGCCCATGTCGAGCCAGTGATTGAAGTAGCTCGCCATGTGGTAGCCGGTGAACGGCAGCATCGCCATCGGGTCGCGGCGGACCTCGCCGATATTGCCGAAGGCGGCGGCCGTCATTTCCGAGCCCATGGTGGCGCCGGCATAGACGCCGAAGGCCCAGCTCAGCGGCTGATAGACGAGCGGCACATTGGTCGAGCGCCGGCCGCCGAAGATCATGGCGCTGATCGGCACGCCGGCCGGGTTCTCCCAGTCCGGATCGATCGCCGGATTCTGGCCGGCGGGCGCGGTGAAGCGGCTGTTGGGATGCGCCGCCTTGCGGCCGCAGTCCGGGGTCCAGTCCTTCCCCTGCCAGTCGATCGCATGCGCCGGCGGCGGGCCGTCCATGCCTTCCCACCAGATGTCGCCGTCGTCGGTGAGCGCGACATTGGTGAAGATGGTGTTCTTCGCCGCCGAGATCATCGCGTTGGGGTTGGACTTGTAGTTCGTCCCCGGCGCGACGCCGAAGTAGCCGGCCTCCGGATTGATGGCGTAGAGGCGGCCGTCCTTGCCCGGCTTCAGCCAGGCGATGTCGTCGCCGATGGTCGTGACCTTCCAGCCCTGGATTTCCTTGGGCGGGATCAGCATCGCGAAGTTCGTCTTGCCGCAGGCGCTGGGGAATGCGGCGGAGACGTAGGTCTTCTTGCCGGTGGGGTCGGTGACGGCGAGGATGAGCATGTGCTCGGCCATCCAGCCCTCGTCACGCCCGATCACCGAGGCGATGCGCAGCGCGAGGCACTTCTTGCCGAGCAGGGCGTTGCCGCCGTAGCCCGAACCGTAGGACCAGATCGACCGTTCCTCGGGATAGTGGACGATGTACTTGACCGTCGGATTGCAGGGCCAGGAAATGTCCTTCTGGCCGGGCTTCAGCGGCGCGCCGATCGTGTGCATGCAGGGCACGAACACATCGGAGTCGCCGAGCGCCTCGTCAACCGCACGGCCCATGCGGGTCATGATCTTCATGTTGACGACGACGTAGGGCGAGTCGGTGATCTCGTAACCGATATAGGAGATCGGCGATCCGATCGGTCCCATCGAGAAGGGGATCACGTACATCGTGCGCCCCTCCATGCAGCCGTTGAACAACGGCTCGAGGGTCGCCTTCATTTCCTTCGGGTCCATCCAGTTGTTGGTGGGCCCTGCGTCTTCCTTGTTGACGCTGCAGATATAGGTGCGGTCCTCGACGCGCGCGACATCGCTCGGGTCGGAACGGGCGAGGAAGCACCCGGGGCGCTTCTCCGCATTGAGCTTGATGAAGGTGCCGGCTTTGACGAGCGCCTCGCACATCGCATCGTATTCGGCCTGCGAGCCGTCGCACCAGTGAATGCTGTCCGGCTTGCAGAGCTCGGCCATGTCCATGACCCAGTTCTTCAGCCGTTGGCTCTTTACATATGACGGGATGCTGATTGTGGCGTGCATGCGCTTTTTCCCCGATTTAGCGGCTTTAGCGGCCCTTAAGATGCTCGAAAGCGCCTATAGCAGCTTTTCGGCAACGCTGCCATGCCCGCCGACCGCCCCCCGGTATGATTTTTGGACGCACCTCGGGGCATCAGCTATCGCCCCGGTGCCGCAATTATAGCCACCGCTTTATTTTGAAAAAGACGTAGGGGATGATCGCGGCGACGATCATCAGGACGATCGCCAGCGGGTAGCCGAAACCCCAGTCGAGTTCCGGCATGTGTTTGAAGTTCATTCCGTAAAGCGAAGCGATCAACGTCGGCGGCATAAATACAACCGCGGCGACGGAAAATATCTTGATGATGTTGTTCTGCTCGATGCTGATAACGCCGACCATCGCATCAAGCAAAAACGTGATTTTATTGGCGAGATAGGTCGCGTGATCGGACAGGGACTGGGCGTCCCGCTGCATGCCCTTGAGGCTCGCCCGCTGGTCCTTCGCCCAGCGCATCGTATCGGCTTCATTGGCGAGATAGAGCAGCAACCGGCCGATCGACACCAGACACTCGCGCACCTTGGAGGTCAGATCGCCCTGCCGTCCGATCGACGTCATGATGGCGCGGTAGTCCAATGAGCGTTCCTTGGACGTGAAGATTGTCTGCGATATCCGGTCCACCTCCGCGCTGATCCGTTCGAGAATGTCCGCCGCGCGGTCGACGATCGCGTCGAGCAGTTCCATCAGCACGAGTTCGCCGGTCAGCGTGGGCGGACAGGCGCGCGCGAATTTGTTGGCGACCAGGGTGAACGGCCTGGGCTCGTCGTAACGCACGGTGATCAGCCGGCGGTCGGACAGGATGAAGGTCACCGCCGTCGTCGTCGGGTTGTCCGTTTCCGAACGGCACATCATCGTCGCCGTCATGTAGCGCGCGCCGTTCTCCGCATAGAGCCGGCTGGTCGGCTCGATCTCCTGCATTTCCTCGCGGGTCGGCACTTCAAGACGCAGCGCCTGCTCGACCAGCTTGCTTTCGGGCGGGCTCGGGCAGAGCAGGTCCAGCCACACGGCGCCGGGCGGAATGGCGCCGTCCGGCGCGACGACGGTGCGATCGAGCGTTGCGCCACGCGGGATATTGACCGACAGCATGGGGAAGGGCTCCGACAGCCCGCCCGCCCGCAGACTTCAGCACGCGGGGGACTGGACTTCGGATCCAGCAATCGCGCAACTCGGCGCGCCCGGCAAGCGCAAAGCGAGGCACGCCGACACGTCTACGGGACGGGTCCGCCTGCGGCCTGTCCCGCCGCGCGAATGATAATGTGTGGGGATGTCAGAGGGGCGGCGCCGAACCCGCCCAGCCGGCGGGTTCAGCATGCCGCGAGCTAGTCATGGAAGGCGATCGGTCTGCACCGAATCACGAATGCCGGCGGGATGTTCTTCGTTGTGTCCGCCCATGTGCTGGCACCGCACCGCGGCGGCGACGGCGGCGATCCCGATCTCACGGTAGCCCGTGCCGAGCGCGGGAAAGTCCTTGGCGCTGTGACTCGCCTTAGACGGATTGGACGATTTAGTCATTTGTCGCTCCACCAGTTTTCCGCCCTGCGGACCATTGCTTGACTTGGTCCTGCTGGGCTTCACGCCCGTCTTGCAGGTCCACCTCGGCGGAATTGAGTAAGAATAGGTCCAAGAACAGGGCATTTCTCCGTCCCGCTTGGCCATCCCTATAAACACGTGGGAATCGTGAACGCGTCGTTAAGAGCGCTCGTATAATCAATGCACGCGTCGATCGCGGAAGGCTGGAAATACTCCCGATTGCCGCCGGATGTTGGCCAGATCATGAAAAATTGCGGCAATTGGGCAACAGTAAACACGGTTCGTTCGCCAGAGGGTCATCGATTCCTGGCATGACGGCATCGTTTTGGTTACACCTAATGCGACGAAACGTACGTGATACGACGTACCGCGTACGTGCCTGGTGGGGGACTTGAAGGGGTAGGGGGGCCAGCGATGTTTTCGAGGGCGGCGATTGTTATTGTCCTTAGTCTCGCAGTCGGCGGCTGCGTGACTGCGACGCTGGCGCCTGCGCCGGAGGCTAATCTGAAGCCGCGCGACCGCGAATATATTGCGGCGGCTCCATTCTCCAGCAATGTCGTTCCGCAGAACTTCCGCCGCCACCTCGTCAACTATCATCGCCGCGAGGCGCCGGGAACCATCCTCGTCGACTCGGATGCGCGTTATCTCTATTTCGTGTTGCCGGACCAAAAGGCGATCCGTTACGGCGTCGCCGTCGGCGAGGAAGCGCTCGCGTTCTCCGGAGTCGCCAAGGTCGGCCACATGGCCGAATGGCCGGGATGGACGCCGACCGACGCCATCAAGCGCCGCTTCGCCAACCTGCCGAACCATGTCGACGGCGGTCCGTTGAACCCGCTCGGCGCGCGCGCTCTCTATCTCTACTCCAACGGCAGAGACACCTTGTTCCGCATCCACGGAACCAACCAGCCCGAATGGATCGGCAAGGCCATTTCCTCCGGCTGCATCCGCATGGTCAATGAAGACGTGATCGATCTCTACAGTCGCGCCAAGGTCGGCACGACGGTCGTGGTTCTCGCGCCCGGCGCCGGTGACCGATACGCGCAATTGGGCAACTGACTGCGCACCGCTCGGCCGGATTTCCGGCTCGGCCAATCATGATTGCACGCCGCCGCTGCAATGCCGCCGCCAACGGCGTTGCCAGCGGCGGCGCGCCGTTCTATCGGTGGCGTCGTGAGCGAGTCCGACCTGCCGGGAACCTGAGATGGCGCGCCGTCGCATCGCCGAAGAGCCCGTCTCGAGCTTGGCCGTCTGGGCGCGCCGAGTAGGCTTGTTTGCGCTCGCCGTCGTGCTGCTTGCGCTCGTCATCGCGCGCTCGGGCCTGCTCGACATCGTTCCGGCCTTGGTGACCTTTGCGGCGGGCCTCGGGCTCGCCGTCGCCGCCATCCTGCTCGCCTTCGCCGCGTTCGCTGCGATCTGGCAAAGGGGCAGCGGCGGCTTGGGCTACGCGGTGACCGGCCTGCTGATCGGGCTCGTGATCTTGGCCTATCCCGCCTTCATCGCGGCGAGGGCCTATAAGAAGCCGGTCATGGCCGACGTATCGACCGACCCCGTCGACCCGCCTGCCTTCGACGCCATCGCGCGCCTGCGGACGCGCCAAGCCAACCCCGTCGCATATTCCGGCCTCCGCACGCCCGAGGAGGTCAAGAAACTCGATTCGGACATCGAGCCGCTCGATCTCGCCTTGCCGCCGCAGCGCGCCTACACCGCAGTCATGTCGGCGCTCGCCAAGCGCAAGGACAACGCGGTCGCCCCGCTCTGGCGCATCATCGACGCGCGCACGCCGATCCCCGGCCGCCGCGACGGCTACGTCGAGGCGATCGCGTACACGCCGATCATGGGATTCCGCGACGACGTCGTCATCCGCATCCGAGGAACGCGCGGCGGGTCCCGCATCGATGTGCGCTCGGCCTCGCGCTACGGAAAATGGGATTTCGGCGTGAACGCCAAGCGCGTCGTCAAGCTGCTCGAGGACATCAACGAATACGCCGGCACGATCAAGCCGGAGCCCCCTCCCCCGCCGCCGAAGTCCGAGGGCCGGCGCGGTCAGCGCAGGCGATAAACGGAGGCGATGGCGGGCGGCCCGTCCGTCGCAACAAATCCCCGCGCGACGAGGTCTTCGAGATGGGCGAGCACGGAGAGCCCGGCGGCGCCCTCGAGCCGCGGGTCGAGCCCGACATAGATGGCGCGCACCAGCTCCGGGATGGCGGCTTCGCCACCGTGGAGCTTTGCGAGGATCGCCGCTTCGCGGGCGTGACGGTGCGCGATGTACTGGCGAACGAAATCGGGCGCATCGCGCACGACGCCGCCATGGCCGGGCAGATAGACGCGCTCGCTCCGATGCAGCAGCTTGTCGAGGGAGTGCATGTAGTCGCTCATCGCCCCGTCGGGCGGAGCGATGATCGAGGTGTTCCAAGCCATCACGTGGTCGCCGGAGAACAGCAGACCGGTTCCCTGCAGCGCAAACGCCATGTGGTTCGCGGTGTGGCCGGGCGTGGCGATCGCCTCGACGGCAAAGCCCTTGCAAGCGATGACCTCGCCATCGGAGAGCGGGTGGTCGGGCGCAAAATCGCTGTCGGCGCTCGCTTCGAGCCGCTTCGCTTCGCCGATATGGATTGGGCGGGCGGCGCGGTGCGGCCCCTCCGCGAACGTGGGCGCCCCGGTCGCCTCCTTCACCCGCGCCGCTCCGGGCGAATGGTCGACATGCGTGTGGGTGACGAACACGTGCGTAACGCTCTCGTTGCGGACGGCGTCGAGCAGTGCGGCGATGTGCCGGGGATCGTCGGGGCCGGGATCGATGATCGCGACCTCGCCGCGGCCGACGATGTAGCTCACCGTGCCCTTGAAGGTGAACGGGCTGGGATTGTCGCACAGGAGCCGGCGCACGCCGGGCGCGACCTCCTCCACCTGGCCGGGAGCCAGATCGAAGGTCTTGTCGAAGGCGATGTCGTCGGCCATTGCGTATTGCTCGCATTCGAAGGGATCGAGGGGGCAGGCGCGGCGTGCGCGGGGCTGCCATAGTTGCACCTTGCGCCCGATGTCGCTACATGCCGCAGTAACAGGCAGGCATCGGGACGTCGCACCGCCCGGCCGCCGATCCGGAAACAGATAATGCGCGCGGAAACACTGGCAACGGTCGAGGATATCAAGCAGTCGGTCGGGCTGCTGAGGAGGCATCTTTGATGTCGACAAGGCCCGCACCCGGCTCGCCGAGCTGAACAAGCTCACCGAGGACATCACGTTCTGGGACGATCCCCAGAGCGCCCAGCGGGTGATGCAGGAGCGCACCGCGCTCGAGGACAGCCTGTCCGCCATCGGCCGCATCGAGCAGGAGCTCGACGACCAGGTGACGCTGATCGAATTGGGCGAGGCCGAGAACGATGCGGGCGTGATCGCCGAAGCCGAGACCGCGCTGCGCAAGCTCAAGAGCGATGTGGATCGGCGTCAGCTCGAAGCGCTCCTCGCGGGCGAGGCGGACGCAAGCGACACCTATCTCGAAGTGCATGCCGGCGCCGGCGGCACCGAGAGCCAGGACTGGGCCAACATGCTGCTGCGCATGTACACGCGCTGGGCCGAGCAGCACGGCTACAAGGTCGAATGGCTGGAAGAGACCGAAGGCGAAGAGGCCGGCATCAAATCGGCCACCGTGCAGATCAAGGGCCGCAACGCCTATGGCTGGCTCAAGACCGAGAACGGGGTGCACCGGCTGGTGCGCATCTCGCCATACGACGCCAATGCGCGCCGGCATACCTCGTTCGCCAGCGTGAATGTCTATCCCGTGGTGGATGACCGCATCGTCGTCGACATCAAGGAATCCGACGTGCGCACCGACACCATGCGTTCGGGCGGCGCCGGCGGCCAGCACGTCAACAAGACCGAATCGGCGATCCGCCTCACCCACATCCCGACCAATATCGCGGTGGTGTGCCAGAACGACCGCTCGCAGCACCGCAATCGCGCCCAGGCCTGGCAGATGCTGCGCGCGCGCCTCTACGAGCGCGAACTGAAAATGCGCGAGGAAAAGGCCGCCGCCGAGAACGCCGCCAAGACCGACATCGGCTGGGGCCACCAGATCCGCTCCTATGTGCTCCAGCCCTATCAGATGGTGAAGGATCTGCGCACCGGGGTTGCGACCTCCAACACCGGCGCGGTGCTCGATGGCGACCTCGACCAGTTCATGGAGGCCGCGCTCGCGCAGAAGGCGTTCGGCACCGGTCCCGCAAGCGTCGAGGACGTGGACTGACCTCTGCGGCGGCGCACAACCGCGGTGTCCATGACCCGCGCTCTTGAGGACACACGCAAGCGCTATCGCGCCTTACCCCCTGAATCGTCTGGCCAAGGTTTGCAAACCGTCATAATTTCCATGACGGCTCTGTAACGACGGCGCCGGGCCGGCCCGGTTGCGCCAGATCAATATTGTTGGGGGGAAGCCGTGCCATGAGCCATGACGGCGCACCAAGCGACGGCTCGGTACTGAGGCTATCCGTCGGCTGCATGAACCCGTACGGATATATGGTGAAAGATGCCGGGCACGCTTGACCTGCAAACCGGCACGTTGCCGCCGGCCCGCCACCCCGGCCCTGCGGGTTGCGAAACGCCGCAGCAATCGCCCGTGCCGACCGAGGCGGCGTCGCCGCCGCAAGCGCAAAGCCGGCCGGCGCAACGGAGCCGGGTCGGCCATTCCACCAATCTCGTCGGCGTCTCGACCGAGCTTCTGGCAAGCTTCATCTACAACGACCATCCCGTGCCCCTGCACGTGTCGGGTGCGCGCGAGATGAACAAGAACCTGTTCGAGATGCTCTCGCAGGCGCCCGACCTGCCGGACGCGGGCATCGCATTCGCCAGCTACATGATGGCGATGTTCGGCATCGATCCCGAGCAGCAGGAGCCTGCGCGCGCCGGATCGCCCCGCCGCTACCGGTCGTCCTATCTGCGGCTGCTCAAGGGCTGGGGCTATGACGCGAACGGCCGCGAAGGCGCGGTGCTGAAGGGCTGGGTGGAGAGCCGTTTCGGCATTTTCCCGACCTTCCACAAGGAAATCCTCGCGCGCTCCGGCCCTGCCTGGGCGACCTATGTGGAAGAAAAGATGTCGAGCCGCTTCCACAACAACGCGATCTACACGCAGCTCGATCTCCTCTACGAATTCTGCCAATGGGCGCTCGAACGGTTTGCGGCGCCCGGCCAGACCCACCTCACGCTCCACCGTGGGGTCAATTCGTTCGACGAGCATCAGATCGTCCGGCGGATCGACAAGCGGACGTCGATCATCCGGCTCAACAGCCTCACCTCGTTCTCCAGCGACCGCGCCATTGCCGATTGTTTCGGCGACATGATCCTCACTGCCCGGGTGCCGCTGACCAAGATCGCGTTCTTCAACACCCTGCTCTCCGTGCACCCCCTCAAGGGCGAAGGCGAATACCTGGTGATCGGCGGCGATTATCTCGTCACCGCGAGCTATGCCTGACGGCGCCCGCCGATAATCGGCGCAGACGCCCGCGCGGCAGCAAATCGGCATCACATTTGCTTCTCCCCAGGGGGAGAGAGTGACAGGCGTGAGCGCGGGCGAATTCCGGGCCCGACAGGGCGACAGGACTTCGCGCGCGTAGCATTCGCGACAAGCCGCTCACCCGGTCGCTCGCTCTGCACGAGCCACCCTGCCCGCTCGGGGCGAGAGAACACACCCACCATGGGCGCGCTGACGCTCAATGACCGCGCACTCGGCGCCTATCTCGGCCTCGCCATCGGCGATGCGCTGGGGGCGACCGTCGAGTTCATGACCAAGGGCGAGATCGCCGCCCGCTACGGCGTCCATGACCGCATGGTCGGCGGCGGCTGGCTCAAGCTCGCGGCGGGCAAGGTCACCGACGACACCGAGATGGCGCTCGCGCTCGGCCGCTCCCTGATCCGCCGCGGCGGCCTCGACCCGCGCGATCTATGCGAGGAATTCGCCGCCTGGCTGAAAAAGGGGCCGATCGACGTCGGCAACACCTGCCGGCGCGGCATCCGCCGCTATCTGACCGAAGGCAGCATCTCCGCCCCCTATTTCGAGGGGGATGCCGGCAACGGCGCGGCCATGCGGGTGCTGCCGCTCGCGCTCGCGACGTTCGGCCATCCGGAGACGGCGGCGATATGGTCTCCCGCCCAATGCCACGTCACGCACCATCATCCGCTGTCGGATGCCGCAGCGCTCGCGCTCGTGCGCATGATGCATGCGCTGCTCGCGGGCGAGACCAAGGACGCCCGCGCCATCGCCGACGCGCTTGTCGCCGAACACCGCGTGTTTCGGTTCGCCCCCTATCGCGGGCTCTCGTCGGCCTACGTCGTCGACACCCTGCAGACGGTGCTGCACTTCTATTTCAATACCGCCTCTTTCGCCGAGTGCGTCGTGCTGACCGTCAACCAGGGCGGCGACGCCGACACGACCGGAGCGCTGGCGGGCATGCTGGCCGGCGCCACCTACGGCGCGTCCGCCATCCCGTGGGGCTGGTTCAACCGGCTCGACCGCGCGGTGCGCGCCGAGATCCATGCGCAAACGCCGAAATTGCTGGCGATCGCCGCAAATCTCGGAGCCCGTTCCGACGCCGCGATAACCGGTTCGCCATAGAAGAACCAGCGAAGGCGGTTACTCGTCGAATTGCCCGCCGCGCATCGACTTGACGCCGGAACGGCGTTTCTTCGCGGTGAGGCGGCGCTCGCGCGATCCGGCCGTCGGCCGCGTCGGGCGCCGCGGGATCGGGCGGACGGCGGCCTGCTGGATCAATTCAACCAGTCGCGCGATCGCATCGTCCCGGTTCCGTTCCTGCGTCCGGAACCGCTGCGCCGTGATCACCAGCACGCCGTCTTGCGTCAGCCGGCGGCCGGCGAGGCGCATCAAGCGCGCGCGCACGTCCTCCGGCAGCCGCGGCGAATGCCGCACGTCGAAGCGCAATTGCACCGCAGACGCAACCTTGTTGACGTTCTGCCCGCCGGGGCCGGCGGCACGAATGAAGCGTTCGGCGATTTCGTCCTCGCCGATCGCGATCGTGTCGGTGATCCGAATCATGGCTCGTTTAGTTTCCGCCGGAAGGGGCGCCGGCGCCGCGGACATGCAGCCCCATGGCAACCGCAGCAAATTCTGCTCCGCCGGACAGAATTCGCCCTGGGCGGGCAAGCCGGGCGATCGTTCGAGCGCAGAGAATCGCCCGTCCTTATCGCACGGCCCCACGCCTTCCGGGAGCAGCACCTAACGTACGGCCGGGGTCTTGTCGACAGCGCCCCGCATAGGGCCGGCGTCCGTCACCAAGAGCCCGCCGCCGAGAAGGCGCTGCGCCACGCGCTTGGCGTGCTCGACGGTCACCGCGTCGATCATCGCGATGCGCCGGTCGACATAGTCGATCCCCAAATCGTCGAGCTGGATTTGCACGAGCTGGTTCGCGATCTTCGGCGAGGTGTCGAACGCCAGCGCATAGGAGCCTTTGACGTACGATTTCGCCTTGGCGAGTTCTTCCGCCGTCGGCCCTTCCTGGGCGATGCGGCGCACCTCGTTTTCGATCACCTCGATCGTTTCGTTCGCGCGGTCGGCCCGCGTTCCCGTCACCACGAAGAACGCCGCGGTGTGCTGGAGCGGAAACAGCATCGAGAACACCGAATAGGCGAGCCCGCGTTTTTCCCTGACCTCATGATAAAGCCGCGAGGTGAAGCTGCCGCCGCCGAGAATATGATTGACG
>ERZ724513.1685-NODE-1685-length-11142-cov-7.502120_pt1 | contig 11142 bp, 8 predicted proteins | sample MGYA00376046_ERZ724513 | MGnify/ENA primary metagenome ERZ724513 (study PRJEB28724, sample SAMN07190883) | activated sludge metagenome | isolation source: activated sludge of sewage treatment plant in Hong Hong | place: Hong Kong | collected 2016-03-17 ... | reverse complement strand
GGCGCCAGCCGGCCACCATCAGCTTGCGGTGAGGTGATCCAGCCGCCGATCGCGACAGTGACCGAAGCCGGCGCCTTTGATGTATTGGTCAACCCGACCTGCCCGTCGGAGAGCCGTGCGAACACGTTGGCGCTGTGCTCCGCGGAACTCACGTCGACGGTGTCCGCCCGGGTCTTCGCGCCGGGGGCCGTGACCCGGATGTGGCCAGCCGAACTCCCCACGGCATTGAGCGTGAGAGCAGCGCCGGTTGCCGTCTTGGGAGCATCCGGCAACGCCACGGGAACCGTCTGGCCGGCCGGGATCTGCACTGTCGCGGCGACTTTTGTGGGGACAGGCTGCCAAGTCCCAGTGCGACCGGTCGCAGCCGCGGCGCTTGAGCGGGCGAAGTAGCCCAGAACGTCCACGGCGACCCGGGCGTGACCGGCGACGGTGGACAGCCAGATGCGGCCGGTGTCGGAGACCGGGACGATCGACGTGGCGGCCGAGGCTCCGTTCATGCCCAACGACACAACCCGCGGCCCGTTCATTCCTGGACTACCGGCGGCGGTGATCCAGCCCGGCGCATTGGACGCGTAGGCCGTCACCCGCACGGCCACCGCCTGGACCCCGGTCTTCGGCACGCCCTTGCGGCCGGTGATCTGGATCGGCAGGCTGCGGTCGTCACCGGACCAGCGGCGCTGCTGCAGGTAACACCCGGCGTCGCCCTTCTTCCGGCCGTCGAATACGCGCGCCGCCGTGATCGGCACGAAGGCCGCGGAGGCGGTCAGTTTCCGCGCGCTGCCCGACACCCGGGCGATGGGACAGGCCGTGTCGACCACCGGCGTTCCGTCCCAGTACGAGGTGCGCGCCGCAGCCCCATCCCAGGTCATCGAGAAGTGCACGTGGTTGCGGTGGCAGTCGGTGTCGTCGCCGGCCGCCGGGCGGTTGTAGCAGCCGCGCAACTCCGTCCAGCCGCGTTTGGTGTCGTAGGCCCGCCACATCTCGTTGGCCCACCCGATGTACATGATCCCGAGCCGGCGCGCGTTGGCAGCCGGCGTACCGTCCGGCCCAGGCGCGGTCACCCAGTCCACGAAGGCCTGGGCCTGCGCCTTCTCCTCGGGGTTGCGGAAGTCGACCATCCAGTCGACGGCGCGCCCCTCTTTGTGTTCACTGATCGTGTCCTGGTCGCACGCGCGACTGATCCCGATCGTGGCGGAACCGTAGGTGTCGAGCAGCAATTGCCGCAGAGCCAAGGCACCGGGCCGCGGCCTCGGGTCGCAGGTCGTCATGCCTTCGTACTCGACCGGGGCGTCCAGAACGGTCGGATAAGGCCGGTCCGGAGGAAGTTGAGGGGCAGGGACGGGGGCCGGGGCCGCCTGGGCCGGAGCCGTGATCAGAACTGCGATCAGCGCCGACAGCAGGGGAAGCAGGCGTTGCTGTACCACCCGAGGCACCTTGCCAGTGGCATTTCTGCAACCCGGGCATGTCGCGGGCTCAAAAAGGTCACGAAACGGTCACGAAGCAGCCGTAAGTCAACATTTCGTTGTCCGGATTGTCTTTCCGCTCGGATCGATAGGAAAGAGACACGCCGCGGTCGGGGTCGATGGCCCGGCGTGTTGGCTCAAGCGATATGCAATTCCGGACACTAATCGACGGGGGCGTGCACTACTCCCACTCGATCGTGCCCGGCGGCTTGCTCGTCACGTCCAGCACGACCCGGTTGACCGCCGGCACCTCGTTGGTGATCCGCGTGCTGATGGTCGCGATGACCTCGTGCGGCAGCCGCGACCAGTCCGCGGTCATGGCGTCCTCGCTGCTCACCGGTCGCAGCACGACTGGATGGCCGTACGTGCGGCCGTCACCCTGCACACCGACGCTGCGCACGCCGGCCAGCAGCACCACCGGGAACTGCCAGACGGAACGGTCCAGACCAGCCGCGCTGAGTTCCGCCCGGGCGATGGCATCGGCCTGTCGCAGCATCTCCAGATTCTCCTCGGTGACCTCGCCGACGATCCGGATCGCCAGGCCGGGCCCCGGGAACGGATGGCGCCAGACCATCTCCTCGGGCAGGCCCAGCGCGGTCCCCACCGCCCGCACCTCGTCCTTGAAGAGGTCACGCAGCGGTTCCACGAGTTCGAATTCGAGATCCTCGGGCAGTCCACCCACGTTGTGGTGGCTCTTGATGTTCGCCGTGCCCGTGCCCCCGCCGGACTCGACGACATCGGGGTAAAGCGTCCCCTGCACGAGGAACTGCACGTCGCCGCCGGCCACCACATCAGCGGCAGCGGCCTCGAAGACCCGGATGAACTCCCGGCCGATGATCTTGCGCTTCTGCTCAGGATCCGTCACCCCGGCCAGCGCATCGAGGAAGCGCTTTCCGGCATCCACGACCACCAGATGCGCCCCGGTGGCGGCGACGAAATCGCGCTCGACCTGCTCCACCTCGCCCTGCCGCAGCAAGCCGTGGTCGACGAACACACAGGTCAGCCGGTCGCCGATCGCCCGCTGCACAAGCGCCGCGGCCACGGCGGAATCGACCCCACCAGACAACCCACAGATCGCCCGGCCCTCCCCCACCTGGGCCGCGATCGTCTCGACCTGGGCGTCGATGACCCCCTCGGTCGACCAGTTCGGGGTCAACCCGGCGATGTCGTAGAGGAACCGCTGCAGGATCGCCTGCCCGTGGTCGGTGTGTACGACCTCGGGGTGGAACTGCACACCGGCGAGCCGGCGCTCGGAGTCCACGAAGGCAGCCACCGGGGTCGCCGCAGTACTGGCAACCACCTCACAACCAGCGGGCGCCTCGACCACCGCATCACCGTGCGACATCCAGACCGACTGGTCGGCCGGTTGCCCCGCGAACAGCACACTCTGCCGGGTCTGTAGGGCGGTGCGGCCATACTCCCGCAACCCCGTCTTGTCGACCCGGCCGCCAAGGGCGTCAGCCATCACTTGGAAGCCGTAGCAAATGCCGAACGCCGGCACGTCTGCCTGCAGCAGAGCGGCGTCAAAGCTCGGTGCGTCGTCCACGTACACGCTGGCGGGCCCGCCGGACAGGATGATGGCCAAGGGCTGCTTGGCCAGGATCTGCTCGGCCGTCCAGGTGTGTGGGACCACCTCGGAGTACAGGTGTGCTTCGCGCACGCGGCGGGCGATGAGTTGGGCGTACTGGGCGCCGAAGTCGACCACCAGGACCGGGCGGGGGTTCATGCGCCAAGTCTAGGTAACAGCTCTCAAGCCCCCGCCGACCTCCGCGCAACTTCCGCCCGCGAACGGAAGTTTCAGCCGTGCGGCTCCAAGCCCAGCGCTAAGCGACCCGCGGGCGTCATCCGGCCCTCGCGCTCGAGTGCGGCCACGATCCGCAGGTTGCGCTCGGAGGCCGTTCCGACCGTACGACGCGGGGTGAAGCGCTGCAGGTAGGAATCGGCGTCGTATGCGCGTCGCTTGCTCTCGCTCCACCCAAAGGCCAGACCGGCCTCGAGCAGTTCGTGAAACGTGACGCTCTCCAGGCGACTTGCGCTGCGACTCACTCGAACCCACACGCCGGCGCTCGTGGCGTGGTGTTTGCGCAGCCAGGCCCACATCTGGTCACGAGTGCGGAACTGCACTATCTCTTCACCCACCTCGTCACAGTAGGCAGAGCGCATGCCTATCCGGGCGTTCGCGACGCGCCGAAACCCTTACCCCAGTGAGCGAATAGGAATAGCCATGATAAATTCCCAAGTAAGTGAGTAGTAATAACAACTTTTGGAGGATGTATATGACCATCACCCTGCGTCGCAAGCTTCTCAGCGCCGCCGCGGCCGTCGCCGTGGTCGGGTCGCTGGCAGCCTGCTCCTCGGGCGATGCCGAGCAGGCGTCGGCCAGCGGCAGCCCGGCCGCCTCGGTGAAAACCGTGCGACTCGGGTTCTTCCCGAACCTGACCCACGCCCCGGCCCTGATCGGCCTACAGGAGGGCTATTTCAAGAATGCGCTGAAGGAGCAGGGCATCAGCGTCACGCCGACAGCGTTCAACGCCGGCCCGGATGCGGTGAACGCCCTGTTCGCCGACCAGCTCGATATCAGCTACATCGGCCCGAACCCGACCATCAGCGCCTATACGCAGTCCAAGGGTGAGGCGATCAAGGTCATCTCCGGCGCCGCGTCCGGCGGGGCGGCGCTCGTGGTGAGCAAGGACATCAACAGTGCCGCGGACCTCAAAGGCAAGACGCTGGCCACGCCGCAGCTGGGGAACACCCAGGACGTGGCCCTGCGCTACTGGCTCAAGGAGCAGGGGCTGACCGCGACCACCGAGGGCGGCGGCGACGTGTCGATCAAGCCGCAGGCCAACGCGGACGGTCTCACCGCTTTCTCGACCGGGCAGATTCAGGGCGCCTGGGTGCCCGAACCGTGGGTGAGTGAATACGTAGCCAAGGGCGCCAAGGTCCTGGTGAACGAGAAGGACCTGTGGCCGGACGGCAAGTTCGTCACCACCAACATCGTGGTGCGCACGAAGTTCCTCGAGGAGAACCCGGACATCGTCGAGGCGGTCCTGACCGGGCACGTCGAGGCGTTGCAGGAGATCCAGGACGATCCGGCCAAGGCCAAGGCGGACGTGCAGGCCTCGCTGCAGAGCCTGACGGGCTCCACGCTGGACGAGAACATCATCAACAGCGCCTGGAAGCAGGTGGACTTCACCGCCGACCCGCTGCCCAGCACGCTGGTGAGCAGCGCGCAGCACGCGGTCGATGTCGGTCTGCTGGACGAGGGTGAGATCGACGATGCGGGCGGGCTGCCCGGGACCCTGTACGACCTCGACCCGGTCAACAAGGCGTTGACCAAGGCCGGCCTGCCGGAGGTCAAGCAGTGACTATGACGGCTGAAGCGCTGGATGTCGCGCTGCAGGTGCACGGCGTGGTGAAGGTCTTCGATTCCGACGAAGGCCGCACCGCCGCCCTGCACGGCGCCGATCTGACTGTCCGGCGCGGCGAGTTCGTCGCGGTGGTCGGGCACTCCGGCTGCGGCAAGACGACCTTGCTCAACATCGTCGCGGGCCTCGACACTCCCACATCCGGGAGTGTCGAGGTCTTCGGCACCACCTCACTGATGTTCCAGGACGCCACCCTGCTGCCGTGGCTGACCGCCCGGCAGAACGTGGAACTCGCCCTGAAACTGCGCGGTGTGTCCCGCAAGCAGCGCCGGGCGGAGGCTGACGAGCTGCTGCACGTTGTCCGACTGGATCACGCCGGAACCCGGCGCCCGCACGAACTGTCCGGCGGCATGCGCCAGCGGGTCAACCTCGCGCGGTGCCTTGCCCAGAACGCCGACGTGGTGCTGATGGACGAACCGCTCGGCGCGCTGGATGCCATGACCCGTGACCTGCTGCACGACGAGATCGAGCGGATCGTGACCGAGCGCGACCTGACCGTCATGTTCGTGACCCACAACATGCGCGAGGCCGTCCGCCTCGGCGACCGCGTGGTGCTGATGGCCTACGGCAAGGTCGTGCACGAGCAGATCGTGGATCTGCCGCACCCGCGCGTGATGGATTCCGCTGCCGTGGCCGAACGCGCCGGTGACCTGACCAAACGACTGCACGAGGCGGCGTGATGGCAACCGATGCACTGACCCCCGTGGTCGACGTTCTGCCCGAACCCAAGAGGGACTCCGTGGCTTCCCGGCTGTGGGCCTGGTCCTGGCCGAAACTGCTGGCCATCGCCCTGGTGCTCGGCGTCTGGCAGGTCGTGGTCTGGTCCGGCTGGCGCCCCGAGTACGTGCTGCCCGCTCCTTCCACCACGCTGCAGGCGTTCTTCGAGATGCTCACCGGCGACCGCTTCTGGAGTTCGCTGGTCACCACCATGGGCAGGGCGATCACGGGCTTCGCGCTGGCGCTGCTGATCGGCACGATCATCGGCATCCTCACCGCCCGTATCCGGCCACTGCGGCTGGCGGTCGGATCGCTGATCACGGGTCTGCAGACCATGCCCAGCATCGCCTGGTTCCCGTTGGCCATCTTGCTGTTCGGCATCAACGAGTCGGCGATTCTGTTCGTCGTGATTCTGGGGGCCGCGCCCAGCATCGCCAACGGCGTCATCTCCGGTATCGACAACGTTCCGCCGAGCTTCTGGCGGTTGGGCAAGGTGCTCGGGGCCGGTCCCGTGCAGTTGTACCGCGACATCATCCTGCCCGCGGCCTTGCCCACCTACGTGAGCGGCCTGACCCAGGGCTGGGCGTTCGCCTGGCGTTCCCTCATGGCCGGTGAGTTGCTGGTCATCATCGCCGAGAAGCCGTCGCTGGGTTCGAGCCTGGAGTTCTTCCGGCAGCTCAACAAGACCCCGGAGCTGCTGGCCACCATGCTGGCGATCCTGATCATCGGCATGATCGTCGACGGAGTGTTCTCATCGGCGGCTCGCAAGCTGAGGCAGCGTCGTGGTCTTGCAACCTGACCTTGCGATGGCCGGTGGTGGCATTGTCCGCCGTAAACGCGACAATGCCACCATGCAGATCTCCGCACGGGTCGATTACGCACTGCGGGCGCTGGCCGAGCTTGCTGTCGCCTGGCAGGAGAACCCCACCCAACTGCAGAAGGGCGATGTGCTCGCCGCGCGGCAGGACATACCAGCGCGCTTCCTCGAAGGCATCCTCGGGCAACTGCGCAAAGCCGGAATCGTGTTCAGCCAACGGGGCGCCGAGGGCGGCTACCGGCTGGCCCGGGCACCGGAGGAGATCAGCATCGCGGACATCATCCGCGTGCTCGACGGACCATTGGGCGCGGTCCGTAGCGAGGCCCCGGAGGACGCCACCTACGTTGGGCCTGCGGCGCATCTGCGGGTGGTCTGGGTCGCGACCCGGGCTGCCCTGCGGTCGGTACTCGAGCAGACGACGCTGGCCGACGTGGTCGCCGGCCGCACGACGCCGAACATCGACACGCTGCTGCAGACGCCGGGAGCGTGGGACCGGCGCTGACCCGTTGGGTTTTGTTGCGACGTTGCCCTCGCTGTCGCGTTGTTGTCGCGACACGCCGAGATTAGCGACAACAACGCAACAAAACCCTCGCTCAGCGCACCTCGACGATCGGCAACCGCAACGCCGCCGGCGCCGAATCCGGAACGATGGCTTCCTTCGGCGCGACCGGGGAGATCCGCTCGTACGGCTGGTCCTGGGTAGGACGCAGATCCGACTCCCCCTTGTTCGGCCACATGGCCATCGCGCGTTCGGCCTGGGCGGTGATGGTCAGCGACGGGTTCACGCCCAGGTTCGCCGAAACCGCCGCGCCGTCCACCACGTGCAAACCAGGGTGGCCGTAGACGCGGTGATAGGGGTCGATCACGCCGGTCTGCGAGGAGTCCCCGATCACCGCACCTCCGACGAAGTGCGCGGTCATTGGAGCGCTGACCAGGTCACCGATCGTGCCACCGGGAATGCCACCGATCCGCTTGGCCAGCAAACGGGCCGCCTCGTTGCCGGCCGGGATCCAGGTCGGGTTCGGCTCGCCCGGACCCTGCTTGGACGTCAAGCGGAACCCGAACCGCCCGCGCTTCCCGGACACCGTCAGCGAGTTGTCCACCGACTGCATGACCAGCAGGATGATGCTGCGCTCGCTCCAGCCACGCAGGTTCACCATCTGCAGGAAGTTCGACCGCTCCTTGATCAGCTCCCGCACCCACGTCTTCCAGCGCGGTTCCCCGTCGATCTCGTCGGTCATCGCGGTCTGCAGCAAGCCCATCATGTTCGAGCCCTTGCCGTAACGCACCGGCTCGATGTGGGTGTGCGGCTCCGGGTAGAAGCTCGACGTGATGGCCACGCCCTGGGTGTAGTCACGCGAACGGTCCTTGGTGATGGCGCCCAGCAGGGACTCGGAGTTGGACCGGGACAGCTCGCCCAATGTCGAAGACAGGTTGGGCAGCCGGCCGGTGTCCTTCATCGCGTGCAGCAGGCGCTGGGTGTTGTACGCACCTGCGGCCATAACGACCTGCTTGGCGAGGATCCGGCGCCGGCCCTTTTTGCGCGACCCCGTCCGCTTGACGTCGATCGCGAACCCCTCACCGAACTGCTCGAGCCCGGTCACGGTGGTCATCGGCTGGATCTCCGCACCAGCACTCTCCGCGAGGTACAGGTAGTTCTTGACCAGCGTGTTCTTGGCGTTGTGCCGGCAACCGGTCATGCACTCACCGCACTCGATGCACCCGGTGCGCTGCGGCCCCCGGCCACCGAAGAACGGGTCTGGCGCGTCCACACCGGGTCCGTCGCCGAAGTACACGCCGACCGGGGTGAGCGTAAACGTGTCACCGACGCCCATCTCCTCGGCCACGGCCTTCAGTTCAATGTCGGCCGGGGTCATGGTCGGGTTCTGCACCACTCCCAGCATGCGCTTGGCCTGGTCGTAGTACGGCGCGAGTTCGGACTGCCAGTCGGTGATGTGCGCCCACTGCTTGTCCTTGAAGAACGGCTCCGGCGGCACGTACAGGGTGTTCGCGTACACCAGTGAACCGCCGCCCACGCCGGCGCCGGCCAGGATGATGGCGTCGGGCAGCATGTGGATGCGCTGCACGCCGTAGCACCCCAGCGCGGGCGCCCACAGGAAGTCCTTGGTACGCCAGGAGGTCTTCGGGAGATCGGCGTCATCCAGGCGGCGGCCGGCCTCGATGACCAGCACCCGGTAGCCCTTCTCGGTCAGTCGCAGCGCGGCGACGGAACCGCCGAAACCAGAACCGATGATCGCGACGTCGTAGTCGAATTCAGCCATCAGGACATCCCCATCTTCTTCATAAGTGCCAGCGACGAGATCATGAAGTCGCTCCACTTTTCGTCACTCATGCCTAACTGCGGACCGATCACCAGCAGCCGCTGCACGGCCACCGTCTGCGACTCGGTGTACTTCAGCAAACCCTGGCTGCCGTGCCGGCGGCCCAGCCCCGACGCTCCCATGCCGCCCATCGGCGCCGCGGTGGTCCCCCAGGCCGACGCGTAGCCCTCGTTGACGTTGACCGTTCCTGCGCGCAAACGGGCTCCGACCTTGCGGCCGTGGGCGGTGTCCTTGGTCAGGATCGAGGCATTGAGACCGTATTCGGTGTCGTTGGCCCGCTCTATCGCCTCCTCGTCGTTGCTCACCTTGTAGACGCTGACCACCGGGCCGAACGTCTCGGTGATGCAGGCGCGCATGTCCTTGGTGACGCCCTCCAGCACAGTGGGCTCGAAGAACAGCGGACCGATGTCGGGTCGCGGTTTACCCCCGACCAGTGCGGTGGCGCCCTTGGCCAGCGCGTCCTCGACGTGATCGGTGACGGTGTCGAACTGGTTCTGGCTGATCAGCGAGCCCATGTCCGAACCCCACGCCACGTCGGCGTGCATGCGCATGTTGCGGATCCGGTTGAGGAACGCCTCCAAGAACGCGTCGTACACCTTCTCGTTGATGTACATGCGCTCCATCGAGATGCACAACTGCCCCGAGTTGCTGAAGCAGGCCCGCACGGCGATCTCACTGGCGCGGTCGATGTCCGCATCGGCCAGCACCAGCATGGCGTTCTTGCCGCCGAGTTCCATCGAGCAGTCGATGAGCGCCCGCCCACATTGCTCGGCCAGCTCCCGGCCAACTGCGGTGGAACCGGTGAACATCAGGTAGTCGGACTGCTCGACCATGCGCGGGCCGATTCGCGCCCCAGGCCCGACGACGACCTGCAGCAGACCCTCCGGCAGCCCTGCCTCGCGCAGCAAGCGCACCGCCCACAGCGCGGTCAATGGGGTCTGCGAGTCGGGCTTGAGCACGACGGCATTGCCGGCAAGCAGCGCCGGGATCGCATCGGAGACGGCCAGGGTCAGTGGGTAGTTCCACGGCGCCACAATCCCCACGACACCCTTCGGATGCCGGATCTCCTGCACTTTGGTCAGCCCGGGCAGAACGCCGCGGTGTCGCAGTGACTTGAGCAACCCCGGTGCAACCTGCGCATAGTGGCGCGCGGTGAGCAGCACGTCCATGAACTCCTCGGACGCATGGATGCGGGCCTTGCCGTTCTCCAACTGCACGAGGTCGAGGGTGGTCGTGCGGTGTTCGAGCATGATGTCGTGGAAGCGCAGGATCACCCGCGCCCGCTCTTTGGGCGTCCACTGTGCCCAGCGCTGCTGCGCGCGGCGGGCGGTTTCGAAGGCTAGTGCCACGTCCTCGTCGGTGCTGATCGGAACGTCGGCAAGGGGTTCCAGCGTGAACGGCGAGGTCGAGGTCAGCGTCTCGGCGTTCGGCCCGGCGACGACCTGCGCGACCAGGGCTGCAACGTCGATCCCGGCCACCTGCGAGGGTGCCGGATGCGCGGTGACGGTCATGGCGTCACCATAAACCGTTCCCAAGATCGCGGCCCAGGGAATCACCTGATCAGGCGCAGGTTCGCTGCGTGGCGTCATCGGGGTTCTGGCACACGGCGCATCGGTGGATAAGGCCGAATCAACCCAACGCGGCCAGGGTCGTGGGCGCGGTAGCCAGCGCGGCGGTCTGCTCCTCGACCACGGCTGGGTCCCAGCCACAGTGCGACACCAGCACCTCCCCGACCCGGCGAGCCGCCGCCCGGCCCCCGTCGCCGCATTCGAGAGCCACACGAGTGCGGCGCACCAGGATGTCGGCCAGGGTCGTGGCCGCCTCCCGCTCGACGGCGGTGATGGCCTCGGCCAGCAGGTAGCCCGAACCGGGATCCACCCGACCAGCAAGGACCGGGTCGGATCCGATCAGTTCCAGCACGTGCTCGCTGTGACCGCCGTGCCGGCGCAGCAGGCCCTCCATGAGGTCCACCGGCAGCCCGGCGCGTGCGGCCAACGCCTCGCGCTGCGCCCACAGTTGTTCGAACCCCTCGGCACCGACCAGCGGGATGGTGTCCGTGGTGCAGGCGACGGCGGGAAACTGTCCCTCTTCGAGCACCGCATCGACCGCGTCCTTGGCCATCACCCGGTAGGTCGTGTACTTGCCGCCGGCGATCGCCAGCAACCCTGGCACGGGGTTGAACACGACGTGCTCGCGAGACAGGCTGGCCGTGGCGGTCGTGCCCTGCTCGGTGACCAGCGGCCGCACCCCCGCATACACACCCAGCACGTCCGGACGGGACAGCGGACGGTCGAACCAGCGGTTGGCCTGACCGATCAGGTAATCCACGTCGTCGGTGTCAGGCCGGACCTCGCCCGGGTCCTCGACGAACTCGGTGT
>ERZ724513.1684-NODE-1684-length-11142-cov-14.999549_pt1 | contig 11142 bp, 8 predicted proteins | sample MGYA00376046_ERZ724513 | MGnify/ENA primary metagenome ERZ724513 (study PRJEB28724, sample SAMN07190883) | activated sludge metagenome | isolation source: activated sludge of sewage treatment plant in Hong Hong | place: Hong Kong | collected 2016-03-17 ... | reverse complement strand
GGCGCAGCATCAGCCGGTGGGCGAGCACCCACGACCAGCACGCCCGCGACATGCGCCGCGCCTACGCCCCCGACGAGACCCACGACCGGATCGCCGACGCGCCCGACCGCCAGCGTGTCCGGCTGCGCGGCACGCTGCGCACCGTGACGCTGCGCCCCCGCGGCGGGGTGCCGGCGCTCGAGGCCGAGCTGTACGACGGCACCGGCTCTCTCACCGTCATCTGGCTCGGCCGCCGCACCATCGCCGGGGTCACCCCCGGCCGCTCGGTCGAGGTGCAGGGCCGGATCGGCCGCCACGACGGCCAGCGCATCATCTACAACCCGCGCTACGAGCTCATGCCGTGACCGAGGAGCACCTGACCCCCACCGTCGACACCGTCGAGGCGGTCGTCCGGGCCCAGATCTCGCGAGCCCTCGGCGGCCGGCGCGGCATGGTCGAGGCGGCCGTGCCGACGCTGATCTTCACGGTCGTCTGGCTCACCACCAAGGAGCTACGCTACGCGCTCGTCGCGAGCGTCACGGTCGCCGTCGTGCTGCTGGTCGCCCGGGTCGTGCAGCGGTCCACCGTGCAGTTCTGCCTCAACGCGCTCTTCGGCATCGGGATCGGCTGGCTGTTCGTGACCATCTCCGCCCGGCAGGGCGGCAGCGCCGACGACCAGGCGCTGGCCTACTTCCTGCCGGGCATCATCTACAACGCCGGCTACACCGTGGTCCTGTCGTTGACCTGCCTGGTGGGCTGGCCGCTGGTGGGGTTCATGGTCGGCAGTGTCACCGGCGACCCGACGGCCTGGCACCGGGACCGGCAGATCGTCCGGCTCTGCTCGCTGCTGACCTGGCTGCTCGCCGTACCCTGCCTGCTGCGGGTCGTCGTCCAGGCACCCATCTGGTTCGCCGGCCGGGCCGGCACGATGGACCCCGACCGCGCCGTCGCGCTGCTCGGCGTCCTCAAGATCGCGATGGGCTGGCCGCTGCAGCTGGCCGCCCTCGCCGCGATGGCCTGGGTGCTGACCCGCAACCGAACACCGGTCACCGCCGTCGAGGGTTGAGTCGAGACTTCTGTCGGTCGAGTCGAGACTTCTGACCGGTCCCATGGCCGGAACTCTCGACTCGAGCGCCGGAACTCTCGACTCGAGCGCCGGAACTCTCGACTCAACTGTGCGCGGACGGGGCGAGGAGCCGCTCGAGGTCCTCCTCCACGTCCGAGGGGGCGACGAACAGCAGCTCGTCGCCGGCCTCGATGGGCTGCTCGGGGTCGGGCACGTAGACCTGGCCGTCGCGCAGGATCGTCACCAGCGCGCAGTTCTCGGGGAACGGCACCAGCCCCGTCGGCTTGCCGACGTACGGCGAGTCCGCGGGCAGCGTCATCTCGACCAGGTTGGCGTTGCCCTGGCGGAAGGTGAACAGCCGGACCAGGTCGCCCACGGCGACGGCCTCCTCCACCAGCGCGGACATGATCCGCGGGGTCGAGACGTTGACGTCGACGCCCCAGGCCTCGGTGAACAGCCACTCGTTGTTGGGGTGGTTGACCCGGCCGACGGTGCGCGGCACCCCGAACTCGGTCTTGGCCAGCAGCGAGGTGACCAGGTTGACCTTGTCGTCGCCGGTCGCGGCGATGACGACGTCGCAGTGGTCCAGGCGCGCCTCCTCGAGCGAGGAGAGCTCGCAGGAGTCGGCGAGCAGCCACTCGGCGTCGGGGACCCGCTCGGGCTTGATGGCGCTCGGGCTCCGGTCGATGAGCAGGACCTCGTGGCCGTTCTGGATCAGCTCGCGCGCAATGGAGCGTCCCACCGCGCCGGCACCGGCGATCGCGACTCGCATGCAGGCCTCAGCTCTCGTCCGGTCCGGCGTCGATGACCTCGTAGGCGTGCGCGGCGTTCTCCTCGCGCATCGCCACGTGCAGCACGTCGCCCTCCTGGATGACGCTCTCCCGCGTGGGCAGCATGCCCTCGCCGAGCCGGTCGATCCAGGCGATCCGGCACCCGGCCTGCTCCTGGAAGGCGACGGTGCGGTGGCCGATCCAGGCGGTCGGCGCGGCGAGGTTGTCGACGCGGATGGTGCCGGAGGGGTCGCGGAAGTCGGGCTCGGCGCCGGCGGGGAGCAGGCGGCGCAGCACCTGGTCGGCGGTCCACTTCACCGTCGCGACGGTCGTGATGCCCAGGCGCTGGTACACCTCGGCGCGGCCGGGGTCGTAGATGCGGGCGACGACCTGCTGGATGCCGAACGCCTCGCGCGCCACGCGGGCGGCGATGATGTTGGAGTTGTCGCCGCTGGAGACCGCCGCGAACGCGTCGGCACGCCGGACGCCGGCCTTCTCCAGGACCTCCTGGTCGAACCCCTGGCCGGTCACCTTGTCGCCGTTGAACCCGGGCCCCAGCCTGCGGAACGCGTCCGGGTCGGCGTCGATGATCGACACCGTGTGGTTGCGGTCCTCGAGGCTGCGCGCCAGCGTCGAGCCGACCCGTCCGCAGCCCATGATCACGACGTGCACGGGTGAGACGCTACAACAGCGGGTCCCGCAGTCCGGCGCGGATGCGCCACGCACCGAACGCAAGGTCTAGCCTTTCCCGTCGTGGGCGTCGGCGACGTATCGAAGCGGATCCTCCTGGGACGCAAGCTCCGCAGCTCCCAGCTGGGGGAGACGCTGCTGCCCAAGCGCATCGCGCTGCCGGTCTTCGCCAGCGACGCGCTCTCGTCCGTCGCGTACGCCCCCGACGAGGTCTTCATCATGCTGTCGCTGGCGGGTGCGTCGGCGTACGTCTGGTCCTGGAAGATCGGCATCGCCGTCGCGCTGGTGATGGCCGCGGTCGTCGCGTCCTATCGCCAGACCGTGCACGCCTACCCCAGCGGCGGCGGCGACTACGAGGTCGCGACGGTCAACCTGGGGGCGACGGCGGGCCAGACCGTGGCGTCGGCGCTCCTGGTCGACTACGTGCTGACGGTCGCGGTGTCGATCTCGTCGGGAGCGCAGTACGCCGCCTCGGCGATCGATCCGCTCAGCGGTCACGAGGCGAACTTCGCGACGCTCATGGTCCTGCTGCTGATGGCGATGAATCTGCGCGGCATCCGTGAGTCCGGCACGCTGTTCGCGATCCCGACCTACGCCTTCATGGTCGCGATCCTCGGCATGTGCGCGATCGGGCTCTCCGAGCTCGCGGCCGGAACCCTGCCCGAGGTCTCCAGCGCGCAGTTCGACATCGAGCCGGCGCCGGGCTACGGCGACGCGATGACGTCGATCGCGCTCACGTTCCTGCTGGCCCGCGCATTCTCCTCGGGCTGTGCCGCGCTCACCGGCGTGGAGGCGATCTCCAACGGCGTGCCGGCTTTCCGCAAGCCCAAGAGCGACAACGCGGCCACGACGCTCCTGCTGCTCGGCGCGATCGCGATCACGATGATGCTCAGCATCATCAACCTCGCCGACAAGATGGGCTTGAAGTACGTCGACCCCAACGACCTCGACCGGCTCACGATCAACGGCGAGCCGGTGCCGAGCGACTACGACCAGCACGCCGTGATCGCCCAGATGGCCGAGGCGATCTTCCACGGGTTCCCGGCCGGCTTCTACTTCGTGGTGACGGTCACCGGCATCATCCTGGTGCTCGCGGCCAACACCGCGTTCAACGGCTTCCCGGTGCTCGGCTCGATCCTGGCCCGGGACGGCTACGCGCCCCGTGCGCTCGGGTCGCGCGGCGACCGGCTCGCCTACAGCAACGGCATCGTCTTCCTCGCCGTGATGGCGATCGTGCTGATCCAGATCTTCAACGCCGAGACGACCCGGCTGATCCAGCTCTACATCGTGGGCGTGTTCGTCTCGTTCAACCTCAGTCAGCTCGGCATGATCCGCCACTGGACGCGGCACCTGCGCACCGAGACCGACCCGGCCGCGCGGCGCAAGATGGTGCGGTCGCGCGTCATCAACGCGGTGGGCCTGACCTTCACCGCCGTCGTCCTGGTGGTCGTCCTCATCACCAAGTTCCTCGCCGGTGCGTGGATCACGATCCTGGCGATGGTCGTCTTCTTCGTCATCATGCGGGGCATCCGGCGCCACTACGACAACGTCAACGTCGAGCTGGCCGCCGACGAGGAGGACAAGGTCCTCCCGACCCGGGTGCACGCGATCGTGCTCGTCTCCCGGCTCCACAAGCCGACGCTGCGGGCTCTGGCGTTCGCCAAGGCGACCCGCCCCAACATCCTCGAGGGCGTCTACGTCTCCACCGACAACGAGTCCACGCAGCGGTTGATGGAGGAGTGGGACGACCGCAACCTGGGCGTGCCGCTCAAGGTGCTGCACTCGCCGTACCGCGAGCTCGTGCGCCCGATCGTCGACTACACGATGGAGATCCGGAAGGCCAACCCGCGCGGCGTGGTCGCCGTCTACATCCCGGAGTACGTCGTGGGTCGCTGGTGGGAGCAGCTGCTGCACAACCAGACGGCGCTGCGGCTCAAGGGCCGGCTGCTCTTCGCGCCCGGCGTGATGGTGACCTCCGTGCCCTACCAGCTGCGCTCCTCCGAGCTCGCCCGCGAGCGCGAGGAGCGGCTCGGGACGTGGACCCGGCCCACGGAGTACCGGCTCGGCAACGTGCCGAACCGCGACGGCTCGGACCGGCAGATCCCCCGATGAGGGGGCGACCACGACCGCGAAAGGCACGAGGAGGCTCCCGCGTCGGCGAGCGCTTCGAGGCCGTCGTCGGCCCGGTGGCCCATGGCGGTCACTGCATCGTCCGCCTCGAGGAGACGTCGCGGGTGGTGTTCGTCCGGCACGCGGTCCCGGGTGAGCGGGTCGTCGTGGAGATCACCGAGGGCACCGACGGCGACCGGTTCTGGCGCGGCGACGCGGTGGAGATCCTCGAGGCGTCGGCGGACCGGGTCGTCCCGCCGTGCCCGTACGCCGGCCCCGACCGCTGCGGCGGCTGCGACTTCCAGCACGTCGCGCTGCCGCGCCAGCGCGAGCTCAAGGCGGCGGTCGTCCGCGAGCAGCTCTCCCGGCTGGCCGCCACCGACATCCACGTCGAGGTCGAGCCCGTCCCCGGCGACGAGGAGGGGCTGCGCTGGCGCACCCGCATCCAGTGGGCCGTCGGCCCCCGCGGACGGCACGGGCTGCGCAAGCACCGCTCGCGCGAGGTCGTCCCGGTCGACGACTGCCTGATCACCCGCACGGACGCCCGCGCCGTGACCCGGGCCGGGACCAGCCTGGACCGCCACCGCGCCGCGTTGTCGACGGTCGTGGGGGAGCGGGTGGTGTCCCCCCGCTACGGCGACCACCTCTTCGAGGTCGAGGCCGACGGCTTCTGGCAGGTCCATCCCGGCGCCCCGCAGGCGCTGGTCGAAGCGGTCCTGGACCTGCTCGCCCCGCGCCGCGGCGACGTGGTGCTGGACCTCTACTCCGGGGTCGGTTTGTTCGCGAAGTTCCTCGCCGACGCGGTCGGCCCCTCCGGCCGCGTGCTGTCCGTCGAGGCGGACCGCCGGGCGTCCGGCCACGCCGGTGCCAACCTCGCCGGCTCACCCGGCGTCGTCGTCGAGCTCGGCGCGGTCGACCGCGTCCTCGCCTCGCAGCTGCCCTCGGCGTTCTCCCGGGCCGACCTGGTCGTGCTGGACCCGCCGCGGGAGGGCGCGCGTGCCCTCGTCGTGGAGCAGATCGTCGAGCGGCAGCCGCGCGCCATCGCCTACGTGGCGTGCGACCCCGCCGCCCTCGCCCGCGACGTCGCGACCTTCCAGAAGTTCGGCTACCGGCTCCGCTCGCTGCGGGCCTTCGACATGTTCCCCATGACCCACCACGTGGAGTGCGTCGCGCTGATCACGCGCTGAGCCGGGATGCTCCGGGATGCTCCGGGTGCGCGCGGGGTTCGGCTGCTGGCAGCCGAACCCCGCGCGACACACCGGGAGCCGTCGGCGTGTCGTGTGGGTTCTGGCTGCTGACAGCCGGAACCTCCAGGCGGCTGACCAGAACCTCTCGGCATCGTGTATCTTGATATCAAGAGATATCGCGCACCCGGCCCTGGGTACGTCTTAGGGCAGCCTTGCTTTTGCCGCGCTCCGGCGCGGCGGCAGGATGGGCGGCGCGAGCAAGAGCGATCAGACCGGGACGACGAGTCAGGAGACGACTGCTGTGGCCAGTCAGGACAGCTTCGGTGCCAAGAGCACCCTGGACGTGGACGGTAAGTCCTACGAGATCTTCCGCCTCGACGCGGTGCAGGGCGAGGGCCTTGACGTCGCGTCGCTGCCGTTCAGCCTCAAGGTGCTGCTGGAGAACCTGCTCCGCACCGAGGACGGCGCCGACATCACCGCCGACGACATCAAGGCGCTGGCCGGCTGGGACGCGGACGCCGAGCCCGACAAGGAGATCCAGTTCACGCCGGCGCGCGTGATCATGCAGGACTTCACCGGCGTCCCGTGCGTCGTCGACCTCGCCACCATGCGCGAGGCGATGGCGGACCTGGGCGGCGACCCGTCGCGGATCAACCCGTTGGCCCCGGCCGAGATGGTCATCGACCACTCGGTGATCGCCGACGTCTTCGGCACCCCGGAGGCGTTCGAGCGCAACGTCGAGATCGAGTACGAGCGCAACCGCGAGCGCTACCAGTTCCTGCGCTGGGGCCAGGGCGCCTTCGACGACTTCAAGGTCGTCCCGCCGGGCACCGGCATCGTCCACCAGGTCAACATCGAGCACCTCGCCCGCACCGTCTTCACCCGCGAGGTCGGCGGCGAGCTCCTTGCGTACCCCGACACCTGCGTCGGCACCGACTCCCACACGACCATGGTCAACGGCATCGGCGTCGTCGGCTGGGGCGTGGGTGGCATCGAGGCAGAGGCCGCGATGCTCGGCCAGCCGGTCTCGATGCTCATCCCGCGCGTGGTCGGGTTCAAGCTCTCCGGCGACCTGCCCGAGGGCTCGACCGCCACCGACCTGGTCCTCACGATCACCGAGATGCTGCGCAAGCACGGGGTCGTCGGCAAGTTCGTCGAGTTCTACGGCCCGGGTGTCTCCGCGCTGCCGCTGGCCAACCGCGCCACGATCGGCAACATGAGCCCGGAGTTCGGCTCGACCATCGCGGTCTTCCCGATCGACGAGGAGACCACCAAGTACCTCGAGCTCACCGGCCGCCCGGCCGAGCAGCTCGCGCTCGTCGAGGCCTACGCCAAGGCCCAGGGCCTCTGGCACGACCCGGACGCCGAGCCGCGCTACAGCGAGAAGCTGGAGCTCGACCTCGCCACCGTCGTCCCCTCGATCGCCGGCCCCAAGCGCCCGCAGGACCGCATCGAGGTCACCGAGGCCAAGCCGTCCTTCCGCGCCTCGCTCGCCGACTACGTCTCGGGCGAGGAGGAGAACGGGTACGACGAGTCGGTCGCCGAGACGTTCCCCGCCTCGGACCCGGCGACCTCCAACGGCCACGGCGAGTCCGCCCCGCCGAGCAACCACCTGTCCGCGGCCGCGTCGGCCGACGGGCAGCGCCCGAGCAGCCCCGTCGACGTGACCCTCGAGGACGGCACGACGTTCACGCTCGACCACGGCGCGGTGACGATCGCGGCGATCACGTCGTGCACCAACACGTCCAACCCGTCGGTGATGATCGGCGCGGCGCTGCTGGCGAAGAAGGCGGTCGAGAAGGGCCTGCAGCGCAAGCCGTGGGTCAAGACGACGCTGGCGCCCGGTTCGAAGGTCGTCTCCGACTACTACGAGAAGGCCGGCCTCACGCCGTACCTCGACAAGCTCGGCTTCAACCTCGTGGGCTACGGCTGCACCACGTGCATCGGCAACTCCGGCCCGCTCATCCCCGAGGTGTCGGCCGCCGTCAACGAGAAGGACCTCGCGGTCGTCTCGGTGCTGTCGGGCAACCGCAACTTCGAGGGCCGGATCAACCCGGACGTGAAGATGAACTACCTCGCGTCCCCGCCGCTGGTCGTCGCCTACGCGCTGGCCGGCTCGATGGACCTCGACCTGTTCAACGACGCGCTCGGCCAGGACACCGAGGGCAACGACGTGTTCCTCAAGGACATCTGGCCCTCGCCGTCGGAGGTGGAGACGGTGATCGCCTCGGCGATGTCGTCGGAGACGTTTGCGAAGGAGTACGCCGACGTGTTCGCCGGCGACGAGCGCTGGCAGTCGCTGGAGACCCCCTCGGGCGACACGTTCGCCTGGGACGAGGCCTCGACGTACGTCCGGAAGCCCCCCTACTTCGACGGCATGCCCGACGAGCCGACCCCGGTCACCGACATCGAGGGCGCGCGGGTGCTGCTCAAGCTGGGCGACTCGGTCACGACCGACCACATCAGCCCGGCCGGTGCGATCAAGAAGGACTCCCCGGCAGGGAAGTACCTCGCCGAGCACGGCGTCGAGCAGCGGGACTTCAACTCCTACGGGTCGCGCCGCGGCAACCACGAGGTCATGATCCGCGGCACGTTCGCCAACATCCGGCTGCGCAACCAGCTCGCGCCGGGCACCGAGGGCGGCTTCACCCGCGACTTCACCAACGGTGGCGACGTCACCACGGTGTTCGAGGCGTCGGAGAACTACCTGGCCGCCGGCACGCCGCTCGTCGTCCTGGCGGGCAAGGAGTACGGCTCCGGCTCGTCGCGCGACTGGGCGGCCAAGGGCACCTCGCTGCTGGGTGTCAAGGCCGTCATCGCCGAGTCCTACGAGCGCATCCACCGCTCGAACCTGATCGGCATGGGCGTCATCCCGCTGCAGTTCCCGCAGGGCGAGAACGCCGAGTCGCTCGGCCTGACCGGCGAGGAGGAGTTCTCCATCACCGGCATCACCGAGCTCAACGAGGGCCGCACGCCCAAGACGGTCAAGGTTCGCGCAGGGGACGTCGAGTTCGACGCGGTGGTCCGCATCGACACCCCGGGCGAGGCGAACTACTACCGCAACGGCGGCATCATGCAGTACGTGCTGCGCAACCTGCGCCGCAGCTGATCCCGTCCGCCGAGCCGGCGTGCGCCCCCCGGGGCTCGCGCCGGCTCGGCGCATCCGGGGCCGGCCGGCTGGTGCAGGTTTCCCGGCCGCCCGGGGAACCTGGACTTGATGGGCGTTGCAACACCCACGAAGTCCAGGGATTGCCCGACAAGTCCGGCGGCCACCCCTCCTTCCCTGCCGCTCGTGGCGTGAGTCAGGGTGTGAGCACCCTCGGGAGGACCCCATGACCACGCTGCACGATCGATTGGCCGAGCTGGCCGACGACGCCCCGCCGGGCGGCCCGGCGCCCGAGCTGTGGGCCCGGGGACGCCGGTACCACCGGGTGCGGCGGGCCGGGACGCTGGCGATCGTGTCGGCGGCCGTCCTGGTGCTGGTCGCCATCACCGGCCTGAGCTGGCAGCAGTCGGGCGGGCTGCCGGAGCCGGCGGCACCTCCGGGCGCCACCCGGGCCCTGCCGGACCGCCTCTGGACCCCCAGTCCCTGGCTTCCGGGGACGGACGAGGACGGACCGCTCGGTGACCTGGCGGTGGTGATGCGGTCCGACCGCAGCTCGTGGTCGGGCACGGAGCAGGGGTTGGTCGGGGTGTCGGCGACGACGGGTGAGTACCGCTTCCTGGACCTGCCGGACCAGGCGCCGGGCGACGTGGCCTTGTCGCCGGACGGGCGCAAGGTGGCCTACTGGCTCACTGGAACGACGTCGGGCTCGCCCAGCGACACGGGGCCGGTCACCGGGGTCGCCGTGTACGACGCGACCACGGGGGACGTGAAGCGGGCGGACATCTCCACGGAGCACGGCCTGGACGCCAGCGCCCTGCTCTGGGCCGACGACGGCGAGCTGGTCCTGAGCTACGGCCAGTACCGCGGCGGCGAGGGCGACGACCCCATGCAGCAGTCGTCGGCGACGCCGAGCGAGCACTACTGGTGGCGACTGGACCAGGACCGCCCCCAGGAGCTCCCGATGCCGGAGGGCACGCGGCGCGCCGACCTGGTCGGCGCGTCCGGCGGTCGCGTCGTGCTCACGGACAGCACGCGCTACTGGTGCTACTACCTCGACCAGCCGGGCTTCGCCTGGCCGATGCTGGGCGAGGCGGGGCTCGCGATGAGCACCCAGCCCGTCTTCCTGACCACCTCGCGGTTCGCGGTGGTGCGCGGGTCGTGGAACCCGAACTCGATCCTGGTCGGGGACGCCTCCCTCCGTGGCGGTGCCCGCACCCACACGGTGCCGGACTCGCAGGGCACCTACGAGATCCTCGGCTGGGACGGCGACCGGCTGATCGTCGAGCGCGGCACCGACGGCAGCAGGCGGGCCTACGTCAACGCCTCGGTCTTCCGGGTGGACTCCCGGACCGGCCGGTCCGTCGAGCTCGTCCGGCTGGCGAGCGCCGAGCAGATCCGCCAGGTCCAGGTTGCCTCGGACCTGTACGACGTCCCGACCGTTGCCGGGAAGGAACCGCCGACCCCGTTCGACCCGCGGGCCGTGACGGGCGGCCTCGCCCTCGTCGCCGTCCTCGGTGCCGGTGCCGTCGTGGTCTGGAGGCGTCGTGTCGAGGCGTGACGCCGAGCGGGACTCCTTCGAGGAGTACGTCGCCGCTCGCCGCGCGGCCCTGCTGAGGACGGCGTACCTCCTGACAGGGCACCGCGAGGACGCCGAGGACCTCGTGCAGGTGGCGCTGGTCAAGGTCGTGCCGAGGTGGGGGCGCATCGCCGACGACCCCGAGCCCTACGTCCGCAAGGTGCTGGTGAACGAGAGCATCAGCCGGTGGCGGCGTCGGCGGTGGCGCGAGGTGCACACCGACACGCTGCCGGAGCCGGCGGTCGAGGGTCCGGGCGCCGACCGCGTCGCGCTACAGCAGGCGCTCGCGCGGCTCGCCCCACGGCAGCGGGCGGTGATCGTGCTGCGCTACTACGACGACCTCACCGAGTCCCAGGCCGCACGGCTCCTCGGCGTCTCCGTCGGCACCGTGAAGTCCCAGGCCCGGGACGCGCTGCGCCGGCTCCGTGAGCTGGTGCCGGACCTCGCGCACGAGCTGGAGGAGGTCAGACGTTGACATGGTCGTCCTCCTGGTCCGCGGCGCCGACCAGGGAGAGGGCGGCGTCGGCGAACCGCCCGGGGGCGCCGGCCGGGTCCAGCTGACGCGCGACGGCCCGCGCCTGCGACGACATCGCCATCGCCCGGCGTACGGCGTCGCGCAACCGCTCGGGGGTCAGGCGCTTCGGCCGGAGCGCGACGCC
>ERZ724513.1683-NODE-1683-length-11143-cov-8.206169_pt1 | contig 11143 bp, 12 predicted proteins | sample MGYA00376046_ERZ724513 | MGnify/ENA primary metagenome ERZ724513 (study PRJEB28724, sample SAMN07190883) | activated sludge metagenome | isolation source: activated sludge of sewage treatment plant in Hong Hong | place: Hong Kong | collected 2016-03-17 ... | reverse complement strand
GCCAACCGCGGCCTGCAGATGCCCAAACGACGCCGCACCCGCGCCGCCGACCTGGCCACCCGGATCAAGAACCGCCGCGCCCACAATGACACCAGCTGAGCGCCCACCGAACGATGTTGCAGTGCAACGCCATCCAACAAGCCGGGGGTAGTTATCCGCCGGTAGCGAGATGGGCCATCACCCGATTGCGGATCCCGAGCAGCATGGCGCGCTCCATGACGAAATGCGCCACGTCGAACATCGGCTGGCCCACCGCTCCGGCGCTGCCGCGGGCCAGCAACCGGGTGGAGGCGCCGTGGCGTTGCAGGTGGAACGCCCACGACCCGGATGCTTTGGCGCCTTCGGAGACGCGCCGGAAGTCAGAGTCGGACATCAGTACCAGATGCGATCCGGGCTCGACGGCCGCGACGATCTGCCTGCCGATGCTGCGGTACCGCCGAGCCAGCCAGACGGTGTCGCCGACGCGCAACTGCTGCCACTCCGGGTGGACCCTGTCGGCGTTGTGGATGCGGGCGCCCACCAACCGTTCGAGCCGGTCGTAACTGTAGAAACCCGCACGGTCCTCACCGATCTGCGCCAACCACGGCCACACCGCTTCGGCCGGGGCCTCGATGGTCACCGCTCGGGTGGTCTTCGGGGTGGTCGGGGCGACCAGGTCGTCGCCTGGAAGCGTCGCGGCGACCTCGTCCGGCGTTGCGCCCCACCGGTACATCCATGGCTTGGCGAGCCGTTCGTACCCGGCGACGGCACCCGCCGCCGCGATCGCACCTGCCAGTAGCTGCCGGCCCATAACGCGACGCTACGTCGGGTGTGGTTCCCGACGTAGCCCGCGGTACTGGTTCAGCGCATCACGCCGTGTCTGCGGCCCATGAGCGCCGCGACGACAGCGACGCCGATCGCGGCGACCACGACCTGGACGAGCAGTTCGAGCCAGTCCACCCCGCTGGTGGCGGTGGGAATGCCGATCGCGCGGGCGATCGCCGTGCCGATGAACGCCGCGACGATGCCGACCAGGATGGTCACCAGAACCGAGATGTTCTGCCGGCCTGGCACGACGAGGCGGCCGAGGATGCCCACCACGATTCCCACGATGATCGCGCTGATGATTCCGGTGATTGTCATTGCTCCTCCAAGTTGCGTCGAGTGCAGCGGACATACCCTGCGGTTCGGCTCGATAAACGGGCGTGCCGCGTCCGTCCGCCCGCTCCTACGCTGGACGTGTGAAAACCGACGTTCTGGACATCGACACCAGCCGCCGCCAACTGGTCGACCTGACGCGTGAGGTGCAGACCTTCTGCGCCGGGCACGGAGACGGGCTGTGCAACGTGTTCGTGCCGCACGCCACCGCCGGCGTCGCCATCTTCGAGACCGGCGCGGGCTCCGAGGAGGACCTGATCGCCACCCTGGAACGGCTGCTGCCGCGCGATGACCGCTACCGCCATGCGCACGGCTCGTACGGGCACGGCGCCGACCATGTGCTGCCCGCCATCGTCGCGCCGTCGGTCACCGTTCCGGTGCAGGCCGGGCGACCGTTGCTGGGAACCTGGCAGTCGATCGTGCTCGTTGACCTGAACAGCGACAACCCCCGCCGCTCGGTCCGCCTGAGCTTCGTCGGGGGTTGACCAGCAGAACGGTAGGGTAGGGCGGTCGATCAACAAGATCCAGGGAAGTGAAGACGTGCAGACACACGAGATCAGGAAGAGGTTCCTCGATCATTTCGTGAACGCGGGCCACACCGAGGTGCCGAGCGCATCGGTGGTCCTCGACGACCCCAACCTGTTGTTCGTCAACGCCGGCATGGTCCAGTTCGTGCCGTTCTTCCTCGGCCAGCGGACCCCGCCGTACGACACGGCCACCAGCATTCAGAAGTGCATCCGCACTCCCGACATCGACGAGGTCGGCATCACCACCCGCCACAACACCTTCTTCCAGATGGCGGGCAACTTCAGCTTCGGCGACTACTTCAAGCGCGGTGCTATCGAACTGGCCTGGTCGCTGCTGACCAAGCCGGTGGACGACGGCGGCTACGGGTTCGATCCCGAAAGACTCTGGGCGACAGTCTTTTACGACGACGACGAAGCCGCACAGCTCTGGCAGGAGGTCGCGGGGCTGCCGGCCGAGCGCATCCAGCGTCGCGGCATGGCCGACAACTACTGGTCCATGGGCATCCCCGGGCCCTGCGGACCGTGCTCGGAGATCTACTACGACCGCGGCCCCGAATTCGGCATCGAGGGCGGCCCGGAAGCCGACGAGAACCGCTACATCGAGATCTGGAATCTCGTGTTCATGCAGAACGAACGCGGGGAGGGCACCTCCAAGGACGATTTCGAGATCCTCGGGCCGCTGCCGCGCAAGAACATCGACACCGGCATGGGTGTCGAGCGCATCGCCTGCCTGCTGCAGAACGTCGACAACGTCTACGAGACCGACCTGCTGCGCCCGGTGATCGACACGGTGGCGGCGGTGGCGCCCCGCGGCTACAACCAGGGCAACCAGGACGACAACGTGCGCTACCGCATCATCGCCGACCACAGCCGCACCGCGGCGATCATCATCGGCGACGGCGTCACCCCCGGCAACGAGGGCCGCGGCTACGTGCTGCGCCGGCTGCTGCGCCGCATCATCCGCGCCGCCAAGCTGCTCGGCGTCGACCGGCCGATCATGGGCCGGCTGATGGCGACCGTCCGCGACGCCATGGGTCCGTCGTACCCGGAACTGGTCGCCGACTTCGACCGGATCAACCGGATCGCGGTGGCCGAGGAGACGGCGTTCAACCGCACGCTGGTGGCGGGTTCGAAGCTGTTCGAGGACGCGGCGGAATCGACGCGCAAGGCCGGCAAGACCACGCTGAGCGGCAACGACGCGTTCACACTGCACGACACCTACGGCTTCCCGATCGACCTCACCCTCGAAATGGCTTCGGAGGCAGGCCTTTCCGTCGACGAACTCGGCTTCCGCGAGCTGATGGCCGAACAGCGCCGCCGGGCCAAGGCCGACGCCGCGGCCCGCAAGCACGCCCACGCCGACCTCACCGCGTACCGCGAACTGGTCGACGCCGGCCCCACCGAGTTCACCGGGTTCGACGAATTGGCCTCGCAGGCAAGAATTCTCGGCATCTTCGTGGACGGCAAGCGGGTCCCGGTGGTGGCGCACGGCGGTCGTGACCATGTCGCCGAACGCGTCGAGATCGTGCTCGACCGCACCCCGCTGTACGCCGAATCCGGTGGCCAGATCGCCGACATCGGCACCCTGACCGGCGTCGGTGGCACCGCCAAGGCGCAAGTCACCGATGTGCAGAAGATCGCCAAGACGCTGTTCGTGCACAGCGTCACCGTCGAGTCCGGCGAGTTCGTCGAGGGCGACACCGTCACCGCCGCGGTCGACGCGAACTGGCGCCACGGCGCCACCCAGGGCCACTCGGGAACCCACATGGTGCACGCCGCGCTGCGACAGGTGTTGGGCCCCAACGCCGTTCAGGCCGGCTCGCTGAACCGGCCGGGCTACCTGCGGTTCGACTTCAACTGGCAGGGTCCGCTGAGCGAGCAGCAGCGCAGCGAGATCGAGATCGTCGCCAACGAGGCGGTGGAGGCCGACTTCCAGGTCAACACCTTCCACACCCAGTTGGACAAGGCCAAGGCGATGGGCGCGATGGCGCTGTTCGGCGAGGCGTATCCGGACGAGGTCCGCGTCGTCGAGATCGGCGGCCCCTTCTCGCTGGAACTGTGCGGCGGCACGCATGTGCACAACTCGGCGCAGATCGGGCCGGTCACCATCCTGGGCGAGTCGTCGATCGGCTCGGGGGTGCGCCGCGTCGAGGCGTACGTCGGCCTGGACTCGTTCAAGCACCTGGCCAAGGAGCGCGCACTGATGGCCGGCCTGGCGTCGTCGCTGAAGGTGCCCTCCGACGAGGTGCCCGCCCGGGTCGCCAATCTGGTGGAGCGGCTCAAGGGCGCCGAGAAGGAACTGGAGCGGATCCGGCTCGCCACGGCCCGCGCAGCCGCGGTGAATGCCGCCGCAGGAGCCGAGCGGGTCGGTAACGTCCGTCTGGTGGCCCAGCGGATGTCCGGTGAGATGACGGCCAACGATCTGCGTTCCCTGGTCGGCGACATCAAGGGCCGGCTCGGCGCCGAACCCGGCGTGGTCGCGCTGATCGCCGAAGGGGACAACGGCACGGTGCCCTACGTGGTCGCGGTGAACGACGCCGCACGCGAACTCGGGTTGTCCGCCGGCGACCTGGTCCGGCGGCTTTCCGCGGCGGTCGACGGGCGGGGCGGCGGAAAGCCGGACCTGGCCCAAGGTTCGGGCAAGAACGCGGCGGGTATCGACGCCGCGCTCGACGCCCTGCGGGCCGAGGTCGCCCGGGGCTGACCGAGTGACCTCCTGCGAAGCACGGGTGCCCGACCGCCCCGGTCCCGATGACCCGGGTCGCGGCAGGAGGCTCGGCATCGACGTCGGCACGGTCCGCATCGGGGTCGCCGTCAGCGATCCGGACGCCGTGCTGGCCACCCCGGTCGAAACCGTGCGACGGGACAAGACCGGGCGGCACCTGCGCCGGCTGGTGGCGCTGGTCGACGAGTACGGCGCCGTCGAAGTGGTCGTCGGGTTGCCGCGCACCCTGGCCAACCGGGCGGGTTCGTCCGCGGCCGACGCCGTCGACCTCGCCGACCGGTTGGCGGACCGAATCGCCCCGGTGCCCGTCCGGCTGGCCGACGAGCGCCTCACGACCGTGACCGCACAGCATTCCTTGCGTGCCGCCGGCGTTTCCGCCAAGGGTCAGCGCGCCGTCGTCGACCAGGCGGCCGCAGTGGCGATCCTGCAGAGCTGGCTCGATCAGCGGCGCGCCCAGCTGCCGCAGTACCGGGAGGCCGACGATGGCTGAGTACGACGGCGCGCCGCGACGGCGTCGGATGGACCGCACCGCCCGGGCCCGCGCGGTCCGCCTGCGCAGGCGTCGTCGCACCCTGGGCCTGCTGACACTGATGGCACTGGGCGTGATCATCACCGCCGCCGTGCTGCTGGTCGGCAACCTGTGGGGCGGCAAGTCAGCCGATTTCGCCGGCGGCGGCGACGGTAAGAGCGATGTGCTCATCGAGGTGCACCCGGGCGACACCACCGCGGCGATCGGCAAGACGCTGGTCGACCAGAATGTGATCGCCGACGCCGAACCGTTCGTCACCGCGGGGCTGAAAAACGATGAGCTACAGGCGATTCAGCCCGGGTTCTACAAGGTGCGCACCGAGATCTCGGCCGACAGCGCCATCGCCAAGCTCGTCGACCCCGCCAACCGGAAGGGCAAGCTGACCGTCCCGGAGGGCCGGCAGCTCGACGACATCACCGACCTGCGCAACAACAAGGTGACCGAAGGGGTGTTCACGCTGATCGCGCAGGCCAGCTGTGTCACCCTGAACGGCACCGAAAAGTGCGTCTCCGCAACAGATCTCAAGGACGTGGCCACCAATGCGAGCCCGCAGGACCTCAACGTCCCGGACTGGGCCATGGAATCGGTCACCAAGATGGGCGGCGACCACCGCCGGCTCGAGGGTCTCATCGAGGCCGGCACCTGGAGCTTCGACCCGACCGGCACCCCCAAGCAGATCCTCGCGTCGCTGATCCAGACCAGTGCCGACCACTACGCCGCCAACGGCCTGTCCGAGGCCGCGCAGGCGACCAACATGACGCCCTACGAGATCCTCACGGTCGCCTCGCTGTTGCAGAAGGAGGCCAAGCCCGACGACTTCGCGAAGGTGGCGCAGGTCATCTACAACCGGCTCAACGAACCCCAGCGCCTCGAGTTCGACTCCACGGTCAACTATCCCCTCGACCGACAGGAGGTGGCGACCACCGACGCGGACCGCGCCCGCGTCACGCCGTGGAACACCTACGCCTCCGACGGGTTGCCGGCCACCCCGGTCGGTTCGCCGGGTGAGCAGGCGCTGAACGCCGCCGAGCATCCCGAGGCCGGCGACTGGCTGTACTTCGTCACCATTGACATGGACGGCACCACGCTGTTCACCCACGACTACCAGCAGCACCTGGCGAACATCGAACTCGCCAAGCGCAACGGCGTGCTCGACAGTGTGCGCTGAGAGTCCTTCCGCGAGTCCCCGCCGCGCGGCCGTGGTCGGCAAGCCGATCGCCCATTCCCGTTCTCCGCAACTGCATCTGGCCGCCTACCGCGCGCTGGGCCTAACGGGCTGGACCTACGAGCGCATCGAGTGCGACGCGGACGGTCTGCCGGCGCTCGTGGCCGGACTGGGTCCGGAGTGGGTCGGCCTGTCGGTGACGATGCCGGGCAAGTTCGCGGCGCTGCGACTGGCCGACGAGCGCACCGAACGCGCCGAACGCGTCGGCTCGGCCAACACCCTGGTGCGCACCGGTGCCGGCTGGCGGGCCGACAACACCGACATCGATGGCGTGGTCGGGGCGCTCGGGACGGTGTCGGGTGCGGCCATCGTGCTGGGCTCCGGCGGTACGGCGCCCGCCGCCGTGGTGGGCCTAGCGGCACTCGGCGTCCACGACGTCACCATCGTGGCCCGCAACGCCGACCGGGTGGCCGCGCTGCTGGATCTGGGCGCGGGCCTGGGCCTGCACGCCCGGCACCGGCCGCTGGAGCACGACGCCCTGACGGCCGCGGTCGCCGAATCGGGAGCGCTGATCAGCACCGTGCCCGCCGATGTCGCGGCCGCTTACGCGGACGTGCTCGCCCCCATCCCGGTCCTGCTCGACGCGATCTATGACCCCTGGCCCACGCCGCTGGCGGCGGCGGTGACCGCGGCGGGCGGACGCGTCATCAGCGGTCTGCAGATGTTGTTGCATCAGGCCTACGCACAGGTCGAACAATTCACAGGCCGGCCCGCTCCGCGCGCACAAATGGCGGCCGCGCTGAGCTAGCCTCCGCCGATGACGTTGTGCGGCGGAATCCTGGTGACGCTGTGGCTGCTCGCCCTCACCGTCACCGACCTGCGTGAGCACCGGCTGCCCAATGCGCTGACGCTGCCGGGCGCGGCGGTCATCCTGACGGTCGCCGCGGTGCAGGGCCGTGGACTGCCGGCGCTGGCCGGCGCGACCGCGCTGGCCGGCGGCTATCTGCTGATCCATCTGCTGGCGCCGGCGGGGATGGGCGCCGGGGACGTCAAGCTGGCGCTCGGCCTGGGTGGTCTGGCGGGAGCGTTCGGGATGGCGGTCTGGGCAGTCGCCGCGGTCGGTGCGCCGCTGCTGACCGCGGGATGGGGTCTGCTCAGCCGCCGGCGGGTGCTGCCGCACGGTCCCGCGATGTGCGCGGCCACCGCGGTGGTGGTCGCGCTGGCGCTCCCTGTCGATTGACGGCCGCGGACTTGCGGCCTCGCCCACGGATTTCGGGTGGGAAACGCCACGTGGGAGGATGGGACACGTGTTGCGTTGGACCACTGCCGGTGAATCCCACGGCCGCGCTCTGGTGGCCGTCGTCGAGGGCATGGTCGCCGGTGTGTCCGTCACCTCAGACGACATCGCCGAGCAGTTGCGCCGCCGCCGGCTGGGTTATGGCCGCGGCGCGCGGATGAAGTTCGAGCAGGACCAGGTGACGGTGCTCGGCGGTGTGCGGCACGGTCTGACCCTGGGCGGCCCGATCGCCGTGGAGATCGGCAACTCCGAATGGCCCAAGTGGGAGACCGTGATGGCGGCCGACCCCGTCGGTGCCGACGAACTCGAGGTGGCCCGCAACGCGCCGTTGACCCGGCCGCGCCCCGGGCACGCCGACTACGCGGGGATGCTCAAGTACGGCTTCGACGACGCCCGTCCGGTGCTGGAGCGCGCCAGTGCCCGCGAGACCGCGGCCCGGGTGGCCGCCGCCACCATCGCCCGCCGGTTCCTCGAGCAGGCCCTCGGCGTCGAGGTCGTCTCGCACGTCGTGTCGATCGGCGCCTCGGATCCCTACATCGGGCCGCCGCCGCAGGCCGCCGACCTGGCCGCCATCGACGACAGTCCGGTGCGCGCCTTCGACCCCGCCGCGGAGAACTCGATGATCGCCGAGATCGAGGCCGCCAAGAAGGACGGCGACACCCTCGGCGGTGTCGTGGAGGTGGTCGTGCACGGCCTGCCGGTCGGGCTGGGGTCGTTCACCAGCGGCGACGACCGGCTCGACAGTCAACTCGCCGCCGCCGTCATGGGCATCCAGGCGATCAAGGGCGTCGAGATCGGCGACGGCTTCGAGACCGCGCGGCGCCGCGGCAGCCAGGCGCACGACGAGATCTACCCGGGCAGCGACGGAATCGTGCGGTCCACCAACCGCGCCGGTGGCCTCGAAGGCGGGATGACCAACGGGCAGCCGCTGCGGGTGCGCGCCGCGATGAAGCCCATCTCGACGGTGCCGCGGGCGCTGGCGACGGTGGACATGGCCACCGGCGAGGAGGCCGTGGCGATCCACCAGCGTTCCGACGTGTGCGCGGTGCCGGCCGCCGGTGTGGTGGTCGAAGCGATGGTGGCGCTGGTGCTGGCGCGCGCGACGCTGCGGAAGTTCGGTGGCGACTCGCTGGCCGAGACCCGTCGCAATGTCGAGACGTACCTGCAGTCGGTGGCCGAGCGCGAGCCGTCGGCCGGACCCGCCCGGGCGTCGGGGTAGCCATGGCCCCCAAGGCGGTTCTGGTCGGGATGCCCGGATCGGGCAAGTCGACCATCGGGCGGCGGCTCGCCAAGGCCATGGGACTGCCGCTGCTCGACACCGATGCCGCGATCGTCGAGGAAACCGGGCGGAGCATCGCCGACATCTTCGCCGACGACGGCGAGCAGGAATTCCGGCGCATCGAGGAAGACGTCGTCAAGAAGGCGCTGGCCGGCCACGACGGCATCGTGTCGCTGGGCGGCGGCGCCGTCACCAGCCCCGGCGTCCGCGACGCACTGGCCGGCCACACCGTGGTCTATCTGGAAATCAGTGCGGCCGAAGGGGTTCGGCGCACCACCACCGGTGGCACCGCACGGCCGCTGCTGGCCGGTGACGACCCCGCCGCGAAGTACCGGCGCCTGATGGGGGAGCGGGTTCCGCTCTACCGCAAGGTCGCCACCATGCGGGTCAACACCAACCGGCGCAACCCCGGTGCGGTGGTGCACTACCTGGTCAACCGGCTGGAACACCCCGGCCCGCCGCCGCGTCGCCGACGGCGGCCGCCGTGGCACGCCAACGTCCCACCCGGCTCCGTCGTACCCACGCCGGCGATTCCCGCCGCCCTGGCGGCACGCCGGTCCAAGGCCGAACATGAGTGAAACCCGTTTCCTCCCAGCGCCATTCACCGTCGAGGTGTCCGTCGACCCGCCGTACCCCGTGCTGATCGGAACCGGACTGCTCGGGGAGCTCGGCGGCCTGCTCGACGGCACCCACAAGGTGGCCGTGCTGCACCAGCCCACCCTGGCCGAGACCGCCGAGTCGATCCGGAAGTTCCTGTCCGACAAGGGAATCGACGCGCACCGCATCGAGATTCCCGATGCCGAGGCCGGCAAGGACCTGCCCGTCGTCGGCTACATGTGGGAGGTGCTGGGCCGAATCGGGCTGGGCCGCAAGGACGCATTGGTCAGCCTCGGCGGCGGGGCCGCCACCGATGTCGCCGGATTCGTCGCCGCGACCTGGCTGCGGGGCGTCGACATCGTGCACGTGCCCACCACCCTGCTGGGCATGGTCGACGCGGCGGTGGGCGGCAAGACCGGCATCAACACCGATGCCGGCAAGAACCTCGTCGGCGCCTTCCACCAACCCCGGGCGGTTCTGGTGGATCTGGCGACGCTGGCGAGCCTGCCGCGCAACGAGCTGGTCGCCGGGATGGCCGAGATCGTCAAGGCCGGCTTCATCGCCGACCCGGTGATCCTCGACCTGATCGAGGCCGACCCGCAGGCCGCGGTCGACCCCGCCGGCGCGGTGCTGCCGGAGTTGATCCGCCGCGCTATCACCGTCAAGGCCGAGGTCGTGGCCGCCGACGAGAAGGAGTCGGCGCTGCGGGAGATCCTGAACTACGGGCACACCCTCGCGCACGCCATCGAGCGCCGCGAACGCTACCGCTGGCGCCACGGCGCGGCGGTGTCGGTGGGACTGGTGTTCGCCGCCGAGCTGGGCCGGCTGGCCGGACGGCTCGACGATGCCACCGCCGACCGGCACCGCAGTGTGCTCACCGCGCTGGGCCTGCCGGTGAGCTACGACGCCGACGCGCTGCCGGAGCTTCTCGAGTTCATGGCCGGCGACAAGAAGAACCGCGCCGGGGTGCTGCGGTTCGTGGTGCTGGACGGCCTGGCCAAACCGGGCCGGCTGGAAGGTCCCGATCCGGCGCTGCTCGCCGCGGCCTATTCCGAGATCGCTGGATAACTACTCGGCGCGATGCGGTTCGGTCGCGGCCTCGCCCGTCGGCGTGCCGTCGGCCGTGTCGTCGCGGACCGCGGCGAAGACGTCGGTGTCGGCCCGGTCGTAATCCACCTCGGCGTGCGCGCTGCCGTGGCGCGCGGCCGGCGGCGCATTGCGGTCGGTCAGCCAGCGGCCGACGGCGACGCCCAGGACGGCGGGCAGGAACACCAGCAGCGCGGTGAACGCGGCGAACGTCGTCAGCTCGCTGATCAGGCCATCGGTGTAGACCGGCTTGTAGGCCATCGAGATCAGCCACGACACCGGGCCAGACACCAGCCCGGCGACCAGACCGGCCAGCAGCCACGTCATCGCGAGGTCGGCACGCCGGTCCGGGTCGGGGTTCGCCCGGGCGTCGCCGCGGCCGTCGAACCAGCCCCACAGCAACGCCAGCACCACCACCAGCGCGCAGAGCGAGACGCTGATGGTCACCGCGTGTGTGGCGAACTGGTTGATCAGCGTGCCGTGCACCAGGCGGACCACGACCATCAACGCCGCGAACAGCAGCCCGCGCGACAACCACTTAGCCATGGGGCCACAGCGTAGCGAGTAGCGTCGTGGCCCGTGACACATATCCAGCGACGTGACGCGTTGAGCCACCGGCTGCGGGCCGCGGACCTGGACGCGATGCTGGTCAGCGACCTCAACAACGTGCGCTACCTGTCCGGGTTCACCGGATCGAACGCGGCGCTGCTGGTCTTCGCCGACGATCGGCCGGCGCTGCTGGCCACCGACGGCCGCTACCGCACCCAGGCGGCGCGTCAGGCGCCGGATCTGCAGACGGTC
>ERZ724513.1681-NODE-1681-length-11147-cov-4.881626_pt1 | contig 11147 bp, 8 predicted proteins | sample MGYA00376046_ERZ724513 | MGnify/ENA primary metagenome ERZ724513 (study PRJEB28724, sample SAMN07190883) | activated sludge metagenome | isolation source: activated sludge of sewage treatment plant in Hong Hong | place: Hong Kong | collected 2016-03-17 ... | reverse complement strand
TGGCCAGCGCCGTACGGAGCCGGGCCAGCGCCGCCGGGTCGGCGTCCGCACCCTCGGCCGACGCCGCAGACTGCAGCGGCCAGGTCACCACAGCGTCGGCGCGCACCCGCGACTCGACCATCGTCTCGCGGATCTCGTCGCTGGTGAGCGCGGCGTCAACGGTCAGACAGGGTGTCAGGGCGTTCATCACCTTGTCGAAGCGGTTGGGATCGGCGATCGCCACCCCGAGGCTGGCCCGGGCCAGCGCTGCGCGCAACAAGTCCGCGGTGCGGACCGACCGTGCCAGCGGATTGGGGGCACCGCCCAGATAGGTGACCAACTGGTCACCGTCCAGCACCTCGGAGTCCAGCGTGATACCGCCCAGGCTGTCCACCACGTGCCCGAAGCCGTCCAGGTCGACCTGCAACTGGTGGTCCATCCGGGCACCGGTGAGATCCTCCACCGCTCGCGCGGTGAGTAGCGGGCTGCGGGCGAAGCTCGCGGCCAGGGTGGTGCGCGCGTTGCCGTCGTCGGCGAGCAGATCCGCGGGCAGGGCGACGAGGGTCAGGTCGCGGCGGGAAGCGGAAAGGTGAGCGATCACGACCGCCTCCAGCGTGCCGTTGCCCTGCGTGGTCATCAGCAGGTAGTTGACGGCGCTCACGCCGTCCACGGCCACCGCGGTGGGTCGGCCCTCGTAGCTGGGCAGAGGCTCTTCGCGCTGCAGCTCATCCACGGCATCGCCGAGCCGGTCGAAGTAGACCGTCAGCAAGGCCACCCCTCCGACCGAGACCGCCATCACGCCGATCAGCAGGCCGATGGCCAGGCGGTCGAGGAGGCGTCGTCTCCCCTGCCCGGTCACTCTGCTCGGCTCCATGCCACCCCCTGCTTTCCCGGCATCCAGCCTAGGAGACCCGGCCAACCGGGGTGCGCCGCTCCAGCGTTCGTCCCTCACCGCACGTCAGGGCTTCTCCTTTCACCGTCGCTGGCGCGACTGTGGCGGTCGGCGTCTACCCTGTTGCCATGGCCGAGGAGAGCCAACGACAGGCGGACGCACGACGCCGGCACGAGCTCGCGCAGGCTGCGGCCCAGGCTGAGGCCCGCGCCGCCCAGGAGAAGCTCGACGGATTCGTCGAACGGCTGCAGGCCGCAGGCGCGCAGCCAGAGCCGCTCCAGGCCACCCTGCTCAACGGGGTACGGGTGAAGACAGGTCTGGTCGGGTGGTATCTGAACCGCGCCCGGACACTGGCGGTGACCCCGGCCGGCGAGTACTACCAGTTGGTCACGACCGGCTCGGCGTTGTCCCGGTTCACCGGGGTGACGCCGCAACCTACGAAGCCCACACTGGTGATTGGCCGGGGCGGCCGGGATGGGGAGACGGGCGATCTCTCGGACTTCCTCGAGCGGGCGTTCGTCACCTACACCGCAGGCTGACCCAGCCCGAAATGGCACCAGGGGGCCGCTGGATATCCGAGCGTCCCCCTGGGCGATCATGATGACGGATCGGGCCGCCAACCCCCTATGAGTACGCTTTCATCGTAGAGGCTTCCAACGATTCAATCGACGCCCGGAAGGGGTCGTTGCCGAATTGTTAGAAAAGGTGCAGAGGAACCTGAGCCCGACTGGCAACAGTGCACGATCTCCGGACAACACGTCCGACAACACCGCATCGTCAGGCTTCTGCCATGGACGCGCGGCGAGCGCTGGTAGCGCTGAACGACGAGTGGCGGAACCTGGCCGCGAGGGGGGCGCCCGGCTGGGGCCACCGCGAGCCTGCGCTCGCCGCCGCGTCCGACCTCGCGGGCATACTCGCCCTGATCCGCGCGCAGCCCGATCCGGTGCTGGCGGCCCTTCTTCGGCTCGGCGCGGCCGGTGACCTCCTCGCCCACCGGGTCGTACTGCAGACCATGCTGGGCAAGCTGGTGCTGCTCTGCGCGGGGCGGCCCGACCTCCTCCCCGAGGCGATCTCGGAACTCTGGCTGGCGATCGCCGAGTACCCGCTGGCACGACGGCCGCGAGCCATCGCCGCGAACCTGGCGTGGACGGTCCACCGGCGGCTTCCACGCGCCGAACCGGTGCGGGTGGCGTTCGAGCGCGACCCCGCCGCCGAGCCGCCCGAACCGGACGCGTCCGGCACCCTCGCTGAGGCGCGCAGGCTCGGCCTGATCGACGAGCCGACCCACCGCACGCTCTGGACGGTGTACGTCGCCGGACTCACCAGCGCCCAGGCCGCCTCGCTGCTGGGCAGTACCCCCGAACTGGTGCGCTGGCGCTGTTCCCGCGCGCTGCGCAGGCTGGCCGCTCACGCCGAACTGCTCGCCGCGTGAACACCGGTTGCGTCCGGGCACGCGGTAGCGTGCCGCCATGCCCACTGCGCTCATCACCGGCGCCACCGCCGGCATCGGGGCCGCTTTCGCCCGCGCGCTCGCGGCCCGCGGCGACGACCTCATCCTGGTCGCCCGGGACGTCGAACGGCTCGCGGCGACCGCCGCCCTGCTCGGCACCGAACACGGAGTCGAGGTGGAGACGATCCGGGCCGACCTGTCCGTCCGCGCCGACGTGCTGGCGGTCGCTGCGCGACTCGAGGACGCGCGCCGTCCGGTCGACCTGCTCGTGAACAACGCCGGGTTCGGGCTGCACCGGAAGCTGCTCGACCCCGATTTCGGCGAGCACGAGAATGCCCTCGATGTGATGTGCCTCGCCGTGCTCATCCTGGGCGGCGCGGGAGCCCGCGCCATGCGCGCACGTGGCCGCGGACGGATCATCAACGTGGCCTCCCTGGCCGCCTGGCTGACAACCGGCAACTACTCCCCGGTCAAGGCCTGGGTGAAGGTCTACTCCGAGGCCCTCTCCAACGAGTTGCACGGCAGTGGGGTGACGGTGACCGCCCTGTGCCCGGGATGGGTGCGCACAGAGTTCCACGAGCGCGCCGGCATCCGAACGGCTGCGATCCCGGACTGGGTGTGGGTGGACGCCGATCGCTGCGCCGCAGAGGCGCTCGCCGACGCAGACAAGGGCCGGATGATCTCGGTACCCACCCGCCGCTGGAAAGCCGCCCGGTTCGCGGCTGACCTGGTGCCTCGCGCGGCGGTGCGGTGGGCGTCCCGAATGCTCAGCGCGAGCCGGGACTGAGCCGAGCCGCGGGCGCTGCCAGCGGGCCGAGGGCTCACATGGTGACCATCCACCACCGAGTGCGCCACAATGGCGGAATCCATACCGAGAGGATTCGGGTGAGCGAACCGAAGCTGAACAGGTACACCTCGGCGGGACCGGGCACGGCACGATTCGTCGCGCAGCACCTGGTCATGAAGCCGTACATCTGGTCGGCGCTGACCGTCCACGAGCACGGCGTCCGCAACCTGGCTGACCTGAAGCCGCCCTTCGTCGTCATCGCCAACCACTCCAGCCACCTCGACGCCCCGCTGGTCTACGGCGCGCTGCCCCGCCGACTCTCCCGGAACCTGGCCGCAGCCACGGCGGGGGACTACTTCTTCAACAACTGGTACAAGGCGCTGCCGACGCAGTTGTTCTTCAACTCCTTCCCCGTCCAGCGGCAGGGCCAGGCGAACCGGACCGGGCATCGCGGGCTGGCCGCCCGCCTTGTCAACGACGGAGTACCGATCCTGATCTTCCCGGAGGGCACGCGCTCCCGCACCGGTGCCATGGCCAACTTCACCCCGGGCGCCGCCGCGCTGAGCATCTCGCGCAACGTGCCCGTCCTGCCGATCGCGCTGGTCGGTGCCTACGCCGCCATGCCGTACGGCGCGAACGTCCCCGTCCCCGGACGGCCGCATGTCCACGTGGTGTTCGGACGCCCGCTGCGCGCAGCGCCCGGCGAGATCGCCCACCAGTTCTCCGAGCGCCTGCGCCGCTACGTCGTAGAGATGCACGACACCACTGCCCGCGCCTACGGCATGCCCACGCAGGCCGACTTCGCCCGCGCGGTGGCCCTGCGCTCAGCCGCGGCCCAGGCCGAGCGGGCGGCCGCGGCCATCCAGGCCGACACGGTCACCGGCGTCACTGCGCTGGCACCGCCCGACCCGGAGGTCCGTCCCCTGGAACCGCCCGAACAGATCGCCGTGCGTCCGCTCGACCCGCCGGACCCGATCGAGGTCGTTCCGCTCGACCCGCCGGACCCGGTCGAGATCGAGAGCCCGGCTTGACCCGTCACCGGGGCCGCCTTCCCGGCGGAACATCCCGATTGGCGCGATGGCGAACCGGGGAAGCAGGCGACAACGCTCAGCGCGACATCGCGGCACCAGCGTCCGTCACCGAACCGTCTCAGCCGGCAGCGAGCACCGCAGCCAGCGTCGTCGTGCGCCGCCGGGCGACGGCGACCGCACTCGCGATCAGCGCGATCAGCAGCCAGCCAACCAGGGTCAGCGTCGAGGCCGCTGCCCCGCTGGACTCGGTGATGACCGCGCGGATCGCGTCCAGAGCCGGCGTCAACGGCGAGAACGGACGCAGTGCGGCGAACCCGGCCGGGGCCGCCCCGACCAGCGCGGATGCGGTGGTCAGCACGGCGAACAGCACCGACACCAGCCGCCCCAGCCCGCCCAGCCAGGCTGCCAGTGCGTGGTTGATCACCACGAACGTCGCCCCGGCCAGCAGCAGCACGCCCGTCACGGCCAGCCACTTCTGCCAGGACAGGTCGAGACCGAACTGAGCCAGTCCGGCCACCACCAGCGCCTGCACACCCACCACGACCAGCCCGGGCAGCAGCGAACGTCCGATCAGCACGGCCGTCGGCTCGGCCGAGTTCAACAGCCCGGCCCCGATCGCCTTCACCACGACATAGGTGGCCAGCGCGCCGAGCCACAGGGCGAGCACCAGCACGAGGCTGATCCAGCCGACGTCAGGGTTGGCCAGGCCGCTCAGCGTGGAGGTGTCGATCGGCGCAGCCACCACGGTGGACAGGTTCTCCCGGTCGGACGTGCTGTAACTCGGCAGCTGGTCCTTGCCATCCGCGATGCCGTCGGCCATCTTCCGCATGCCGTCGGCGAGCTTCGTGCCGCCGGAGGACGCACTGATCAGGCCGGCACTCAGCTTGTCTGTGCCGGTCGCGAGCTGGGACGCCCCGTCCGCTGACTGCGCGATGCCGTCGACCAGCGCCGGCAGCCCATCCGCCAGATCGTTGGTGCCTGAGGCGAGCTTCTTGCCGCCGGCGATCATCTGCTTCAACTGCTTGGTCGTGGAGTCGACATCGGGGATCGAACCGGAAAGCTGGCTGGAGAGCTGCGACAGCCCACCCGCAACCGCGGACGCGGCGCTGAGCAGGCTCTGCCCTGTGGCCGGGTCGGTCTGTTCGAGCCCGGCAGCGGCCGCCTGGCCGCCCGCCGTCACGCCGACGTTCGCGCCCACCTCTGCGCCGGCGTCCCGTCCCGCCTCGAAGGCCTGACACAGTGCCGCCTGTTGGGCCGGGTCGGCAGAGAACGTGGGGCAGGGCACCGAGGCGGTGGCGGCCTGTTTCGCCGCCGTCACCGCCGGGCCCACCACCTGGCTGTTCGTACCGAGCGCAGCCATGCCGGACTGGTAGGTCTTCAGGCCGGAGGAGACGCCGGACGCCCCCTGGCTGAGCTGTTCGACGCCGTTCGCGAGCTGCACCTGCTGGGGCAGTGCGTCGATGGTCTGCTGGGCGAGCTGGTTGGCGCCGTCCACGTAGTCGCTGACGCCGTTCGCGAGCTTGCGGACGTCGGAGGGCATCGACCTGGTCTGGGTTGCCATCTGACTGAGCCCGGTGGCCAGCTGGTACTGACCGGTGTAGAGCTGCCTGGAGCCGTCGGCGGCGTCGGAGATTCCGTTGGCGAGCTTCCGCGCGCCATCGGCGAGCTGGTCGGCCCCGTCGGCCATGGTGACGAACTGCTTGCCCATGTCGTTGAAGCCGACGTAGATCTGCTTCAGGTACGCCTCGGTGAGCGTGGAGTTCAGCATCGACGCGGCCTCGCTGGCAACCAGGCGGCCGAGGGTGGCGTCCGCAACCCCGGCGACCGGTGAGGTGTAGACCTGGATCGTCGCCTGTTCCGCCTTGTCGCCCTCGTTCTCGGAGAAGGAGGTGGCGGCGGCGGAGAAGTTCTCCGGGATCACGACCATCGCCGCGTACTCGCCCGTGTTCAGCCCGGTGCGGGCGTTCTCCTCGCTCTGAAGCACCCAGGTGAGGTTCTCGGTGCGCTGGGAGTCGACGAGGTTGGCGGTGAGCTGTCGGCCCAGCGGGGTGTACTGCCCGTTGATGGTCACCGGCTCGTCGAGGTTCACGATGGCGGCCTGCACCGTGTGCAGGCGGGTGTCGGAGTTCACTCCGGCCAGCAGGAATCCGCCGGCGACCAGGATGGGCACCAGCACCAGGCCGAGCAGGGTGTACCAGCGCGCGGGCGCCGAGTTCACCTTTTCGACATTCATCGGGTCGCTCCTTCCAGGGCGAGGTGCGAGGGCAGCTTCAGTACCTGGAACGGCACCGGGAGCTGGGACTCGAGTTCTGAGCCGGGCAGGACGCCGAGCACCCACGTGATCGGGGAGTCGGCTCCGGCCACCGCGGACGCGGCGAGCGCGCGGCGCAGCGAGCGGTCCTGCGTTTCGGAGAGTTCGTCAGCGTCGTCGACGCAGACCAGACCACCCACCTGCCTGGTCAGCACCCGGCCGAAATGGGTGACGGACGGGCCGAGCACCGGCGCCAGGCCACGCACGACCGGCGCCTCCTCTGGTAGGACGTGTCCGAGCACCTTCAGGGTGCCGCCGGTCAGCTTCACGCGTCCGGCGAGCGCGAGCAGGAGCGCGCGGCGCTGGGCGTGCTCGCCCTCGATCACCAACACGCCGCCGGGCTCGAGGCGCACGTCCACGTCCGCGAACAGCGTCCGCTCCCCCACCCGAGCGGTGAGCCCCTCGCCGACGACCGCTGCGGTGTCCCCTGGCGCCGGCCACTCGGCCAGGCGCACCTGCCGGGTCAGCGATTCACCCTCGATGTCGAGGGTCGGCAGCCGCCGGTCCAGCCACGCCGGAAGCCACCAGGCGTGCCGGCCGAGCAGCTTCATCACCGCGGGCACAAGGGTCATCCGGACCACGAACGCGTCCAGTGCGACGCCGACGGCAAGGGAGAACGCGATCGGCTTGATCGGGCCCTCACCGGCCGGGACGAAGAACGCGAAGACGGAGAACATGATCAGGGCGGCGGCGACCACGACCTTGGCCGAGTGGACGAAGCCGTCCTCGACCGAGCGGGTGTTGTTGCCGTGTACGAACTCCTCGCGCATCCGGGAGACCAGGAACACCTCGTAGTCCATGGCCAGTCCGAACAGCAGGCCCATCATGATGATCGGAAGGAAGCTGATCACGGGGCCCGCCTCGGGCAGGTTGATCACCTGCCGGAAGTAACCCTTGTTGAAGACCAGCACGGTCGCTCCGAACGCGCCGCCGACGCTGAGCAGGTACCCCGCGGCGGCCTTCACCGGCACCCAGATCGAGCGGAACACCATGGTCAGCAGCACCAGGGAGAGCCCGACCACGAAGATGCCGAACGGCAACAGGGCGTTCTGCAGCCGCTTGGTCACGTCGATCTGGACGGCGGTGAAGCCGGTGATCGCTGTGTTGATGTCGCAGTGCTGTTGCCAGTAGTCATGGCGGTCGCGCAGGCGCTGGACGAGCTCGGCGGTGGCCGGGTCGTCGGGGCCGGTGGTGGGGACGATCTGCACCATGCCGGTGTCGGCGTTGGCGTTGGGCGTGGCCGCGGCGACCATCCGCACGCCGGGGATCTGCGTGATGTCGTTGCGCAGGCAGTCCATGATCTTGACGGGGTCGTCGGACTCCACGATCGAGCCGGTCACCACGAGCGGGCCGTTGAAGCCGACCCCGAAGATGCGGCTGATCTCGTCGAAGGTCTCCCGGTCCTGGGTGCCGGGCAGCGAGCGTCCAGACGTCGGCAGCGCGAGGTAGAGGTCCTTGGTCGGCAGCGCGAGCGCCCCGAGCCCGACCAGCACGACCACGATCGTGACCACCGGCCACTTGGTGACCACGCCGACCCACCAGGCGGACGCATTGAACCGGCGGCGCCCCCCGGTGGCTCCGGTGGCGTCCGGCTCTGCGGTCGCCGCGCCGTCCCTGGTCGGTCCAGTGATTCCGGTCTGCTGCCGGGCGGAGGCAGCGGCGGCAGCCTTGCGAGACCTCCGCGTCCCGTTCCTTGGACGCAGCCGCTCGCCGGCGAAGCCCATGAACGCGGGCAGCAGGGTGAGCGCGAGCATCACCTCGAAGGCGACCGTGACCGCGCCGAAGACGCCCATCACGGTCAGGAACGGGACGTTGGAGATACTCAGGCCGACCAGCGCGATCACGACGGTGAGGCCGGCGAACACAACTGCGGAGCCCGCGGTACCGACCGAGCGGGCGGCCGATTCCTCGATGTTCATCCCGGTGGCGAGCTGGTCGCGGTGCCGGGAGAGGATGAACAGGGCGTAGTCGATGCCGACAGCAAGGCCGAGCATGATCGCAAGGATCAGCGTCGTGGAGCTGATCGTGATCACACCTGCGGCGACCTGCACGATCAGGACGCCGGCACCGACGCCGAAGACCGCCGTCCCGATCGGCATCAACGACGCGACGATCGAGCCGAGGGTGAGCAGCAGCACGATCAGCGCGACCACCAGGCCGAGGGCCTCGACAACACTGATGTGCGGGACGTGGATGGAGAAGACCTCGCCACCGACCAGCACGGTGGCGCCCGGCAGGGTCTCGGTCAGGCTGTCCGCAACCTCGGTGAGCTGCTCGCGCTGGGCGTCGGTGAACGTGGACGAGCTGCCCTGAACGCGGACGGTCGCCCGTCCACTGCGGGAATCGGCGCTGATCAGGCCGTCGATGTGGTCGTTGTAGGGGCCGATCACCCCGTTGACCCAGGGCAGGTCCTCGATCTTCTTCTCCCAGGCCTCGACGACCTTCCGCACGTCCTTGTCCGGAAGCAGCGATCCCTCCGGCGCGGTGATCAGAATGGTGGCGGTCGCGTCCGCGGCCTCGGGGAAGGTGACCTTGAGCTCGCTGAGAGCGACGGTGGACTCTGCGCCGGGGATCTCGAAGGCGTCGTCGAACTGGCCGCCGACGGTCACGGAGAGCACGCCGAGCAGGGCCAGGACGACCAGCCACGCGGCCAATGCGCGGCCGCGACGGCGATAGCACGCTCGTCCGATCCGATACAGGAACGACGACACCGGAAACCCCCTTCGCGACAGCACGCGATACAGCACTGTATCCGATACGGTTGCGTATCCAATACACTGCTGTATCGAGTGGAGAGAACCCACGAGGAGGTGTGGCATGACCACCACGGTGAGCAGCCGTCGGCAGCACACCCGTGACCGCCTGATCGTCGCCGCCACCGAGCTGTTCGCAGAGAAGAGCATCGAAGGCGCCAGCGTCGAGGAGATCAGCGAACGTGCGGGATTCACCCGCGGCGCGTTCTACTCCAACTTCGACAGCAAGGAAGAGCTCTGCCTCGAGATCGTGCGGCAACGCGGCGTCCAATTGCTCGAGACCACACGCAGGGCTCTGGCCGCGATCCCCGACGCCCCGATCAGTGCCCAGTGGCTGGAGGAGATCATCGCCAAGGTGGTGGCGGTCCTCGACGTGGGGTTCACCCTGGACGACAACTGGGTGCTGGTGCGCGCGGAACTGCGGCTCTACGCCTACCGGAATCCGACCTTCCGTCCCGCCCTGATCGAGATCGAGCGCAACGCCAACAGCCTCGCCGCCGAGGCACTCGCCGCCGCCCTCGCCCGGCACGGCGCGAGCCTGCGAATCCCGCTCGACCAGCTCATGACCACTCTCGACGCGTTCTGTGAACGGACCCGGCTCGACTCGATCCTTACCGGCGACGTGAACGGAGAGCATGCCTGGCGGGAGGGGCTGGAGCGGCTCGTGCGAATGGCGGTCGAGCTACCCTCGAGCGAGGACTGGAGCGCGGGCGGTCGGTCTGACCATTAGGCTTTCGAGCATGAGTTCTGCGTCTGTAGAAAGCACCAACCTCGCCAACTCCAAGCTCACGGTCGTCGGTGCCGGGTCCGTTGGTACGTCCATCGCCTATGCCGCCCTGATCCGCGGCTCCGCCCGCCAGATCGCGCTCTACGACATCGACGCGAAGAAGGTCGAAGCCGAGGTGCACGATCTCGCCCACGGCACCCAGTTCACGCCCACCCGGATCGTCACCGGCGGCTCGGACATCGAGGTCGTCAAGGACTCCTCAGTGATCATCATCACCGCGGGCGCGCGGCAGAAGCCGGGCCAGACCCGGCTCGACCTGGCCGGAGTGAACGCCGGGATCATGAGCCAGCTCGTGCCCCAGCTGCTCGAGCAGGCGCCGAACGCCGTCCTCGTCCTGGTCACCAACCCGTGCGACGTGCTCACCGTGGTGGCGCACAAGGTGAGCGGGCTCCCGGTCAGCCGCGTCCTGTCGACCGGGACACTGCTGGACACCTCCCGGCTGCGCTGGGCGATCGCGCAGCACGCGGGAACGTCCCTCTCGAACGTGCACGCGGCCATGTTCGGCGAGCACGGCGACACCGAGTTCCCGATCTGGTCGTCCGCCTCGATCGCGCAGATCCCGATCCGGGACTGGACCGACGAAGCCGGCAAGAAGGTGTTCAGCGAGGAAATCCTTGCCACCATCGCGCACGACACGGTGCACGCGGCGTACTCGATCATCGAGGGCAAGGGCGCCACCAACTACGCGATCGGCCTGGCCGGAGCCCGGCTGGTGGAGGCGATCCTCGGTGACCAGCACAAGATCTGGCCGCTCTCCAGCGTGCTCACCGACTATCGCGGAGTGTCCGGCGTCGCGCTGTCCGTACCGAGCCTGGTCGGCCCGGCCGGCATCGAGCGGGTCTTCGAGTTCCCGATGGACGCCCACGAGATCGGCATGCTGAACAAGTCCGCGGCCGCCATCCGAGCCACGCTGCAAGCCATCGGCTACTGACCCGCCCGGCTGGACGGGAAAGGGAACCGTCCCTTTCCCGTTCACGGGGACGGTTCCCTTCCCGTTCACCCGGTCCGTCCCCCTTACGGTTCACCACCCGACCGCAGCCCGAGGAGCATCCATGACCGCACTGGCCGCCGCACAGGCGGCGTACGACGAACTCGCCGCACTGGGGCTGAAGCTCAACCTGCAGCGCGGACAACCTTCGGACGCCGACTTCGACCTG
>ERZ724513.1676-NODE-1676-length-11160-cov-6.466096_pt1 | contig 11160 bp, 9 predicted proteins | sample MGYA00376046_ERZ724513 | MGnify/ENA primary metagenome ERZ724513 (study PRJEB28724, sample SAMN07190883) | activated sludge metagenome | isolation source: activated sludge of sewage treatment plant in Hong Hong | place: Hong Kong | collected 2016-03-17 ... | reverse complement strand
AGGTTTCGCAGATCTCGTCGGACTCGAAGAACAGCACCTGGGCGCAGCCCTCGCCAGCGTAGATCTTGGCCGGCAGCGGCGTCGTGTTGGAGAATTCCAGCGTCACGTAGCCTTCCCACTCGGGCTCAAACGGAGTCACATTGACGATGATGCCGCAACGCGCGTAAGTCGACTTGCCGAGGCAAATGGTCAGCACCGAACGCGGAATGCGGAAATACTCCATGGTCCGCGCCAGCGCGAACGAATTCGGCGGAATGATGCAGACATCGGACTCGATCTCGACGAAAGATTTCGGATCGAAGGCCTTGGGATCGACAACGGTCGAATTGATGTTGGTGAATACCTTGAATTCACGCGCGCAGCGAATGTCATAACCGTAGCTCGAGGTGCCGTAGGAGACGATCTTCTGGCCATCGGCCTCGCGCACGAGGTCGGAGGAAAACGGCTCGATCATGCCGTGCTCTGCCGCCATGCGGCGTATCCATTTGTCTGATTTGATGGCCATTTTGTCTCGTCCGCGCTGCAACAGTCCAGGGCGGGATTTTACCCGCCTTTGCACAGGGCTTTGGCAAAAAAATCAGGTGCTCTGCTGAGCCTTCCCGGCATCTTGCGCGCCACAACCGGGTCGAATTTCGACGTGCCCGGAAATTTCTCCATTTGCCGGGGACAAATTTGGAAAAATTTCATCGGCATCTCAAGCACAAGTTCTAGACAGAGCGGCGAAATGCGCCCAGAATAATAGGCCAAGGGGGTAATCAAAATGAGTAAAATTAGGGAGCATCTTTCGGGATCTGTTGGACTCTTGCGCGCGGCAGAGGTAGCCTCCAACTGGCAGGCGTTTGTGCTCCTAGCGGGCGGTGGTTTCATCGCTCTCGTTCTTGTTCTCGTCGGAGCTAAACTGGCCCCAGGCAGTTGGGTGGTTGCGGCCCTCTTTGGATTTCTGGCGCTTGCTGCATTTCTTGCCGGAGCATCCGCCACCGGTATCGTATTGATGGACGATGCCAAGGATCTTGAGCCTCGCTCCCTTGCCAATGCCACGCTGGCCGGATTATTCACCTTGCCACGCTTCTTCGGGTTGGGAATTCTTGTAGCCATCACTTTCATGCTTTACATGCTAGCGATTGCCCTACTCTTCTTCGTCTGCAAGATTCCCGGGCTAGGCCCCCTGCTCTATGCGTTTGTTTTCCCGGCGACAGCGCTGCTCACGGGGGTTGCATATCTCGCCTTCATGGTTTCACTGCTGGTACTGGCGGCGCCAATGATATGGGAAGGACGCGGCGTCATGGCTACTTTGGCCCGGCTGTGGGCAGTTCTCAAACAGCGCCTACTCATGGTGTTCATGAACTGGATTCTGCTTTCCCTTCTTGTCGCCGTCGTTGGCACTTTGGTAATGGCGATCGTAACCATCGGTACGCTTGTAACGCTACCGATCTCTGCCTCCATCATAGGACAGCGACTCGGCGGCGCGGGGTTTAGTGATCTCCTGGCATTAGGAATGTACGGTGGCTTTCAAGGCGGTGAAGTTGCAGGCTACGTGCTCGCAGGAATCTTCGGTTCCGCCATCCTCGCCTTCATCGCTTTTACGTTGCCCGGACTCGTGCATACCAAGGGCGTGTGCCTGATCTACCTTGCGGCTGTTGAAGGTCTGGAACTCGATGCAGCCGAAGCTGCCCTTGCGCAACGCATGGCGGACGTGAAACAGAGAGCCGAAGCCGCTCAACAGCGCAGTATGCAAACAACACCGAAGACGACGAAGCTGCCTCCAACCATGGCAATTGCCGAAGCAGCGCCGCCAGCAACGGAGGGCGTAGTGTCGTTTTGCCCGAAATGCGGCACGGGCGTGAACTCGGGTGACATGTTTTGCGAATCCTGCGGACACCGTTTGCGGTGATCGGTAGACGTGACTTCTGAATGCGGCGTCAGCATGACGGTGTTAAAGGGGGCTGCGTTGATCGGGCAATACTCAATTGAACTTGCGGCCGCAGCCAAAGAGACCTGCAGCCGTTCTCGGTTCGCCCAGACAGCCCTGATCGTGAAGGCGATGCTCTGTCTGTTGGTTAGCGTGTTGCTATCGGGGTGCCTTGAAGTCAAGCAGTCGATTTCTTTTCATAGCGATGGTTCAGGGCAAGTTGCCATCAAGTTCGTCGTTGAGAAGCAGTGGGCGCCGATGGTTGTTCCGGAATTGAAGAAGTCTATGCAGCGGGACACCCCCAAGGGAATGCAAATGGCTGACCAGATGCAGGACGAAGCCGGAAATAGTGTCTTGCAGTTTACGGTACCGTTCAAGGACGTGTCCGAGTTAAGTGACAAGGGCACTCAGTATGTTTTCGTCAGCGAAGGAGGCGGGTTCTTCGACAAAACCTACCGCTTTGAGATTCGGCAACTAGCGACGCAAAACTTCGACATGCCCATCCCCTTCGAGTTCCTGGTAAGGATGCCGGGCACAATTGATGAAACGAACGGCGTCAAAGTCTCGCCGAACGAGGTCAAATGGAGCCAAATCGGTATCAGAAAAGGCACGGTGATGTCGGCAAGATCCAGCGCCACATCCTGGCTTGGAATGATCGTATTGGGAGTGGTCGCGGCATTTGCGCTTCTGGGCGGATGGCTTGTCCTGTCCAGAAAACCTGCCTCAGTGCATGAGGTCGCGCCAGATGCATTCGTGCCGGTTCAGAATCGAATGTCAGCGGTCTTTTGCACCGAATGCGGCCAGCGGAACTCGGAATCCGCCAACTTCTGCACTGGTTGTGGGAAAAAACTCTCAGACAATTGATTTGGTCTCATGACCCTGTTCGGGGATCGAATTAAGAAGGAAGAAACATGAACTGTCCGAATTGCAACGCAGGTCTCAACGGCGCTCCGAAGTTCTGTCCCATGTGCGGAGCGAAAATTGAAGAGAGGACAGTGGAGCCCCCCGCGACCAAGAAATGCCCGCAGTGCGGTTCGGAAAATGCACTGGCAGCGAAGTTCTGCAAGGTAGATGGCTATCGCTTCGACAGCGGCATGCCCACAAGCGGTGTCCCCGCTACCGCGCCGCGTCAGGAGCCATCGCCCGCCGCAGTTGCGGCCACCACATCGGAGCCCCCTGCGACCAAGAAATGTCCGCAGTGCGGTTCGGAAAATGCGCTGGCAGCGAAATTCTGCAAGGTAGATGGCTATCGCTTTGACAGTGGCACACCGGCAGGTGCGGTCCCCGCTGTCGCGTCACGTCAGGAACCATCGCTAACCGTGGTTGCTGCCGCCACTACCGAAACCTTCGACCCTGTCACCGTCCAAGCCAGCAAAAAGAGCACCTTAAAGGAACCCCCGCCGGTCAACCCGCACCCGGCCCCGCCCCCCGCCCATCTTGTCATTTGTCCAAAATGCGGCACCGCAAATCCCGCCGGTGCAAAATTCTGCAAGAAGGATGGCGTGGCTTTGGCCGGAGCAGCCGACAATATGGATCTGGCCCGTGAGGCTACGGAGAAAACCAACATTGCCCGAGATGAAGGTCTGCCTTCACCACCCATACTCGCGACTGAGCCACCTCCGGATCAGGTACGGCAGGCAGCGACCCACATTCCGGGAGCGCAACCTGCATCGTCCAGATCAAATGTCGTGATTGCAACTGGTGTTTTGGTAGCCTTGCTTGCGGCTGGTGGCGGAGGGTATTGGTATCTTGCAGGTCGTAACGCGCCAACAAAGGAAGTCGCTGAAGCGCCGCCAACTTCACCTGCATCCCCAGCGCCCGCAGCCTCCACTCAGGCTATGGCAACAAGGCAGATGGTCGACGCCGGAGTGAAGATGATCCTTGCGGACGCGGGCTTTTCCAAGACAATCCAGCCCACTACTGATGGCGACCTCGCCGTGACGCTCCACGGCTCGGTTGCGAGTGAAGAACAAAGGGCAAAAGTGCTCGCGCTTGCGAAAACAGCAACGGGTGTTACAGCCGTGAGGGATCAACTTGAGGTAGCACAATCAGCGACCGCACCCAACGAAGTCGCTAGTGGGCGACCTGATTTGGCACCGCCCTCCACTCCAGCCGTGCCTCCCGTCCCGTCCTTCGATGCAACGGGAGTTCAGCAGGACCTCAACCGGCAGCTAAGGAACAGTGGGCTATCGGGTGTTTCCGTCAAGGTCAACGCGGACAGAAGCGCGGTCCTGCGCGGCAAGGTGAGCACGGCGAAAGAGAAGGAAGATGCCCAGGTTCTTGTTTCCAATTCGCCCGAACTGAGCGGCGTTCGCAACACGATTCAAGTCATCACCGAGCCGCTCCAGACAGCGGCAACCAGCGACCCCGCCAAGCTGGAGGGTGAGATCAACCGAGCGCTCCGCAACGGCGGTGTTGGCAGTGTGACAGCGCAGGTTGCCGACGATCTGTCGGTAACCCTGAAAGGATCAGTGACCAGCGCTGAGCAGAAGGATCGAGCGTTCCAGGTCGCCCGGCGATTTCAGGCCAAGGGCATGCCGAAGGACCGGATATTTGTCGTCGAATAGTAGAGTTACAGGGAGAGAAGCCATGAAAAAGGTAATAGCGAGTGTTCTGGTTGTGTCGATCGTGGTTACGCAACTCGGAGGGTGCGCCAGCACTGGCGCCACGCAAACCCAACAGGGCGCCGCTATCGGTGCCGTCAGTGGCGCCGCTCTGGGTGCCGCGGTAAGCAAGAACAAAGGGAAAGGCGCTCTGATCGGCGCCTTGATTGGCTTATTGGCGGGCGCCGCCATCGGCAATTACATGGACAAACAAGACGCGACCCGCGCGGAAGCCGCCAGAAGATACAACTACGACGACCGCGGCAACAAGTTGATTGTCGAAACCGCATCGGTCGCGCCGCAGGCAGTCGCCCGCGGGGGATCGTTTGATAGCACCGTGCAGTACACAACGCTGTCCCCGAACAACGCGGACCAAGTCAAGCTGACTGAAGTCCGCACACTGGTCAGCGAGCAGGAAACCATGGATCTCGGGCGGCGTGAGGTCGTGCGGCCGCAAGGCACCCACACGTCAACGGCCAAGGTAAGCTTGCCGAAGGATCTCCCGAAGGGAAACTACACCCTGGTAACGACGATTTCGGACGGGAAGGACACGAAGACCGCCAAGACCCCATTCGCTGTCGTCTGAATTGTCGCGTCGATCATTTTCGGGGGTGGCTATGCGCAAGATTCTTCTGGGGGTTGCATGCATCGTCGCATTGGCGCCGATTGCTGAGGCGGCGATCACGCCGTTCCTGGATTTCCCGCTTAGTTGTCCGATCGCTGCCCAGGGAAAATGCAGTACCACCCGTTACAGCAAGGGTGCCTACGCGCCTGCCAGTATGGCTTCCGTCCTAGATCATCATATGGAGAAACCATATGATGAAGACGGCATCGTAACCGCATTCACTGGTGAAGAGGGAAGAGCCACTGCAACGAAACCGAAGGCCAATCAAGGCTGCTATCCCCAGCATTCGCCAAATCCTGGCAAGCCATTCATTATCAAGGGCCTCTACCAAGGAACCAACGACGGGTGCTTGGCCGAACAAGGCCTCAATTATGACAATCATCCGGCGTACGACTATATAGCCGAGGTCGGTACGCCTGTGTACGCAGCCGCGAGCGGCAAAGTGGTAAAGATTATCAATAAGGCAACGGGATTGCCGGGACGATGTGTGCCAATGGGCATAGAAACTGGCGGATGTGGAATTTGGGGCTATGTCGGAATTGACCACGGGAACGGATATGTCACCCAATATGGCCACCTCAGCCGGATTGATTTTGTATCAGGTGACGAAATCAAGGCTGGCGCCCTTATCGGCTTGACCGGACAAAGTTCTCCGCCAGTGAAAGACAAGAATGGAAATGTGATAGCGCGCTACAGTATTGCGCCACACTTTCATTTCGAGGTACTCAAAGAAAGCAAAGGTTCACCGTATGGATATGCCTTTGTTGATCCCTACGGTTGGGAAGGAGCCCCCAAGAACGACCCACTGGAAAAGGCAACGGGCATACCCAACGTCCGACTATGGAAGACCAATGCCACAGCGGCTTCAGCCGGCCCGAATGCAGCCCAAACCACGCCAACGACGACACCTTCCGTTACCACCGCGTCAATGACGCTGTCCGATCGCCTGCGCGGCAGCCCAGCTTACCGGCGTTCGTTCAACGCGATGTTCGCCGGCACACCGCCGACGGACCGCTGGCTCTCCCGCTTCCTTAGTGGCGGCGGTTCCGTCGAGTCGCCCGGCAGCGCGTGCGACATTGGCGGCAGAACTTACGGGTACTTCAACGCGTGCGAGCCGCACAATTGCGGCGCCAACCAAATCGACGTCTTCTTCGACGCGAACGGGAGCAGGGCGTGGGCGCGTCACGTCAACCTCGACAGCGCCTCCTCGCGCTTTTACGGCAATCCGGACCGTGCCATGGTATCTGCCTTGGAAGTGGCGGAACGGCGCCGCAGATCGGGAATATTCACCCCCTGCGAGATAACGCCGCGGCCGCCGGCTTCGGCCGTCCCGAACGCAGCACAGACCACACCAGCGAAGACACCCCCTAGGGGACTGCCAGTGGGAAAATGGGAAGGACCTGTTGAGCAACCAAATAGCAAGAGGTATTCTGTAACAATAGATCTAGAAAATCTGAAAGAGGGGGCGTCTGGTGGATCCGTAATTTATCCGGAATTGAATTGCAGGGGGACGTTGAGGCTGTTGGAAATTCGCGAAGACAAATTGTTTTTTGCCGAGAAAATTGAATCTGGGAGATGCGTTGATGGTGGCAATATAGAAATCAAGCTTGCCCAAGATAATAAGCTGATTTGGCAATGGTTCTATCCAAATGGCACGCGAGGAGCATACGCGACCTTGATCAGAATTGATGCGGGGAAGAATTTCAGCAAAATGACAGCATTACCAATAAACAAGGCCGATGCCATCGCGCGTACGATCGAGGCGGTGGATACCTGTTATCACCTAGCCGGGGAAGATCCGTCCCTAAGCCCCGAAAGAGCCCAGCAACTCGAACGGAGCCAAAAGCAATACTGCCCGGTGGCGACCAGCCTTTCCAAGGAGGCCTACGCCAAGTATCCGAACGAGCCCAGATTGTTCGAGGCGTTCTTACGCATGAGTGAGCTTCGAGAACTCGATTTGCCTCCAAAGGAAATCAACAGAATGTGCTCGACGATGAAAGATAGTCCTCATTGCAAGTAGTTCGGTGACTGGTGAAGCGGGGGTCAAAGGTTCGTGAAGAAAATGGGGACTCCCAGCGTGATGCACCTTTCGAAACGGGCCTTCCGATCGAGCGGAGTAAGGAAAGCGGGCGCCTCCTTGACGTCCGGTAAGCGCAGTGCAAGATAGTTACGCTCTGCTGACCAAAGGAAAAACGCTTCAACGCCAACTGGAGGACGCCAGCAGACCAAGCGGAACCCAGGCGGCCAGGAACATTCGGAGTCTGACGCGCAGTTAGCCGGGGCTACTTTGCTTGACATATTAGTGCGAGGAAGGGCCGTGAAAACCAGCTTCTTGTGCGTTGTGCCGATGGCCATGATTTTGGGGGGATGCGTCGTGACGCCCCGGCCGATGGCTGTTGCCCAACCATCAGCATCGGCAGGCATGGGATTTGAAGACCAGTATTCGCCACCGCTCGAGTACGTCGAAGGCGGGGCGCCCGTCTTTTACGACGCGGAACCCGGAGTCGCGTACTACCCGATCTTGCTTGACACACCGGGGAGCTGCTTCTGCATAGTTCCCATGCGCTATGTCAACGGAGTCTGGCTTGGCGTCGGCGGGGTGGTGCTGTATCGAGGCTATTTCCGGTTCCATTACCCAACCCAGCATCATCGCGATGTCTGGGTGAGGAGTGGGGGTGTGGTCAATGGGTACGCTCCGATGCGGGGCAGTGTCGAGCGAGTGGGCAACGTGCTCCGTCCTGTTCCTCCGCCGGGAAGTATTCACGCCCAACAGCTTGAGCGGCAGCGCGCTCCAAGGGAACCGGGCGGACAACCGCAGCAGGTGCCGTACCGGCAGCAGCCGATGCAGCCGCAGCAAGCTCCCAACTGGCAACAGGCAAATCAGCCGCAGCAGGTTCCGAACCGGCAACAGGCAGTTCAGCCGCAGCAGCCACCGACCTGGCAACAGGCAAATGAGACGCTGCAGGCGCCCGACCGCGCGCAGCCGATGCAGCCGCAGCAGGCGCCGAACCGGCAACAGGCAATGCAGCCGCAGCAGCCCCCGAACGGGCAACAGGCAAATCAGCCGCAGCAGGCGCCCGACCGCGCGCAGCCGATGCAGCCGCAACAGGCACCGAACCGGCAGCAGGCAATGCAGCCGCAGCAGCCCCCGAACTGGCAACAGGCAAATCAGCCGCAGCACGCGCCCGACCGCCCGCAGCCGATGCAGCCGCAGCAGGCGCCGAACCGGCAGCCGACGATGCCGCCCCAGCACGCCCACGACCGGCCGCAGCCGATTCAGCCACAGCCGGTTCCGAACCGGCCACAGCCGGTCCAGCCACAGCCGGTGCCGCATCAGCAGCAGGCAAACCAACCGCAGCGGACACCTGACAGGCCTCAGGCAGATCAGGCGCAGAAAAAGAAACGCCAGGATGAAAAGGGTACTCAATGAGGCTGCCGAATCTCGGCGCGTGGACATCATGCTGAATCAGGGTCCAGCCCGTCCTCCTGAGCGTCGCGGTATCTTCAGGATTGATGCTTCGAGAACTTCAGGACCGATAACCTTGCGGCCAGTCTGTCTGGTGGCGTCTCGCTTCGCTTTGGACACGGATCGTGTCGCCGCCTGTTCGCGCGATGAAGGTACTTCGTCGAATCACGTCGGCCCCCGAGGAGAGAATACAAAATGACCGATGCCCTCTTCTGCGACCAATGCGGAGCGCGCTTGCCGACATCGTCGGCCAAATTCTGCCCGTCGTGCGGAGAGGCGCTGGAACCGCCATCCGGGGCGCCCCCCAACGGAACGGCCGACGTTGGCCGGCTGGGCGATTCCGTGGCCGACGAGGAATCGGACCTCGCAGACGTATCGCACGCGTCGCACGAAAGAGTTTCGCGTTCTGGCCATACGGCAGAATCGGTTCCACAGTCTGCCGCCGAAGCGGGGCCACCTGTATCCGTTTCCGACGGTTCGATGCGGACGTCGAGGAACGTGTTCGCTTACCTCGCGGTGATCGTAATCGCCGTTCTCTGCGTCGGGTTCTATTTCACTCCGCACATTGCAGTGAACAGCATGAAGGCGGCCGCCGAAGCGCGCGATACCGTCAAGTTTTCCCAGTACATCGACTACCCGGCATTGCGCGAAAGCCTGAAGAGCGGTTTGGCCGCCAAGCTTGTCGGCCAAACCCAGGGAAGAAATGCGGACCCGTTTGCCGCCTTGGGAGCCTCGATGGCCGCGGCATTCATCGACCCGGTGATCGACAAACTGATGTCGCCCGAAGGGCTCGCGATGCTCATGGCGGGCGGCGAGGAGCCATCGGCCAAGCGGAACAAGAAAGCGCCCGGCCTAAAGGCCGAGATCGACATGGCGATGGCTTACGAGAGCTTCAACAAGTTCGTCATCACCATCTGGGAGAAGAACAAGAGCAACGATGCAATCCGGCTGATATTCAATCGCGACGGCTTCTTCTCGTGGAAGCTGGCGGCAATCCGCATGTAGCACCCGCCGTTCGTTCGCCGCGCGGCATTTCCTGCAGTTGCGTTCTATTCCCGGTCTATTTTCAAATGAATTTCATGGTGCATCTGATTGATTTCGCTATAAGCTCGGCACAAGTTGCGGGGCCAGAGCGATGGGCCTAAGTTGCTCGGAAATCAAATTGTCCCAGTTCACTTTGGTGAGTCATCTTTGGAGAAGGTTTTGACGAAACTTCAACTGCCTTGCGCGACGCCATCGGTGCAGCGGGGATGGCCATCAGGCACGGACTCAACGTCTCCGACCGCCTTCGTCTGAATTGTTGTAGCAATAATGTACCTGTAATTGGAGAAGGGAGAGGTTGACGTGGAATACGTAATCAAGGAATGGTTCGTAGATGAGACGCCGAATGCGGAGGGCGTTTATGTCAAGATAAAGGGACGCGAAGGTGGCATTATCTCCTTCTTGTTGTCCTGGGTTGGCATTGATCCGACGGTCACGATGGTCGTCGATAAAGGGAACATTCGCTTTGAAAAAGGCTCTTGGTCCGGGTTCTTCCGGCGAATCACGCCAATGGACAAGTTGTGCGCCGGCGGGTATGGATATCAGAAGCCGTGGAAATCTGCACTGGTAATGGCGCTTATCGGCATTCCGTTAATCGGGCTATTAGGGCTTGGGCTATTGGTGATTATAGGCGCCATTATCTATTATTACCTCAACAAGCAACTGAGGGTGGAATTCTCCGAGATTGGGGGATACACGGACGGAATCGTTTTCAAGCGATCTGTTATCGAGGGAATCAAGGTAGACGAGGCCGACGCTGCGCGCGTTATCCGAATAATTGAAGCGCTGATGCAAGGCAAGACACCGCAAAAGGAGATGCCTTCCCCGGTTGCGAGCCCGTCTCCGGCCGGAAAATCGCTCTTGAGCCCGGCACCCGGTCCGGGGCCGTCGGTGCCGGTCGATAGGCCCTCCACAACAGGGCTGTTCTGTCCCGAGTGTGGAGCAAAGAACGCCGATGCGCGGGCGGTTTGTGCAAGTTGCGGGGCGTCGCTGACCCAGGGCTGAATGCCCTCGCCGATATGACCCAGATAGGCACTTGGAGGCACATGAAAGTAAATAATATTACTCACCTGGTCGCGGTATCAGCTCTATTGATTTGCTCCAAGTAAGCGCTGAGAAAAAGGCAGGTGTTGCTTTATCGCGGGCTCATCGCCTACTTGGGTTAAGCGAATCGATTGAGGGAAGATGGAATGACGACCTTTGCAATGAGAACAGTTGCCTTAACCCTGACGCTGGCGCTCTCGGGAGCCTATGCAGCTGTGGACCCCGCTGTTGAACAGGAAAACCAGCGGGCCAAGCAGCAAAAGGAGCAGCAGCGAGCCAGGCAACAGCAGGAACAGCAGCGTGCGCAGCAACAGCAACAGGAGCAGCAGCGGGCCAGGCAACAGCAGGAGCAGCAGCGTGCGCAGCAACAGCAACAGGAGCAGCAGCGAGCCAGGCAACAGCAGGAGCAGCAGCGTACGCAGCAACAGCAACAGGAGCAGCAGCGAGCCAGGCAACAGCAGGAGCAGCAGCG
>ERZ724513.1671-NODE-1671-length-11164-cov-13.438113_pt1 | contig 11164 bp, 18 predicted proteins | sample MGYA00376046_ERZ724513 | MGnify/ENA primary metagenome ERZ724513 (study PRJEB28724, sample SAMN07190883) | activated sludge metagenome | isolation source: activated sludge of sewage treatment plant in Hong Hong | place: Hong Kong | collected 2016-03-17 ... | reverse complement strand
ATAGAAGGTGGAGGGGCGGTGGGTGGAGGGCACGCGGATTCCTAGCGCTCAAACGACTCCGGGCGAACCCTCGCGGGCCCTCGGATCAGGCGCCCGACGGACGCCAACGTGCCAGTTTACGCCCCCGCAGGCCGGGTGCCCCACGCGGCCGGCTCAGGACAGCCCGACGATCTCCCCGGACGCCGTGAGGTCCATCCCCAGGGCGGCGGGCCGGCTGCCCAGGCCGGGCATGGTCTGGATCTCGCCGGTGAGCGCGTACACGTAGCCGGCGCCGGCGGCCAGCCGCACCTCGCGGATGGGCAGCGTCCAGCCCTCGGGGTGCGACAAGGCCCCATCCTTGGGGTCGGCCGTCACCGACAGGTGGGTCTTCGCGATCAGCACCGGCAGCGACCCGAACCCGAGCTGCTCGAAGCGGGCCAGGGCCCGGGCCGCGGCGGGGGCGACGTCGACCCGCTTCGCCCGGTAGACCTTCTTGGCGACGGCCTCGATCTTGCCGACCAACGGCCGCTCCAGCGGGTACGCGAAGCGTAGCTCGCCGGGCTGCGCGCAGCCGTCGAGCACCGCCTGCGCCAGTTCCTGCGCCCCCGCCCCGCCGAGCGCCACGTGGCGGGTCACCGCGACCCGCACGCCCCGCTCGGCCGCGAACGAGCGGATCACGTCGAACTCGGATTCGTGGTCGCCGGGGAACGCGTTGATCGCGATGACCGGAGTGACGCCCATGCCGGTCACGATGTCGACGTGGTGGGCCAGGTTGGGCAGGCCCGCCACCACGTCGGCGGGGCTGGCCTCGGCCAGCTCCGGCGGCAGCGGCTTTCCCGCCACGATCGTGTAGCGGCCCGAGTGCGCCTTCAGCGCCCGCACGGTCGCCACGAGGACGGCGGCGTCCGGGCGGAAGCCGCTGGTGCGGCACTTCACGTCGACGAACCGCTCGAACCCGAGGTCGGCGCCGAACCCCGCCTCGGTGATCACCACGTCGCTGCGGGAGAGCGCCACCTGGTCGGCGACGATCGAGGAGTTGCCGATCGCGATGTTGCCGAACGGGCCGGTGTGCACCAGCGCCGGCTGGCCCTCCAGGGTCTGCAGCAGGTTCGGCCGGAACGCGTCGCGCAGCAGCACCGCCATGGCGCCGGCGGCGCCGAGCGCCTCCGCGGTGACCGCCGCGCCGTCGGCGTCGAAGCCGACGACCACCCCGCCGAGCCGCTTGCGCAGGTCGGCCAGCGACGTGGCCAGCGCCAGGATCGCCATGATCTCGGACGCCGCGGTGATGTCGAAGCGGCTCTCGCGGGGCACCCCGTCGGCCCGGCCGCCGAGCCCCACCACGAGGTGCCGCAGCGCCCGGTCGTTCACGTCCAGCACGCGGCCCCAGGTGATCGAGTGCGGGTCGAGCCGCAGCGCGTTTCCCTGGTGCAGATGGTTGTCCATCATCGCCGCGAGCAGATTGTGCGCCGCGGTCACCGCGTGGAAGTCGCCGGTGAGGTGCAGGTTCATGGACTCCATCGGCAGCACCTGCGACAGCCCCGCCCCCGCGGCGCCCCCCTTGATGCCGAACACCGGGCCCAGCGACGGCTGCCGGAGCACCACGGCGGCGTTCGCGCCGAGGCGTCCGAGCCCCTGCGCCAGCCCGACCGCCGTGGTCGTCTTGCCCTCCCCCAGCGGCGTCGGCGTGATGGCCGTCACCACCACGTAGCGCGCCCCCGGACGCCTCGCGCCCACGGCGTCCAGGCTCACCTTGGCGACGGAGCGCCCGTAGGGCTCCAGCTGGGCGGCGTCCAGGTCCAGCTTGGCGCCCACCTCCGCGATGGGCTGCAGGACGGCGCGCTGGGCGATCTCGAGGTCGGTGGGCACGATCAGCATTCAAGCACCGCGCGCGCGGCGCGGCCGCTCAATCGGCCAGCGGGCCGAACCGGACGCCGAGGCGCGCGCAGAGCTCCTCGCCGCCGTCGGGGGCCGTGAGCACCCACACGCCGCCGCGCGTCACGGTGATCGTGTGCTCCCAGTGCGCGGCGTCCGAGCCGTCGCGGGTCACCACGGTCCACTCGTCGTCCAGCACCGCCGTCTCGGCCGAGCCGACCGTGACCATCGGCTCGATGGCCAGGCAGAGGCCGGGGACGATCTTGGGGCCGCGCCCGCGGCGTCCGAGGTTGGGGACGTCGGGCTCCTGATGCATCGCCGAGCCGATGCCGTGGCCGGTGTACTCCGCGACGATGCCGTACGGGTGGGCGTGCGAGCGGATCGACCGCTCGATGGCGTGCGAGACGTCGCCGACGCGGCCGCCGAGGCGCGCGGCGGCGATCCCCGCCAGCAGCGACTCCAGCGTCACGTCGGAGAGCGCCTGGCGCTCCGGGGACAGCTCGCCGACGCCGAACGTGATCGCCGCGTCGCCGTGCCAGCCGCCCACGATCGCGCCGAAGTCCATCGAGACGAGGTCGCCCTCCGCGAGCACCCGGCCCCCGGGGATGCCGTGCACGATCTCGTTGTTCACCGAGATGCAGGCGACCGCCGGGTAGGGCGGCAGGCCGAAGCCGGCGCCGTAGTGGAGGAACGAGGACGCCGCGCCGGCCGACGCCAGCACCTCGCGGGCCACGGCGTCCAGGTCTGCGGTGGTCACCCCCGGGCGCGCGGCCCTGCGCACCTCGTCGTGGGCCCGGGCCACCACCAAGCCCGCCCTGCGCATCAGGCGCAGCTGGCCCTCGGTCTTGAGCTCGATCCCCCGCTGCGGGCTCACGCGCTGCCGAGCCTGCGGTCCAGCGCAGCGGCGATGCGCTCGGTCACCTCGGCGACCTCGCCCAGGGCATCCACCTCGAGCACCGACCCCCGGCCGCGGTACTCGGCGAGCACCGGCTCGGTCTGCAGCCGGTAGACCTCGATGCGGTGCTGGATGGTCTCCTCGTTGTCGTCCTCGCGGCCCTCCAGCTGGGCCCGGCGCAGCATGCGGCCCACCAGCGCGGCCGGGTCGGCGACCAGGGAGATCACGGCGTCCAGCTGGGTGCCCAGCTCGCCCATGGCGAGGTCGAGCGCCTCGACCTGCCCCAGGGTGCGGGGGTAGCCGTCCAGCAGCCACCCCGCGGCGGCGTCCGGCTGCAGGAGGCGGCGGAACACCATCGAGGTGGTCAGCACGTCCGGCACGAACTCCCCACGCGCGATCAGCGCCGAAACCTTCCGGCCCAGAGCGTCCTGGCTCTTGATGTGGCCGCGGAACAGGTCGCCGCTGGACACGGCGGGGATGGCGTAGTGCGCGGCGATGCCGGTGGCCTGCGTTCCCTTGCCGGCCCCGGGCGGGCCCATGATGAGGAGTCGCATCGGTGGGATCCTCTCTCGGTGTGGCGCCCCGCTAGCGCAGGAAGCCCTCGTAGTTGCGTTGCTGCAACTGGCTCTCGATCTGCTTAACCGTATCCAACCCCACGCCGACGATGATCAGGATGGAGGTGCCGCCGAACGGGAACTTCCGCGACGCGGCCTCGCCGAGCGCGAACCAGGCGAACGCGGGCAGCAGCGAGATGAGCCCCAGGTAGAGCGAGCCCGGCGCGGTCAGCCGGCTCAGGACGTACGCCAGGTACTTCTCCGTCGGCCGGCCGGCGCGAATGCCGGGGATGAAGCCGCCGTACTTCTTCATGTTGTCGGCCACCTCGACGGGATCGAAGGTGATCGCCACGTAGAAGTAGGCGAAGAAGATGATCAGGACGAAGTAGATGATGTTGTACCAGGGCGACCCGCTGCCGGACAGGTTCTTCGCGATCCAGCTGGACGCCGGGTTCTCGGGCTGGAACTGCGCGTACAGCATCGGCAGGTACAGCATCGACGAGGCGAAGATGATCGGGATGACGCCGGCCTGGTTCACCTTGAGCGGGATGTAGGTCGTGGTGCCGCCGACGAGCCGGCGACCCACCATGCGCTTGGCGTACTGCACGGGGATGCGGCGCTGCGCCTGCTCCATGAAGATGACGCCGGCCATCACCAGCAGGCCCACGATCAGCACGATCGCGAACGCGGTCCAGCCCGCGCCGTTGGGCATGTTGGGGTTGTTCGGGTCGGTGCCCTTGCCCAGCGCGATGCCCCACATCTGGGTGGGGAACTGGGCCGCCACCTGCGTGAAGATCATGACCGACATGCCGTTGCCGATGCCGCGCTCGGTGATGAGCTCGCCCATCCACATGATGATCCCGGTGCCGGCGGTCATCGTGAGGATCATCACCACGATGGGGAAGATCGACCCGTCGTACACCACGGGGCGATCGCAGCCCTGGAACAGCTGCCCGTTCACGGCCAGCGTCGTGAAGGCGGTCGACTGCATGATCGCCAGGACGATCGTCAGGTACCGGGTGTACTGCGTGATCTTCTGCTGGCCGGCCCCGCCCTCCTTCTTCAGCTTCTCCAGCCGGGGGATGACCACGGTGAGCAGCTGCAGGATGATCGAGCTGGTGATGTACGGCATGATCCCCAGGGCGAAGATCGCCAGCTGGAGCAGCGCGCCGCCCGAGAACAGGTTGATCATCGAGTACAACCCGGCGGAGTCGCCGGAGGACGCCTGCAGCTGGCACGCGTGGATGTTCTCGAGGTTCACGTTCGGCGTCGGGATCGTCGAGCCGAGCCGGAACACGGCGAGGATCAGCAGCGTGAACAGGATCTTCTTGCGCAGATCCGGCGTCTTGAACGCGTTCGCGAAGGCGGAGAGCATCCGGTCTCTTTCATTGACGAGGCAGCGTGGGAGCAGGGGTGAGCCGCCCAACCCGGCGAACTCTACCAAGCCGGGGCCGCGGCCCCGAACTCGCGGCTCAGGCGGTCGGCTCGTCGGTCAGCGGCGCGACGAGGTCCGGGCCGTCGTTGGCCACGCTGTTCACCCGGGTGGACACCGCGTAGGCGGCCAGCCCCGCGGGCGCCACCAGCAGGGACGCCGCGACCTCCGGCCGGGTCTCGCGCGGGTCCAGCCAGGACGCCCAGGCGTCCGGCGGCACCGTCATCGGCATCCGGTCGTGCAGGTGGCCGAGGGCGTCGGTGGCCGCGGTGGTGATGATCGTGCAGGTGGTGAGCCACTCCCCCGCCGGCGCGCGCCAGAACTCGTACAGGCCCGCCATCACGAACGGCCCGCCGTCGGCGGGGTGCAGGAAGTAGGGCTGCTTGCGCGCCCGGCCGCCGCCCGGCCGCGCGGGCAGGTCGACCCACTCGTAGTAGCCGTCGGCGCCGATGAGGCAGCGGCGGGCCGCGAACGCCCGGCGGAACGCCGGCTTCGTCGCCGCCGTCTCGGCGCGCGCGTTGATGAGCCGGGCCGCGCCCGAGGCGTCCTTGGACCACGAGGGCACCAGCCCCCAGCGCGGCGTGACGAGCTTGCGGACGGTCTCCCCCGACTCCGGGTGCAGCCGCTCGACGACCGCCGGCACCGGATCGGTGGGCGCGAGGTTGAACGAGGGCACGGGCTCGTCCACGATCTCCTGGACGCCGAACAGCTCGACGTAGTCGTCGGTCGAGGCCGAGGCGGCGAAGCGTCCACACACGGACGCCACCCTAATCGTCGCCTCACGACGCGCCGATGGGCGACCCCCCATCGGGGATCGCCCATCGAACGCGGGGTGCGGGGCGGCTCAGGCCTCCTCGCCCTCCACGACGGCCTTCCCGCCGGCGGCCTCCAGCTTGGCCTTGGCCGAGCCGGTGAAGGCGTCCGCGGTCACGTTGAGCGCAACCGCGACCTCGCCGTTGCCGAGCACCTTGACGAGCTTGCCGTTGCGGACCAGCCCCGCCTGCACCATGTCGAGCACCGCCACGTCGCCGCCCTCGGCGAACACCTCGGCGAGGCGTCCGACGTTGACGACCTGGTAGTCGACCTTGAACGGGTTACGGAAGCCGCGCAGCTTCGGCAGCCGCATGTGCAGCGGCATCTGCCCGCCCTCGAAGTTGGCGCCCACGGTCTTGCGCGCCCCGGTGCCCTTGGTGCCTCGGCCCGCGGTCTTGCCCTTGGACGCCTCGCCGCGGCCCACGCGGGTCTTGGCGGTCTTGGCGCCCGGCGCGGGGCGCAGGTGATGAACCTTGATCGGCATGTCAGTCAACCTCCTCGACGGCGACCAGGTGGGCCACGACGGAGATCATCCCGCGGTACTCGGGACGATCCTCCTTCACCACCGTGTCGCCGATGCGCTTGAGCCCCAGGGACCGCAGCGAGTCCTTCTGGTTCTGCTTGGCGCCCACGACGCCCTTGATCTGCGTGACCTTCAGGCTGGCCATCAGGCGTGCACCTCCTTGCGAGCCCGAAGGATCGCGGCCGGGGTGACGTCCTCGACGCTCATCCCGCGGCGGCGCGCGACGCTCTCCGGCTCCTCGAGCTGCTGCAGCGCGGCCACCGTGGCGTGCACCACGTTGATCGCGTTGGAGCTGCCCAGCGACTTGGCCAGCACGTCGTGCACGCCGGCGCACTCCAGCACCGCGCGGGCCGAGCCGCCGGCGATCACGCCGGTACCCGGGGACGCCGGGCGCAGCAGCACCACGCCGGCGGCCTTCTCGCCCTGCACGGGGTGCGGAATGGTGCCCTGGATGCGGGGGACGCGGAAAAAGTGCTTCTTGGCCTCCTCGACGCCCTTGGCGATGGCCGCGGGAACTTCCTTGGCCTTGCCGTAGCCCACGCCCACGGTGCCCTCGCCGTCGCCCACCACGACCAGCGCGGTGAAGCTGAACCGGCGGCCGCCCTGGACCACCTTCGCGACGCGGTTGATGGCAACCACGCGCTCGAGATACTGGCTCTTCTCCTCACGGGCGCCGTCCCGGCCACGACGATCTTCGCGGCCGCGACGATCCCCACCGCCGGTGGCACCACGGCCACGGGCGTTAGCGGTTTCGTTCGCCATTGTTTTCCTTTCCGCTTCGATCAGAATCCGAGGCCGGCCTCGCGCGCGGCGTCGGCCAGCGCGGCGATCCGTCCGTGGTACTTGTTGCCGGCCCGGTCGAAGACGACCTGCCCGACGCCCGCGGCCTTCGCGCGGTCGGCGAGCAGGGCACCGACCTTGGCGGCCTTGGCGCTCTTGTCGCCCTCGGCGCCGCGCACGTCGGCCTCCATCGTGGACGCCGACGCGAGCGTGACGCCGCGGGTGTCGTCCACGACCTGGGCGACGAGGTGGCGCGCGGAGCGCGTCACGACGAGGCGGGGACGCTCCGGCGAGCCGAAGAGCGTCTTGCGGCCGCGGTTCTGGCGGCGCAGGCGGGCCTTGGTGCGGGCCGCCATGCCCTTGTTGTTCGACAGCGAGATCGCCATGACTACTTACCGGCCTTTCCAACCTTGCGGCGAACGCGCTCGCCGGCGTAACGCACACCCTTGCCCTTGTACGGCTCGGGCTTGCGAATCTTGCGGATGTTCGCGGCGACCTCGCCGACCACCTGCTTGTCGATGCCGTACACCGTGAAGGCGGTGGGGCGCTCGACGGAGAAGGTGACGCCCTCCGGGGCGTTCACGATCACGGGGTGGCTGAAGCCGAGGGCGAACTCCAGCTGCTGCGGCCCCTTGGCGACCACGCGGTAGCCGACGCCCACGATCTCGAGCTTCTTCTCGAAACCCTGCGTGACGCCGGTCACCATGTTCGCGACCAGGGTGCGGGTGAGGCCGTGCAGGGAGCGCGACTCGCGCTCGTCGTCCGGGCGCGTCACCTCCAGCTCGCCGGCCTCGTTCTTGGCGACGCGGATCGGCTCGGCGACCGTCAGCGCCAAGGCGCCCTTGGGCCCCTTGACGGCGACGTCCTGGCCGTCGATCGTCACCTCCACGTTGGTCGGGAGGGCGATCGGAAGCTTCCCAATGCGAGACATGTGTTCAGCTCCTTCCGGTCACCAGACGTAGGCGAGCACTTCGCCGCCCACGCTCTTGGAGTTCGCCTGCTTGTCGGTCATGAGCCCCTGCGACGTCGAGATGATCGCGACGCCGAGGCCGCCGAGCACCTTGGGCAGGGCGTTGCTCTTCGCGTACACGCGCAGGCCGGGCTTGCTGATGCGCCGGATGCCGGCGATCGAGCGCTCGCGGTTCGCGCCGTACTTGAGCGTGATCTTCAGGGTCTTGCCAACCTCGCCCTCGGCGGGCGCGAGCACCTCGTAGCCGGCGATGTAGCCCTGCTCCTTGAGGATCTGGGCGATGCCCGTCTTGATCTTGGAGTGCGGCATCGACGTCGAGTCGTGGTACGCCTGGTTGGCGTTTCGCAGACGCGTCAGCATGTCTGCGATCGGATCGGTCATGGTCATGGCTTGTGGGGCCTCTTTCTCGTGGCGGTTTCAGCAGCGATGGCGTCGCGGCTGACCTACCCCGCTTGTGTGTTGTCCGGCGGTCGGCCGGGGATTGGGGGCGGACGCCCGGGTGTCGGCCCGGGCGTCCGGTCGCCTCACCAGGAGGACTTGACGACGCCCGGCAGTTCGCCGCGGTGGGCGAGCTCGCGCAGGCAGATCCTGCACAGGCCGAACTTGCGGTACACCGACTTCGGACGCCCGCAGCGGTTGCAGCGGGTGTACGCGCGCACCTCGAACTTCGGCTTGCGGGACTGCTTCACCTTCAGCGCGGTCTTGGCCATCGACTAGCCCTTCCTGCTCTTCTTGATCTGGGACTTGGAGCCGGTGTAGGCGCGCTTGCGCTTCACGACCTTCTTCGGATCGCTGTCGGTGGCCTTGAACGGGAAGCCCAGCTGCTTGAGCAGCTCGCGGGCCTCGTCGTCATTGGTGGCCGACGTGACGAACGTGATGTCCATGCCCCGCAGGCGGTCGATCCGGTCCTGGTCGATCTCGTGGAACATGACCTGCTCGGTCAGGCCGAACGTGTAGTTGCCCTGGCCGTCGAACTGGCGCGACGAGAGGCCGCGGAAGTCGCGGATGCGGGGCAGCGCGAGCGTCAGCAGGCGGTCGGCAAACTCCCACATGCGGTCGCCGCGCAGCGTCACGTGGCAGCCGATCGGCATGCCCTCACGCAGCTTGAACTGCGCGATGGACTTGCGGGCCTTGGTGACGATCGGCTTCTGGCCGGTGATGGCCGTCAGGTCCTTCACGGCGCCGTCCATCACCTTGGAGTCGCGGGCGGCGTCGCCGACGCCCATGTTCACCACGATCTTCACCAGACCGGGGATCTGCATGACGTTGGCGTACGCAAACTTCTCGTTCAGCGCGGGGCGGATCTCCTCGCGGTACTTCTTCTTCAGGCGCGGCAGCTCGCGGGTCGGGGCCTGCGGCGCGGTGGCCTCGGCGACGTCGGTCACGTCAGATCTCCTTCCCGGTCTTGCGGGCGACGCGCACGCTGCGCTCCGCCTCGAACGTGCTGCCGTCGGGACGGCGCTTGGTCACCGGACGCCGCTCGTAGCCGACGCGGGTCACGACCTCCTTGCCGTCCACCTTGGTGACGAGCTGCACGTTGGACGCGTGGATGGGGGCCTCGGTGGTGACGATGCCGCCGGTGGTGCGCCCCTGGGCGTCCGGCCGGTTCGGCTTGTGCTTCTTCACCAGGTTGACGCCCTGGACGACGACCTTCTGGGCCTTGGGGTCGACGGCGATGACCTCGCCGACGGTGCCCTTGTCGTCGCCCGCGATGACCTTGACCAGGTCACCCTTCTTCACGTGGAGCGAGTTGGCCATGGTTTACAGCACCTCCGGGGCGAGCGAGATGATGCGCATGAACTTCTTGTCGCGAAGCTCCCGGCCCACGGGGCCGAAGATGCGCGTTCCGCGGGGCTCGCCGTCGTTCTTGAGGATGACCGCCGCGTTCTCGTCGAACTTGATGTAGGACCCGTCGGGTCGACGGGTCTCCTTGACCGTGCGGACGACGACCGCCTTGACGACGTCGCCCTTCTTCACGTTGCCGCCGGGGATGGCGTCCTTGACCGTGGCGACGATGCGGTCGCCCAGGCCCGCATAGCGCCGCTTGGAGCCGCCGAGCACGCGGATGCAGAGCAGTTCCTTCGCACCCGTGTTGTCGGCGACCTTCAGCCGCGTCTCCTGCTGGATCATGTGATCTCTCCTGTCGTTTCGCCGGTTCCCGGACGCCTCGGCGTCGGGGCCTGTCGAAAACCTGCTGCTTCGTTCTCACCCGAGGGTGAAGGACTCGTCCGGGGTGTGCACTGGTCGGGTTTCCAAGCCGGGGTCAGCTGGCCGCCGGACGGCCCTGGACGCGTCAGCGAGCCTTCTCGATGATGGCCAGGACGCGCCAACGCTTGGTCGCGGACAGCGGCCGCGTCTCCGCGATGCGGACGCGGTCGCCCACGCCGCACTCGTTGTTCTCGTCGTGGGCCTTGTACCGGGCCGTCTGCGTCATGACCTTGCCGTACAGCGGGTGCTTGACGCGGGACTCGACGGCCACCACGACCGTCTTGTCCATCTTGTCGGACACGACGACGCCCTCCCGCACCTTGCGGGTGCCGGCGCGCTCGGTGTTCTTGATTTCGGACATCTGTTAGGACCTACTTCTTCTCGGCGTCCGGATCGGGAACGATCCCCAGGTTGCGCTCCTGCAGGACGGTGTAGACCCGGGCGATGTCCTTGCGGACCTCGCGCAGGCGACCGTGCGACTCGAGCTGACCCGTGGCCGCCGCGAACCGCAGGGAGAAGAGCTCCTCCTTCAGTTCGCGGACCTTGGCGTTCAGGTCCTCCCGGCTGAGGCCGCGCAGGTCGGCGGCGGAAACAGCCTTGGCCATCAGATCTCACCTGCTTCCCGCTTGATGAAGCGCGCCTTGAACGGCAGCTTGTGGATGGCGAGGCGCATGGCCTCGCGGGCGACGTCCTCGGGGACGCCGGACAGCTCGAACAGCACGCGCCCGGGCTTGATGTTGGCGATCCACCACTCCGGCGAGCCCTTGCCGGAGCCCATGCGGGACTCGGCGGGGTGCTTCGTCATCGGGCGGTCCGGGTAGACGTTGATCCACACCTTGCCGCCACGCTTGATGTGGCGGGTCATGGCGATACGGGCCGACTCGATCTGCCGGTTGGTGAGGTACGAGCTCTCCAGCGCCTGGATGCCGTACTCGCCGAAGGCCAGCTTCGTGCCGCCCTTCGCGGCGCCGTCCCGGTGCGGGTGGTGCTGCTTACGGTGCTTGACGCGACGAGGAATCAGCATGCTCAGGCTCCTGCGTTCTCGGTCGCCTCGGCCACGGGAGCGGCCTCGGCGGCGGCTTCAGCGCGACGGCGTCCGCCACGCTCGGGACGATCGCCGCGCGGGGCGCCGCCGTCG
>ERZ724513.1670-NODE-1670-length-11165-cov-6.453195_pt1 | contig 11165 bp, 10 predicted proteins | sample MGYA00376046_ERZ724513 | MGnify/ENA primary metagenome ERZ724513 (study PRJEB28724, sample SAMN07190883) | activated sludge metagenome | isolation source: activated sludge of sewage treatment plant in Hong Hong | place: Hong Kong | collected 2016-03-17 ... | reverse complement strand
GGCGCAGGCGGAGGAGCGGACGCGCTCGCGTCGTCCCGATCTGCTGGGCTGATTCTCACCGTCATCCCGGCGAACGCCGGGATCTCTCATGGCTCTGGTTGCGTCCGCTTCAACCTTGCGCTCGCTCTTGACGAGCCCAACGGGACAACAGCCGTCATCCCGGCGCACGCCGGGATCTCCTGTCGCGTGAACGCGGTCAGTTTCACGCTGCGCGCTCAGCGCTGAAGCCGCCCGATAGGGGCCTTCCGCCGGCCTGCGGGCGGGTCTATGGTTGCCGTCCGTGAACAGGCCCCGCCCCGACACGGCCTTCCGACGCTGGTTTCTGCAGATTCAGGGCCAGGCCGAGCCCGAAGCCTTCTACGAAGACGAGAGGGAGGTTGCGGCTCGACACCACACGCAATCGTGGTGGAAGGTGATGTGCCTCACCGGCGTCGACTACTTCTCGACGCTGGGCTACCAGCCGGGCATTGCGGCCCTCGCGGCCGGGGCGCTGTCGCCGATCGCCACGCTGGTGCTGGTGGCCGTCACCCTGATCGGGGCGCTGCCCATGTATCGGCGGGTGGCCGAAGAGAGTCCGCACGGCGACGGTTCGCTGTCGATGCTCGAGAAGCTGCTCAACTACTGGCCCAGCAAGCTGCTGGTGCTCTCGCTGCTGGGCTTCGTGGCCACCGGCTTCGTGATCACCATCACGCTGTCGGGCGCGGACGCGTCCGCCCATCTGGTCGAGAACCCGTTTCTGGCGTCGACGCTGCACGGGCAGAACGTCTGGCTCACCCTGGGCCTGATCGCGCTGCTGGGCGCGGTGTTTCTGATCGGCTTCTCAGAAGCCATCGGCCTGGCGGTGGTGCTGGTGATCGCCTACCTCGGGCTGAGTGCGGTGGTGATCGGCAACGGCATGGGCGAGGTGGTGGGCCACCCCAACCTGCTGAACAACTGGTGGACGGGTCTGCAGCACACGTTCGGTTCGCCGGTGTTCATGGTGGCCGCCGCCATGCTGGTGTTTCCGGCGCTGGCGCTGGGCCTGTCGGGCTTCGAGACCGGCGTGGTGGTGATGCCGTTGGTGCAGGGCGACGAGACCGACACCCCCGACAACCCCGCCGGACGTATTCGCAACGCCAAGAAGCTGCTCACCAGTGCCGCCGCGATCATGAGCGTGATGCTGATCGGGTCGGCCACCGTGACCACGCTGCTGATTCCGGCGGGCGAGTTCTGGCCGGCCACCACCATCACCCGCTCGGTCAACACGGGAGACCTCGACGCCGGCAAGGTGACGATGGACATGCCGATGGACGCCCAGGAGGGCGCCCAGATCGTCACCACCGTTCCGCTGCCCGGCGGCCGAAGCGGCCGCTACACCGTCGACGTGCAGGCCGGCGGCGAAGTCATCACCATGAACGTCGTCGAGGTCGAGCAGGGTGGCGCCACCCAGGTGACCATGAGCAAGCCGGCCGGCGGCGCGAACGGACGTGCCCTGGCCTACCTGGCGCACGAGCGGCTGGGTGAGACGTTCGGCACCGTCTACGACGTGTCGACGATCCTGATTCTGTGGTTCGCGGGCGCCTCGGCCATGGCGGGCCTGCTGAACATCGTGCCGCGCTACCTGCCGCGGTACGGCATGGCGCCCGAATGGGCACGCTCGAACCGTCCACTGGTGGTGCTGTTCACCCTGGTGGCCGCGCTGGTCACCGTGGTGTTCCAGGCCAGCGTCGATCGTCAGGCCGGCGCCTACGCCACCAGCGTGCTGGCCCTGATGACCTCGGCCGCCTTCGCGGTGTGTCTCACCGAGTTTCGCCGGCGGCACCGGTTCGCGGCGGCCGGGTTCGCCGTGGTGACCGCGATCTTCGTGTACACCCTGGTGATCACCATCGTGCAGCGCCCCGAGGGCCTGCTGATCGCCGCCATCTTCATTGCCACGATCCTGTTCTTCTCGGTGATGTCGCGGGTGGCGCGCAGCACCGAGTTGCGGGTCAACAACGTGATTCTCGAACCGCAGGCCGAGGCGATCTTCGCCCGCTGGGAGGCCGCCCACCCCGGCCCGCTGCGGTTCATCGCCAACAAGCTCGACGCCGGCGACCGGGCCGAGTACGACGCCAAAGAGCTGGACGTGCGCGCCGCCACCCACCTGGGCAAGAAGAAGCCCGCCATCTTCTTGGAGGTCGAGGTGGTGGACGCCAGCGAGTTCGCCGCCGACGTGCGGCTGGGCGGCGAGCTGGTCGGACGGCACGCGGTGCTGCGGGCCAGGGGAGTGGCGGTGCCCAACACGCTGGCCGCGATCATGCTGCACATCGCGAAGATGACCGACCAACCGCCGCACATCTACTTCAACTGGTCAGAGCGTGGCCCGGCCGAGAACGTGATGCTGTTCCTGATGGGCGGCGGCGGTGACATTCCACCGCTCACCCACGAGATTCTGCGGGTCGCCGAACCCGACGAGGCAAGGCGTCCCCTGGTGCACGTGGGCGGCTGATCAGCGGATCTCGACTCCGTCATTCCGGCGGACACCGCTGAGTAGCCCCGCCTGTCATCCCGGCGGACGCCGGGATCTTGGTGGGCTGGGTCCTACGGGTGCAGGGGAGCGTCGGATGGTTGTGGAGATCCCGGCCTGCGCCGGGATGACGCATGAGCCGTCGTCGTGGTCCGACGAAGGCCCCCCAGATCTCGACAAGCTCGATCAGCGGATCTGGACCCGACGGACACGCGAGATTACGTCCGATCGTGGGGCCGCCGCGCCTCGCTGAGCGTCAAGGCACCCCGAATCGGACGTAATCTCGCGGACGGTCGACCTCTCGGCGTCCACTCTGTGTGCCGTGGGCCCAGTCCGTTGCGCAAGCGGGTTCACTGGAGGGGTGACTCCCGCCCGCAGGCCCCTTCCCCGTACCGTCTGCCTGATCGGTGTGCTCGCGGTGGTCGCGGGTTGCGCATCCACGCCGCCCACGCAGACCGCGCCGACGCCGTCCGAGTCCGCGGTGACGTCCGCCGCTACCCAGCCGTCCGCGAGCCCAACCTCGACCGCCGCATCGCCCTCGGCAACACCCAGCGCCACCACGACCGAGCCCGCACCCGTCGACTGTCGCACGGTGAAATGCGTCGCGCTGACCTTCGACGACGGCCCCGGGCCCAAGACCGGCACCCTGCTCGACACGTTGGTGAAACAGAAGGTGCCCGCCACGTTCTTTCTGGTCGGCAACATGATCAACGTCGACAAGGCGATGGCCAGGCGCATCGCCGAGACGCCCGGCATGACGCTGGGCAACCACACCATGAGCCACCCGAACCTGCGGCTGATCGGCACCACCAAGGCCACCAAAGAGATCACCGACAACACCCTGCTGATCGAGAAGGTCACCGGGGTCAAGGTGCGCTTCATGCGGCCGCCGTACGGGTCGCACACCAAGGCCACCGACGCCGTGGCGAAGAAGCTCGGGCAGGCCGTCGTCAACTGGAGCGCCGGCGCGCTGGACTGGCAGTACAACACCGCAGCCAAGGTGGTGGCCGCCACCATGCCGCAACTGGCGCCGGGCGCGATCGTGCTGGCGCACGACATTCATCCGTGGACGATCAAGGCCGTACCGACCTTGATCAAGAAGATTCGGGCCAAGGGCTACACCCTGGTGAGCCTGGACGACATTCTGGGGCCCACCACGCCGGGCAAGACCTACACACGCGGATTGCATCCCTGAGCGGGGAAGTGCAGACGGCTTTCCGTGCCGGTATTTCGATACCAATCTCGTAGCCAAAATCCGTGCTCAGGCGGCCATGCCGATCATTACGTGAAACCTTTGTTCTCAAACTGAAGTTCCTGCCCGTTTGGGCGGTCGGGTCGGGGCAGCGGGCATAGTCTGAGGCTCGTGGCGACGACAACAATTTCTCCGCGTGCCCGGGCCGCTCGCTCAACTGTGGCGATGAAGGCTCTGATGGCGGTGACCGGCCTGATCCTGGTCGGCTTCCTGCTCATGCACATGTACGGCAACCTCAAGGTCTTCCTCGGCGAGGAAGCCTTCGATCATTACGCCCACTGGCTCAAGGGCGACATCCTCTACCCGCTGATCCCGTCGGGCTGGTTCATCTGGATCTTCCGCGCTTTCATGCTGGCCGCGATTCTGCTGCACGCAGGCTCGGCCTGGCGCCTGGCCCGCAAGGCCAAGGCGGCCCGGGGCAGCAAGTACGTGGTGCGCAAGACGATCCAAGAGACCTACGCAGCGCGCACCATGCGCTGGGGCGGCGTGATTCTCGGCACGTTCCTGATCTTTCACCTGCTGCAGTTCACCGCTCAGGTGATCAAGACCGGCTGGAACAGCGGCGCGGGCCCCTACGAGATGTTCGTGGTGTCGTTTCAGCAGTGGTGGCTGGTGCTGGCCTACGCGCTGTGGATGGTGACGGTGTGCCTGCACGTGCGGCACGGCTTCTGGAGCGCTTTCGCGACGCTGGGTGCCAACACCTCGGCCACGTCCCGCAAGATCTGGAACGGGCTGGCCTATTTCATCGCGGTGCTGTTGTATGTCGGGTTCATGATTGCGCCGCTGGCGGTGGCGTTCGGATGGGTGAAGTGATGGCAACGCAAACCATTGAGCAAGAGGTGGTCACCACCGGCGAGTCCGGTCGGCTGTGGGCCGACGGCGACGAGCTGCGTGACACCAAGGCACCCGGCGGCCCGATCGAGGGCAAGTGGGCCAAGCGGCAGTTCGAGGCCAAGCTGGTCAACCCGGCCAACCGGCGCAAGCTGACCGTGATCATCGTCGGCACCGGCCTGGCCGGCGGCGCCGCGGCGGCGTCCCTGGGCGAGGCCGGCTACAACGTGCTGAACTTCTGCTACCAAGACAGCCCGCGGCGGGCGCACTCGATCGCGGCGCAGGGCGGCATCAACGCGGCGAAGAACTACCGCAACGACAACGACTCCACCTACCGGCTGTTCTACGACACGGTCAAGGGCGGCGACTACCGCGCCCGCGAAACCAACGTGTACCGGCTGGCCGAGGTGAGCGCGTCCATCATCGACCAGTGCGTGGCACAGGGCGTGCCGTTCGCCCGCGACTACGGCGGCCTGCTCGACAACCGCAGCTTCGGCGGCGTGCAGGTGCAACGCACCTTCTACGCCCGCGGCCAGACCGGCCAGCAGTTGCTGATCGGGGCCTACCAGGCGCTCGAGCGTCAGGTGGCGGCCGGCACGGTCAAGATGTACGCCCGGCACGAGATGCTCGATGTGATCATCGTCGACGGACGGGCTCGCGGCATCGTCGCGCGCGACATGGTGACCGGCGAGATCGAAACGCACCTGGCCGACGCCGTGGTGCTGGCCACCGGCGGCTACGGCAACGTGTTCTTTCTCTCGACCAACGCGATGGGCTGCAACGTCACCGCGAGCTGGCGTGCGCACCGCAAGGGCGCCTACTTCGGCAACCCGTGCTACACCCAGATTCACCCGACCTGCATTCCGGTGCACGGCGATACCCAGAGCAAGCTCACCCTGATGAGCGAGTCGCTGCGCAACGACGGCCGCATCTGGGTGCCCAAGCGGGCCGAGGACTGCGACAAAGACCCGCGTCAGATTCCTGAGCAGGACCGCGACTACTACCTGGAGCGCATCTACCCGGCCTTCGGCAACCTGGTGCCCCGCGACATCGCGTCGCGGCAGGCCAAGAACATGTGTGACGAGGGTCGCGGCGTGGGGCCGGCGGTGGCCGAGAAGCAGGCGGACGGATCGGTCAAGAACGTCCGGCGCGGGGTGTACCTCGACTTCGCCGACGTGATCAAGCGCATCGGCAAGCCGGCGGTGTCGGCCAAGTACGGCAACCTGTTCGACATGTACGCCCAGATCACCGCCGAGGACCCCTACGAGGTGCCGATGCGCATCTACCCGGCGGTGCACTACACGATGGGCGGGGTGTGGGTCGACTACGACCTGATGACCACGATCACCGGCCTGTACGCCACCGGCGAGTGCAACTTCTCCGACCACGGCGCGAACCGGCTGGGTGCGTCCGCGTTGATGCAGGGTCTGGCCGACGGCTACTTCGTGCTGCCGAACACCATCAACGACTACCTGGCGGGGGCTCCGTTCCCCAAGGTCGCCTTGGACGATCCGGCAGTGGTCGAAGCCGTCAACGCGGTGAAAGAGCGGATCAGCACGCTGCTCAGCATCGACGGCTCACGAACCGTCGACTCGTTCCACAAAGAACTCGGCCACATCATGTGGGAGTACTGCGGCATGGAGCGCACCGAAGAGGGCCTGAAGAAGGCCATCGGCCTGATTCGCGAGTTGAAGGCCGAGTTCTGGCGCGACGTCAAGGTGACGGGCGAGAACGAAGAGTTCAACCAGACCCTCGAGCGGGCCGGCCGGGTGGCCGACTTCATCGAACTGGGTGAACTGATGTGCATCGACGCGCTGCACCGGCGCGAGTCGTGCGGCGGGCACTTCAGGGCCGAGTCGCAAACGCCCGACGGCGAGGCGCTGCGCCACGACGACGAGTATCTGTACGTGGCGGCCTGGGAGTACGGCGGCGACACCCCGGTGCTGCACAAAGAGCCCTTGGAGTACGAGTACATCGAGCTGAAGCAACGGAGTTACAAGTGAACATCACCCTGCGCGTGTGGCGTCAGGCCAACGGGGCCGCCAAGGGCGGTATGCAGACCTACCAGTTGGCCGACGTCAGCCCCGACATGTCCTTTCTCGAGATGCTCGACCTGCTCAACGAGAAGCTCACCATCGAGGGCATCGAGCCGGTGGCGTTCGACCACGACTGCCGTGAGGGCATCTGCGGCATGTGCGGTGTGGTGATCAACGGCTCGGCGCACGGACGCAGCGCGTCCCCCGTGCCGACCACCACCTGCCAGTTGCACATGCGTTCGTTCGCCGACGGCGCCACCATCGACGTGGAGCCGTGGCGGGCCGGCGGCTTTCCGGTGATCAAAGACCTGGTGGTCGACCGCACCGCCTTCGACCGCATCATTCAGGCCGGCGGCTACATCTCGGTGAACACCGGCTCGGCGCCCGACGCCAACGCGGCCCCGGTGCCCAAGGTGAAGGCCGACCGGGCCTTCGACGCGGCCACCTGCATCGGCTGCGGCGCCTGCGTGGCGGCCTGCCCCAACGGCTCGGCGATGCTGTTCACCTCGGCCAAGATCACCCATCTCGCGATGCTGCCCCAGGGCCAGCCCGAACGCTGGTCGCGGGTCAAGGGCATGGTGGCGCAGCACGACGCCGAGGGCTTCGGCGGCTGCACCAACATCGGTGAGTGCGCGGCGGTGTGCCCCAAGGGCATTCCGCTCGACACCATCGGCCAGCTCAACCGCGACCTGATGACGGCGCTGTTCAAGTCCGACGGCAAGTAAGTTCACGACGGCACTAGTCCGGTCGCGAAGGCACGCGCCGGAGCCCGCGGTTCGCCACCCGCGTGGCTCCGGCCGTCCGTCTGAGTAGGCGGCTCGCGCGGCGGCTGCCGCGGCCGTTCGGGCGCGAAAGGATGGGGCCGTGGATGTGGCGTTGTTTCTGCGGGCCCTCGGTGCGCTGTTCGCGGTGATGAACCCGTTCGCCGCGTTGCCGATGTTTCTGAGCCTCACGGTGGGCTATGACTCCGGGCAACAGCGGCGCACGGCCGTGCGGGTGGTGCTCTACACCCTGGTGATGGCCCTGGTGGTGATGGTCGGCGGACAGGCCGTGTTGAGCTTCTTCGGCGTCGGCATCGACGCGTTTCGGGTGGCCGGCGGCATCGTGCTGATGCTGATCGCGCTGGGCCTGCTGAACGGCGCCAGCCCCGTGCACAGCGGCACCGAGCCCGAACAGCACCAGCAGGCCGTGCGGGCCCAGGTCAGCGACGTGGCGTTCTACCCGATGACGTTCCCGATGCTGATGGGCCCCGGCACGTTGACCTCGCTGATCGTGCTCACCGGAGGCGTCGGCCCCGATCGACTGCTCGCGGTGGGGGTGGCGGTGCTGTGCGTGGTGGCGTTGCTGCTGGTGGTGCTCTGGTTCGCGGGCAGCATCGGGCAGCTGATGTCTGAAACGCTGCGCACGATTCTGACCCGGTTGATGGGCATGATCCTGGCCGCCATCGCGGTCGAGATGGCCGTGGCGGGTCTGGTGGGGCTGTTTCCCGTGCTCAAGTCCTGAACCTGAGGAAACGCTGATCAACAGACCCTACCGCTGGTTGAGCTTGTCGAAACCCCTAGCCAGACGAGGTCTCGACGAGCACGACCAACGATAATCAGCGCTTCCCCAAGCCGCTCGATTTCGGGGCGGACGAGGCGTGTGGCAGACTTGATCCTCGGTGCCGGACGCCCCTGCCACAGGGGGAAGGCGTCCACCCACCACTCCGATGTTGAACCACGAGGTGTCCTGTGGCACCGGCGAGGAAACCGTTATGAACAAGATCGTTGCCGAGGTCACCGAGGCCTCCCTGCGCTCCGACATTCCCGACTTTCGTCCCGGCGACTCCGTGCGTGTGCACGTGAAGGTCGTCGAGGGCAACCGCTCCCGCGTGCAGGTCTTCGCCGGCGCGGTGATCGCCCGCAACGGCAGCGGCATCGGCGAAACCTTCACCGTGCGCAAGGTGAGCTTCGGCACCGGCGTCGAGCGCACGTTCCCGCTGCACTCCCCGATCATCGACAAGATCGAGGTCGAGCGGCACGGTGACGTCCGGCGCGCCAAGCTGTACTACCTGCGTGGCCTGCGCGGCAAGGCCGCCAAGATCAAGGAAAAGCGAGACCGCTGATCCTGCGGCCGGCCACCCCTGCACGCAGGAGACCACGGTGAGCGACTCACCCACCAGTCCCACGACCCCCGCGGCACCCACCGGCAAACCCGGTAAGCCGTCGGCGGGCCGGGTGGCCGGCATGTGGGCCAAAGAGATCGCCATCGTGGTGGTCGGGGCGTTGATCGCCTCAACCCTGCTGCGGCTGTTCGTGGCGCAGATGTTCGTCATACCGTCGGGCTCGATGGAAAACACCCTGCTGATTCGCGACCGGGTCATGGTGCAGAAGGTGGCCGGCTGGTCGCGCGGCGACATCGTGGTGTTTCGCGACACCCAGGGCTGGCTGTCGGCTCCCGCCGAAGAGACCGATCCGGTGCGCAAGGCCCTGATCTTCATCGGCCTGGCCCCCGACGAGAGCTCGAACCACCTGATCAAGCGCGTGATCGGCCTGCCCGGCGACCACGTCAAATGCTGCGACGCGCAGGGCCGCATCACCGTCAACGGGCAGCCGCTCGACGAGGGCACCTATCTGTATTCCGAGAACGGCCAGACCGTCGCTCCATCGGAGTTTCCGTTCGACGTGGTGGTGCCCAAAGACCGCATCTGGGTGATGGGAGATCACCGCAACAACTCGCAGGACTCGCGCTGCCACCTCACCGAGGGCACCGGCGGCATCGCCGCCTTCGTGCCCACCGCCGACGTGGTGGGCTCGGCCGTCGCCGTGGTGTATCCGTTCGACCGCTGGCGCACGCTGAGCAGGCCGGCCACCTTCGACCAGGTGCCCGCAGCGACCGCGCCGGCGCCCGACACGCCGGTGATCGTCGGCGACCCACCCACCTGCTGAGCCGGCGATGGCGTTCGTGCTGCGCCGTGACGCCGGGCTGTACGGCTACGAACGGGCCCTGCGCCGGGCGGGCTTCGAACTGATCGCCGGCGCCGACGAGGCCGGACGGGGCGCTTGCGCCGGCCCGTTGGTGGCCGCGGCGGTGATTCTCGGCAGGACGCCGGGCAGCCAGGTGCGCGGGCTGAAAGACTCCAAACTGCTCACGCCACTGCAGCGCGAGCGGTGCTACGACGAGATTCTCGCCAAGGCCGTGGCCTGGTCGGTGGTGCTGGTCGAGCCGGGCGAATGCGACCGGCTGGGCATGCACGTGGCCAACATTCAGGCCCTGCGCCGCGCGGTGTGTCGGCTCGATCTGCGGCCCGACTTCGTGCTCACCGACGGTTTCGGCGTGGACGGGCTGGGGGCACCGTCCCTGGCGGTGTGGAAGGGCGACGCGGTGGCCGGCTGCGTGGCGGCGGCGTCCGTGATCGCGAAGGTGACCCGCGACCGCATCATGTGCCGCGCGCACGACCAGTGGCCGCAGTACCGCTTCGACGTGCACAAGGGCTACTGCACGCCGCTGCACCAGACCCATCTCGACGCCAACGGGCCCTGCGAGATTCACCGGTGGGTGTTCGAGAACGTGCGCCGGGCAGCCGATTCGGCGGGCGTCGGCGGGGGCCGGGCCGGTGCGGGTAGAGTGGCACCGCTATGAGCGCCGAGGACCTTGAACAGTACGAAAGCGACCTGGAACTTCAGCTGTATCGGGAGTACAAGGACGTGGTCGGCATCTTCACCTACGCCGTCGAAACCGAGCGCCGCTTCTACCTGTGCAACGCGGTCGACCTGAAGGTGCGCACCGAGGGCGGCGACGTGTACTACGAGGTGTCGATGGGTGACGCCTGGGTGTGGGACATGTACCGCCCGGCGCGGTTCGTGAAGTCGGCGAAGGTGTTGACGTTTCGCGACGTGTCGATCGAAGAGATCGCGCACAGTGACCTGAAGGTGCCCGAGAACCTGTGACGCGCGGCGGCCCGCCGGCTCAGTCGTCGGGCAGCGCTGAGGCATCGGCGATCACCTGGGCCAGGTCGGTGGGGCGGCTCCACATCGGCCAATGACCGGTCGGCAGGTCGACGAACTGCACGTTGCTGAGCTCGGCGACCTGCGCGAACATCGGGTGGCCGGCGTTGGCCAACTCGATCACCTGGGCGCTCGCGATCGAGCAGCACACCAGCGTGGTGGGCGCCCGCAGGCGGGCGTCGTCGGTGAGTTCCACGGGTTGGCGCAGCACCGGCCCGGGCTCGGGCACGGCGCGGGCCCGGAAGCGCTCGAGCGCCTCGTGGCTGAGACCGTCGAGACTCGCCTGCCGGCCCAGCTCGTCGAAGGGCGGCAGGGGCAGCTCGTCGAGGCTCGCGGGCGCGTCGGGGGCGAAGGCGCTGCCGGGGCTGACCGGCCCGCTGTCGACCCAGATCACCCGCCGCACCCGCTCGGCATGCCGGTCGAGCAGCAGGCTGACCGGAGCGTTGGCCCCGCTGTGCGCGACCACCACCACACGTTCACCGTCGCGCGACGTGGCCGCGGCGATCGCCGCCTCGATGGCCGCCACCTGATCGTCGAGGGTGCGCGACGCCCGGTCGGGGTCGGCGGGGTCGAGG
>ERZ724513.1667-NODE-1667-length-11177-cov-13.267218_pt1 | contig 11177 bp, 11 predicted proteins | sample MGYA00376046_ERZ724513 | MGnify/ENA primary metagenome ERZ724513 (study PRJEB28724, sample SAMN07190883) | activated sludge metagenome | isolation source: activated sludge of sewage treatment plant in Hong Hong | place: Hong Kong | collected 2016-03-17 ... | reverse complement strand
TCGGAGGTCCACCCCTGCTGCGCCGGCATGCCGGTCAGCAGGCGGAGGGAGCGCGCCTCGCCCGCCGCGTCGATCACCCGCTCGACGCCGGCGGTGCCGTGGGCACGGATCAGCTCGTCCTCGAGGTCGGCGACGCACCGGAAGAACCCGAGGTCCGGTAGCGCAGCGGGGTCGACCGCCCGGGACAGGCCGGCCGCCGCGAGCCCGCGGCACACGCGTGCCTCGTCCGGCGCGTCGTACAACCCAGCGAGGTGCAGTCCGAGCCCGCGCGGCCCGAAGTGCGAGGCGAACGTCCGGATGTTGGTGATCCCGCCCATCGGCACGACCTCGACCCTGTCCGCGGCGAGGTCGCGCCCCTGCCGTCGGACCAGCGCCTCGAGCGCCGCCCGGTCGCTGTCGCCCTCGACCAGCACCACCGTGCGCGGAGACGTCACCCCACCATTGGTCGGCGGCTCGGCGTCGGCGTCAACCGGGTTCCGCCACGTGACGCCCGGTCAGAGCCAGCCGTTGCGCCGCGCGAGCAGGGCGGCCTCGGTCTTGTTGCGGGTGCCGGTCTTGCCGATCGCGTCGGAGAGGTAGTTGCGGACCGTGCTCGGCGAGAGGTGCAGCTCCGCCGCGATGTCGGCGACCGTCGCCCCGTCCTCGGCGGCGGCGAGGACGTCGCGCTCGCGGGCGGTGAGCGGGCTGAGCACGGTCCGCAGCGCTTGGCCGGCCAGCTGCGGGTCGACGACCGTCTCGCCGGCGGCGACACGTCGGATGGCGTCGGCCAGACCCTCGATCGGGCCGTCCTTGACCAGGAAGCCGACCGCACCCGCAGCCATCGCTCGCTGGAGGTAGCCGGGCCGACCGAAGGTCGTGACCATCACGACGCGGCAGCCCGGCAGCTGCTCGGCGAGGTCGGCGGCGGCGTCCAGCCCCGACCGCCCGGGCAGCTCGATGTCGAGCAGCGCGACGTCGGGGGTGCGCGCCAGGGCGGCCGGGACGATCTCCGTGCCGGACCCCACCTGGGCCACGACCTCGAGGTCGTCCTCGAGGTCGAGCAGGACCGCGAGAGCGCCGCGCATCATCGCCTGGTCCTCCGCGAGCAGCACCCGGATCGTCACGAGCCGCCCCCAGGCACGGTCGCGACCACGCTGAACCCGGCGTCGGACGTCTCCACGCGGAGCTCGCCGCCGGCAGCGGTCACCCGGTCGCGCAACCCGTCGAGGCCGCCGAACCGAACCGTCGGGGTGCTCGGCGCACCGACCCCGTCGTCGGTGACGGCCAGGGCGAGCCGGCCGCCGCGCTCGGCCAGCTCGATCCGGCAGGTCGAGGCGCCCGAGTGGCGCAGCACGTTCGTCGCCGCCTCGCGCACCACCCAGGCCAGGACCTCGTCGGTGTCGCCCGCTCCCGGGTCGCCGGTCACCGTGGTCTCGATCCCGGCGGCGGCCAGTGCGCGGCGGGCATTGTCGAGCTCGTCGGGGAGCGTCGGGGCACGCATGGCGTCCACCGCGCGACGTACGTCGACCAGCGCCTGCCGCCCGATCTCCTCGATGTCACTTGCGTGCTCGACGACCGCCACGTCGTCGGTGCCGGCCAGCCGGCGCACCGCCTGCGCCTTGACGACCATGACGGACAGCGTGTGCCCGAGCAGGTCGTGGAGGTCGCGGGAGAAGCGCTCACGCTCGTCGGCCACCGCGGCCCGGGCGAGCTCGGCGCGGGTGCGCCGCAGCTCGCTGACGGTGTCGATGAGCGAGATGACGGCCGAGCTCGCCAGGCCGGCGAGGACAACGACGAAGCCCTCGGACCACAGCCGGCTCCACTGGAACGGCTCGACGATCGCGGCCGCCCCCATCGACAAGAGGGCCACCAGCGGCACGGCGCCGACCAGCGCGCGACCGCGCAGCACCGCCGGCAGCGTGTTGGCGAGCAGGATCCAGGTGGGCAGCCACTGGCTGCTCCCGTGCATCGCGCCGGCGGTCGTGGCGGCGACGAGCGTCGACAGTGCGATGTACGGCGTCGCCGACCGCCACGGCGGACCGCCGGTGAGCCCCGCGACCGCGGCGGCCGTGGCGATCACCAGGACCAGCGCGACCTGGAAGGCGACGGCTCCGGGAGTGCCGTGCAGGTCGAGGACCGGGCCGAGCAGCAGCACCGGGATCCACACCAGCGCCACGGCGTTGCGCCGCCACCCGCACCCGAGACGCCTTCGCACCGTGCTCACGCTAGTGCCCGACGCGGCAGGCCGACGATGACGACCCCCGCGACCACCAGGTGCATCGTCGCGAGCGCCAGGCCGGCTGCGGCCGTGGCCGCCGACAACGGCCCGAGCGCGGACAGCGACAGCACGCCCAGGGCGACCACCTTCCACCACCGCCGGCGCCGGCGGCGGCTCAGGACACGCAGCAGGCCGCCGGCGGTCATGGTGACGACGACCGACGTGACGACGACCGACACCAGCCCGACCGGCTGGGTGCCCGAACCTGCATGCACGTCCAGAGCCACACCGGCCGCGCGTGCCGCGACCCACACCAGGGCAGCGGATGCAGCCGCCACCCCCGCCACCGGCAGGTCGTTGCGCCAGCTGTCCCGTGCAGTGCCGGTCCGCTCCACCAGATCGGTCATCTCGCTCCTCCTCCATCGCGCCGCCAGGGACGGCCCGAGTCGATGGCGTCGACGCTAGGAGCGGCGACCCACCCCCCGTCAGGGCCCGATGTGGTCGGACGGCCACGACAAATGTCGGTACAGGTCCTTCGACCCTCTGCGCGGCGGCTTCGGGAGTCCTACGGTGCAGCCAGGACGACAGCGGAGGGGCTGGTGCCACATGTCCGATTTCCCGTACGCCGAGCGGTTCCCGGTGAACCGCCGGCTGCCCGAGCACGGCCGCCCGCGGGAGCAGGTCCTCGCCGAGCTGCGCACGATGGCGCGCGAGGAGGACGCCACCTGGGAGACGGGCAAGTGCTCGGGGACCATGTACTCCGGCGACCACGAGCACTACGCCTACCTCAACGACGTGTTCGGGCTGTTCGCGCACGTCAACGTGCTGCAGCGCGACATGTGTCCGAGCGCGACGAAGTTCGAGGGCGAGGTCATCGCGATGGCGCTGGACCTGATGCACGCGGACACGGTCGAGGGGACGACCACGGCCGGGCTGGTGACCAGCGGCGGGACCGACAGCATCCTGCACGCGATGCTCTCCTACCGCGAGCACGCCGCGAAGGTCCGCGGCATCGACGGCTCGACCGGCCGCCCCAACATCGTCAAGCCCGAGACCGCCCACCCGGCCTTCGACAAGGCCGCGCACCTGCTGGGCCTCGAGCTGCGGGTGGTCCCGGTCACCGACGACACGACCGTCGACCCGGCGGCGGTCGCCGAGCGGATCGACGCCCGCACGATCGGCATCATCGGGTCCGCCTGCAACTACGGCTACGGCACCATCGACCCGATCGCCGACCTCGGCCGGCTCGCGCTCGAGCGGGACGTGCCGTTGCACGTGGACGGCTGCCTGGGCGGCTTCATCCTCCCCTTCGGCGAGCAGCTTGGGTACGACGTGCCGCCGTTCGACTTCCGCGTGCCCGGTGTCACCACGATCTCGGCGGACACCCACAAGTACGGCTACGCGTTCAAGGGCACCTCCACGCTGCTGTTCCGCGACAAGGCCTACCGCAACGCGCAGTACTTCCAGCTCGTCGGCTGGAGCGGCGGCAAGTACATGTCGCCGAGCATCGCCGGCTCCCGGTCCGGTGGCCTGCTCGCGGCCACGTGGGCGGCGATGGTCGAGTACGGCCGCGAGGGCTACCTCGAGCACGCGCGGGCCATCTTCTCGACGGCGGAGCGGATGAAATCTGCGGTGCGGTCGCACCCGGAGCTGCGGATCCTCGGGTCGCCGACGTTCTGCTTCAGCTTCACCTCTGACGCGTTCGACATCTACCACGTCGCCGACTTCATGCGGGAACGCGGCTGGCGCTTCAACGGCCAGCAGTACCCGAACGCCATCCACATGGCGGTGACCGGCCCCCAGACCCGACCGGGGCTGGTCGAGCAGTTCGAGGCCGACCTCGCCGAGGCCGTGCCGTACGCCGTCGAGCGGACCGCCACCGGCGCCGAGGCGCTCAGTGGGGCGATCTACGGCGGCGTCGCCGGCGGCCTGACCGACGAGGTCGCGGACTTCGTGTCGGCGATCATGACCGACATGCTGGACACCCAGCAGTCCCTGCCCCCGGCGCCGTGAACGCGGCGTCCGCCCAGGCCCAGCGGGTCGTCCTGGCCGTCGACCTCGGCACCGGCGGCCCGAAGGTCGGCCTCGTGTCGACCCGCGGCGAGGTGGTCTGGTGGCGGCACTGGCCGGTGGAGACGCACCGGGGACCCGGTGGTGCGGCGACGCAGGACGCTGCGGAGTGGTGGCGGCTCGTGGCCGACGGCGCCCGCACGGGGCTGGCGCACTCGGGCGTCGACGGCTCGCAGGTGGTCGCGGTGGCCGTGACCGGGCAGTGGGCCAGCACCGTCCCTGTCGACGCGGCCGGGGTGCCCGTCGGCGACTGCCTGATGTGGATGGACTCGCGCGGCGGCGAGCTGTCCCACGCCGTCGTGGGTGGGCCGGTGGCCGGCTACGACCCGCGCGCGCTGGTGAGCTGGGTCCGGCGGACCGGCGGGGTGCCCTCGCCGAACGGGGACGACCCGATGGGCCACCTCCTCTTCCTCGAGAAGCGGCTGCCCGAGGTGGCCCGCCGCGCCCGGTGGTACCTCGAACCGGCCGACTACCTCACGATGCGGTTCACCGGCGTGCCGGCCGCCTCGCACATGTCCATGACCGCGGCCTGGCTGACCGACAACCGCGACCTCGACCTGCTCGAGTACGACGCCGGGCTGCTGCGCCGCGCCGGGCTGACCGCGGAGAAGCTGCCGCCCCTGGTGCCCACGGGTTCGGTCGTCGGCCCGGTGCAGCCGTCGGTCGCGGAGGAGCTCGGGATCTCCGCCGACGCCGTGGTCGTCACCGGGCTGCCCGACCTGCACGGGACGACCGTCGGCTCGGGCTTCGTCGGCTCCTACGAGACCCACCTGTCGATCGGCACCACCGGCTGGATCGGCTGTCCCCTGCCGGGCAAGAAGACCGACGTCATCCGGCAGCTCGCCGCCATCCCCGGGCTCGGCGCATGGGCGGAGGCGCCGTACGTGCTGGGCAACAACCAGGAGACCGCGGGTCGGTGCCTGGAGTGGTTCCGCGACACCGTGGCCGAGGGCGTGACGGGTGTGAAGCCGACGTACGAGGACATCCTCGCGTGCGCCGCGACCGCGCCACCCGGGTCGAACGGCGTGCTGTTCGCGCCGTGGCTGGCGGGCGAGCGCAGCCCAGTCGACGACCGGTCGGCGCGAGCCGGGTTCCACAACGTGTCGGTGACGACGACGACCGCCGACCTGGCGCGAGCGGTGCTCGAGGGCGTCGCGCTCAACGCGCGCTGGCTGCTCGAGGCCGCGGAGCACTTCACCGGCCGGCGCCTCGACCCGCTGCGCATGGTCGGGGGCGGGGCCCGCTCGGAGCTGTGGTGCCAGATCGTGGCCGACGTCTGCGACCGGACGGTCGAGCAGGTGGCCGACCCGCTGCTGTGCGGTCTCCGGGGCGTCGCGCTCGCGGCGGGCATGTCCCTGGGTGACGTCGACCGCGGCGAGCTGCGCGACCTCGTGCCGGTCGCGAGCGTCCTGAGCCCCGACCCTGCTCGCCGCGCGACCTACGACCGCGCGTTCGCCGAGTTCCCCGGCCTCTACCGGTCCCAGCGGCGGATGTTCCACCGCCTCAACCGGCACCACTGACCGTCCGGGCACGGCGCGGGACCATCGCCTCTGGGCGCGCGCGGACGGGGACGGCACGGTGGGACGCGGGCCGGGAGGTCCGACCCGGATCAGGAGGCAGGACATGTGCCGTTGGCTGGCCTACTCCGGGGCGCCCGTGCGCCTGGAGGACCTTCTCTTCAAGCCGAAGAACTCCCTCGTCATGCAGAGCAAGCACTCGCAGATGGGCGCGACGACCGTCAACGGCGACGGCTTCGGCGTCGGCTGGTACGCCGACGAGCCCTGCCCCGGCGTCTACCGCAGCACCGAGCCGGCGTGGAACGACCGCAACCTGCGCGAGCTGTCCCGGCTGGCCCGGTCACGGCGGGTGTTCGCGCACATCCGGGCGACGACCGGGACCGCGGTGCAGCAGTCCAACTGCCACCCGTTCCGGCACGACGAGTGGCTCTGGATGCACAACGGCCTGATCTCCGGCTTCCCGACGATCAAGCGGGAGCTCGCGATGGCGGTCGACCCCGACCTCTTCGCGCAGCTGGAGGGGTCGACGGACTCGGAGATGCTGTTCTTCCTCGCGCTGACCTTCGGGTTGCGGGACGACCCCGCGGCGGCGGTGGCGAGTGCGGTCGGTCTCGTCGAGGACACCGCCGTGCGCCACGGGATCGACGAGCCGGTGCAGATGACGGTCGCGACCACGGACGGCACGACGACCTGGGCCTTCCGCTACTCCAGCGCCCACGCGTCGCGGTCGTTGTTCCACAGCACCGACGTGTCCACGCTCAAGCACCAGTACCCCGACAACCCGGTGCTGCACCAGCTCTCCGACGACGCCCGCCTCGTGGTCTCCGAGCCGCTCGGCGACCTGCAGGGCGCGTGGCGTGAGGTCCCCGAGTCGTCGTACGTCGTCGTGCACGGGGCGGGGGAGGACCTGATGCCGTTCGAGCCGGTCCGCCCGTAGCCGCCGAATGGTCCCGGCCGTCCCGGGACCAAGGTCTCTCCCCGGGCACGGGGATCGCCCTTACAACGGAGGGACGCCGGACCCCGGCGCCCCGAGCCCACCCCAGGAGCCGCCATGAAGGTCCAGCCCCGGCCCCTCGTCGGGGTCCTCGCGCTGGTCGCCTACCTGGCGGTGTTCTACGGGGTCTGGATCCTCAACGGCATCGACTACGACCACGTCGGCGACTCCGCCGACACCCTCTTGAAGTGGTACGTCGCACCGCTGGCGGCCGGCGCCGTGATCCTGGTGGTCGTCGCGACCGCGCTCGGCTGGTGGCGGCCGGCGATGCTCGAGACGCGCAGGGCGCCACGGTGGACGCTGGTCACCCCGGCGCTGATGCTCGTGCTCGGGGTCGTGGCGCTGGCCACGAAGGACTACTCGGACACGACGAGGACGATGGTCGTCTACCTGGTCCTGGGCAGCATCGGCGTCGGCTTCTGCGAGGAGCTCGCCACGCGGGGGCTGCTCCTGGTGGGGCTGCGCGGGACCCTGACCGAGCGCCTGGCCTGGTTCTGGGCGACGCTGGCCTTCGGGCTGCTGCACCTCCCCAACGCCGTGTTCGGCGCGGGCCCGGCTGCGATCAGCCAGGTGGGCCTGGCCTTCGCCTCCGGCTCCACGCTGTACCTGCTGCGGCGCGGGGCCGGGGCGCTTCTCCCGGCGATGCTCCTGCACGGCTTCTGGGACTTCTCGGCGTTCATCGGTGACGGCGGCACGGTCGCCGGGATGCTCAACATGGCCGTGGGCATCGCCTCGGTCGTCCTCGCCGTCGTCCTCACCCGCCGGGACCGCGACGCGGCCACCCTGGCGCCGTACGCCGTCGCGCACCCGGTCGCGACGTGACCAGACCTCTCGGGCGGACGACCGACGCGGTCGTCGGCAGCGCCCCGGACCCGTCGAGGGACCGGGTCCGGGCGCTGCCGTGGGTGCTGGGCTGTCGAGCACGGCCCGGTGGATCGTCCGGAGGGTGACCCACCTGGACCCGGCGCTCAGGCGTCGTGGATCGGCTCCGCGGGCAGCTTCTTGACCCGGCTCCGCCGCTTGCGGCGGGTGGGGATCATCGAGCGCATCTCCTCGAGCTTGCCGAAGCACAGGAGCCGGTCGCCGTCCTGGACGACCTCCTTGTTGCGGGGGTTCGGGATCACCGTCGACCCGCGGTGCAGGGTGAGCACCGAGATGTCGCGCTCCTCCAGACCGGACTCGCCGATCTTCCTGCCGACGATGTCGGCGCCGGCGTGCACGACCAGCTCCGCGACGCCGTACCCGGTCGAGACGCTGAGCCGCTGACGCACGTCGATCTCGGGGAACGCCACCTGGTGGTCGATGAAGTCGATGATCGCGCCGGCGACGTCGAGCTGGGTCGCGGCCTCGATGCCCTCGAGACCGGGGGAGGAGTTGACCTCCATGACCAGCGGCCCGTCGTTGCCCTCGAGCATGTCGACGCCCGCGACCTTCAGGCCCATGATCTGGGCGGCGCGCACCGCGGTGCGCGCGTACTCGGGGTCGAGGTCGACCGGCTCGACGGAGCCCCCGCGGTGCACGTTGGAGCGGAACTCGTCGCCCTGGGCGACCCGGCGCATGGCGGCCACCACCCGGTCGCCGACGACCAGTGCGCGGATGTCGCGGCCCTTGCTCTCCTTGACGAAGCGCTGGATCAGCACGTTCTGCTGGGTGCTGTGCAGGGTCTCGATGATCGCCTCGGCGACCTTGCGGTCGGGGGCGAGGATGACGCCGATGCCCTGGGTGCCTTCGAGCAGCTTGATCACCACGGGCGCACCGCCGACGCGCTCGATGGCGGGCTTGACGTCGGACCGGTCGCGGACGAAGGCGGTCGCCGGCATGGCGATGTGGTGCCTCGACAGGATCTGGATCGCCCGCAGCTTGTCCCTGCTGTTGGAGATGCCGTACGCCGGGTTGGGCGTGTAGACGTCCATCTGCTCGAACTGCCGGACCACCGCGGTGCCGAAGTAGGTGATGGAGTTGCCGATCCGCGGCAGGATCGCGTCGTAGGTCGACAGCGGCCGGCCCCGGAACTGGAGGTCGGGCTCGTCGCCCGAGAGGTCGATGGCGAAGCGGAGCGTGTTGAGCACCTTGACGTCGTGCCCGCGGTCGAGAGCCGCCGTCCGGAGCCGCTGGGTGCTGTAGGCGCGTGGAGCGCGGGAGAGGATCGCGAGCTTCATGACCGCCTCATTAGACAGGGCGGGGGTGCTGACAGGATGGGCGGGTGCCCCCGCCCGCCGAGACCGTCGTCGCCGGGTGGCGGGAGTGGGTCGCGCTGCCGGGGTGCGGGGTGCCGTGGGTCAAGGCCAAGCTGGACACCGGTGCCCGGAGCTCGGCGATCCACGCCTTCGACGTCTCCGAGGTCGTGCGCGACGGCGAGACCTGGGTGCGGTTCTCGATCCACCCGTGGCAGCGCTCGAGCGAGGACTCCGCCGTGGTCGAGGCGCTGCTGCTGGACCGGCGGGTGGTGCGCAGCTCCTCGGGCCACGCGGCCGAGCGGTACGTCGTGGAGATGGACGTGACGCTGATGGGGCGGACCCTCACGACCGAGATGACCCTGAGCAACCGCGACCAGATGGGCTTCCGGCTCCTCATCGGCCGGCAGGCGCTGCGGCAGGGCTTCGTCGTCGACTCGGCGCGGTCCTATCTCGGTGGCCGCCCGAAGCGGGCGGTCCGGCGGCGGAACAAGGGCCGCTGACCGGCACCCGCGGGTCAGGACAGCGGGTCAAGCAGCGGGTCAGGACAGCGACAGCCCCACGACGACGGCGGGCACGCCGACCAGCGCGAGGTTGCAGAGCAGCTCGAAGGTGATCCGGTGCCGCCACCCGATGGTCCCCGCGACCACGGCAGCGCCGGCGGCGAGCGCGAAGGCGGCGGGGCCGCCGACGAGGCCGCCCAGCACGGACCAACCGACGAGCGTCCCGATCACGAGCACGACGACCCACATGATCGTGCGGTCCTCCGCTGCGGCCGGACGGTTCGGAGCCATGGGGGAGCAGTACCCCAGACCGGCGCGGTCGACACGATGGCTAGACCGCTGGGCCACCGAGCGCCAGCGGTCGTCGGGGGAGACACCTCACTCAGAGGAACGGGCGCAGCTTGGCCACCGACTCCGACGGCACAGTCGCGGCGATGCCCTCGCCGATGGCGTGCGCCCGCCAGCGGTCGCCGTCGCGGACCAGCTTCGCCAGCACCAGGCCGGTGGCCGGGACGCCGCCGGTCAGGGTGAACCGCGCCAGCTCCACGTCGCGCTCGTCGTCCACCAGGCGGCAGTAGGCGTGGCCGATCCACTCCAGGCTGTGCCCCTGGTAGCTGCTCACCATCAGCACGATGGTGTCGACGGGACCGTGCACGCGGCCCAGGTCGACCGTGATCGCCTCGTCGTCGCCCTCGCCGCGGCCGGTGAGGTTGTCGCCGAGGTGGACGACCGAGCCGTCGCGCGTGCGCAGGTTGTTGTAGAAGACCAGGTCGAAGAGCTGGTCCCCGGTGAACTGCACGGCCGTGGCGTCCAGGTCGACGTCGGGGAACCCGCTGCCCGCGGCTCCCGCGTTGCGGACCTTGTCCCACCCCAGGCCCATCCGCAGCCTGGTGAGAGGTGCCCCGTCCTCGGTCGCCAGCAGCAGGTCCTGGCCCTTGCTCAGCTCGATCACGTTCCGAACCTATCCCGGTGGCGGACCGCGGGCACGAGAGTCGCGAGGGACACCAGCTGGAGCACCCCGACGACGGCGACGAGCAGGCCGAGGTGGTCGGCGTAGAGCGCGCCCGCCAGCGCGCCCCCGACCAGCGCGGCGCCGCCCTGGGCGGCGGCGAAGACGCCGTACGCCGTGGCGAGCGACCGCTGCGGGACCAGGTCGGCCACCAGCGCCTTCACGGTGGAGTCCTGCACGCCGTAGGCGAGGCCCCAGAGCGCCACGCCCAGCAGGACCGGTCCGAGCCGCTGCGCGAACGCCAGCGCGGGCACGGCGGCCACCAGGAAGGGCAGGGGGTACAGCACCCGCGCCCCGGCCCGGTCGTAGATCCATCCGGTGCCGAGCGCCGCGACGGCCTCGACCGCCATTGCACCCGCGTAGACGACCGGCGCCCATGCCGCGGCCACCAGGCCGGACTCGACGAAGGCGAAGGAGATGACGCCGAAGGTCATCAACCCCAGCGTGCCGGCCGAGCAGGAGATCGCGAACAGCCGGAAGGACCGCGGCAGCGGCTCGTGGTGGTGCTGCTCGGACGGGTGCGGCGCCGGTGGCTCGATCGGCGCGTGGCGGCGCAGCCGGGCCAGCAGCACCAGCGACACCACGCCCGGCACGGCGAGCACCACGAACCCGAGCGCGAGCTCGCCGGTGGCCGCGGCGACGCCCGCGACGACGAGGGGGCCGGCGAAGGCGCCGACCTGGTCCAGCGCCTTGTGCACCGCGAACCCGCGGCC
>ERZ724513.1666-NODE-1666-length-11178-cov-5.282478_pt1 | contig 11178 bp, 14 predicted proteins | sample MGYA00376046_ERZ724513 | MGnify/ENA primary metagenome ERZ724513 (study PRJEB28724, sample SAMN07190883) | activated sludge metagenome | isolation source: activated sludge of sewage treatment plant in Hong Hong | place: Hong Kong | collected 2016-03-17 ... | reverse complement strand
ATTAACCGTTGTCGCCCACCCGAATGCCCAATCTTCAGGGCCGGCCCCCACCGGTTGCCAAGCTGCTCGGGGGTATCGATAATGCTCCTCAGCCATTCAACCCGTACACGCTGCTTCGCCGCGTGACGATCGCCAAAGGAACCCCTCAATGACCAAGCCCCGCCTCGTTTACTTTGACTTCGCCGGCAGCCGCGGCGAGGAATGCCGCATCGCCCTGCATCTTGCGGGCGTCGATTTCGACGATGTGCGCATCCCGACGGCCCAATGGCCGGAACTCAAACCGCGGACCCCGTTCGGCTCCCTGCCGGTTCTCGAACTTGCCGGCAAGCCGCCGCTCGCGCAAACGAACGCAATTCTGGTTTACATCGGCCGGCAGCATGACCTGCACCCGAAGGACGACCTGGACGCCGCGTACCACGAGGCCTTGATGAGTCATGCCGAGGATCTGCGCCACAACGTAGGGCCCACGATGCACATTGCCGACGAAGAGCAGAAGCGCGCTGCCCGCGAGGAACTCGCCCGCAACTTCCTGCCGACCTGGGGTACCGACGTCGAACGGCAGCTCGGCGATCACCCCTTCGTCGGCGGCGACAAGCTGCACGTTGTCGATATCAAGCTGTACATGATCGTGCGCTGGCTGTCCTCGGGCACGGTCGACCATGTACCCGCGACCGTGTTCGACCACTGCCCCAAGCTGAAGCGCCTCGCCCAGAGGGTCAGCGAGCACGCTGGCGTAAAGTCCTGGCTGGAGCGCGCAAGCAGCTAGACTCCCCCGGGCGCAGCGACACTCCCGGGTCGATGAATGAAGTGTCTCCGAAATGTCCCACGGCACCGACCCCGCAACGTAGAGAACGAGAGGGTGTTCCGGCACGAACCGAACCGTTTGCTGGACGAGTCTGGGCATCGGCGCTCCGTGGCGCGCGGCCGAGCACGCGACCGATCAGCCCGCCGAGCGGGTCGATGCTGGCAAGCCTGCCAGCGAAGGGACTTGCAATGGCCTGATCAGTCCGCGCCCTGAGCAATGGCGTGCCAGGACTGACAAGAGCTTTGTCGCGAAACCGACACCCCGATAGCCGCAGGAGCCGATCAGGCCTTGGTGACTGGCTGGCGCGGCGGGCGCGCTTCTTGCGTGGACACGCGGAACCCACCCGGAGCACGCACAATGTCGACAATCCTCCCCAGCGACCTTTTCGATGCCTGGCAAGCCGGCCTCGCCGACGGCAGCATCGTTCCCTATCTCGGGCCCGGCGTGCTGGCCGATGTGACCTCGCTGGCCGACGGTCGGGCGATTCCCGCGACCAGCGAGCAACTGATCCTGGCGATGAATGGCGGACGGCCGATGGCCCCGAAGCTGATGTACGAGTTCCCCAGGGCGGCGATGAACGTCGAACTCAGGCGCGGCAGGAACGCCGTCACGCGCTTCCTCGACAGCACGTACGGCGCCACGCGCTGGACGCGTGCGGCGCTGCACGCGTGGCTGGCGACGCTGCGGCCACCCTACGTAATCGACATCAACCGCGATACGCAGTTGCTCGATTCCTATGTCGGGACGCCGCACCTGCTGGTCCTTGGCTGCGCACGCCTTGGCGGCACCGACTATCGCTTCAAGCTGTATGCCTCGGACGGTGGCCGTTACCGCGCCATCTCGCCTGCGGAGGCCGATACGACGCTGCCGCTGCTCTTCAAGCCGATGGGCGCGCCGCTGCCGGAACCGAGCTACATCGCCTCCGACGCCGACTATGTGGACTACATCACCGAGCTGATGGGCGGTTTCGCCGTGCCGTCGTTCGTCAAGGCGCGTCGCCGTGGCCGGCGCTATCTCCTGCTCGGCATGCGCCTCGATCGTGACACCGAACGCATGGTCCTCGCCGACCTGATCCATGACGCCGCTGTCGAGCCCGCCGGCTGGGCGTTGATCGCCGAGCCGAACGCCAAGGAGCGGCGTTTCTGCCAGCGCATCGGCATCGAGATCGTCGCAGTCGATGCGCTGGCGCTGTTGGCCGAGGGCGTGCCGGGCTGATCTCCCGGCAAGCGCTCAGGCGGCGAGCGGCAGCAGGGCGCGCGCCTGCGCGCGACAGCGGTCGGCGACGCCGGCGTCGAGGGCCTGGAGCCAGCGTTTCGGAATGGCCTGCTGCCCGTACAGCGCACCCGCGAGCATGCCGGCGATGGCACCGGTGGTATCGGCGTCGCCGCCGCGATTGACGACGTCGACCAGGCAGTCCTCGAAACCACCGCCGTCGACCAGTCCCTGCAGGACGGCCTGCAGGGTTTCGACCACCCAGCCGCTGGGGTTCTCGCGGCGCGGGCGATCGCGGAACGACAGCGCGGGATGTGCCGCCAGCAAGGACCCCAGGTGGTGGCCGAGGGTCTCCGCCAGCGAACAACCGCGCAGCAGATCCTGCACGGCCAGGGCGAGGAACTGACAGACCGCGTCGGAAACGAGGTTGTTGTGGGTCACGTGCGCCTGCGCCTGCACGGCCGCGCAGACGGCGGCTGGCGACTGGCCGAAGGTGGCCAGGGCCACCGGCAGCACGCGCATCGCGGCGCCGTTGCCGGCGTCGTGCTCGGAAGCCGGCGCGGCGGGTACGCCAGTCCGTCGGAAGGTGAGCAGGTTGCGGCGGACGGTATTGCCGATATCGACCGGCTTGCGCCGCATCCAGGCATCGAAGGCCTCGGCACAGGCGAGCGGGTCGACGCGGCCGCCGCTGGCCAGGATCGCATCGCCGAGAGCCAGCGACATGCTCGTGTCGTCGGTCACCTGGCCGGGCTTGAGCTTGAGCCAGCCGCCACCGACGATCCCGCGATGCACGCCGAAGTGATGGACGATCTCGCGCGGCGTCATGAACTCGACCGTGGCGCCCAGCGCATCGCCGAGCGCCAGTCCGAGATAGGCGGACTCCGCTCGCGCCGTGATCGTGCTGGAGACGGTGGCCGGGGACGGCGTCACCGGCTCGGGTACTCGACCAGAATGTCCTCGTCGCGGACGATGTACTGACAGGCGAGACGCCATTCGGTCGGCGGCAGATCGTCGACGTACATCTGCTCGATTTGCGCCTGCTTGATCTTGCCCATCTCCTTGAGCACCGCGACCTCGCGCACGTTGAGCGGACCGCCCATGTGGCCGTACTTGTTGTGACTGCTCTTGTCGACGCTGCTGACCTTGACCAGGCAGGTGCCGCACTCGCCGTCACCGCACGAAAAGTCGATCGGCACATGGTTCTCCTTGGCGAGCTTCAGGATCGTCTGGGTGTGGCTGCCGGCGACGGCGTAAATGGTCTTGTCCTTGTGCATCGGACTGGAAAAGGTGATGTTGGGCATGGCAGGCTCCTGGTGAATGGACGGGGGTGGGGTGAAAGCTCACGCTGGCTGGACGATGATGCTGCCGCCCAGCACCTGCGCCTGGCAGGCCAGACGGTGTCGGCGCGGCGCGAGGTTGTCCCTCAGCACCTGGTGTTCGAGTACCGATGGCTCGGCCAGGTGTTCATGGCCGGAGACGATCCTCGTCAGGCAGGTACAGCATTCGCCTTCGCGGCAGCCGTAGGTGATGCCCGCGCCGACCTTCTCCGAGACCTCGATCAGGCGGGTGCCTGCCGGCACGGTGACGGTGACGCCGATATCCTGAAAGGTGATGTTGGCCTTGGGCATGGGGTTTACTCCGATAAGTAGGGGGAATCAGGCGAGTTGGGAGAGGTCGATGCTGCGTGGCGTCGCGCGACCAAGCAGGTGCAGGGCGACCTCGCGACCGAGCTCATGGCAGGCGGCAAAGTCGTCGCCGGTTGGGGTCAGGCGGGCCCTGACGCCGGGCAGGGGAACGCGCAGCTTGAGGCGGCGCAGGCGGTCCTCGATCATTGGCACCGCCTCGCCGCTCCAGCCGTAGGAACCGAAAGCGGCAGCGAACTTGCCCTTGACGTCCACCATGGTCAGCGACGAGAGGAGATCCCACACCGGCTTGACCGCATCGCCGTTGATCGTCGGACTGCCGAAGAGCAAGGCGTCCGCTTCCTCGATCAGGTCGACGAAAGGCTGCGCGTCGCCACCTTCGAGATCGTAAAGCGAGACGCGCACTTCGCCGGTCGCGCCCGACGCCGATTCGGCGCCGGCCGCCACGGCTTCGGCCATCCGGCGCGTGGCCCCGTAGGCCGAGATGTAGAAGACCAGCAGGGTCTTGGTCGCGGCGCCGTGCAGGGCGGGAGCGGCAAAGGCACGATAGCGGGCAACATAGTCGCGTGGATCGCGACGCAGGATCGGGCCGTGCGCGGGAGCGATGATCCGCAGCGGCAGCGGTTCGATCAGGTCGAGCGCCGTGCGCACGTAAGCACGGAAGGGGCGCATGATGTGCGCATAGTAGTAATCGAAGGAAAAGCGAAAGTCGCCGACCGCATCGTTGAACAGGCGGCTGTCGCAGTAGTGGCAGCCGAGGAAATCGGCCGAGAACAGGACCCCTTCGTCCGGCAGCCAGGTGCATTGGGTGTCGGGCCAGTGCAGATACGGCGTATTGAGGAATTCGAGATGCCGATCACCGAGATCGGCATGATCGCCGGTGCCCACGTAAGCGATCCGCCCCGCCAGCTCGGCCGGATCGAGCAGTCCCTTCAACATCAGGCGGGCCTGCGGCGAGACCAGCAACGTCGCGCCGGGTGCTCGCCGCAGCAGTTCCGGCAGGGCGCCGGAATGATCGGGTTCGAGGTGGTTGAGGACGATATGGGTGATTTCGTCGTAGTCGGCGATCGACTCCAGACGGCGAAAGAAGGTTTCGGAGAAATTGATCTTGACCGTGTCGATGATGGCGACACCGTCGCTGCCGCGCACCGCATAGGCGTTGTAACTGGTGCCGTTGGCGGTGCGCAGGATGATGTCGAAACTGCGCAGATCGGCATCGAAGGCGCCGATCCAGTGCACCCCGGCCGCAACGGACACCGCTCGCTCAAGGTCGGCAGCGGGACGCATCGACCTGTGGATCGTCGAAGCGGCAGGGATAGGCGGCGCCTCCAGCCGTCTGCACATGGAAGGTACGTACCGCGCCGCGATTGTGCCGGCATGCTTCGAGGTCGCCGGCCGGCAGCTCGCGCAGGCCGATCCAGGCGTCGATTGCCGCGCCGTCGAAACCCACCCGCCGTTCTTCGCCAACCTGCAGCAGGGGCCGCCGGATCAGCAAGGGGTCATGCCGCAACAGCGCCAGCGCGCTCGGTTCATCGAGTTGGTGGGGCACGATGGTTCCCTCCTTGATCGCCGGCGCTGCAGGGTTGAACCACTGGGCGACCGGCAGACCGGCGAGGAATTCCAGCAGACGCACATTGCTCCAGAACTGCCCGCGCAGGTCGCGGACCACCAGTTGGTGCCCGGAGGCTACCAGCAGGGCCTTCTGGCGGGCGTTGGCGGCACAGCCGGCCTTCTCGTAGAAAATGACCTCGGCCATGCTCAGCGCGCCGCAATCTCGGCCTGCGCCGCCGCCCAGCGCGCCGGCGGAATGCCGGTCAGCGAACCGGGTGGGTTCAGTGCTTCGCCGAGTTCGTTGATGATCGCTCCTTCGATCGGGCAGATGCTGGCGCACTGCGGCGCGGCAAAATCGCCGCTGCATTCCGTGCATCTGTCGGCGTCGATCAGAAAGTGCGGGGTCGCCGCCTGAATGGCCTGTTGCGGGCAGAGCGGTTCGCAAGCCCAGCAATTGATGCAGCTTTCGATGATTTCGAGGGCCATGCTCGCCTCCTCACGCGCACTTAGCCGCGATCCGTCCGATCGCCAACTTGCCGGCGACCAGCATCCCGTTCCACACCGCCATGACGGCCTCCTCGATCGGTTGCATGGCGTAATCGCCGTTCGGGTGAATTCCTGCCGCTTCCAGTTGCCCCCACGGTTCAAAGCCGATGCGCGAACAGAGCACGACTTCGCAATCGGCGAGCGCGCGGATCGTCGCTGCCAGCACCGCCTCGGCATCGCCACAGCTCTCATCACCGGCGCAATAGGACGCCGCCTTGCGGTGACCGACGAGGCGGGCGCCGTCTGCCGAGGCTTCGTATACCAGGAACTCCCTGGCGTGCCCGAAGTGCACGGCGACCAGCCCGTTCTTCGCCGCCACCGCCATCAGCACCGAACGGCCGACCGGATGCGCCGATTTCGCGACGTGCGGCTGCATCCGGATCACCTGCGGTGTTGTCGCGGCAGCTGGCGCCTGCGTTCTGGCGCGCTTTGCGGCCAGTTCGGCCGCGATCTGCGCGCGCAGCTCGGCACGCACGACTTTCGCCGCCTCGTGGTCGATCTCCATGGCCTCGATCTTGTCGAGCGTGAACTCGGCGCCACGATCCTCGCCGAGCAGGCCGACCGCATCGGCGCGGCACTGGCGGCAGTGGCGCATCATGTTCATGTCGCCGGCGCAGGCATCCTGCAGGGCCTTGAGTTCGGCCGGCTGCGGGCTGCGCTGGCCCATCACCCCGTAGAAGGTGCCGTGCCCGGCTTCGGCGATCAAGGGCATGACGTTGTGCAGGAAGGCGCCCTTGGCCTTGACGATCTTCGACACCTCGGGCAGATGGGCATCGTTGACGCCGGGAATCAGCACCGAGTTCACCTTTACCAGGATGCCGCGCGCGGCGAGCATCTCCAGGCCCTTCTGCTGCTGCGCGATGAGGATCGCCGCCGCCTCGTGGCCGAAGACGCGCCGGTTCTTCCAGAATATCCACGGATAGATCCGGGCGCCGACCGCGGGGTCCACACAGTTGATGGTGATGGTGACGTGGTCGATGTGGTAGCGGGTCAGCTCCTCGACGTATTCGGGCAAGACGAGGCCGTTGGTCGACACGCAGAGCTTGATGTCCGCCGCCTTCTGCGCCAATTGCCGAAAGGTCTCGAAGGTGCGCCTGGGGTTGGCCAGCGGATCGCCGGGGCCGGCGATGCCGAGAACGCTCATCTGCGGGATCGTGGCCGCCACCGCCAGAGTCTTCCGGACCGCCTGATCCGGCGTCAGGAGCTCGGAAACGACACCCGGCCGCGACTCGTTGGCACAATCGTACTTGCGGTTGCAGTAATGACACTGGATGTTGCAGGCCGGCGCCACCGCGACGTGCATGCGGGCGAAGTAGTGATGGGCGTCTTCCGAGTAGCAGGGGTGATCCTGCACCCTGGCGCGGATGGCGTCCGACAGGTCGTCCATCTGGCGCACCGTGGAGCCGCAACTACCGGCGCTGCAGCCGGCGACAGCGGGCGGCGAGGGTTCGACGACAGGCAGATCCATGGCGAGCTTCCCTGGTGATTTCTCGGCTTTCGAGACATCAGCAGTAAAGCAACTGGCGTGCCAGGCCCTCCGCTTCTCCTAAGTCATTGCAAATAATCATTAGTCCATATCCGACAGCGATGTCGCAAACACGACAATGGCGGATTGACGACTGGTTGCGGCGACCTGCTTGGCCTTGGCGCTGCCATCCTCCGGGTGCGAGATCAGATCTGCTTCATCTCGATGTTGACGATCTGCACGCGGCAGGCGATCTGCCGCGGCGTCATGCCGAGCAGGCGGGCGGCGCGTGCCTGCACCCAGCCGGCGCGTTCGAGGGCCGCGATCACTCGCTCGCGCTCGCTGGGTTAGGCGAGGTGCTCGCGGTCGCCGCTGGCTCCAGCCACTGCCCGGGTGCCCGGCAGCGCGATGCTGCCGCCCGGGTGACCGGGCGGGGGAGCAGGCGCCATACCAGTCGGGCGTCTGCTGCTGCGCTCGCGTGCCTTGTCGATACGGATCAGCTCGGTGTCGATCTCGCCGCTTTCCGACATCACGGCGGCGCGTTCGAGGCAGATTTCAGCTCGCGCACGTTGCCTGGCCAGTGGCTCGGCAGAGGAATTCCTCGATTATTTCGGCATCCCTTACGACGTCCGCGTCGTACAGGTCAATCGCCTGCACATCCAGCAACGCCCTTACGATTGCCTCGCCAAACAGAAAGCGGGCAAGGTGCCGGACCATGCAGCCTACCGTGGCTGGCTGGCGCGCGCCTGCTGCGACTTCGTCGAATCGAACGCTCAGGCCGAAAGCGTCTTCGCGGTGTTCCGCAGGCTCGAGGGCTCGTCGCTCGTCCCGCTGTCCTCGTTGAGCGACTGAACGCAACGGCTCTGGGACTACGGCGACGCTGGGCCTGACGCGCAATGTGCGCAACGATGGCACCTTCCACCGCCTCGCGACAGGCGCTCTGCTGGTGCGGCGCCGCCGCATTGGGCACGTGCGCGAAGTCGGTACTTTCCTGCAGGACCAGATCGTGTACTCGGTGCACTTCGTCGACGAGGGCCGCATCGTCGGCTGCCGCGAAGAAGAGTTGATCGCCGCCGAAGCACCTTGGATCGGCAGCCGCTTCAAAGTCCACCAGAAGGTCCGGGCGACTCGCTCGCTGACGATTCGCGGCGAGTTGCGAGTGCCGCCCAGCAGTCGCGGCGAGGTGCTCGATCTAGAACAAACGGGTGCCCAAGGCGTCTTCTCTCACACCCATTTCGATTGCCTGCCGGGGGGCCGCTGCTGGTACCGGAACATGCACTGGAAGAATGGGAGAAGCACGGTGAATGATCCAGGCAGGGTCTACCTCTCGCTGAAACTGGCTGCACGCCTGTTCCGAATACCACCGGATTCGCTGACGCCCGACGAACGGCGACGGGTGAACAGCGTCGCCAGCCGACAACAACGGATCGAAGCCCTGATTCTGGCGACACCGCAAACCGCGGCCGTCGTGCTGCCGGAAGCGTCGATCGAAAGCGGCCTGATGGAAGTCCGCAGCCGCTATGGCAACGATGACGAGTATCACGCTGACCTCGAGCGCGTCGGCCTGAATCCCGTGTCTTTGCAGCAAGCCGTGGTGCGCGACATGGTCGTCGAAGCGATTCTCGAAGCCGTTGCGGCAAGCTCGACGGCGGTCAGCGAGACAGACACCGAGATCTTTTGGCACCGGCACAAGGATCGCTTTCGCGGCGCGGATACGCGCGTACTCCAGCACATCCTGGTGACCATCAACGAACGGCTGTCGGGCAGCGAGCCATCTGTCGCCCACCTCCGGATCGAGGCGATCCGTGGCCGTCTGGTCAAGGAGCCGCAGCGTTTCGCCGAACAGGCGTTGAAACATCCGGCATGCCCGACGGCGATCATCGGCGGGCTGCTCGGCACGGTACCGCGCGGCCAGCTATACCGGGAACTCGATGCCGTCGCCTTTGCCCTTGCCGAGGCAACGCTGTCCGAGGCGGTCGAGAGCCGGTTCGGCTTTCACTTGATCTACTGCGAGGCAATCGATCCCGAGCGAATTCTCAGCTTCGCCGAAGCCCGCGGCAGCATCCGCCAGTATCTCGAAGTGCAGCAACGCGACAGTTGTCAGAAAGCCTGGATCAAGGACCTTCGCCAGCGAGCGCAGGCCGACAAGGACTCCTGAAATCGTCTCGCGGGCGAAGTCGACCGGCGCAAGCTTCGCGGCCGGACGAACCGGTTTCTCGCGAGATGCCTTCCGGACCACTCGCGGATTGCCCGGCAGATGCGCCCCGAGGAAATTCCTCCGGAGTTGGTCTCGGTTCTGAATGCGATGCCGGCAGTCTCCCTCGGCGATGAGGGCAGGAGGGATGCTGGACTGGCCAGTCGAATCCTCTATCCTGGGCTGCTCCTTGCGGGAACCACGGCCTTGCCTGGCGAACCGGGGAGAGTGGGCCGCCGGCCGAGGACGGACAACGCCAGCACGACGGCCGGCGCCGGCCTACTCGTCGTCGTCGCGCCAACTGTCGCGGCGTGGCACGGTTTGCGGATCGCAGGTGATGGAGCGGTAGATCTCGACCCTGTCCCCCGGCCGCAACGCCGTATCCGGCTTTACCAGCCGACCGAAAACCCCCACCTTCTGCGTTTCCAGGTCGATCGTCGGAAAGGACTGGAGAATGCCGGAGCGGACAATCGCGTCGCGCACGTTCGACCCGTCCGGCATTTCGATGGTGAGCCATAGTTGCTGGCCCGCTTCCGAGTAGGCAACTCCGATTTGCATGCTTCTTCTCCCGCTTATTTCTCTGGCTCGAGAGCAGCACCGCGGCGATCGCGTCCGTAGATGCGCGGCCTGCAGTAGCTGTCGATCACCGGCGTCAGCGAGTTCATCAGCAGCACGGCAAAAGCCACCCCCTCCGGGTAGCCGGCCCAGGTGCGAATGACATAGCTGAGCAGCCCGCAACCGGCGCCGAAGACGAGCTGTCCGCGGGGCGTGTTGGGCGAGGTGACGTAGTCGGTGGCAATGAAGAACGCACCGAGCATCGCCCCGCCGGAGAGCAGATGGGTCCCGGCGTCCAGATAGCGCGCCGGGTCGACGGCATGCAGGAGGGCTGCCGGCACGGCAATTCCCAACAGCATCGCCAGCGGAATGTGCCAGCTGATGATGCGCAGGCCGATCATCGCCGCGCCACCGGCGACAATCAGCCAGGAAGCAGTCTCGCCGAGGCTGCCGGGCCGGCTGCCATACCACGAAGGCACGGGCGCATGCAGCAGGGACTGCGCGAGATCGATTCCGCGCGCCATTTCGGTCTTGGCAAAGCCGAGCAGGGACGCACTGGCGACCGCGTCGAAAGCCGGCTGCATGCCGTGGAAGGTGATCATCAGGCCGGTGAGCGGCCCGGGCGCGGAGACCGAGAACATCGGCAGCGGCGCCACCCAGGCGGTCATCTGCACCGGAAACGAGATCAGCAGCGCCACTCGCCCGACCATCGCCGGGTTGAACAGGTTCTGCCCGAGTCCGCCAAACACCTGCTTGCCGACGATGACCGAGAACAGTCCTCCGAAGGCGCCGATCCACCACGGCGCCCACGGCGGCAGCGACACGGCGAGCAACCAGCCGGTCAGCACCGCCGAACCGTCGCCGAGTGTCGGGCCCGCATCACGCCGCATCAGACGGAGGCAGAAACCCTCGCCAAGCGTCGCGGCAGCCACGGTGACGATCCAGAGATACACCGCCGGCCAGCCGTACAGCCAGAAGCCGAACAGGGTGGCCGGCGTCAGCGCGGCCATGACCCAGGTCATCACGCGGCGCACGCTGTTCGCGGTCGCTGCGTAGGGCGCCGCCACCGGCCGCTCGCTCGATCCTGGCATCATGTCGTTTGTTCCGCGGGTTTGGCGGCGCCGGCCCGAGCCCGGGCGGCCGCTCGCTCGGCCTGGCGCCGCGCCGCGAGTTCGGCCTTCTCCTTCGCGTCGCGCTCGAGACGGGC
>ERZ724513.1664-NODE-1664-length-11181-cov-4.024357_pt1 | contig 11181 bp, 9 predicted proteins | sample MGYA00376046_ERZ724513 | MGnify/ENA primary metagenome ERZ724513 (study PRJEB28724, sample SAMN07190883) | activated sludge metagenome | isolation source: activated sludge of sewage treatment plant in Hong Hong | place: Hong Kong | collected 2016-03-17 ... | reverse complement strand
GCCACCCGTCGGGGCCCCGGTTCCCGCTGCACCTCCCTCTGCCGTCGTCCCGCCGCGAGTTCCGACCCCGCCGGTCGCAGCGCCGCCGCCGGCCCCGGTCCCGACACGCCCGCGCAGGCAACGCCGGCCGGTGAGCGTGGCAGAGGTCTTCTCGATCTTCGGCTCCGCGATCACCCTGATCGGGGTGGCGTTCGTCCTCGTGCTGCCCCAGGACGGCGTGCTCGGCCCGGTTCCGCGCACCGTGATCGGCGCCGTGCTCGCGCTGGCCGCCGTCGGTGCGGCGCTGTGGCAGCACGCCAGGGACGCGAAGAACGTGGGCGCCCAGGCCCTGATGGCCACCGGCGTCGCGTCCGCGTTCCTGTGCATCGTCGCGGTCACCGTGCTGTTCACCGGCCCGGACGGCAGGAGCATGCTCCCCGAACTGCCCGGTCTGGCGCTCGCCGGCCTGGTCAGCGTCGGTGGGGTCTGGATCGCCCGGCGGTGGAACAGCGAGTGGCTCGCCGTGCTGGCCATCCTGGGCAGCCTCGTGCTCGCCCCCTACATCGTGCGCGAGAACTTCGTCTGGTGCCTGGCGTTCATGGTGGTGATGACGCTGGTCACCGAGGCGTTCCAGCCGGGACGGTCATGGCTGTGGCAGCTGGCCGCCCGGGTGGTGCCCACCAGCGTGGTCTTCCTCTGGGCGGTCGCCCTGCCAGACCCCAGCGTGGTCGCGCTCCCGCTCGCCACCATCGGGCTCGCCGCGCTGCTCGCCGCCGCGGGACTGGTTCTCGCGATCCTGCACCAGCGCTCCGGTCGGGCGGAGCAGATCGCCGCGACCGCCGCGATGGTACTGATGGCGGGACCGCTGATGCTGTCCGTCTGGCTCGGCACGATCGCGCAGGGGGCGGTCGCCGCGGCGGCGGTCGGTGCGGCGTTCGCCACCGCCGGCCTCCTGGAGCGGAGGGTCACCGACCTCGTCCGCTCTGCGGCCGTCCCGCTGGGCGCAACCTTCGTCGCCTTTGCGATCCTGCGGATCGCCGACGGCGGCTACGACGGGTACATCTTCTTCGGCCTGGCCGCCGCGTACCTCGCCCTCGCCCGGCAGACCCGGTTCCGGCCGGTCCTGGTGGTGGGCTTCGTGCTGGCGGCGCTCGGCGTGCTCCACTGGGCGCCGCTGCTGGCTACGCCGTTCGCGGTCGACCTCGCCGCCGGTCACGGCGTCCCTGACGTGGTCGAGTCGCTGCTCGGTCTGCTGGCGACCCTGCTCGGCGCGTGGGCGCTGCGCGCCTTCCTCCCGGCACGTCGCTCCGCGCTCACCTACACGACCTGGGCACTGTCGATCGGCTTCGGCACGGTGGCGCTGGTGCTCGCCGGCACGATCATCGGCGAGCGCCTCCACGCCACCGCGGTGTGGTTCCAGGCAGCGCACGCCGCCGCGACCGTGTCGTGGCTGCTGCTCTGCGTGGTCCTGCTCCGGCTTGGCCTGAGCCGTGACGCGGACGCGATGGTGCCGGTGCGGCTGGCGATCGCGCTCGCCGTGGCCGCGGTCGCCAAGCTGTTCCTTTTCGACCTGGCCACCTTGCCGGGACTCGTCCGGGCGATCGCGTTCCTGGCCGTCGGCGTGCTCCTGCTGGTGATCGGCACCTGGTACAACCGCCAGCTCGACCGGGTCAGGAAGCGGCCGGCGCCACCGGGCACATCTCCGGACGAACTGGTCCTGCTCCTGAACGAACAGGGACGTCCCAGCGGCACCGCCCCGCGATCGGCGATGCGCGCCCAGAACCTCCGCCATGGGGCGACGGCGGTTGTCGTCCGCAACTCGCGGGATCAGATCTATGTGCACCGGCGCACCCAGACCAAGGACGTCTACCCCGGCCGGCGCGACTTCGCCGCCGGTGGGGTGATCACGGCAGGGGAGAACCCGGACACGGCTGCGGTCAGGGAACTCGCGGAAGAACTCGGCATCACCGGAGTGACACCGGTCCCGTTGCGGCGCGGCTACTACGCCGACGACCACACCGCCTACCACGGCTTCTGCTACACGGTCGTCTGGGACGGCGAGATCCACTGGCAGCCCGAGGAGGTGGCGGACGGGGAGTGGATGACCCCGGCCGCGCTGCAGGAGGCCATCCGGACCCAGCCCGACGACTTCATGCCGGACACGGTGAGCCTGCTCGGCGACTGGCTCGCTGCCCAGGGCGCCGCTGCAACCCCCGGTCCGGCCACGAGTTGACGCGGCCCGGTCGCCGCGCGATCTGGTAGGACGGTCCCGTGCGCGCAATCCAGTACTCCGGGTACGGAGCTGAACCCCGTCTGGTCGACCTGCCCTGGCCGGAGTGCCCGCCGGACGGAGTCATCGTGTCGGTGCGGGCCACCGGCGTGTGCCGCTCGGACTGGCACGCCTGGCGCGGCCATGACCCGGTGCCCCTGCCGATGGTGCCGGGCCATGAGTTCGCCGGCGTCGTGGCGGTGACCGGACCGCTCATCTCTGCGTTCTCGGTCGGCGACCGCGTGACCGCCCCGTTCGTGAATGGGTGCGGACGCTGCGAGTGGTGCCTGGCCGGTCACGCGCAGGTGTGCCCCGACCAGACCCAGCCCGGCTTCACCCACGCCGGGTCGTTCGCGGAGCAGGTGGTGGTGCGGGCCGCCGACTTCAACCTGGTCCGCCTCCCTGACGAGGTCGACTTCGTCACTGCGGCGTCCCTTGGTTGCCGCTTCGCCACCTCCTACCACGCGCTCACGGTGCAGGGCCGGCTCGAGGCGGGCGAGTGGCTGCTGGTCGTGGGCTGTGGTGGGGTCGGGATGTCCGCCGTCATGGTCGGGGTCGCCCTGGGCGCCCGGGTGCTCGCGGTGGATCCCTCACCCGAGGCCCGGGCGAGCGCGGCAGACCTGGGTGCCGAGTCCGTACTGCCGCTCGCCGATCCGGCGGCCGTGCGCGCCGTGACCGGAGGGGGCGCCCACGTGAGCCTGGACGCCGTGGGCACCGGTGAGACGGCCGCGTCGGCCGTGCTCGGCCTGCGCCGCCGCGGACGGCACGTACAGGTGGGCCTGATGCTGGACCGGCACGCGGACGCACCGCTGCCGTGGGGTCCGGTGATCGCGCACGAACTCGAAGTCGTGGGCAGCCACGGCATGGCGGCCGTCGACTACCCCGAGTTGCTCGCCCTGATCACCGCGGGCACGCTCGACCCGCGATCGCTGGTCGGCAGGGTGGTCGACCTGGCCGGGGCCGGAGCGGCGCTGATGGCGCTCGACGCGCCGGTGCCGGCCGCTGCCGGCATCGTGGTCGCCACGCTCTGACGGCGTCAGACCTCGCCGAGGCTGGGCGACTCGGCCTGGACCGCATGCCCGCCGAACTGGTTGCGCATGGCGGCGACCAGCTTCATGGCCGGCGACTCGTCCTGCCGCGAGACGAACCGTGCGAACAGCGCAGAGGTCAGCGCCGGCACCGGGACTCCGAGGTCGATCGCTGCGTCCACCGTCCAGCGGCCCTCGCCGGAATCGTCGGCGTAACCCTTCAGCTTCTCCAGGTGTGGGTCGTCGGACAGCGCACGGGCAATCAGGTCGAGCAGCCAGGACCGGATCACGGTGCCCTCCCGCCAGCTGTCGAAGATCTCCGGGACGTTGTGCACCAGCTCCGCCTTCTCCAGCAGCTCCCAGCCCTCGGCGTAGGCCTGCATGATCGAGTACTCGATGCCGTTGTGCACCATCTTGGTGAAGTGTCCTGCGCCGTGCCCGCCCGCGTGCACGAAGCCGAACTCGCCGTCGGGCTTCAGCGCGTCGAAGATCGGCTGCACTGCGGCGACGTCCGCCTCGTCGCCGCCGCACATCAGCGCATAGCCGAGCTCCTTGCCCCACACGCCTCCGGACACCCCGCAGTCGATGAAGTGCACGCCGTGGGCGGCGAGCCGGTCGGCTCTGGCCTGGTCTCCCGTCCACTTGGTGTTCCCGCCGTCGATCACGATGTCTCCCTCGGACAGGAGCCCGGCGAGTTCGTCGACCGCCCCGTCCAGGAACTGCACCGGGACCATCACCCAGACGACGCGAGGCTTCTGCTCGAGGCGCCCGACGAGGTCGGCCAGGCTGGTGGCCTCGGAGAGCTCCGGGTTGGTGTCGTAGCCGTGAACGGTGTGTCCTGCCGCGCGCAGTCGGGCGACCATGTTGCCGCCCATCCTGCCGAGTCCGACCATGCCGAGTTCCATCGTGTTCCTCCTCGTGGATCCGGGTTCAGGCTACGACGCGGCAGCAAGGCTGCGCTCAACCGTCGGCGGTGACCTTCGCGTCCTGGCGCGGCACGAAGACCGTGTTCAGGATCATCAGCAGGGACGCGGTCACGGGCACCGCCACCAGCGCGCCGAGCAGGCCGAGCAGGGTCCCGCCGACCATGGCCCCGATCAGTACCAGCGACCCCGGGATGTCGACGGCCTTGGTCATCACCCGCGGAGTCATCACGTACGCCTCGACCTGCATGTAGGCGAAGTAGACCACCGCGAAGATCAGCGCGCCCCACGGGTTGGTGAACAGGATCACCACGGTGGCCAGGATCCAGAACAGGGCCGGCCCAACCATCGGAATCATCGTGATCGCCAGCGCGAGGGACGACAACAGGGCAGCGAACGGCACCTGCAGGATGGTCATCAGGATGAACGAGAACACGGCGTTGGCCGCGGCGAGGATGGCCATTCCGGACACGTAACCGCCCACCGACTCCGTGATCTGGTCGGTGATCTTCTCCAGCTGGGGGCGGGCGTGGGCGGGAGCGAGCCGGACCAGCGCGTGCTGCATCGTGCGCAGCGAGGCGAGGAAGTAGAGCGTGAGCACGAACACGATCAGCGTTCCCGAGACGGCGTTCACCACCCCGGTGCCGACGGCGAGCGCCCCGCCACCGATCGCCAGCAGGTTGGCAGGGTTTGACAGCCAGGTGCGGATCTGGGTCAGCACGGTGTCGTACAGGTCTGCCTGCCCGGTCAGCGCGACGAGGTTGTTGAACCAGTCCGAATTCTGAATGCCTGTGATGTAGCCGGGCACGGCCAGCGCGAACTGGGTGACCTGGACGATGGCCGTGGGCAGGACCAGCGCGATCAGGCCACCGAAGATCACGACGAAGCCAACCATGACGGTCGCGATGCTCAGGCTGCGGGACATCCGGTGGCTCTCGAGCCAGCGCACCATCGGGTCGAGCGCCAGCGCGATGAACAGCGCCACGCCGATCGAGACCATCACGGTGGACAGCGAGACGATGGCGCCGCCGAGCGAGATCGCCACCAGGGCGCCCACCGTGGCGGTGAACCCCCACGCGAACGGATGCCCCAGGTCCACGGCAAGGCTGCGCGTGCGCAGCGACTTCCAGGCGGAGAAGGGTGCCGAGGTCGGTCCGGACCTGGCGGGCGATCCGGTCTCGTCCGGCGCTGGGTCGGGGCTCACGGCCCCGGACTCACCCGTCGTGGGCTGTTCTGGTTCGGCCATGCGAGCAGCGTAGGGCCTCGGTGCCCTGCTGGCCGCGAAGCCGCGCCCCGGGACGGGTCAGCGAAGCGACCAGCGCGACGGCAGCAGTTCGAGCACGAGCGCGGCGCCCAGCACCAGCAGCAGCATCCCCAGGACCTGTCCGAAATCGACCTGCTCACCAAGGAAGAGGACGCCGACGATCGCCGCGACGACCAGTCCCAGGGTCTTCACCATGCCCGCGCGGGCGCCCTGGCCGGTTCTCGGCATGTGCAGGTCGAGCACCGGCGACGCCAGCCCGATCACGACCACGAGCGCAGCGAGCGCAAGGTAGGCCCACACTGATCCGCTCCCGCGGCCGCCGAACACGAAGACCAGCGGGAGCGTCGCCAGGCCGGCGATCACGTGCGAGCCGACCGCGACGTCCGGTTCGCCCGCGAGCCGCAGCGTGCCGTAGCGGATCGCGAACCCGCCCGCCACGGCGCTGAGCAGGGCAGCGAAGATGCCGGCGAGGAATGCCCAGCTGTCGCCCTGCACCGGGAAGACCACGACGAGCAGCAGCCCGGTGAAGCCGGTGGCGAGTCCTCCGGCCGCGGCTGCGGTGATCCGGTCGACGCCCCAGATCTGGCCGAAGAGGGTGGCGAAGAGCGGCATGGACCCCAGCACGATGGCGCTCAGGGCGATCCCCACGTGGGCGAGGGCGAAGCACAACCCGACGTTCTGGACGGCCACCGCCCCGGCGAGGATGACCATCTGCCGGATATGGGTGGGTCGGGCCAACCGCCGACCGTCGAGCCGCACGGAAGCCGTGATCGCGACGGCTGCGCTGAGGCTGGTCAGGGTGGCGGCCGCGGCCCAGCCGAAGCCCAGCACGACCCCGCACACGAGCGTGATGGCCAACCCCCACAGCACGGACAGCGCGGCGTGCGCCGGCCAGCTGCGGTTGGGCATGCGAAAACTCCCCTGAGATGGATTTCCATACACTGTCATACAGGTGCGCCACGCGTTGAATCGTGCGCAATCGTGCACGGCAGGGAGGACGTCCTGCACGAACGTCGTCGGCCCGTCCGTGACCCGACGCCGGGGGGCGCCTACCCTGAGCCGATGAGCGACTCCGCGGCGTCCGTGCAGCGGACCTACCTCGCCCTCACCGTGCTCACCACGCTGGCGGCGTCGTCGATCTGGGGCGTGAACACGCTGTTCCTGCTCGACGCGGGGCTGGACAACACCCAGGCGTTCGCCGCGAATGCCGCGTTCACGCTGGGGATGGTGCTCTTCGAGATCCCCACCGGGGTGGTGGCGGACACGAGGGGACGCCGGTTCTCCTTCCTGCTGGGGACGGTCGTGCTGCTGGCGTCCACGCTGCTGTACTGGTGGATGTGGGTGGTACGGGCCCCCTTCGCCGGCTGGCTGTTCGCCTCCCTCCTGATCGGACTCGGCTTCACCTTCTTCTCCGGCGCCACCGAGGCCTGGCTGGTCGACGCTCTCGCAGACACGGGCCACGCGGACGACCTGGAGAGCGTGTTCGGACGGGCCCAGGTGGCCGCGGGAGCCGCCCTGCTCGCGGGGTCGCTGGCCGGAGGCCTGATCGCGCGTGCGAGCGACCTCGGCGTCCCCTACCTCGTCCGGTCGGGGCTGCTCGCCGTCACCGCAGTGGTGGCCGCGGCCGCGATGCACGACCGGGGCTTCACCCCGGACCGTGGCCGCTCGGCCGCTCAGGCCATCCGGGTCGTACTGGCCGGCTCGATCGACGGCGGCCTGCGGAACCGGCCCGTCCGATGGCTCATGCTGGCAGCCCCGTTCACCGCCGGTGCCGGCATCTACGTCTTCTATGCGCTCCAGCCCTACCTGCTCCAGCTCGCGGGCGACCCGCACGCCTACGCGATCGCGGGAGCCGCGGCCGCCCTCTCCGCGGGAGCCCAGATCTGCGGAGGCCTTCTGGTCGGTCGGGTGCGTCGCCTGTTCCGGCGCCGCACGGACGCGCTCGTGCTGGGCGGGCTGATCGGGGTCCTCCTGCTCGCCGGGCTCGCCGTGGCGAACTCCCTGTGGATCGCGCTTGTGCTGATCGGCCTCTGGTCGCTGGTCGGCGCCGCCACGTCACCGTTGCGGCAGTCCTTCCTGAACGGCCTGATCCCATCCGCGCAGAGGGCCACGGTGCTGTCGTTCGACTCCCTGATGGGCTCATCGGGCGGCGTCGTGGTGCAGCCCGTGCTGGGCAGGGTGGCCGACGTGTCCGGCTACGCCGCGTCCTACCTGGTGGCTTCCGGCGTGTACGCGCTCGCGCTGCCGTTCACCTGGCTGGCGCGCAGGGAGCGTGCGTCCAGCGACCCGATCGCCGGCGCAGACGGCTGATCCGCCCGTCGTCTAGGATCCGGAGCGATGGAGCACGGGGGAGAGGACGGAGATGCCAGTTTCGAATCCGGAGTCGATCGCAAAACGGCTGTGGTGGCTGACCCTGCTTCGCGGCGTGATCAGCATCGCGCTCGGCCTGGTGGCGGTCTTCTCGCCGGGTCTCACCGTCCAGGGCTTCTTCATGCTGTTCGGCGCCTTCAGCGTGGTTGACGGCGTGGTGGCGCTCGGCACCGGCATCTTCTTTCGCGGCACCAGCTGGGGCTGGACCATGTTCCAGGGGTCCGCAGGTGTCGTGATCGGGCTGATCGCGCTGCTCCGGCCGAACCTCGTCGCGGCCGTGATCGTGGTCTTCCTCGCCATGTGGGCGCTGATCATCGGGCTCTTTCAGGTGGCCATGGCCTGGCAGCTGCGCGGACAGGGACAGCGCAGCTGGCTGTGGGTCCTGATCTCCGGCAGCGTGACGGCCCTGCTCGGACTGTACTTCCTGGTCAATCCCGAGGTCGGGGCGGCGTTCCTGACCGTCACCGTCGGGATCTTCGTGCTTGTGATCGGCATCGTGATGGTCTTCGGCGCCCTGCAACTGCGGCGCAGGCCCGAGGAACTCCTGGCGCTGATGTCGTGAGCGACCGGTTGTTCGTGGCGGTCGTCCCGCCCGCGTCGGTGCTCGATGCCATCGACGCCTTCCTGGAGCCGCGCCGGGACGCCGGGACGGGGTTCCGGTGGACGGTCCCGGAGGGCTGGCACCTGACCTGTGCGTTCCTGCCCGCCGTGGCCCCCTCGCGGGTCGAGCCGCTCGAGGCTGCGCTCGAGGAGGTGGCGGGACGGACCGCGCCTTTCGCCGTGAGCCTCGCCGGCGCCGGCGCCTTCCCGGACGCGACGAAGGCCAAGGCGCTCTGGCTGGGCGTCACGGAAGGCTCCGGGGACCTGGACCGCCTGGCCCACCGGTGTCGCACCGCGGCCGCCGGCTGTGGCGTCGAGGTAGAGGGCGGGCGGTTCCGTCCGCACCTGACCCTTGCGCGGACCAGGCCGTTCCCCGCCCGCCGCTGGCTCACCATCCTGGACGCGATCCCCGAGCAGGCCTGGGGCGTGGCGGCGTTCGTCCTCTTCCGCTCCCGGCTGCTGCCCGGCGGCGCGGGCTACGAGAACCTGCGCAGCTTTCCGCTCGCCGGCTGAGCGGGGGATCCGTTCGTGGTTGCCATACGGGGAATGTTCGCCGACACTGCGCCGCTGGCCAACCCTCACTTCCGGCGTCTGTGGCAGGCCAACATCATCACCGTGATCGGGGCGCAGCTGACCGTCGTGGCGGTGCCGGCCCAGATCTACGCGATCACGGGGGACTCCGGCTACGTCGGACTGACCGGTGTCTTCGGACTGGTGCCGCTGGTCGTCTTCGGGCTGTGGGGCGGCGCGCTCGCGGACCACTTCGATCGACGGCTGCTCCTCCAGGTCACGACGTTCGGCCTGATCGCCACCAGCGGGCTGTTCTGGATCCAGGCCGCGCTGAACGTCAACAACGTCTGGCTCATGCTCGGCCTGTTCGCCCTGCAGCAGGCGTTCTTCGCCGTGAACCAGCCCACCCGCAGTGCGGTGCTGCCGAGACTGTTGCCTGCTGCACAGTTGCCGGCGGCGAACGCCCTCAACATGACGGTGATGATGGCGGGCGCGATCGTTGGCCCCATGATCGGCGGGATCCTGATCCCCGTCCTCGGCTACTCCTGGCTCTACCTTGTGGACACGCTCACCCTGTTCGCCACCCTGGCCGCGGTGTGGCGACTCCCGGCCCTGACCGTGGAGAACCGGGTCGGTGCGCCGGGCCTGCGCTCGGTGATCGACGGGCTGGCCTACCTGCGCCTGCACCCGGTGCTGCTGACGTCGTTCCTGCTGGACCTGATCGCGATGATCTTCGGCATGCCCCGGGCGCTCTTTCCCGAGATCGCCCACCAGTCCTTCGGAGGGCCGCTGGAGGGTGGCACGGAATTCGCGCTGCTGATGGCCGCGATGCCGGTCGGCGCCGTAATCGGCGGGGTGTTCTCGGGCTGGGTGTCGCGGGTCCGGCGGCAGGGCAGGGCCGTGATCTGGAGCATCGTGCTGTGGGGCGCCGCGATCGCCCTGCTCGGGCTGGCGGTCGGCTTTGCTCCGCGCTGGCCGCTGCCGATGCTGGTGGCGTCCTGCGCGTTCCTGATGGTCGGAGGCGGCGCCGACATGGCCTCCGCAGCCTTCCGGCAGTCGATGCTGCTCTCCGCCGCCGACGACGCGGTACGGGGTCGCCTGCAGGGCGTCTTCATCGTGGTCGTCTCCGGTGGGCCGCGGATCGCGGACACCCTGCACGGCTACGCCGCAGGGCTGCTCGGCACCGCCTGGACGACCGCCGGCGGTGGACTGCTCGTGATCGCCCTGACCGCACTGGTGGCGGCAATTGTGCCCGCGTTCCGGAGGTACCGGCCCGCCTAACGTCGAGGGCATGGCCGTCCAGAGGGTGCTGTGGGTCGATCGGACGTCGGGCACAGCCGTCCGCCGCGATGCCGCCGACATCCCGGCGATGCTGGCCGACCCGTCCGGGTGGCTGTGGCTCGACGTCCCCGAGCCGGACGAGCAGACCGGTGTGCTGCTCAGCGAGGCCTTCGGCGCCCATCCCGCAGCGGTCGCCGACGTGCTGGAACGGAACCATGTTCCCCGGCTGCACGTGTACGGCCACACCCTGCTGCTGATCCTGCAACGGCCGTTGGCGGGCGAGGGCGGCCACATCCACTACCTCGAGTTCGACCAGCTGGTCGGGCCGGGCTTCCTGGTCACCACGCACGGACCCCGCAATCCGGTGGTGCCTCTGGAGCTCCTCCTGCAGGAGACGGAGGACCTCGCCGAGCGGATGCTCTCCGGCCGGCGCGTGCCGTCGGGGCCGTGGGAGGCGTCCCACTGGATCGTCTCGTCGCTGACGATCGCGCAGGAGCGGCAGGTGAACGGGCTGGCCAGGGACGTGGGCGGGCTTGAGCAGCGGGTGATGGCGCAGCGGAGCGACGCCCATCCCGAGGCACTGCTGGAGGACCTGTTCCGCACCCGGCACATGTTGCTGACCCTTGGCACCATGGCCGGGCAGGCCGCCGAGATCTACGGACGCGCCGTTCGGCTGCTGGGCGACGCCGGGGCGGGGGAGTTCCTCCGGGACAGCAAGGATGCCTACGTCCGGCTCAGCCGGATCGCCGGCAGCCAGCTGGACTACCTGTCCGGCGTCACCGAGTACTACCGGGCCCGCACCGACACGAAGATGACCATCGCGGCGGAGCGACTGGCGGTGATCGCCGCGATCACGCTGCCGGTGACGGCGATCAGTTCGGTGCTGGGCATGAACGTGATCGTGAACGACCGGACCGACTGGCCCTCGCTCGGGATCCTGCTGGCGGTGATGATCGC
>ERZ724513.1659-NODE-1659-length-11191-cov-5.070312_pt1 | contig 11191 bp, 9 predicted proteins | sample MGYA00376046_ERZ724513 | MGnify/ENA primary metagenome ERZ724513 (study PRJEB28724, sample SAMN07190883) | activated sludge metagenome | isolation source: activated sludge of sewage treatment plant in Hong Hong | place: Hong Kong | collected 2016-03-17 ... | reverse complement strand
GTGGCCGGCACGCCCACGAAGTACGGCATCAACCGTGACACCGGTGTGTTCACCTTGAAATACAAGACCAAGCGGGTCACCGGCGGCACCTTCAACCAAGGCACCTCGGTGATCGCCGTACCCGCGATCAACTACCCGGGAGGCTATGTCACCACCGTCAAGGGTGGCACCGTCACCTCGGCTGACAATGCACTCGAGTTGACCGTGAAAGCCAACCCGGGCGTATCGAAGGTGAAGGTGAAGGTCGCGCCACGCCAGGGGCTCAGCTGACTGGTGTGGCCCACCAGATCGTACGGCGCAGCCACTTCCCGGGACCCACACGTTTGCCTGAGCAGACAACCACCACGAGCTGTTCAGGACCCCAAGGCCTGAAGGCTTTGCGGCGGGGGATCCGATGCGCACGATATGAGCGGCGCTGGGTGATCTGATAGCAAACCTTGGCGCCGTCACCATTTGAGACCACGATGAGTTGCCCGGCGTGCATTTGTCGCAGCATGGCATTGCCTAATGCTGATCCGTCGGGCCAGGTGTGCGCATCGAGGATCACAGTGCCGGTGCCTTCACCGGGCATGGTGTAGCGATCCCAACCGACCAGATGTTTGCCTGCTGTGTTGACCGGTGGTGTGCCGATCGTGCCGTTGCGTTTGCGGCGTACAGGGATCACGCCGTACGCCGATCCCAACCCTGCGAAGTGCACCTTGGCTGGGCGGATGCTGGAGTTGCTAGTCGTGCAAGGACCCTGTTGAGGCAGGGCCGCCCCGGCCGGTGTTGGTGCAAGCACCAACCCGACCAGGGCAAACCCCAACAACATCCTCAATCTGAGTGTCACTGGTCAGTGATTGCCCTCAGCGCAACCACAGCCGAGCACCGGTGTGTGGTGCTCGTGGCACACGTCGCTTGCCCTTGATCACCACTGCGGCCTCCTGACTGCTCACCTGAGTGCGGCTCGCGGCGGTGCCATTGGCGACTGCGACACTGGTGATCTTGCCGCGACGTAGATCTCTGCGGGTTGCGCGGTATTTCGCGGTGCAAGTGATCGACTGGCCGGGCTGCAGGCCCCCAGGCACTGTTGGGCAAACCACGATTGGTGCCTGGCCTCCCGAGAACGAAGTCTCCACGACATTGATCTGCCCGAGTGGGCTCTTGCCAGTGTTGGTCACGACATAGCTGAAGGTGATCCGCTGGCCGCGACGCTTGAGACGCTGAGGACTCGCAGACTTGGTGAGACCGATGCCATAACTGCAGGTGGTCCAGGAGATCTTCACCGAACCATCGAAGCCGGCCGCGAGGCTGCCAGAGACGAAGGATGCAGAGGGGTCAAGGAAGCTGGAGCCACCGCCACCGCCACCACCTTGGAGTACGCCCTCACCGTCGTGATTGCCGGCGCCGCCGCCGCCACCGAAGTAGCCACCGCCACCACCGCCACCATCTCCTCCGTGGAACGGGTTGCCAGCCGTGCCGTTGCCACCGTTGTGACCAGACGCAGGTGATCCGTTGTAGCCAGAGTCGTTGGGGTTAACGCCACCCGCGCCAGGGCCGCCAATTTGCCCGCCTTGGCCCCCGGAGTTGGTCCCGACGCCGGGCCCGCCGTTGCTGCCAGCAAAGGCGCCTGTTGCGGTGGGGACCCCAGCATCACCACCCACAGCTGGGAATGAGTCGTGACCTCCGCCGCCACCGCCGCCTCCCCCAGCGATCGCAAGCAGCTGGCTGTTGGTGGAGACCTCGGAGTAGCCGCCACCTCCGCCGCCATTGTGACCTTCGTTAGCCCCAGTGCCACCCCCGTTGCTGCCAGCAGTGTAAGCCGGGCCGCCTTGGCCACCGACCGTCCCGGAGAAGACCTGCCCGGCTGTTGCGGGGATTGTGAAAGTCACGGTGGCTCCGTGGCCCATATTCGTCGAATCTGCGACTCCCGCGAACATCTCGCCTTCGTCTCCCTCGAACCTCTCGCCTGATGCACCTGAAGCTCCGGTCAAGGTGATCTGCGCCTTGCATGCCTCTGCAGGAGCTGTGAAGGAAAACGCACCCGGCGTGAGTTGTTCTGAGTCGGGTGGCCCGGGGTCCGCCGAGGCAGTTGGGCTTGCCGCGAGAGTCGAGGCGAGTGTCATCGCAGCGACGGCGGTGACCGCCAAGCCACGACGTACGACGTGTGTTCGATGCCTGGTGGAGATCTCAGTGGCGTTCAGAATCATGCTTGTGCTCCGTTCGTGGGTGCAGAATTGTTGAAGTGAGCTTTGGGCCATTTATGAGACTACAGGGGATGTTTGCTCTCATGTGGTGTTTTTGGAGCTTTGCCCACTTAGACCACAAGCGAGCACCTGTGTGTGGTGCTCGAGGTAGCTCGCACACTCGCCTCCGCCCTTAGGGACACTGAGGAAGTCGAAGGCGTTGGAGCCACCGCCACCGCCGAAAGTGCCGCGAGAGCCATGACTGTGATGGTGCTGACGGGTCTTTGGGCACTTCGCCCGAACTCAGGCCGGAGCAGTGGTTTGCCCTGATGTGGGGCCTTAAAGTCACAAGTCGGGTTTGCCCCGCGCCATCATCCATTTGGCGATGCCGGAGTAGTTGCCGTTGAGCAGCTTCACGATCAGGTTGAGCGTGGGCAGCTTGATCTTGCCCTGCGAGAAGATCGCAACCGCGCGCAGCGGCAGCTCTCTCAACGAGCGCTCCAACATCAGCTGACTCGCTGCGTCATCTGCCTCCACGTCGACAGGATTCTGACTCTCCACGGCCTTGACCAACAAGCCGCCCACGAAGGTGCGCCGGATCTCCCCGAGAGTCGAGTCGACCGTGAAGGGGCGCGTATGCCTAGCCTGCGGGATCTCGCGACCCAAACGACGGCGGAAGTCAGCATCGCTCGCGGCGATCGCACTCACGCTCGGCGGCTCTGCCGACGTCTCGACGCCACCAGTTATCTCCAGTTCGGCAGTCGAGGCGATGTCTATGCTCGAGCGGGCCGCTTCGATCGTGAACTTCCCTGAAGGCGTGGCCCAGGTGTCTGTGCGTACGTCGTAGAAGGTGAAGGCGCGCGGGTCGAGCTCCACCTCGCACAACGTCGACTCGCCAGGAGACAGGTGCACCTTTGCCCAACCAGCCAAGATGCGGCGGGGTCGGAGTACGACGCCAGTCTGGTCGTGGAGATAGACCTGCACCACCTCGCTGCCGGGCCTGGCCCCCGTGTTGGTCACCTGCAGTCCTGCGCGTACGGGCTCACCGACCCCGATCGTCTCAGCGCTCAGCGACAGTGGCCCCCACTCGAAGGTGGTGTAGGACAAGCCATGCCCAAAGGCGAAGAGCGGCTCAAGACCGGCGGTGGTGTGATGGCGATAGCCGACGAAAAGGCCCTCGCGATATTGCACCTGATGCGGGGCTCCGGGAAACCACGGGTTGGCGGCCACCTGCTCCAAAGACGCCGGGAAGGTCTCAGCCAGGCGGCCCCCGGGCTCGGCGGCTCCGGTGATGACGTCATACAGAGCCCCGCCGCTGGCCTGGCCGCCGAGATAGCTCTCCAGGATCGCAGCCACCTTGCTGCGCCAAGGCATCAGCACGGGCGAGCCATTCGACAGGGCCACGACTGTGCGCGGGTTGGCGGCAGCGACGGCGTGCACGAGGTCGTTGTGCTGTTGGGGCAGATCGAGCAGCTCGCGGTCAAAGCCCTCCGACTCATAGGTGCCGGGCAAGCCAACCAGGACCACACAGACGTCGACCTGCTCGGCGACGGCCACCGCCTCGGCGATCAGACTGGCGTCGGGGATTGCCTGGGCGGAGTTGTAGCCGGCGGCAAAATGCACCCCGCCGGGATGGTCGGCGAAGGCTTCATGGGCCGTGGTCACCTTGAACGGATTGACCTGCGAGCTGCCGGTGCCTTGATATCGCGGGCTCTGGGCGAAGGCGCCGATCAGGCCGATCGACAGGTCGGGTGGCAGCGGGAGCAGGCCGTCGTTTTGCAGGAGCACAGTGCCAGCTGCCGCAGCCTTGCGGGCCAGAGCGTCATGCGCAGCGTGTGGCACCTCCGGGGCGCCGCTCGGGGTGCCGCTCGGCCGGGCCTTGACCTTCGCAGACAGGTCGATGACCCGCTGGGCGCAGGCTGCCACAGCTTCTGTAGCCAGCGTGCCGTCGGCTACCGCGGCCGCGAGCTGATCGTCGTACAAGCCGGAGCTGGCGGGCATCTCAAGATCCATGCCCGCAGCCACACCGGCAGGCCGCTGGGTGGTCGCCCCCCAGTCGCTCATCACGAGTCCGTCGTACTCCCACTCGTGGCGCAAGATTTCGCCGAGCAGATGCCCGTGGGCGCTGCATGGCTGGCCGTTGACGAGGTTGTAGGCCGTCATGACCGCCCAGGGGTGGGCCTGTTTGATCACTCGCTCAAAACCGGTGAGATAGAGCTCGCGCAAAGTGCGCTCGTCGACGATCACGTCGCTGACGAAGCGGTGATACTCCTGATTGTTGACCGCGAAATGCTTCGGGCAGGCCCCAACCTCGCCGGTGGCCTGGATGCCCTCGACCATGGCCGCGGCGAGCACCCCTGAGACCAACGGGTCTTCGGAAAAATACTCGAAGTTGCGACCACACAGCGGGTGCCGTTTGATGTTGAGGCCGGGGCCGAGTACGACGCCCACGCCCAGTCCGCGAGCCTCCACTGCGATCGCGGCCCCTACCTCGCTGACCAGGTCAGCATCCCAACTGCTCGCCAGGGTGACTGCAGGGGGGAAGCAGGTTGCTGGTTGGGAGGCTGCCAGCCCGAGATGGTCGGAGTCGCCGGGCTGCACCCGCAGGCCGTGCGGCCCATCGGCCAGGCGTACGCCGGGTGCTCCGGGCACGCTCTCGGTGTGCCACACGTCGTACCCCGAAAGCAGCCGGATCTGGTCTTTGGCGGGCAGGTCACTCGCGCGAGGAGGGCTGGAAGTCACGTCTCCCAGTCAACCTGATCTGAGCGCAGTTTGCGATCGATGGGGTCTGTGATTTGCCCGGTGACGCCTGCTGATCCGGGTCGGGGCAGACAGGCTCTGTCGTCGTAGTTGAAGGTGTCCTAGGCTGGGCCGATGGCTACTGAGATGTATCCCTGCGACCGGGTCGGTCTCGACTTCATCGACTCGGCGGTGAACCGCTTCTCCAACAGCGTCGAGCTCAACATCACCCCCGAGCAGCTGTTCGAGGTCTTGGCCGATGCGAGCTCGTGGCCGAAGTGGGCCAAGGTGATCACCAATGTTGAGTGGACCACCCCTGAGCCTCGTGGTGTGGGCACGATGCGCACGGTCACGATGATGGGTGGGCTGCTTGGTGCTGAGGAGTTCTTGGCGTGGGAGGAGCACACGATGTTGGCCTTCCGCTTCAACGAGGCCTCCCAGAAGCGGATCAAGGCCTTCGCCGAGAGGTACGACGTCGTACCCACTGACAATGGGTGCCGACTCACCTGGACGCTCGCGTTGGAGGTCACCGGAGCTGCCCGCTTCACCCTGGCTCCGAGCAAGCCACTGCTCAACGTCGGCTTCAAGTGGTTCTTGAAAAATCTGCGCGCCTACACCGACCAGCGATTTGTGCCCGCCTGATCCTGACGAGCTCAGCCGCCTCAAGAGCGAGGCCGCTGTCATCATCTACGGCGGCAAGGACTGCAGTGTGTGTCAGGCCGTGACGCCCAAGATCGAGGCGTTGGTGCGTGATGAATACCCGCGCCTGGCCCTGGCCTATCTCGACTGCCAGGGCTCAGACTCCGAGCAATGCGCCCAGGCCGGGATCTTCACGCTGCCGACCGTGCAGTTGTGGTTTGCCGGAAGCAAGTTCGCGGAGTTCAGTCGCGTGTTTTCTCTTGCGCAACTGCGTGAGGCGATCGACCGGCCGTATCGCCTCACCTTCGAGGGCGACTCCTAGGCCGCCGGCCCGTTTTCGTGCGGCCGCCTGCTTGCGTCATACGTTCCGTGTGGCTTGCGGCTTGCGTCATACGGAATGTGGCCATATGGCCTCGCGGTGTACGACGTTAGGTGCCGAGAGCATGCATCGTATGACGCAAGCCGTTAGGTGTCTAAGGCAAGCGGCGTACGACGCTGCACGCTCAGGAGCGCACCATCCGCGCAATCGCGGCGGAGGCCTCGGCGATCTTCGCATCGGCAGCCTCGCCACCCTGCTTGGCCGCGTCGACGACACAGTGCTTGAGGTGGTCGTCGAGGAGCCCGAGGCCCACAGACTCCAGGGCCTTGGTCAGCGCGCTGATCTGGGTGAGGATGTCGATGCAATATTTGTCTTCGTCGATCATCTTGTGGATGCCGCGTGCTTGCCCCTCGATGCGCTTGAGTCGAGCCAGATAGCGGGCCTTGTCGGAGATGTATCCGTGCTGATGCATCAGGCCCCCTTGGCCGGTTTGAAGGTGCGCAGCCGCAGGCTGTTGCTGACCACGAAGACGCTGGAGAAGGCCATGGCTGCGCCAGCGATCATCGGGTTGAGCAGGCCCAGGGCTGCCAACGGGATCGCAGCGACGTTGTAGGCGAAGGCCCAAAACAGGTTGGTCTTGATGGTCGCCAGGGTCTTGCGGGAGAGGCGGATCGCGTCGGCGGAGCTGCGTAAGTCGCCGCGCACCAGCGTGATGTCGGCGGCCTCGATCGCCACGTCGGTGCCGGTGCCCATCGCCAGACCGAGGTCGGCCTGGGCCAGCGCGGGTGCGTCGTTGACGCCGTCGCCGACCATCGCCACCACCTTGCCGTGTGATTGCAGCTCGGCGATCACATTCATCTTGTCTGAGGGCAGCACTTCGGCATGCACTTGCTCGATGCCGACTTCGGCGGCCACTTGTGAGGCGACGGCTTGGTTGTCGCCGGTCAGCAAGACCGGCTCCAGTCCGAGCGCGCGCAGCCGTTTGATCGCCTCTGCGCTGGTCGGCTTGAGTTGGTCGGAGACCACGAAGAGTCCGCGTGCCTGGCCATCCCAACCGGCCGCGACCACCGTCTTGCCTTCGCCTTCGAAGCGCGCCTTGGCCTCGGCGAGGTCGGCGCCCAAGGGCTGCGACCAGTCGGCCAGCAGGGCCTCGCGCCCCACCACTACGGCGTGCCCATCGACCACGCCCTGTACGCCGAGTCCTTCCACATTGGCAAAGCCTTCCGGCTCGATCAGGGTGACTTCTTCGGCCGCCCCGGCAGCGATCGCCTGCGCGATCGGATGCTCCGAGGAGTGCTCCAGCGACCCGGCGATCTGCAACAGGTCTTCACGGCTCACGCCGTCAGCGAGTACGACGTCACTCAGGCTCATCCGCCCGGTCGTGACCGTGCCGGTTTTGTCGAGCACGATCGTGTCGACTCGGCGGGTCGACTCCAAGATCTCAGGCCCCTTGATCAAGATGCCCAATTGCGCGCCGCGACCGGTGCCGACAAGCAGTGCTGTCGGCGTGGCCAGGCCCAACGCACACGGGCAGGCGATGATCAGCACGGCGACTGCCGCGGCGAAGGCGGCGGATGCGTCGTACCCCAAAGCCAGCCAGGTGATCAAGGTGCCGATCGCGATCACGATCACCACTGGCACGAAGACCCCGGAGATCCGGTCGGCCAGGCGCTGCACGGGGGCCTTGCCCGACTGGGCGTCTTCAACCAGCTTCGCCATCTGCGCCAGCGCGGTGTCGGCGCCGACGCGGGTGGCGCGTACGACGAGCCGCCCGCCAGCGTTGACCGTCGCGCCGGTCACTGGGTCGCCCTCGGTGATCTCGACCGGCACCGACTCACCAGTGAGCATTGACATGTCGACCGCTGAGGAGCCGCGTACGACGACCCCATCGGTGGCGATCTTCTCGCCGGGGCGTACGACGAACTCCTCGCCCACCCGTAGGTCGTCGATCGGGACCAACACTTCAGCGTCGCCTCGCAGGACGGTGACGTCTTTGGCGCCCAGGCCCATCAGGGCACGCAGCGCGGCTCCGGCCTGCTTCTTGGCACGCTTCTCGAAGTAGCGGCCAGCGAGCACAAACATGGTGACGCCGGCGGCCACCTCGAGGTAGATCGAGCCGGCAGCATCGGCGTTGGTGAAGTTGAAGCCGTGCTTCATGCCCGGCATGCCTGCGTGGCCGAAGAAGAGCGCATAGAGCGACCAAGCGAAGGCAGACAGGGTGCCGACCGAGATCAGGGTGTCCATCGTGGCGGCGCCATGCCGCAGGTTGGTGAAGGTGGCCTTGTGGAAGGGCCAGGCGCCCCAGGTCACGACTGGTGCGGCCAGGGTGAGTGAGAGCCACTGCCAGTTGTTGAACTGCAACAGCGGCACCATCGCGAGGATGATCACCGGCACCGACAACACGATCGATCCGATCAGGCGTTGGCGCAGACCTTGGAGCTCGAGATCGGCGGGAGCCTCTTGAGGCACTGTCGGCTCAGGCTCGGGGAGGTGGGCGGTGTAGCCGGTCTTCTCGACCTCCTCGATGATGCGCGCTGGGTCGAGCTCGGTCACCACATGAGCCTTTTCGGTGGCATAGTTGACCGACGCTTCGACGCCCTCAAGCCGGTTGAGCTTCTTCTCGATCCGATTGGCGCATGACGCACAGGTCATGCCGCCGATCTCCAACTCCAAGGTGCTCATCACGCAGATCCGGTCGCCACTGCCTCATAGCCAGCCTCGTCGACAGCAGCCACCACGTCGGTGTCTGCCAACGGATTGGCGGAGGTGATCACGAGCTTGCCGGTCGCGGCGGACACGTCGACCTGGGAGACCCCAGCGATCTTGGAGACTTCTTCGCGCACTGCACTCTCGCAGTGTCCACAGGTCATGCCAGTCACTTGATATTCAGTCGTAGTCATGCATTCAGGATACCCCTAGGGGGTATAAAGTCAAGTGGCTACCCCTCTGCGGCGATGGCCTCCTCAAGCTCTGCCAGAGCCTCACCGCAATACACCGCCAGCCGCTGCAGGTGAGGTACGGCGTCACGGTCGCCCACGAAGCCGACATTCATCCAGCCGGCGTAGCTCTCCACGGTGATATTGAGGGCGAATCCATGCGCCGGGATCGACAGCGGGAAGATCGCCTCCAGCCGTGACCCTGCGAGATACAACGGCTTGGTCGGCCCGGCCAGATTGGAGATGCACAGGTTGAAGGTCGTGGGTAGGGGATTCTTCACCCCAGCCATCGCGGTGAAGGTCTGGAAGGCCGCAGGGGCGAAGAGATAGCCGGTGTAGGCGATCGCTGAGGCCTGACCCATCGTCTTGACCTGCTTCTTCGCGGCGCGGGTGGAGCGGCGTACGCCGGTGAGCTGCTCAAGGGGGTCGGAGATGTCGGTGGCCAAGGAGACCAGGGTGGCCGCGACCAGATTGCCTCCCCCTTGATCACCATCGGCTCTGATGTTGAGCGGCACAAACGCGACCAATGGATCGGCCGGCAGCTCATCGAACTCCAACAAATAGCGCCGTAGCCCGCTACCAAAAATCGCCAGCATCACGTCATTGAGCGTGGACTTGGTCTGCTTGCCGATCGCGCGCAGACGCTCGGTCTCCCAATGCTGAGTGGCCAATCGGCGATTGCGTCCAGTCTGGGCGTTGAAGATGGTGCGGGGTGCTTCGCGGCCGCTGACCACCTCGCTCGCGCCGATCCCGGTTTCGAGCTTCAGCACCGCCTTGGTCACATCACCAACTGCCCCGACCGTGTCGCGCGCTGCCTTGGCGACCCCGGCCACACTGCTGCCCACCTGCTTGGCCAACGAAATGGCTTCCTTCGGAGGCTCTGGCCGGGGCGGTGGTGGGGAAGCCCAGAAGGGCAGACCCTCGGCCGCATCGGGCGACTTGGCCAGGGAGCGAGCCAGCAGCTTCACACTGGAGAAGCCGTCCATCAGCGAGTGATGGATCTTCGCGTAGACCGCGAACCGCCCTTCTTCCAGCCCCTCGATCACATGGCATTCCCACAGGGGTCGGGTCATGTCGAGCTGGTGACTGTGCAGTCGCGACACGAGGATGCCGAGCTCGCGGTCGTCGCCCGGGGAGGCGAGCGCGGACCGGCGTACGTGATATTCGATGTCGAACTCGTCGTCGTCGACCCAGCTCTGCAAGGGATGTGACAACAGTTGTGGATGCGAGAGTCGCTTGGTGAAGGGTGCCACCGGCTCCTGGGCGCGGAGTCGATAGACCAGATCACGCAAGTACGACGAATCAGCGCCACCTGGTGGCGTGAAGGGCATCAGCGCCGCGACATGCATCATCGTGCGGGGTGTCTCGACGAGCAGAAACATGGAGTCGGTAGGGGGCAGGAGTTTGCGCTTCCCGGCAGCCACGGGCTATTTCTCCACGGTGGTCAAGCGCCGGTAGGGGATCCATTCCCCCTCGGCCAAGGCCAATCGATCAGCAACTATGCGTAGGACCTGCATGTTGTGACCGTAACCCAAGTGAGTGCCGTTGACCTCGATGTTTTCGGTCGTCTCAGCCGGCAGACTCGTGCAGCACTCCCAAGACACGATCCCGTCGGTGCGACTGTAGATGCACGTCGTCGGCACAGGCAGCGGCTCAGCGCGCCCGAACTTCGCCTCGTCACTCATCAGGCTCTCCAGATGCTCGCCGCGATTGACCGCGCGATACAACCGCCAGGCCCTGCTGGCTTGCACATTGCCACGGATCGGTGAGCCGAGGGTGATCACATTGCGCACCAGATCGGGGTACTCCCGCGCGACCTCGCGCGAGTAGATGCCCCCAGCGCTCCAGCCGATCAGACTGATCTTGCGCTGGTGCTGGTCGTAGAGCTCGTTGACCCGGGTGCGCAATTTGTCTTCGACCTCAGGGTTGACGCCCAAGTTGGTGCCCAAGTGCCAGTCGTGGGCGTAGTAGCCCAAGTCACGCAGCACATTGCGCAGGAACTTCGTGGAAGCGCGACCGGCGAGGAAGCCTGGCAAAACCAACACGGGATGCCCATCGCCCTTTGGCAGGTTGCGGAGCTTGTTGCGACCGCGTTGGGCTCTGACCATCTCCAGGGCGGTCATCCACTCCATGCCGGTGTGGCGGGCCAGTGGCCGCTGGGCGTGGTCAGCATTGGGGAGAAGTTGGTCTGTGATCGGCTCAACATGGCTCATGATGCCCTCCAGAGATGGGAGTCTGCTCCACCAATTGTCTATCGCACAATGCCGGAATGAAAGGACCTGACTCACATGGGCTAGTCCGATTGAGGCCGTTTTGTGACCCGGTGGAAATGACTGATTGAGAGTTGCGGTAAGAAGTGGTCGCTATAGCGACCACTTCTTACCGCAACTCTC
>ERZ724513.1658-NODE-1658-length-11191-cov-8.394576_pt1 | contig 11191 bp, 10 predicted proteins | sample MGYA00376046_ERZ724513 | MGnify/ENA primary metagenome ERZ724513 (study PRJEB28724, sample SAMN07190883) | activated sludge metagenome | isolation source: activated sludge of sewage treatment plant in Hong Hong | place: Hong Kong | collected 2016-03-17 ... | reverse complement strand
CACGATCCAGGCCGGCGACGTCGTGGTGATCCGCTACGAAGGACCCAAGGGTGGTCCAGGTATGCGCGAGATGCTCATGATCACCGGCGCCATCAAGGGTGCCGGTCTGGGCAAGGACGTCCTGCTCATCACTGATGGCCGGTTCTCCGGCGGCACCACGGGCTTGTGCGTGGGGCACGTCGCTCCGGAAGCGGTGGACGGCGGGCCCATTGGGCTGGTGCGCGACGGGGACCAGATTCGCATCGACATCGGGAACCGGACACTGGAGCTCCTGGTGGACGAGGCTGAACTCGACAGCCGTCGGCAGGACTGGGAACCACTGCCCTCCCGCTACACCCGCGGCGTGCTGCACAAGTACGCGCGACTGGTGGGTTCGGCGTCCCGGGGTGCCGTCTGCGACTGACCGGGCGGGGCTTACGCTCCTGACTCTGTGGAGATCAATTCCGGCGATACCGCCTGGGTGATGATGTCGGCGGCGCTGGTGTTGTTCATGACGCCGGGCTTGGCCATCTTCTACGCCGGCATGGTGCGTGTGAAGAGCGTGCTCAACATGATCATGATGAGTTTCGCCGCCATGGGCGTGGTGTCGATCCTGTGGGTGATGTACGGCTACTCGCTGACTTTCGGCCCGGACACCGGTGCTGGCGTGATCGGTGGGCTGTCCGAGGTCGGGCTGTCCGGCGTCCCTGGAACGACGGTGGGCACTGTGGGTCATCAGATCCCCACTCTGGCTTTCGTGATGTTCGAGATGACGTTCGCGATCATCACCGTCGCGCTGCTGTCCGGGGCGATCGCCGATCGGGCGAAGTTCCGGGCCTGGCTGGTGTTCATCGTCATCTGGGCCACGCTCGTGTACTTCTCGATCGCGCGCTGGGCTTTCGACTTCGAGGACGGTTCCGGCGGCTGGATGGGTGACCGGCTCGGAGCGCTCCATTTCGCTGGTGGCACGGCGGTCGAGATCACCTCCGGGGCTTCTGCTTTGGCACTGGCGTTGGTGCTCGGCCCGCGGCTGGGTTGGCGCCGCGAGGCCATGCGTCCGCACAACTTGCCGCTGGTCTTGCTGGGCGCCGGCATGTTGTGGTTCGGCTGGTTCGGCTTCAACGCAGGCTCGGCGCTGTCCGCAGGTTCCACCGCGGCCGTCGCCCTGATCAACACCCAGGTCTGCACCGCTTCCGCGGCTCTGTCCTGGGTTGCCGTCGAGCGGTGGCGCGATGGCCACGCCACCACGCTTGGTGTCGCTTCTGGCGCCGTGGTCGGGGCTGTGGCGGTCACGCCTGCCTGCGCGTTCCTGACCCCGATCGGCGCCATCGCGCTGGGGCTGGTGGCCGGGGCTGTCTGTGCGGTGGCTGTGGGGTGGAAGTACCGGCTTGGTTACGACGATTCCCTGGATGTGGTCGGTGTGCACGGGGTCGGGGGAGTGATCGGGATGCTCAGCATCGGCATCCTGGCCACGACCTCGGTCAACGCCGCCGGCAAGGACGGACTGCTTGCGGGCGGTGGTTTGAGCCTGCTCGGCCGGCAGGTGGTCGCGGTGCTGGCCACAGCGGCTTTCGCGTTCACGATGACGCTGCTGCTGGCCTGGCTGGTGAACCGCACAATGGGCTTCCGCGCCGAGCCCGAGGACGAAATGCGCGGCCTCGACGTCGCTCAGCACGCGGAGAGCGCCTACGAATTCGGTGCTACCACCGGCATCGGTATGTTGTCGGGGACACACCCGGGGAGGGAATAGCAGTGAAGCTGATCACCGCCATCATCAAGCCGTTCGCACTGGACCGGGTGCGCGAGGCGCTGCAGGTCCAGGGCGTCGAGGGCATGACCGTGACCGAAGCCAGTGGGTACGGGCGGCAGCGTGGTCACACCGAGGTCTACCGGGGCGCGGAGTATGTGGTCGATCTGGTGCCCAAGGTGCGCCTCGAGGTGGTGGTCGAGGATGAGGACGCCGCGCACATCGTCGACGTGCTGGTGTCCGCCGCCCGCACGGGCAAGATCGGCGATGGCAAGGTGTGGGTGACCCCCGTTGAGTCGATCGTGCGGGTGCGGACGGGTGAGCGCGGCCCGGACGCGTTGTAGGCGGTGCGCTTTGTGACTGACAGACCAGAAACTGGTCGCAGAGTCACAAAGCCCGGCGAAGTCGGGTCATGAACGGCGCCGCGTCCAGCCGCAGCGTCAACGTGGCCACACGGAGGTAGGGCGTCTCCCCAGCCAGCACGATGTCGTTGTGCCGATCGATGTCATCCAGCCAGGAATCGGGGTTGAGGTGATGGACCCCTTCGATCTCCACCCGCAACCGCCGGCCCTTGAGGTCGAACTCCACGTCAATGCTGCGCGCGCGCCCTTGCCCATCTCGCACCAGCACCTGCCGGACAGGTCGCGGCAGTCCGAAGCGCCGGCACAGCAAGCCGAAGTCGTATTCGTTCAGGCTCTGTATCCCGTCGCGGTACTCGCGGGTCATCGCCCGGATGAGTTGAGCACGCGGGCTGTTCGGTGACAGTCGCTTCAGCACCCGATCGGGGGTGGTCACCCGTTGCTGCAGGGCGGAGATCAGGATGTACATCCCTTCCCGGTCCGACCGCGCCCATCCCACAGCCTGGACCACAGCATCGTGAACGGGCACCCGGGGAGGACTGGTGCCGACGGTTCGATGGGAAGCAAGACGTCGAATACGCAGCCATTCTTGCGACTTCGGGGGCTGTGTCGTCGTGGGTACGACGACGTCGAATGGTGACTGCAGTTCCCCACGCCACCCGTGCAGGACCAAGGCGTTGCGCCCACCTAGGTTCCCCTTGGTTCCGCAGTGCAGGATGGCAGCCCACATCTTGGTGGTCTCGTCGAGTTCCCGGATGCTGGCCATTGCCGTCCGCTGCGTGAGTCTGGTCCAGTGGCCCGCCGCGACTGCCCGGCGCACGGCTCTGCGGTCGGGATCTGTCAACTGCCAGTACGCCACGACGTCCTGTTGCGTCGTGAGCAGAGCCTTGGCTTCCGTGGTCAAGTGCAGCGCCATGCGGTCATGCTCATGCGCGATCACTCATTCCGAACCAATGGCGAGAGTTCTGTGGATGGTGGTCGCAGCGTCACAAAAACCCCCCGCCGGATGAGGCTTTGTGAGTCAGCGACCAGTTTCCGGTCTGGGCGTCACAAAGCCCCCCGCGTTGGCAGCCCAGAAACAGCGCGCTACATTGTGCGTGTGCAGAAGCTGATTCTCGTAGGCACCAGCGTCTGAGCCAACCCGGCCCAGGCGCACCCTCCGCAACCCATCCGGGTCGGGGGGTTTTTCATTGGAATCGGCATGAAAGGACACCTGATGGCAGAGCAGATGACCGGCGCGAAGAGCCTCATCACCTCGCTGGAGCACGCCGGGGTAGACACGGTGTTCGGCATCCCGGGCGGGGCCATCCTGCCCGCCTACGACCCCCTGATGGACTCCACCCAGATCCGGCACATCCTGGTGCGCCACGAGCAAGCCGCCGGCCACGCCGCTGAAGGCTACGCGCAGACCAGCGGCAAGACCGGCGTCTGCATCGCGACCAGCGGTCCGGGCGCCACGAACCTCGTCACCCCCATCGCCGACGCCTACATGGACTCGGTCCCGATCGTCGCGATCACCGGCCAGGTGGTCAGCGCGGCGATCGGCACAGACGCCTTCCAGGAAGCTGACATCAGTGGCATCACAATGCCCATCGTCAAGCACAACTACCTCGTCACCGATCCCGCGGAGATCCCGCGCGTGATCAACGAGGCGTTCCACCTGGCAGGCTCTGGGCGGCCGGGGCCCGTGCTCGTGGACATCAGCAAGGATGCCCTGGCCGCCCAGACAACTTTCGAATGGCCGACCGAGATCGAACTGCCCGGCTACCGTCCTACGACCCAGCCGCACGGCAAGCAGATCAAGGAGGCCGCCAAGCTCATCGCGAAGAGCAGGCGGCCGGTGCTCTACATCGGCGGGGGTGTCGTTCGCGCTGGTGCCGCCCCTCAACTGCTGGAGCTGGCCGAACTCACCGGCATCCCCGTAGTCACCACGCTGATGGCCCGTGGTGCGTTCCCCGACAGTCACAAACAGAACCTCGGCATGCCCGGCATGCACGGCACGGTTCCCGCAGTGGGCGCGTTGCAGAAGGCGGACCTGCTGATCGCCATCGGCACCCGCTTCGATGACCGCGTGACGGGCAAGCTGGATTCCTTCGCTCCCAACGCGAAGGTCATCCACGCGGACATTGACCCGGCCGAGATCGGCAAGAACCGGCATGCTGACGTCCCGATCGTGGGGGACGCGAAGGCGACCATCATCGGCCTCATCAAGGCGCTGCACAGCCGCAAGGACGACATCGACATCGCCGACTGGTGGCGCACTCTGGACGGCTGGGTCGAGCGCTTCCCGCTCGGCTACGACGAGCACGAGGATGCGCTCGCCCCGCAGTTCGTCCTTGAGCGCCTGGGCAAGATCGCCGGGCCCGAGGCCATCTACTGCTCCGGTGTGGGCCAGCACCAGATGTGGGCCAGCCAGTTCATCGGGTATGAGCACCCGGGGCATTGGCTGAACTCCGGCGGCCTGGGCACCATGGGCTTCGCGGTGCCCGCAGCGATGGGCGCCAAGGTCGGCGCGCCGGACAAGGTGGTCTGGGCGGTCGACGGCGACGGGTGCTTCCAGATGACCAACCAGGAACTGGCGACCTGCGCGATCAACAACATCCCGATCAAGGTCGCGTTGATCAACAACTCCAGCCTGGGCATGGTCCGGCAGTGGCAGACGCTGTTCTACAACCAGCGCTATAGCAACACCGACCTGCACTCCCACCGCTTCCCGGATTTCGTCAAACTCGCCGAGGCCTATGGGTGCTACGGCCTGCGCGCCGAAAGCCCCGAAGAAGTGGACGCGGTGATCGAGAAGGCGATGAGCCTCAACGACGCGCCGGTGGTCATCGACTTCCAGGTGCACCGCGACGCGATGGTGTGGCCGATGGTGCCCGCCGGAACCAGCAACGACCTCATCACGACCGCGCGCGACCTGGCGCCGGCGTGGGACCGGGAGGACTGACATGACCCGCCACACACTGTCCGTGCTCGTCGAGAACAAGCCCGGCGTGCTCGCCCGCATCGCCGGACTGTTCAGCCGGCGCGGCTTCAACATCGACTCGCTGGCGGTGGGTCCGACCGAGAACCCTGAGGTCAGTCGCATGACCATCGCGATCAGTGTCGACAAGCTGCCGCTGGAGCAGGTGACGAAGCAGTTGAACAAGCTCGTCAATGTGCTCAAGATCGTGGAACTCGACCCGGATCACTCGGTGCAGCGCGAGCTCGTCCTGGTCAAAGTGAACGCGAGCAAGGAGATCCGCTCCAGTGTGCTGGAGATCGTGACCCTGTTCCGCGCCAAGGTCGTGGACGTCGCACCCGAGAGCGTGACGATCGAGGCCACAGGCAGCCGGGACAAACTCGAGGCGCTGCTGCGCGTGCTTGAGCCCTATGGCATCAAGGAGCTCGTGCAGTCCGGAATGGTCGCCGTGGGCCGTGGCGGCAAGTCGATCTCGGAGCGCCCGCTGCGCGCGGTCACTGCCTAGTGGAAGTCGCTTCACGGGTAGCGCCACTCCTGGCGGTGGTGGTGCTGGCGGGTGCCTGGGGGCGCACTCTCAACGGAGTCGTCGCTGCTGTGGTCGGTCTGCTGCTGGTCGCGGCGGTTCTCGCTGCGGTGCATCACGCCGAGGTCGTCGCACACCGGGTGGGCGAGCCGTTCGGATCGTTGGTGCTGGCGGTCGCCGTGACTGTGATCGAAGTGGCACTGATCGTGGCGCTGATGGCCAGTGGCGGAGCGAAGGCGGAGACGCTGGCGCGGGACACGGTGTTCTCGGCCGTGATGATCACGACCGCTGGAATCGTTGGCCTTTCGCTGCTCAGTTCGACCCTGCGCAAACCGATCGTGCGGTTCAACTCTGAAGGCGCCGGGGGAGCGCTGGCCACGATCGGGGCGCTGGCCGTCCTGACCCTGGTGCTGCCGTCATTCACCACCAGCTCGCCCGGCCCCACGTTCACCGACGGGCAGCTCGCGTTCGCGGCGGTCGCCTCGATCACTTTGTACCTGCTGTTCGTGTTCGTGCAGACCGTGCGGCACCGCGACTACTTCGTGGCGCCGGGCAGCGATGATGAAGACCACGCAGCACCACCTACCAACCGCACTGCGTTCATCAGCCTGGGAATGCTGCTGGTGTCGCTGGTGGCGGTCGTCGGCCTGGCCAAAACGCTGTCGCCGACCATCGAATCGGCGGTGCTGTCCGCAGGTCTGCCGCTGTCCTTCGTCGGTGTGATCATCGCCTTGGTGGTGCTGCTGCCGGAGGGCATTGCTGCGGTGCGAGCGGCCCGCATCGGGCGAGTACAGACCAGCCTCAACCTCGCGTTCGGCTCGGCCATGGCCAGCATCGGCCTGACGATTCCGACCATCGCCGTAGCTCAGATCTGGCTGCCGACCGGCCTGCAACTGGGCTTGGGGCCGGTGCAGATCGTGCTGCTCGCGCTAACGCTGTTCGTGACGGCGCTGACTGTCGTGCCGGGCCGCGCGACGCTGCAGCAAGCCGGCGTACATCTGGCGCTGTTCGCGGCGTTCATCGCGGTTTCGGTGGCTCCATGAGGGCGGCGTTCTGCAGCGATGTGCCTGACGCGCCACTTTGCGGTCTCTGTGGCACATCGTGGGCCAGCCGCCCGAGAAGGATGTGCCTGAGGCGCCACTTTGTGGTCTCTCGGGCACACCATGCCGCGGGGCCGATTCCAGAACCACCTACCTGACCTGCGAAACTGTCCACGAACCAAGGAGATGAAGTGGCTGAACTGTTCTACGAAGACGACGCCGACCTGTCGGTCATCCAGGGCCGCAAGGTCGCGATTCTGGGCTACGGCTCCCAGGGCCACGCCCACGCGCTGAACCTGCGCGACTCCGGCGTGGATGTCCGCGTCGGCCTGGCCGAGGGTTCGAAGTCGCGGCCGAAGGCGCAGGCCGAAGGGCTGCGGGTCGTCGACCCCGCCACCGCGTGTGCCGAAGCTGACCTGATCATGGTGCTGGTTCCGGACCCGGTGCAGCGCGGACTCTATGCCGACGCCATCAAGGACAACCTCAAGGCTGGCGACGCGCTGTTCTTCGCCCACGGCTTCAACATCCGGTTCGGCTACATCCAGCCGCCGGCCGACGTCGACGTGTGCATGGTGGCGCCGAAGGGCCCCGGCCACCTCGTGCGCCGCGAGTACGTCAATGGCCGCGGCGTTCCCTGCATCGTTGCGGTCGAGCAGGACGCGACCGGCAACGCCTGGGCATTGGCTTTGTCCTACGCCCGCGCGATGGGCTCCCTTCGTGCCGGCGGCATCAAGAGCACGTTCACCGAGGAAACCGAGACCGATCTGTTCGGTGAGCAGGCTGTCCTCTGCGGCGGTGCCTCGGCGCTGGTCATGGCCGGGTTCGAAACCCTGGTCGAGGCCGGCTACCAGCCCGAGGTTGCCTACTTCGAGTGCCTGCACGAGCTCAAACTGATCGTGGACCTGATGTATGAGGGCGGCATTGCCAAGCAGCGTTGGAGTGTTTCCGACACCGCCGAGTACGGCGACTACGTCTCCGGTCCGCGCGTCATTGACGCCCGTGTGAAGGAGAACATGAAGGGCGTGCTGACCGACATCCAGTCCGGCGCGTTCGCCAAGCGCTTCATCGACGATCAGGACGCCGGTGCTCCGGAGTTCGCCGCGCTGCGCAAGCAGGGCGAGGAGCACCAGATCGAAGAGGTCGGCCGCGACCTGCGCAAGCTGATGGCGTGGGTGAGCACCGACGACGACTACACCGAGGGCACTGCCGCTCGATGAGCACTCCGGAGCGCTATGGTCCCGACCGGATCATCGCGTTCAGTGACGCCGTGGTCGCGATTGCGATCACGGTGTTGCTGTTGCCGCTGGCCGACCTTGAGATCCCCGAAGGTGCCACGCTCGGGGATCTCGTGCGAGGAAACGCGGCCTTGCTCGGGGGCCTCACGCTGTCGTGGGTAATCATTGCCCTGTTCTGGCTGGCTCACCACCGGGTCTTCGACCACATCGAGTACTTCGACGGGCTCACCGTGCGATTGAACTTCCTGTGGTTGTTCGCCATCGCGCTGATGCCGGTACCGACGAACATCCTGGTCACAAGCGACGGGCCGAACCGGCAGACAACCGGCTTCTACATCGGCTGGATGCTGCTGATCAGCGCGCTACTCATGTTCATCGGCATGCATGCCCGGCGAACCCCCGGGATGATGAAGCCCGACTACACCGCGACGCCTGGGTCGCACGAGGCGCGCTATCGGTCCTACCTGATCACGGCGGTGTTCGGCATCTGCTTGGTCATTGCGATGTTTGCGCCGCAAGTGGCGTTGTACTTCCTGTTGCTGCAGATTCCCGTCGATCCACTGGCCGAGCGGTGGGCGAAGCGGGGCTGACCGTCCTGATCGGACCGCATATTGCGACACCGATCGGCGGCGGTGACATCTGCCAGGCGTTCAAGGTCCAGACCGAGGGGCACTCGTACTTCGCCAAGACGCCACGGCGCCCGGACCCTCATCTGTTGCCGGTCGAGGCGCAGGGCTTGAGAATGCTCGGCTCTCTGAGCCCAGGCGTCGTCGCAGTGAACGCACAGTGGCTGGTGCTGGAATGGCTTGACGAACTGGGCCCGAGTGCGGGTGCGGCCGAGGACCTCGGGCGACGGCTGGCTGAACTGCACATGGCGCCCGCCGGTGCTTTCGGGGAAGGCCCCGAGCAAGGCCGGATCGGGTCGCTGCCGATGCCTGCCGGCGCGTTCGACACCTGGCCCACCATGTACGCGCGGTTGCGGATTCAGCCTTTGCTCGACCCCGGTTTGCCGCGCTGTGCGGCGCTGGCCGACGCCCTCTTGGAAGACCCGCAGTGGGCAGGGCCGGCGGAACCCGCGAGCCTGCTGCACGGGGATCTGTGGTCCGGCAACATCCTGTGGTCGCGACCGACGCGCGTGATCGACCCGGCTTGCCATGTGGGTCATCGCGAAACCGACCTGGCCATGCTCGCGTTGTTCGGGACGCCGCACCTGGACTGGCTGCTGGCGGCCTACGACGAGGCGTATCCGCTGGCCGCCGGCTGGCAGGACAGGGTGGGACTGCATCAACTCTGGCCGCTGCTCGTGCACCACCGTCTGTTCGGTGGCGGCTACGGCGCACGGGCCGAACAGATCGCCGAGGGGTACCTGTCGTGATTCAGCCGATCGATCCCCACGACCCGCGCGTCGCCGACGCCCTGCACGCCTACATGACCGAGGTCCTCGGTGTCTGCGGCATGAATGGCCTGTCGCTGGCGCAGGCCACCACCGATGTGGCCGACTACTGCCCGCCGGGCGGGATCTTCCTGGTGGCGTGGTCCGACGACGAGGTCGTGGCGTGCGTGGGGCTGCGCACGTTGAGCGCCCAGATCGGGGAGATCAAGCGCATGTGGGTCTCGCCGAATCTCCGCGGCCGTGGGGTCGGCGCCGCGTTGCTGGAGGCGGTGGAAGAGCACGCCGTGACGATGGGGTTCGACACCCTGCGACTGGACACCCACGAGGGACTGGCCGCAGCCGTCGCGCTCTACCGCGCCAACGGGTATCGCACGATCCCGGCGTACAACGACAACCCGGACGCGACGCATTTCTTCGAGAAGCGGCTTCGTACGATTCAGGGGTGAGCAAACCCATCGTCCTGATCGCCGAGGAACTGTCGCCAGCCACCCTTGAAGCGCTGGGCCCGGACTTCGAGATCCGCCAAACCGACGGCGCCGACCGCGCGCAACTGTTGGCCGCCATCGCGGACGTGGACGCGATCCTTGTGCGTTCGGCCACGCAGGTCGATGCCGAGGCGCTGGCTGCTGCTGGCAGGCTCAAGGTGATCGCTCGCGCCGGCGTGGGCCTGGACAACGTCGACGTCGATGCCGCTACCGAGGCCGGGGTCATGGTGGTCAACGCGCCCACCTCGAACATCGTGTCGGCCGCGGAACTCGCAGTTGCGCTGCTGCTGGCCAGCGCGCGCAACATTTCCCCGGCGCACCAGGCGCTGGTAAACGGAGAGTGGAAACGCAGCAAGTACTCCGGTGTGGAACTCGCGGACAAGACCGTGGGTGTCGTGGGCCTGGGCCGCATCGGCCTGCTCGTGGCCCAGAGGCTGAGCGCGTTCGGCGTGCGGTTGGTCGCTTACGACCCGTATGTGCAGCCGGCCCGCGCCGCCCAGCTGGGCGTGACGTTGCTGCCGCTGGAGGACCTGCTTCGGGAGTCGGACTTCATCACCGTTCACCTGCCCAAGACCAAGGAGACGCTGGGGCTGATCGACGCCGAGGCGCTCAAGCACGTCAAGCCCACCGTGCACATCATCAACGCCGCCCGCGGCGGCATCGTCGACGAGCAGGCGCTGTACGACGCGCTGGTCGAGGGTCGCGTGGCCGGTGCTGGGCTGGACGTGTACGCCAAGGAACCGTGCACGGACAGCCCGCTGTTCAGCCTTGAGAACGTGGTGGCCACCCCGCACCTGGGTGCGTCCACCGACGAGGCGCAGGAGAAGGCTGGCATCGCCGTTGCGAAGTCGGTGCGGCAGGCGCTTGCCGGTGAACTCGTGCCGGACGCCGTCAACGTCAAGGGTGGCGTCATTGCCGAGGACGTGCGCGCGTTCATCGACCTGGCCGAGCACCTGGGGCGCGTCGGCACGACATTGGCGCCTGCCGCCGTGGCGCAGGTCACGGTGGAAGCGCTGGGCGAGATCAGCAGCGAGGACGTCAGCGTGCTGGAGCTTGCGGTGTTGAAGGGCATGTTCTCAGTGCTGGTTGACGACCCGGTCAGTTACGTCAACGCGCCTGTGCTGGCCCGCAGCCGTGGCGTGGAGACCGCGCTGGTCACCGAGGGCGACTCCCCGGACCACCGCTCGATGGTGCGGGTGCGGATGGCGTGTGCCGACGGCAGTTCCCAGGTGGTTGCGGGTACCGTCTTCGGCGCGCGCGACAGCGAAAAGTTGGTCGAGATCGACGGCTTGGATCTGGACCTGCCGATCAGCGAGCACATGCTGGTGTTCGCCTACGAGGACAAGCCCGGTGTGGTGGGCGTGGTGGGGCAGGTGCTCGGGGCTGCCGGCATCAACATCGCGAACATGCAGGTCTGCCGGGGCGGCGGCGGAGCCTTGCTTGCACTGACGGTTGACTCTGCGGTCGA
>ERZ724513.1655-NODE-1655-length-11200-cov-4.567519_pt1 | contig 11200 bp, 9 predicted proteins | sample MGYA00376046_ERZ724513 | MGnify/ENA primary metagenome ERZ724513 (study PRJEB28724, sample SAMN07190883) | activated sludge metagenome | isolation source: activated sludge of sewage treatment plant in Hong Hong | place: Hong Kong | collected 2016-03-17 ... | reverse complement strand
GCCGTCGAGGTAGTTGTCTGCGATGAGGAGATCCGCGACAGGGCCCGCGTCTTGGGTGACCATCACCGCGGCGTTGTATGCCCCGTCCATCGAGTTCCCCACGAGCCGCACACCGATGCCCTTTTGGATCTGGACGCAGTCGTTGTGGGTGTAGCCGTCCGCGTGGTCGGTGGACGGGTAGCGCACGAAGTCGTGAAGCCAGGACGCCTCGACGCTGACCTTGTCTCCGTAGATGACGATTCCGTCGACGGTGCCGGAGATGTCGGCGCGACGGAACGTTGTCGGTTGGTTGACGTAGATGCCGTTGAGCCGCGAGTTAGGGAACTTCGGGGTGATCGTGAAGTCTTCGAGGACGCAGTCTTTCGCGTCCGGGTGCGTGATGTTGATGCACGCCGTTTGACCTTGGGTAACCGGTGTTCCGCCACGGGCGATGAAGTGGCCCATGCGTACACCGGGGGCTTTGATGATCAGGGTGCCGTGAATGTCGACTTTCTCCACGACTGTGTTCGCGGTGGTGACGACGTAGTTGCCGTCGATGCGTTGCAGGGTCGCGCATCCGGTGTTGGTGGCGTCACGAATCGTCACGATCGACCTTCCGTTCAAGGCGTTTCACGCGCTCGCCCACGTCTTGGACGTGTGCTTTGATCTCGGTGAGGTCATTGGCCATGTGGGTCTTGATTTCGTCAAGGTCGCGACTCATGCGCGTCTCTAGCTCTTTGACACCGTTGGACACGGTCTGCCGCACAAACCATGCAAGGGCTGAGAACATCGTCACCAAGACCCCCAAGAGTGCAACCACCCAATCAGATTCGAGCGTGAGGATGGCGGCCATTACCGTGGCCCCTCGCAGTCGGCAACGATGACGCGGTGATCGGCCATGACCGCGATCTGCGTACACACTTTGACCGCACCGGTCGGCATCGGCCCGAGGGTGATAAACGACGTGGAGAAGGCCAACACTGTCGCCAGCGCGCCTGGAGTGAGCCAGCTCATCCAGTCGCCCACTTTGCCTTGAGGTACGCCTCAATAGCGAGCCGGTCGCCGGGGCTCACCACGCCGTTGTAGATCAAGACTTCTCCGATCCACCCATCCCACGCGACGGAGTAGCCAATCTCCGTGGTCGCTTTCCACACTTCCCCGAAGATGAGCGGCGAGGATGACCACCCATCGGAGCCGGGGTTATCCGGTGAACCGGCGAGACCGTCACGCACGACGTAGCTAGATGCCCCGTTGAATACGCCGGTCCACTGGTTCGCGACGGATGTTGTGTGCGTCGTATCAGGTTTGAACGGGTACGCCCCGCCGGACGTGATCGCCATGGCCCCGCTGATCTGCACAAACGCGCAACCCGTCGCGCCGCCTGCCGTGTTCCACCCGATAAGTGCGCGCTGCCCGTTCCCGTCATTCGTGATGGTGTCGGATTTCGCGACGACGAAGACGGTGCATGGTGACGGTTGAGTGAACGAGGTCTTGCGTAGCCAGTTGCGTTCCGTCGCGTAGTAGTCCAAGACGTTGAGTCCGTTGTGACTGCGCGTGCCGGTGACGGGGCCTTTGCCGCTGGCATTGGTCACGTGGTTGCCGTGGCCTGACAGGTCGTTGAGTTGCGACACGATGCCGCCGCTGTCGGTGATCGAGCCGGTGTCGGATGGGTCGAACCATGCCGTGAGGCCAGTGACGCTGCTCGGGTCGAACGGTGTCACCCCAACGGTCTGCCACGACGCCGCTGAGCCGTTGGTGGTCAGGTACTTGCCCGAGTTGCCCGTTTGCGTTGGTAGTAGCCCGTCGATCGCGTGCGTATGGTCGCCCGCCGAGACGTTCGTCGAGCCTGTCCCGACGTCTTTCGTCGCCGCGTTGCCGAGCCCGAGGTTCGTCCTCGCCGTTGCCGCGTTAGACACGCCCGACAGGTCGTCGACGAGAGCGGCGGCGTAGGACTGGGCGGCGCTCTGCGCTGTCGTCGCCGCGCCTGCCGCGTCGAAGTCGCCGGTCGCTGCCACTGCGGCTGTGCCGAGGCCGAGGTTCGTCCTCGCTGCGCTTGCCGAGGCGAGGTCGGACAGGTTCGCGGACTTCGCGGCCTTCGCGGCGAGATCGGTCGTCAGGTCGGCGACTTGTGACTGTGCGAGTGTCAGCGGGTCGCTTCCCGCGCTCGCGTGACTGGCGGCGTGTGCTGTGGGCGTGCGGGCGTCTGTCAGGCGGGCATCGTTGCCGAGGATCGCGTTCGACGGCCCCGTACCCGTGTTGACGACCGCCGCCGTCCCGAGGCCGAGGTTCGTCCGGGCGGTCGAGGCGCTGGCAACATCGGACAGGTTGCTCGCCGCCAGGAGTGCGCCCGCCGCCGCGTCGCCGTCCGCGCCTTGCGGCCCTTGTATGCCTTGCGGTCCTCGAAGCCCGGAGACTTCGACCGTCGTCCCGTCCGGCTCAGTGATAGTGATCGTCTCGGTCGTCGTGATATCGGTCATCGCGTCACTTCCGGCGTCAACTCGAACGCGCCCTCGATCACCCGCGTCACGACCCCGCCCGCCGAAACGAGTTCTAGGTCGTAGACATACTTCCCAGCGGTGAGCGCCGCCGTCGCGGTCGCGGATATGACGATCTGAATCGTCCCCGCGCTACCGCCGAGCGTGAGCCCGCTCGACGACGTCAGCGAGACGACAGCGCTCGTCGACTTGTGCGTCTTGCGTATCTGAAGGCGTGCTGTGTAGCCGGTGAGGTTCACGGCGACGTCGTCGATCTTCCAGGTCACGGTACGGTCGAACGTCTCACCCTGACCGGCGGTGAAGTCATAGGTCGCTGTCATCGGTTACCTTCCATTAGAGCCGAGCACTCGCTGTCCACGTCTCGCCGAACCACGAGTTACCCGTACCCGTCGCGGATCGGTAACTCGTCCACGAGTCGGCGGAGAGCTTCGTCTGATTCGTGCCGGTCCCGAAGTTGCCCGCTGACGTGTTCGTCTGAACGATCGTCGGCGTCGCGCTGCGTTTCGTCACCTTGTAGTCGACGCGCAGATACTCGCCCGTCCCGCTCACCGCATAGCCTTGCCACCAGACGTCGCCCGCCTCGTAGAAGCGCTGACATCGCTGAAGCTGCATCGCATACGGCAAGCGTTCCCAGCCCGACGACTTTCCGACCGTCAGCTGCGCCGCCCCGATATCGACGTAGTCGTTCGTTGACGCTGTGCCGACCGGAGTCCACGTCACAGACACTTGAACTTGTGTCGCCCCGCTCGGGATCGTCACGTCGAACTCGTAATCGGTCATCGTCGTCGTGATCGCCTGCGTCGTCGACAGCGCGTCCGTTGTCCCTGTCCACGTCGACGCGGGCGGGGCTTGATCCGTGCCCGTGCCATACGTGACCTTGATCGTGACCAGGCTCGACGTCGCCGAGAAGTTCGCCCCCGCCGCGAGCGCGACCTTCAGCTGGCAGGACTGTCCGGCGAGCCGATAGCTCTCGGGGGTCTCTAACGGTTGCATCGTTTCGATCGCCGTCGTGTTCGAGTTGCCCGAGTCGCGTTGGACGCGCAGCTTGTAGCGCTGGCCGGTCGGCCCGGTCTGACGGGACACGGTCGCCCCCGTCGCCCCGTTGCGCCGCGTACACCACTGATCGGCGTGATACTGCGGGGTCGCGGAACTTGTGATCGCCAGCGACGTCGAGGACTGCCAGATATCAAAATGCGAGTTCACGAGCACGTTCCGGTGACCGAAGCCGCCGAGGTTCTCTAAGAAGTAGAGGTCGGCGTCGCGGACGTCGGTATTCCACGTCGACGCGAGAGACTTCGTCCCCGCGACGACCGTCGACGGGTTCGGGACAGCGACCATAAGACAGACTCCTTAGATGCCGAGAACGCCGGGGTTCCAGATCGAGATGACCGCCCCCGCCGAGTGAGCGACCGCCGACGTCGGGGCGACTCCGCGCGTCACGGTCAGGGTCTGCGGACTTGTCGCCGAGCTAACGGCGGTGACGGTGCATCGCTCACCGTTTAGGGATATGTCGAAGGGGAGGTCGCCTGCCGCGTTCGTCAACGGCGGGGAGCCAGCGGCCGTCGTCGCGGAGATCGACGTCGCCGAACTCGTGACCGTGGCCGTGAGCGTGATCGTGCCGGGGTCTTCAGCGAAGCGCCCGATCGTCGCCGAGTCGAACTCGTGAATATCAATCCACTGCGACAGCGTGAACACGAGCGTGAGCGAGTCGTTCGTAAACACGCGCTCGACACGTTCGATAAAGCCGGTGAACGAAGACACGGGCGAGCCGGTCGGAAGGTTCGTCAAGACGAGCTGATCGCCTTCGACAAGAGCGAGCGCTTCGTCGAGCAGACCGGCGGCGTGAAGCTTCGAGGCGTGAACGGCGACCTTCGGGAAGCGAAGCGTCGGCTCGGAGAACGTCGAGACCGCCCAGTGACCGACTTCGAGAACGTCGTCGTCGGTCGTCAGCGGGAGCGTTCCCGCGTCCTTCGATAGCTGGCCGCGCTTCTCGATCGACGCCGTCGAGGCTGTGTAGGTCTGCTGAAGCCCGCCGTCGCGTATCCCGCGCCAGTCGTTGACGAGGTTGTCGTTATCTGTGCCGAACTTGTCGGCGAGGGTGAAGTGCGTCGACGCTGACAGCGACAAGGTACGGGGCGGCGTGTAGAAGGCCGACGCCGACGCGAGGACAAGCTTGCCCTCGTGGTCGCAATACAGCCGCCCGACTTCGGCGGCTTCCAGTTCCTTCACGCAGTCGGCGAACGTGCGCCCCGCCGTTGTCTGTGGCCCGATCGTGCGGGTGAACGCGCCGACTGTGTCGATCCACGTCGACGGGATACCGGCGAGAGCGGCGAGGCGCTCGAAGCGAACGTCGGCCGTATCGGTCGAATACAGCCCAGCCGCCCCGCTTGTCGCCGTTGCGGCGCTGATCGTTGACCCGCCCCCGATGGCCTCGTCCCACCACGCGAAATTCGCGAGATCTCCGTCGAAACAAGCCATAAAGCGGCCGACGTCTGGGCATCCCCCGACCGTGATCCGTTGCCAGTCGAACGAGACCGTCGAGAACGTGTCCGTCCCGACCGTGACGCCGTCGACGATCAGGGTCAGCGTCGACGTTCCCGCCGCCTCGCTGATCTCGACGCGGAGATCGTGCCAGGCTCCGTCGTCGATCCGAGACGTCCCGTCGACGTTGGCCGTCACGACCGAGTGCGGCTGACCGACAGCGGACTGAGCCGTCGAGACGAGCTCGACACGCGGTATCCCGCTGGCGGGAATGTTCAGCGAGTAGCCGCGATTCTGGGAGTCCCAGAACGTGAAGACGGTCGCGTCGTAACTCGTCGGATAGGTTGCGGGGAGAGGCGCGACGCTGATCGACGCGGAGTGTGTCGCCGACGCGGTGCGCGGCGTGAAGGAAGCGTCCAGACAGTAGCCGAACATTCGCGTATCGTTCGGCGTGAGCGCCAGCGCGGTCGACCCCGACTCTAAGCCTTCAGCGACGCCGAACTCGGCGGCGGCGTAGACAGATACCGCCGTCGATCGGGCAATCGCGAGTGTCTGATATCCCGCGCCACGGTAGTCGCGGGCGGACGTGGAGTCGGCGTCGTCGTCCAGCGGCCAGAAGCCGACAGGGTCGGTCGCGAGAATCTGACCGGCGATCATCGCCCGTAGCGGGGTCAAACCCGGCAGGGCGAGGCGCTGCTGAAACGACAGCGACGCCGTCCCTTGTGCCGCGCCCTCGAAGCCCGCCTCGCAGTCCGTGAGGACGCCGCCCCATATCGGGAGCCACGTCCCCGAGCCCTTCGGGTATTCGACGTGACGCTGATACGGGCAGAACTCGGTCAGCGGGTAGTAAGGCGATCCGGCGAAGTAGGGCGTGTACCGTCCGTCACGATTCCCGACGTCGAGGGTGACCGACGTCGCCTCGAAGGCTCCGTTCCGGTTCTGCCGTCCAGTGGCGAACGTGCCGCCCGGCCGAACGGCGCTATCGGTCGAGTTATCTGGCTTCGTTATGTCGGTATAGCTCGGCGTCGTTTCATACGGTCCCTGCCCGAAGGCGACACGGTCGCGGACGTTCAAGAAGTCTTGATACGCCACTAGGAGCCGTCCAGCGCTCGAAGGCTGAAGCCGGTCCGGCGGTTATAGGTGACGAGACCGCTCCAGAACTCGCCATATCCCGGCATCTCTAGCCTTAGTGGGGCGGACGCGCCGTCGTGACCGGAGACTGATCCGGCGGATATCGCGTGCTGAAGGTTGCGGGCGCTGACGATGGATCCGGACACGCCAGGGACGAACATCTCTGCGCCTTGCTCGCCGACGAGGTACGGCTCACCCTTGAGGACGGGACCGCCGAACGCGCGGCGCTTCTTCGGCTTCTTATAGGTCGGCTTCGCGCCTCGGTTATCCCTGATCGGTGCGCCGATCGCTGCGTTCGCGCTTCCGAGCTCCTGATCGAGCGTCACGTCGCCCGCGCCAGGGTTCCAGGCGGCGTTCAGGTTGCCGAGGTCCGTCCCCGCGTTCGTCTGCGCGATCGCGAGCGACTGGAACTGCGCGATATTGCCCGCCCCGCCCTCGACGAGAGCGGCGGCCATCTGTGAGCCAGATTCGAGGCCAGAGTTCAGGATCTCGGCGAGAAGAATCGAGGGCATACCCCAGGCGGCGAGGGTGCGAAGATTCCCAGCGAAGCTCTGCATCTTCGATACGCGGTCTTGGAAGTTCGCGAGGATGTTCGCCGACGTCGGCTTCGCCTTCGCCTCGGCGTCGGTCGCCTCGGCCGATGCCTTCTTCGCGTCGGCGTACTTGCGCTGCGCGTCGGCTAGGTCGCGGAGTGCTTGCGGCTTGTCGGCCTTGCTCGACGTGTTCGCCTTGCGGCGCGCCTCGAAGAGTGCGTTCTCGGCGTCGGCCTCGGCCTGGGTGGCGGCGGCGGCGGCGTTACGCGCCGACTCGTACGCGGCGAAGTCGAACGTCATAACGCCGGACTGACCTCGGAAGGTCGAGCGGCTGGCCTCGACCGCGCTTGTCCTCGACGATGCGACGCTGTCACGGGCGGCGATGCGATCGTTGCGCGCGTTCACGGCCGCGTTATAGGCATCGTTTCGCGCGTTCCACTCGCGAAGCTTCTGGTCGTATGTCTTCTTGTTCGTGTACGCCTTGCGGGCGGTCGGTCCGCCGCCGGAATACTTGCCCGCGTTCAGCCGGTCGAAGAGCTCGGTCCCGTACTTGTCGACCGAGGCGGCTCGGATGACGTACTCGCCGTTCGACAGCCACGCGGGGATATCGTCGGACGTCTTCGTTCCCGCGCCTCGAACGGTCCCGCCGTGGTCGAAGCCTCGGACCTGTCCGCCGTCACGAGCCGCGCCGACAGCGCCGCCGAGGAACGCCTTCGTCTTCAGCGTCGCCCAGAACGTCTTACCCGCCCAGTTCTCGCCCCAGCCGATCGCGGCGTTGATACCGGCGCGGGCGGGTTCGTTATTGACCCCGACGCCCGGCTTATTGCGCTGCCGGAAGTTGTTTAGCGCCTTCTGCGCGTTCGCGACGTCACGCTTCGCCGCCGTTATGTCGGCTTCGACCTTCGGGGACGTCTTCAGCGTTCGCAGATGCGCGAGCTTCGCCTTCGCCGCGTCGAGCTTCGCCTTCAGCGCCGAGTCGTCCGCGCCGATCTTCGGGTCGACCTTCGCCTGACCGACAGCGCCCATAGATGCCAGGAAGCGGCGCATCGCGCCCTCGGAGAATCCGGCCTTCACGCCAGCGCGGACGAGAGCGTCGGACGCCTCGTCATACTTCGCCTTCCCCTGATCGACCGATCCGGTGAGGCGGGCGTAGGCGGTGGCGAGGGAGACGTTCGACTCGATCGCTCCGCGAACGGCGTCACGGTTCGCGCGGGCGGCCGTGGAGTTACCGTCGAGCTTCGTCCCGTTCGCCTTCGCGGACTCGGCGAGCTTGTCGAGAGCGTTCTTCTGCTCGTCGGCGGCCTTGCTCGCCGCCATGCCTGGGGCGATCATCGCTTCGAGTTGCTTCGCGAACTCGTCGACGTCCCCGCCCGCCTTCTGCGCGGCTTCGCCGACAGACTTCACGCTTGACGCAGCGGCGTCCGAGCCGGACGTGCTTCCGTTCGCGGCGGCTGTGTAGGCGGGGAAGAGGGTCGTTAGTTCGTTGATCGGGACGCCCGCGTCGGACGCGGCGGACTTGATCCGGTCGAAGGCGGCCGAGGCGGCGGCAGGGTCGCGGCTGGCGAGATCGGCAAGGGCGGCGTCGACCTTCTGAATCTGTTGGCCGACGTCGCCTTCGGTCGAGAACATACCGAGCGCGCTCGTGATCTTCCCGACGCCCTTCGTCGCGCCGTCGTACCAGTTCGGCGTCAGCATGAAGGACAGATCGCCCTTCAGCTTGCCCATATCGTCACCGAAGACCTTCGCGGCTTCCCCGCCGATCTCGCCGGACTTCGCGAACTTCTCGATATCGGCGGCGAGTCCCTGATCGTTGACCTTCGTCGTGAGCGCGTCGTTCGCGATACCGGCGGCGGCGGCGAACGCGAGGAACTTCGCCGTCCCGAGGGCGGCGGACTTCGCCGCGCCCTGGGCGGCTGGGGACATAGTCGACAGCGCGGTCTTGACCGCGAGGACACGCGGGGCGAGAAGAAGCGCCGCCCCGCCGAGCCCAGTAAGCGCCGTCGCCACGCCGAGGACTGGCCCAGGCATCGCGCCGATGACGTCGACGAACTTCTCGGCGGTCTGGGTGAAGAATCGAAGGGCTCCGGTCGAACCGGATCCGCCCTTGATAAACGTCGTCTCTAGTGAACCCTTGAGCCGTTCGAGGTCTCCGGCGAGGTTATCCATCTTGTCGCCTGCGACCCGCGCCGCGTAGCCCTGGTCGTTTACTTTGCCGGTCCACTCGTTGACGGCTTCCGCGCCACCCTTGTAGAGAATCCGCGCGGTCTCGATCTGGGCGTTGCCGAAGATCTGGCCGAGGGCTTGATTCCGTGTCGCCTCGTCGAGCCCGCCGAGATGCGACTTCAACTGTCCAGCGACGCCACTAAGGCCGATGAACTTCCCTTGTGCGTCATAGATCGTTATCCCGTATTGCTCCATCGTCGACGCGGCGATCGAGCTCGGGGACGTCAGCGCCATTAGAACGCCGCGCAGTCCCGTACCGGCGCGGTCGGCGAGTTGCCCGTTCGAGGCGAGAAGGGCGAGCGCGCCGGTCGTCTCTTCGACCGAGACGCCCATTTGACTAGCGGACGTGCCGACGTACTGCAACGCCTGGGCGAGATCTTGGACGTCGCCTTGAGCCTTGCCAGCGCCAGCGGCGAGAAGGTCGGCGACGTGCGCCATATCCGAGCCCTTGAGGCCGAACTGTGTGATCGTCGTCGCCGCGATCTCGGCGGCGTCGGCAACGTCGAGGCTACCGGCGGCGGCCAGGTCGAGAGCGCCGTTCAGCGCGCCGTCGAGAATATCGGCGGTCGAGATTCCCGCCTTCGACAGATTCTCGATAGCGGCGGCGGCCTCGGTCGCCGAGTATTGCGTGCGTGCGCCCGCTTCCATCGCGGCGGCGCGGAGCTTGTCCATCTCCCCCGACGTCGCCTGGGTCGCGGCCTTGACCGCACTCATTTGCTTGTCGAAGTCCATCGTCGCCTTAGCGGCGAGGGCGAAGCCTGCGACCATAGCGCCGCCAGCGACAGTCGCCGTCGTCTTCAGCCCTTCCCAGGCGTCAGCCGACGACTTCGCCGTCTTCTGTTGCTGGGATAAGGCGGCGGCGGACTTCTGGGATCCGCGAACGGCGGCGTCGGAGACTTGTAGAGCCGAGCGGGCGGCTTGATCCATCTTCGAGCGAAAGTCGTTGACCTCGGCGCGAAGCCTGACGACGACGGTACGGTCGGCCACTATGGCGTCTCCTTCACGTCGGCGGGGGCGATCGGCTCGGGCGGCTGTTCACGACTGGCGAGGGTGTAGGCGGCGACGATCCGCCCGATCTGGGCTTCGCCGACCTTGTCTTCGAGGGCGAGAAGTTGCTCGACGGTGAAGGGTGGCGAGACGATCGCCTCGGCGAGAAGGCGCGCCCCGAGCGTCGAAGCGTCGACCTTGTCGATATTCGCCTGTGTGCGGATCGCGCGGAACTCGGCGTCTGTCAGTCCTCGGACGGTGATCGTCAGCGCGGACTCGTGGAAACGCCGCGCGGTGTCTTCCCAGGCGGCGTCGAGGTCGTCGGTCGGTTCGTCGGCTTCGCGCGCGATCTGGATCTCGCGGTCGAGCCGGTCGAGGTCGGCGATCAGGTCGGCGCGGGCGTAAAGGGTGACCGAGCGGTGAGTGCGCTGCGCGCCGTCGATCCACTCGTCGAGTTCGCTCACTGGCCGACCTTCCTCGCGGTGAAGTAGAGACCTTCGGCGTGTTCTGTGTATTCCTTCGCCTCGCGCTGCGCGGCGGCGCACGCATGACAGCGCAACGCCTCGCCGACGTATATCCCGTCGCTCTCCTTCGCGAACGACTCCGCGATCGGATGCCCGCATGAGTGCGTCTCGCGTTCCTCGGCGAGAAGGGCGAGCGCCCACTGACGGTCGGAGTCGGTCCACAGCGGGGAGCCTTCGGCGACGACGCGACCCAGGAAGACCGAGCGGGGAACTCCCCAGGCGCGCGAGGCTTCGACCTCGGCGCGAACTAGCGGGTCTTCTCTAAGTCGCTTACGCCTAAAGGGAGCGTGCCGCCCTCCCTATTGACCTCCCAGGCGGCCGACTCCAAGACGTCGACTTGACCGTCTGACAGATCGTCGAACAGTTCGCCGACCTGATCGGCGGTCAGGTCAGGCTCGACGAGGGTCGCCGCCACGAGGGCGACGAAGAAGCCCTTAGACGGACCGCCTTCGTCGTTCGGCGGATAAGCGTCTTCGAGGTCGGCGAAGACCGAGCGCGGGACCGCCTCGAACGTGAAGACGTGCGTCGCCTTGTCCATCTGAAGTTCTAGGTCGGTCAGGCGATCGCGTAGCTCCGTAACGACAGGAGACCCCGCCAGGGAAGCGGACTCGGCCGCTTCCCTAGCGAGCTCCTGAACGACGCGGTCGCGTTCGGCGAACAGATCACCGCGAAGGCATAACCGAACCGACGACCGAGGCCGAGCGATTGACGCCTTCAGCGCCGCGAAGTCGCTCACGGTTAGGCGACGGTCGCTTCGCCGACGAAGTCAGCGTTTAGCGCGAACTTGACCTGGAACTTCTCCATATCGTTTGACGCTGGCTTAATCGGCATACGGATGGACGCCTTC
>ERZ724513.1650-NODE-1650-length-11211-cov-9.202044_pt1 | contig 11211 bp, 8 predicted proteins | sample MGYA00376046_ERZ724513 | MGnify/ENA primary metagenome ERZ724513 (study PRJEB28724, sample SAMN07190883) | activated sludge metagenome | isolation source: activated sludge of sewage treatment plant in Hong Hong | place: Hong Kong | collected 2016-03-17 ... | reverse complement strand
TGAGCAGGAAGCCATTCACCAGGTACAACACGACAGCCGCCACCCGGACGCCAACGGCCACCCCCCAACCCACCCCCTGCCAATTCGCCGTCCTGCCCGCTCTCCGGCCGGCCTGGCTCGACATCGAACTGGGCTGCCCCATCAATGCCGGTGTGGAAGGCCTCAGCACCGCCTACGCGCCCTTCGCCGGCGGGCAGATGCTCTGGCGAGGCGATAACGCCCAAATTTACGTCCTCACCAACGACGGCCGCTGGGCGCAATACGACGACCTCTGGCAGGAGGGCGACGCCGAGTTCACCTGTGGCGAGGCCAACAACCCGCCGACGCCGGTGCGGGGCTTCGGCCGCGTCTGGTGCGACCACGTCGCGGTGCGCGAGAGCCTGGGCGCGGCTACGGCGGCGGAGATCGGCGACAGCGGCGGCAGCGCGCAGGACTTTGTCAATGGATTGTTGCTGGCCGGTCCAGACGGATCGACCTTTGTGTTGATTGGCGAGACGGCCACCTGGCGTCGTGTGTGGCCGGATGAGTGAGCGGGTCTGTGACGTAGGCGTCTGGCCCGCGTGTATAAGACCTTTGTAGCAAGGAAGCTCTCATGATCACCTGCCCCAACTGCCAAACCGAAAACCGCCCCGGCACGAAGTTCTGTCGCGCCTGTGGCCAGCCCCTGCCGGCCGATCCCAAGGCAACTCAACTGTCCACGCCACTCTCTCAAGTCTCATCCTCCATCCCTCATCCCCCATCCCCCATCGGCGCGCCGGCCCAGCCCGGCCAATGCCCCAACTGCGGCTCGCCCGTGCAGCCCAACACGATGTTCTGCCCCATTTGCGGCCACGCGCTGCGCGCTGACCACGCGCTGCGCGCCGGCGGCCCCGTCGGCGCGGCGGGCATGGGCACGCTGGTCATGCCTAAATCGGACAGGCCGACGCTGGTCATCAACTGGCCCGGCGGCCAGAAGGAGGAGCGCCCGCTGGAGAAGCCGGTCATGCGTCTCGGCCGCGCGCCCGACAACGACATCGTTATTAACTTCCCGACCGTCTCCGGCCATCACTTGCGCCTGGAAGCCGACGGCACGGGGAACGAGGTTCTGGTTACCGACCTGGGCAGCACCAACGGCACGCTCCACAACGGCCTGCAGATGCCGGCTAATGCGCCACGGACGGTCTACGGCGGCGACGTGTTGCGCATCGGCGACCTGACCGGCAACTCGCTGAGTCTGTCGCTGAAGGCCACCGGCGGCGGCGTGCAGACGCGCCCGCTGGGCATGCAGCAGTTGGCCCAGTTGCAGCAGGCGGTCATCGGCCGCGACCCGTCTTGCGAGGTACACCTCGACCACCCCTCCGTCTCGCGCCGCCACGCTGAAATTCGCCGCCAGCCCGACGGCAGCTTCGTCATTCGCGACCTGGGCAGCGCCAACGGCACCTTTGTCGATGGCCAGCGCGTCGTCGCCTGGATGCCACTGGCCAGGGGCGCGGTCGTGCAGATCGGGCCATACAAGATGGTCTATGACCTGGAGGCCAAGGCTTTGACGACCTCCATGAGCCGCGGCCACCGCCTCGACACCGTTAATTTGGGCAAGCAGGTTGCCGGCGGGCGGATGATCCTGACCGACGTGTCGCTGGCCGTGCTGGCGGGCGAGTTCGTCTCGCTGGTCGGCGGCAGCGGCGCGGGCAAGAGCACCCTACTGCGGGCCATGAATGGCTTCAACCCGGCCACGCAGGGGCAGATGCTCATCGACGGCGAGCAGCTCTACCCCAACCTCGACGCCTACCGCATGATCATGGGCTACGTGCCCCAGGACGACATCATCCACCACGAACTGACCGTCGGCAAAGCCCTCTACTACGCCGCCAAGCTGCGCCTGCCCGATGCCGGTAAGGCCGAGATCGACAAGCGCATCCAGGAAGTGCTGGAGATGGTGGACATGAGCGCCCACGTCCATAAGGCGGTGCGCGTCCTCAGCGGCGGCCAGCGCAAGCGCGTCAGCATCGCCGTCGAGCTGCTGGCCCAGCCCGACCTGCTCTTCCTCGACGAACCGACCTCCGGCCTCGACCCCGGGCTGGAGAAGAAGATGATGTACGACCTCAACCGGCTGGCCGACCGGGGCAAAACCATCGTCCTCGTCACCCACGCCACGGCCAACATCGAGCAGTGCGATCACGTCGCCTTCCTGAGCCAGGGCTACCTGTCCTACTACGGCCCGCCCGGCGAGGCCACCCAGTACTTCCATGCCCAGGACTTCGCCGACATCTACCTGAAGCTCACCCAGGAGGTGAACCCGGCCGAGGGCAAACCCGCGCCCGACAACCTGCAAGCCGTCTACCCCGCTGTGCAGGCGCGGCTGGCCAACGCCCCGAAGGGCAAGGGCAGCCACGACGCGCGGTTGGAGTCGGGCGTGCTCTGGGCGGAGCACTACCGCCAGTCGCCGCAGTTCCAGCAGTACGTCGCCGCCCGCCAGCAGCAGCTCATGCTGGGGGCGTATGGGGCCGTGTCTTCCGGCGGGCGGCCGCCGCGCGGCCATGACTCCGGCCTGCGGCAAATCCCCATCCTCGCCCGCCGCCACATCGACCTCATCCGCAACGACAAGCGGACGTTATTCATCCTGCTGCTGATGATGCCCATCATCGGCCTGCTGTTCATGATGGTCAGCAAGGAATATGACATCGTCGGCCGGCCGCAGACCTTCGACGAGATCGCCGCCGACCTGCGCGCCAGCGTGGAGGAGCAGCTGGCCGAACTGGAGGCCGCCGGCGAGCTAACCGAGGATCGGGTCAACGACATCAGCGAGGACTACCTGCCCGCTTCGACGGCGCAACAGCTCATTGTGATGTTCGGCCTGGCCCTGACCCAGGCGGGCACGTTCGGCGCGTCGTATGAAATCGTCAAGGAGCGGGCCATCTTCCGTCGCGAGCGAGCGGTCAACCTGCGCGTGGGGTCATACGTCATCGCCAAGGCGCTGGTGTTGGCCCTGTTCGCCGTCATCCAGGTGGCCAGCGTGTTGCTCATCCTGGGCCTGCGCGTGAAGATGAACTTCGACCCTGTCTTCGACATCTTCCCGTCGGGGGCGTGGGAGCTATTCGCCACGCTGCTGCTGGCCGTCTTCGCCAGCATCATGTTCGGCCTGTTCATCTCGGCCATCGTGCCGTCGCCGGACGTGGTGCTCTACATCATCCTGGTGCAGCTGTTCGTGCAGATCATCCTATCCGGCACGCTCTTCCCCCTGGGCGACAGCACGGGAGCACAGATCGCCTCGAAGATGGTCATCTCCCACTGGACGATGGACGCGCTCGGCTCGTCGGTTGACCTGCCTGGTCTGGACGAGGAGAAGAGTGTGGCCTGCTCGGCCGTCTGGCTGCCGGCCAACCCGCAACTGGGCACTACCGAGCCGACAACGACGGTCGAATGCGTCCCCGCGCCCCTGGGCGACAAGCTGAGCCTCGACTATCGCAACAGCGAGAAGCACCTGGCGGTGACGTGGCTGGCGCTGGGCGGCATGGCCCTCTTCTGGGGCGCGCTGACGGTGCTAGTGCAGCGGCGAAAACGGGCGGATTAGTGTTCGACCACTGCGCCGCCTACTGCGCCAGGCTCTGCTAAGCCTATGCTATACTGTGTCTGGTTGGTGACCTGGACTAGTTCGCCTTTCGTAGGAGAGTGCGCATGACCACAAGACAACTGAGCGCGACGACCGCTGAACCGCAACGGCTGCGTATGAGCTATGACGAGTATATCGCCTGGGCGGATGAGGATGTTCACGCCGAGTGGGTCGATGGAGAAGTAATCGTTCAAATGCCGCCATATGACGTCCACCAAATCGTCCTGAATTTCCTGAACCATCTACTACACCTGTACGTCGAGTTTCAGGAACTTGGCGTTGTCCTCATCGCGCCGTTCGAAATGCGCTTGCTATCCGAGAAGTCGGCCCGCCAGCCCGATATTCTGGTCGTCACGACTGAGAGCCTGGGCCGGTTGAGCCGCGAACGCCTTGAGGGGCCGGCCGACCTGGTGGTCGAAATCGTCTCACGCGACAGCGTGCGCCGCGATCGTCACGACAAGCTGCACGAGTACCGCCGGGCGGGCGTGCGCGAGTACTGGGTGGTTGACCCGCGCCCCGGCCGCAACCGCGCTGACTTCTACCGATTGGATGCCGCCGGTGAGTATGAACTGTACGCCACAGATGAGGACGAGCGCGTCGCCTCGGCGGTGCTGCCCGGCTTCTGGCTGCGGCCGTCGTGGCTCTGGCTGGAGAGCAAGCCGCCCGTCATGACCGCCTTCCTGGAAATCCTGTCGCCGGAGCAGCGCGAGCGTTTCCGCCGCTTAATCGCCGGGGAGGGTTGAGACTGCGAACAGCCAAGACTCATCCTTCATCCTTCATCCTTCATCCCTCAAGCTTAGTCGCCGGGGAGGGCTGAGGCCGCGAACAGCCCTCGCAACGCCTGGATGATCTTCCGGTCGGTGACGGCGAAGGCGTAGCGCTCCACGTCGTCTAGCGTCACCCAGGCGTGGTCGGCCACGCCGAGGTGCTGCGGTTCGCCGCCCGTGTAGGCGGCGTGGAAGGCGTGGAGGGTGATGCGAAAGTGGGTGTAGGCGTGGGCGACCTCGACGAGGAAGTCGCCCGGCGCGATCTCCAGGGCCAACTCCTCGGCGATCTCCCGCCGCAGCGCCTCCGGCCGCGTCTCGCCCGGCTCGACCTTGCCGCCAGGGAACTCCCATAGCCCGCCCAGCAAGCCCTCGTGCGGCCGCTGGGCGATGAGGAAGTGGCCGCCGGCCGCGGGCGGCCCGTCGCGCCAGATGATCGCCGCGACGACGTCGTAGTGCGGCGTGCGGCGGCGCGGCGGGCGCACCGGTCGTTCCAACTGCGTGCCGCGCTGCCGGGCCAGGCAGTCGTCGCGCAGCGGGCAGAGGAGGCAGCGCGGCCGTTGCGGCACGCAGATGACCTGCCCCAGTTCCATCAGCGCCTGGTTATAGTCGCCCGGCCGCTCGGCGGGCACAAGCGCCTCGGCCAGCGCCCACAGACGCGCGCGCGTCTCCGGCCGGGTCACGTCCTCGGCCACGTCAAACAGGCGGCTGAGGACGCGGATGACGTTGCCATCCAGCACGGGCGCGCGCACGCCGTAGGCGATGGAGGCCACGGCCCCGGCGGTGTAGCGGCCGACGCCCGGCAGCCGTAGCAGCTCTTCGAGCGTATCCGGCAGCCGGCCGCCGTGGTCGGCCACGATGCGTTGGGCCGCGGCGTGCAGATGGCGCGCCCGGCTGTAATAGCCCAGCCCTTCCCACTGCTTGAGCACGTCGTCCAGCGGGGCGGCGGCCAGCGCCGCGACCGTCGGGAAGCGGGCCAGCCAGCGCTCATAATAGGGGACGACCGCGGCGATCTGCGTCTGTTGCAGCATCACCTCGGCGATCCAGATGGCGTAGGGGTCTTGGGTGCGCCGCCAGGGCAGGTCGGCGCGGTTGGCGTCCCACCAGGAGAGCAGGGGGCCTTCTTCCTCAGCCGCGCACATACTGCACCACCGGCCGGCTCGTCGCCTCGATCTCCTCCAGGTTGGCGGCTATTAGCTCGCCGCGCTGGTGGAGGTATTCGACGTGCGCGCCCGTCTCTTCCAACGCCAGGAGGACGTGATAGCTGTCCACGTGGCCGAAGAGGGCGCGGCTGATGGCGGCGATGGACTGGGGCGCGCGGCAGATGTCCATGACCTTGCCCAGGCGCTCGTCATGGGCGGCGCGGATGGCGGCGACGCGGCCGGGCACGTCGTCGATGGGGTCTTCGTGGCCGCCCAGGCCCAGGCGCACGCCCGGCAGCGCCGCCACCTTGTCGAGCGAGTCGAGGTAGTGGCCCAGGCCCATGTTCAGGGTGATGCTCTCCGGGGCCTGGTGGGGCGTGATGCGTGATAGCACCTGGTCGGCCGTCAGCAGCACGTCATCGACCAGCAGGCAGACCTGGCCGGGGCAGTGGCCGGGCACGTGGAACACGCCGAAGCCGCCCACCGTCGGCCGCCCCTCCTCCAGCAAGAACTGCACCGGCGTGGAGCGGTAGTAGGTCTTGGAGAACAGGTAGACGCTCATCAGCACGACCCGCTCCTCGGCCGACACGCCCGCGCCCTCCAGAAACGTCTCCAGCCGCCGATAGGCGAAGACCATGCGCTCCTCGTGGTTGGACAGCACGCGCCGGTCGAGGACGTGGACGCCGGCGGGCGCGGCGGTGTATTGGCGCAGGAAGGGCAGGCCGCCGAAGTGGTCGATGTGGCCGTGGGTGATCAGGATCGTGCCGATGTCGGCCGGGGAGAAGGGACGACCGAGGTGCTCGCCGATGGCCGTGAAGCCGGCCAGCAGGTCGGCGTTGGGGCGCTCCATGCCCGAACCGGCGTCAATGAGGACGTACTGCTCGCCGTCGTCAATGACGTAGATATTGTTGGTCAGCGTGGGGAAGGAGCGCGCCGGGAAGGAGAAGATGATCCGTCCGGCGCCGGTCTCGAAGCGTTGCAGGGGTTTCATAGTGCTTGTTTTGCCGCCGTTGGGTGTTTGGGTCGCTCAGGTGACTGCCAGGCCGGCCGCGTCGTAGCGCCGGTGGAGGCCCTCGACGACGACAGCGCGCAGCCGTTCGACGGCCGTGTGCAGCTCGGTGAAGGTGTTATAGAGCGGCGCGATGCCCAAACGGATATTATCCGGGCGGCGAAAGTCGGGCAAGACCCGCGCCTCGTGGATGAGAGCCAGATTGATGCGCAGGCCGTCATCGTGGCCTAACGAGACGTGGGAGCCACGGCGGGCCGGGTCACGCGGCGAGTTGAGGCGGAAGCCCAGCGGCTCCAGGCGCTCCTCCCAGCGAGCGATAAGGTACTCGCTCAGCCGTACGGAGCGCTCGCGCAGCCGCGCCATGCCTGCCTCCAGCAGCAGGTCGATGCCCGGCTCGACGGCGGTCAGCGACAGGATGGGCGGCGTGCCGCTCAGGAAGCGGCGGATGCCGGCCGCGGGGGCGTAGTCGAGGGCGAAGTCGAACGGGTCGGCCCGGCCGAGCCAGCCGCTGATGGGGTTGGCCAGCGCGTCGTGCAAATCGCGGCGCACGTAGAGGAAGGCCGGCGCGCCGGGGCCGCCGTTGAGGTACTTGTAGGTGCAGCCCACGGCCAGGTCGGCGTCCGCGCCGCGCAGATCGACGACAACCGCCCCGGCCGAATGGCTGAGGTCCCACAGCGCCAGCGCCCCGGCCCGGTGGGCCAACGCGGTCAGGGCGGCCATGTCGTAGGTGTAGCCGCTCTTGAAGACGGTGTGGGAGAGGCTGAGCAGGGCCGTGTCCTCGTCCATGGCAGCGGCCAGCGCTTCGGCCGGGCCGTGGATGCCGTCGGCCGAGGGCACAACGCGCACCACCACCGGCCGCCCGGCCAGCGCCGCGGCGCTGCGCAGGATGTAGAGGTCGGACGGGAAGTTGAGGTCGTCGGTGACGATGGTGTGCCGCCCCGGCCGGGCCAGCAGCGCCGCCAGCGTCAGCTTGAACAGGTTGACCGAGGTGGCGTCGGCCAGGATGACCTCGTCGGCCGCCGCCCCCAGCAGCCCGGCCAGTTTGCCGCCGATGCGGTCGGGCGCGTCGAACCAGCCCTCGTTCCAGCCGCGCACGAGACGCCCGCCCCACTCGTCGGCGACGGCGGCGGCCAGGCGCGGCGCGGTCGCCCGCGGCAGGCGGCCGAGCGAGTTGCCGTCCAGGTAGATCAGTTCCGTATCATCGATCACGAACCGGTCGCGGAAGGCGGTCAGCGGGTCGGCCGCGTCCATCGCCTGCGCCCGTCGTAGGGACAGAGCTGCGTCTCTGCCCTTCATCCCTCCTCCCTCATCCTTCATCCTTCATCCCTCACTCCAACGCCCGCAACACCGCCCGCACCGGGCTGCCGTCGCCGCCGATGAGCTTCAGCGGGAAGGCCGACAGCTCATAGAGGCCGTCGGGCACGCCGTCGAGCATCAGCCCTTCGAGGATGAGGATGTTGTTGCGCTGTAGGGCGTGGTGGCCGGCCAAATCTTTGCTGTCGAAGGCGTCCATCGACGGCGAATCGGCCCCGTAGAGGACGATGCCCAGGCCGCCCAGGTGGTCGGCCAACTCCGGGCTGGGGTAGACGAACGCCTTATGGAAGATGGTCGTGTCGGCGGCGCTGAGGGGCGAGTGGATCAGCAGGCGCGGGGCGCGGCCGAGGTCGTAGCCCGCGAAGTCGGCCGGCGTGAGCGGCCCGGCGGCCTTCGTGACCGTGACGACCTGGGCCGGCCCCCAGTAGGCCGACAGATCGACCTTGTCCAGCTTCGGCGCGTCGTCCTCAAAATGGTAGGGGGCATCGACGTGGGTGCCGGAGTGGCTGCTGAACAGGACGGTGGAGACGTTCACCGCGCCGCCGTCGGCGATGCTGCCGTTGGGCGTCAGGGCAAAGTCTTTGTCGCCCGGCCAGACGACCATGCCGTTGGTCAGGTCGCGGCTGATGTCATACAGACGGGGTTTAGCGTTCATTGTGTCTCCTTGTGGCGCGATTCGCCCGAATCGCTGGCGGCGAGTATAGAGCAGGAAGGATAGCTGTCAATCAGGCGGCAGGGCCGGGCTTGAGAGGTTTTGACCGTTTCCTATCCATCCCTCGTGCTATGATCACGAGCAGTAGCCGGGTGCGCTTGCCGATGTCGGAGATGACCCGGCCGCTTGGAGCGAAAAAATGTCCTCACGAACGTTCTGGGTTCTGTTGGCTGTGGCGGTGGTGGTGGGCGCGAGCATTGCCTGGATGGATGGCCGTCCGACGTGGGACGACACGGGCATTACTGCCGGTGTGGTGTTGCTGCTGTCGGCGGCGTTCGGCTTCGTCGCGCCGCGGCGGCCCTGGGTATGGGCGCTGGCCATTGGCGGTATGATCCCGTTGCTGGGCATCATCAGAGGGGGGAACGTCGCCAGTCTGCTGGCGTTGATAGTGGCCTTGGTCGGAGGCTACGGCGGGGCTTTGGTTCATCGGGCCATGTATGGCACAATAGCGGCCAAATGAGCCGTACTGTGCGTCGTTCGGTTGTGCTGTTGGTGGCCGGCCTGGCTCTGGCCGGCGCGGCGCTAACGCTCCTGGCCCAGGGAGCGGGGCGGAGCTACGCGCCGATCATCGTCCTCGGCCCGCCGTCAAGTGGTGAGCCGGTGGTCAAGATCAACTTCCAGCCGGCCGCGGCCGAAGTGCCCCCCGGCTATCTGCCCGACAGCGGCGCGGTCTTTGCCGACCGCGGCAACGGCTTCGCCTACGGCTGGAATGCCGACAACAGCGCTGCCACGCGCGAGCGCAACGCGCCCGAGGCCTACGACCAACGCTACGACACGCTGATTCACCTGCAAAAGCCGGAGAACCCCGACGCCGTCTGGGAGCTGGCCCTGCCGCCCGGCGTCTACGATGTCTACGCCGTGGCCGGCGACCCGGCGGCCGGCGACGGCTTCATGCACAGCACGGCCGAGGGCCAGACGCTTCTCTCCGGCGCGCCCAACGATAGCCGCCGCTTCATCGCCGGCACGCTGAGCGTCACCGTGAGCGACGGCCGCCTGACCGTGCGCAGCGGCGCGTCGGCGGTCAACAACAAGCTGCTCTTCCTGGAGGTCTATCGCACGGCGACGCTGCCGACGCCTTCGCCGACGGCCACCCGGCCGCCGGGCATGGTTGAGTTGCGCGGGCTATGGGTGACGCGCTTCGACTGGACGGTCTTCAACCACCCGGCCGACCCGGCGCGCATCGACCAGATCGTCGCCAACGCCGCCGACGCCGGCTTCAACGCCATCTTCTTCCAGGTGCGGGGCACGGCCGACGCCTACTACGTCTCCGGCCTGGAGCCGTGGGCGGCGCGCGTCAGCGGCGGCGTCCTGGGCCAGCCGCCCTCGCCGGCGTGGGATCCGCTGGCCTATTTCGTCGAGCGCGCCCACGCTCGCGGCCTGCAACTGCACGCCTACGTCAACGTCTACCCCATCGGCGACCGCACCGCGGCTAACACCTGCCCGCCGCCGCCCGCGGCCACCCCCACGCCGCTGTGGTATCGCCTGCGCGACGCCCACGGCCTGACCAACGACAAGCTCAACGCCGCCCAGTGGACGACGCTCGATGCCGTCTCCTGCGGCGAGTACCAGGTGGCCTCGCCCGCCTCGGCCGCTTTCCGCGAGCACTTCAAGGCCGTTGTCCACGACCTGGTCAGCCGCTACGCCATCGACGGCATCCATCTCGACCGCGTGCGCTATGCCGGCCGCAACACCTCCTGCGACCCGGTCAGCGAAGCCGCCTTCGGCGCGCCCTGCTTCAGCGGCGCGGCCGGCGTCTATGCCGACTGGCAGCGCGAACAGATCAATAGGCTGGTGCGCGAGGTCTACCAGGAGATCATCCTGCCCAGCGGGCGCGACGTGTGGCTGACGGCCGCCGTCTGGCCGACCTACATCGACCGCTGGGGCTGGGGTTATAGCCAGGGGTACAGCGACTACTATCAAGATTCGCAGGGCTGGCTGCAAGGAGGCTACATCGACGCCGTCTCGCCGATGATCTATTCGTCCAATACGCCCAACCCCTTCCCCAACGACCGCTGGCAGACGCTGGTGGCCGACTTCCAGAGTCACCGCGGCCAGCGCTACGTGATCGCCGGCATCGGCTCCGACCAGAGCTTCGATCAGATCGCCTTCCGCATTGCCGCGGCGCGGGCGCTGGGTACGGCCGGCCACGCGCTCTTCTCTTACACGGCGCTGGAGGCCCACGGCTACTTCGATGACCTGCGCGCCGGCCCCTACGCCACGCCCGCGGCCGTGCCCGACCTGCCCTGGCGCAACTGACCACTGCCCACTGCCCACTGATCACCGATGAGCGACGACCGCTTCGACAAGGCCCGATTGGAAGAGATGGGCCGCCGCGCCGAACTGAGCGAGTACGCCTTTGCCTCGGCCGCGCCGGGCGTTGGCCGGCTGGTGGTTTGGCTGCGGACGGCCTGGAATGACGTGGCCACCCGCTGGCACGTGGGCCCGCTGGCCGCCCAGCAGAGCGCCTTCAATGCCACCCTGGTCGAGTGGCTGGCGCGGCGGCAACTGGGGCCGAGCGCCGCGGAGGCCGAGCGTGTTGCCCTGGATCGGGCCGGCGCGCAACTCAACCGCGACACAGCCGCCGTGGCCGCGCGGCTAGGCAGTGGCGCGATTCTCCCGAATCGCAGCAGTGGCGCGATTCTCCCGAATCGCAGCAGTGGCGCGATTCTCCCGAATCGCAG
>ERZ724513.1643-NODE-1643-length-11261-cov-10.278065_pt1 | contig 11261 bp, 8 predicted proteins | sample MGYA00376046_ERZ724513 | MGnify/ENA primary metagenome ERZ724513 (study PRJEB28724, sample SAMN07190883) | activated sludge metagenome | isolation source: activated sludge of sewage treatment plant in Hong Hong | place: Hong Kong | collected 2016-03-17 ... | reverse complement strand
GGCCGGCGGCGCGGCCGGCGATGACAACGCCGCCGTGCCCGTCTGGCGGACGCTGTTTGACCAGGCGCTGGGCGGGCAACCGGCCGGGGAGTGGCCGCGGCCGGCGGGGCTGCACGCCGTCGATGTCTGCGCCCTGTCCGGGCTGCCGCCGTCGCGTGGCGGGCCGGATTGCCCGACGGTGATTGAGTGGTTCGTGGCCGGCACAGAGCCGACGGCTACGGACACGATGCTGCGTGAGGTGGCCGTCAACCGCGAGACCGGCCGGCTGGCGACCATCTTCACGCCGCCGAACCTGGTCGAGCGGCGCGTCTTCACCGTCTTCCCGCCCGAAGCGGCCCAGTGGGCGGCCGACCACGGCATCCCCGCCCCGCCGACCGAATACGATCCCATCCGTCGCGTGCCCACGCGGTCGGGCGGCGCGGCGGTGGCGTCGCCGGAGCCGTGGGCGGTGGTCGGGCGACAGGAGTCGCCTCAAGGGGTCGGGCGACAGGAGTCGCCTCAAGGTCAGTGGTCGGTGGTTGGTTCGGCCGGCGGCGATGATTTCGCCTACTACCGGCTATCGTGGTTCAGCGGGCTGATGCCGGAGGCGATGCATCTCATCGTCGCGCGCGGGGAGACGGCCGTGGCCGATGGCGAGTTGGGCGTATGGGACACGACGCTCCTGGACGATGGCCTCTACACGCTGCTGCTGACGGTCGTGCGCGCCGACGGGACGTTTGACGAGGTGGCGATTCCGGTGAGGGTGGCGAATGGCGATGGCTGAGTTGGGCGATTCAGCAAACGATGCAAAGGGGAGAGTATCCCTGTATGGCCCACAACGAAAGAGGTTGCGATAACCTAATCAGACTGCAAGGAAGATCTGGAATCCAACAGTTGAAGAATTTGCTCTGGAGTGAGAATAGTTAATCCCTCGACGCGGTTGAAGTGGCGCTCATTTAGAGTGAGCAAGGGCAAATCATGCTGCTGGCAAATTGCGGCAATCATGACGTCTTTCACGCCAATGTCCTGGTTGCTGCGAATCAAGGCGTCGTGTAAGGTGGCTGCCCTTGCTGCAGAGGGCGCATCAAATGGCAGAATGGCCATGACCTCCAACAACTGATCCTCGCCTATTCTGCGATTCGCACGGGCTACTCCAAAAAGAAGTTCATAGGCAGTGATCGCTGTAACGAATACCTGTGTATTGCGCACAATCCATTCCAGGGCCGTTGCCGCCGGATCACGACCCTTAAGGAAGGCGATTAGAACATTGGTGTCGATGCAGATCTCGCCGAGTTCCATGATTGCCACGATTGCTCAAGCAGATTCATCGCCTCATCGAAGGATGAATCTTCCGCAAATACGCCTCGTAGATGAAGGAAACTATCCAGCTTGGCCAAACGAAGCGTCTGGCCGTCGAGAATAGCAGTGACTTGGTCTCCTTCTCGCAGCATTAACTTATCCATTAGCTCGGCCGGCAAGGAGATCGTGTTCTCGTCTTTGCTTAAGACCACAAACGTCATCTCATTCCCCTTTTGACCGGAACGCCTAATCCGACGTGCGCCCTGCCAAGTCATCATTATAGCATAGCAGCAAGTTCTCATAACCGATGCGTCCCTACGAACTCAATTCGGACACACATATCATACCCGCTCAATAATCGTCGCGATCCCCATCCCGCCGCCGGCGCAAAGGGTAATGAGCGCCGTGGACAGGTCGCGCCGCTCCAGTTCGTCCAGCGCCGTACCCAGGATCATCGCCCCCGTGGCCCCCAGCGGGTGGCCCAGGGCGATGGCCCCGCCGTTGACGTTGACGCGCGCGGAACCATCGGGCAGGCCCATCTCGCGGATGAACTTGAGGACGACTGAGGCGAAGGCCTCGTTGATCTCGAACAGGTCGATGTCGCCGACGGCCATGCCCGCCTTCTTCAGCGCCCGCTGAGAGGTCGGCGCGGGGGCGGTCAGCATGATCGTCGGCTCGTCGCCCAGCAGCGCGGCCGAGACGATGCGCGCCCGCGGCCGCAGCCCCAGCGCCTCGCCCTTGGCCTTCGACCCGACCAGCACCAGCGCCGCCCCGTCCACAATGCCCGACGAATTGCCGGCGGTGTGGACGTGGTCGATGGCCGTCAGTTGCGGGTACTTGCGCAGGGCGACGGCATCGAAGCCCATCGCGCCCAGGGCGACGAAAGCCGGCTTGAGCGCGCCCAGGCCTTCCAGCGTGGCGTCGGCGCGGGCGTGCTCGTCACAGTCGAGCAGGACGCGGCCGTTGGCGTCGCGAACGGGGACGATGGAAGTGAAGCGCCCTTCGCGTTGGGCGGCGGCGGCGCGCTGCTGCGATTGCAGGGCGTAGGCGTCCACGTCGGCGCGGCTGAAGCCCTCCAACGAGGCAATCAGGTCGGCGCTGATGCCCTGGGGCACGATGTCGAGTTGGCCCATCACCTCGTAGTCGTCCCACATGGCCCCGCCGTCGCTGCCCATCGGGATGCGCGACATCGACTCCACGCCGCCGGCCACGACCAGCTCCTCCCAGCCGGAGCGCACCTTCATGGCCGCCAGGTTGACCGCCTCCAGGCCGGAGGCGCAGAAGCGATTGAGTTGCGCGCCGGGCAAATCCAGGTCCCAGCCGGCGTAGAGCGGCGCGGTGCGGGCGATGTTGCCGCCCTGCTCCTTGACCGGCGTGACGCAGCCGAGCAATACGTCGTCTACCTGTGATGTGTCCAGGTCGTAGCGAACGCGCATCTCGTCGAAGAGCGTCTTCAGCAGGTCAAGCGGCCGGACTTCGTGCAGCGAGCCGTTGGCTTTGCCGCGGCCGCGGGGGGTGCGGATGGCGTCGTAGATGTAGGCTTCAGTGGGCATGGTTTTCTCTTCCTGTCTAACACAGTAGACCTAGACAAAGGCTCTTGCACCAAATGGTCTCTAGTAGAGACCTGCCGTAATGAGTCGGCGGCGTTCCGCCACTCGCTCATCACGATTGAGTCTCAGAACGATCACCGCTCGTTTGCCCGCTCAACGACCAAGCGGCGTAAGCTCCCCGATACCGATTCCACCTTTTTGTCCTGTGGATGACCTACTCAGAAACGCGTGCCTTTAGCATAATGAGAACATGCTCCAGTTCGGCAAGTTCGTCTAGTTCGCGTTGCTCTTCCTCCCCCAAAAGTCCCTCGCTATTGAGCGCAAGCAAACGGCGCAGACGGGTCTGAGCATCTTCAGAAACATGGTACTCACGCACCGCTTCAGGAGTCGGATTCGTAGCTAGAAAAGCGACTACCTCGCTGGCCACTGCTGCTGCTCGCGTTCGAAGCCTGAGAAGCCCCAATTCAATCACTGTTGGCAACCAAGGCCCGATCGGCTGGAGGCGCTCGGCTAGTTCGTCTGGAACTTGAAGCGTCAGATCGATCATGTGTCTACTCCGATCTTCTGGAGCAAGTTGCCATCGATTATAGGCCACTCGCTATCGTCGTTCTAACCACCGCTGCAACGACCGCTGGTTCTCCCCTGATCGTCGTCTGGCGATGATGCCTTCCACACTGATGTCCTTGTCCAGATCAGGCCAGTGGATGCTATCGTTGTCGCCAATCCACTCCACTCGTAAGCATAACTAGATTATACATCCAATTGCCTGGGCCATTGCATAGGCTCAATGAGACGCGGACGAAAGAGGCTTTTGCGGGTGTCCGGGCGAGGGTGTCGCGGGAACAAACGTACACAGCCTGGCGCGACGGCGCGTCGTGGCAGGGCGCGCTGACCGGCCGGGTCATTGCCATCGACGACGCGGGTAACATCACCATCGTCGCCTATACCGAGGCCGGCCGCCAACGCCGAGAACTGGTCGTCTATTCGCGCGCGCCGGGCAGCGCGTGGCAAACGGCGCCCGTCCCGGTGCCGTCGATCAGCGAGTATCCGGTCTTTGGCCCTGACACCGCTATTGATTTGCGCCGCTGCTGATCTACAATGGTAATAGGAGGCTTGGGGCCATGAACAAGAGAATCATCTTCCTTAGTCTGCTACCGCTGATCGTACTGGTCGTTGCCGGTAGGCCTCGATCAGCCGCGAGCCTGGACAGCATCCCGCCTGTCCCCTTACCTGTCTGGAGCAGCGAAGTGGTCGCTGCCGGCCCTACGCTCGCCGGGCAAGGCACGCCTGGGATGGCGCTGGGCGTAGACGACAGGCCGCACATCGTTTTTGGCCAGAGCCAACTCTTTCACGCCTGGCCCGAGAGTACAACGTGGCGCTTCGAGATGGTGACGACGGCCGCTGGCCCCTTCTATAGCCCGGCCATCGCCAGTGATGCGTCGGGCAAGCTGACCATCGTCGCCGCCGCGACCTCAATCACGACCGGCGAAATGGGGTTGCTGGTTGTGTCTCGCGCTGCCGATGGCGCGTGGCAGACGGCTACGGTCGCTCTACCGCGCATCGATGCCGCGCCGGCGCTCTCGCTTGCCCTGGACAGCACTGGCCGGCCGCACGTCATCGTCACCGGTCGCACGGCCGATGGCTCGCCCGCCCTTCTTTATGCCCACGCCTCGCCCGCGGGCTGGGTCAGCGAGACCGTGGCCATTCCCCACGCGCCGCGCGGCCAACTGGCGCTGGCTCTCGATAGTCAGGATCGCCCCGTCGTCCTTTACGAGATCGGCAACCAGCCCGGCCCCGGCGCAACCCTATCGCTCGCCCGCCGCGATGCCGCCGGCTGGCATCACCAAACCGTCGGCGTGGGTCTGATTCTCGTCGGCAAATCGCTGGCCCTCGACGCCGGCGACCGGGCGCACGTCGTCTTCGGCGACAACGACCCGACCCAACTCGTCTACCGCTGGGAGACCGAAGACGGCTGGCAGACGCTCATCGAGCCGGGCAAAGGCTTTGCCCCCAATCTGGCGCTGGACGAGACGGGCCAGCCGCACCTCGTTTACGTCGGCCAGAATAATCACTTGATCTATGCCACGCTGGGCGACGGCTTCTGGAGAGAGACCTGGCTGCGCGAGGCCGAGCCGGCCGGCGGCCACAACACGCTGCGGCTGGATTCGGCCGGCGTGGCGCACATTGCCGTGCTACACGAGGCCGACGGCCTGACCTACATCACCAATCCCAACGATTACTGGCGGTTCGACGCGGTGGCCAAGGAGAGCGCGCCGGGCAGACCGCAGGCGTTGGTGCTGGACGCGGCCGACAGGCCGTATCTGTTGGCCTACAATTCGACTGTGCAACAGTTATACTGGGCGGTCAAGGATGGCGATCGGTGGACAAAAAGCTTTGTCGCCAGCCCGCCCCCAACCGGCCTGGAGATTGCCGCGGCGATAGGGCCGGATGGCGTGGCCCAGATCGCCTATGTGGACAGCGAGCGGGATCAGCTTGTCGCCGGCGCGCGGCCAGCCGGCCAGTGGTTGCTGACGCCCATCACCACCGCCGGCCGCGGCCTGCAATTGGCCGTGGGACAGGATAACCAGCCGCACCTGATCCTGATTCAGAACGACCAGCTCAACTACTGGACAAAGGACAACGGCGCCTGGCATAGCGAGCCGATCAGCCCGGACGGGGGCGTCGTCTACTTCGCCCACCTGGCCCTCGACAGTCAGGGCCGGCCAAAGGTGTTCTACGACCGCGAAGGCTCAGAGCAACTGAACGTCGCCGTGCGCCAGAGCGACGGCGATTGGGCCGCCACGACGCTGCCGTTCCGGCCGTTTCTGGCAATGGCGTTGGGACCTGACGATGCCGCCTATGGTCTCTACGTGACGAATCGCTTCGAGGGTGGCAAGCCGCCGACGTGGTTCATCCGGCTGAATATGGCCGAGCAGGCGGGCAACGAGTGGCAAAGCAGCGGTTTCGACGAGACATTCCCGATGGAAGACCCCGACGGCCGCCTGCTGGTCGACGCCGAGGGCCGGGTCCACGTCCTTGAGCGCAACGGGGCCGGGGTGATGGCCTATCATCAGCGCGACGCGGACGGACAATGGTTGCGCGAATCCCTATTTGGGTTGGGTGGTTTTGCTCTGGCGTTGGGCAGCGACGGCCAGCCGCGTGTCAGTGGCACCTTCGATAATGACCTGCGCCTCTACCGGCGCTCCATCCTCTGGCTGGACGAACACGTCTTGCTGCCGGCCGTGCCCCACCCGGGCTGGTAGCGCCAAGCAGGGCGCGGCCAGCCCCAGAGGCGAGAAGCGCGACGCGACGTGTGCCTCCGGCGGCGATGTGCTACGATCCCGGCAGCCCACTTTTCGGAGAACCGCCATGCACTTCAAGACCATTATCGAGCCATTCCGCATCAAGACCGTCGAACCCATCCGCCAGACGACGCGCGCCGAGCGCGAACAGTTGCTCAGAGAGGCCGGCTATAACCTGTTCCTGTTGCCGGCCGAGGACGTGCTCATCGACCTGCTGACCGACTCCGGCACGGGAGCGATGTCGTCAGGGCAATGGGCGGGTATGATGCTGGGCGACGAGAGCTACGCCGGGGCGAAGTCGTTCTACAAGTTCGAGGCCGCCGTCCGGCGCATCACCGGCTTCAAGCACATCGTCCCCACCCACCAGGGGCGCGCCGCCGAGCGCATCCTCTTCGGCTCCCTGCTCAAGCCGGGCGACATCGTGCCCAACAACACCCACTTCGACACGACGCGGGCCAACGTCGAATATCGCCACGCCGAGGCCCGCGACATCCCCGTGGCCGAGGCCCGCGACCCGGCGCGCGTGCTGCCGTTTAAGGGCAACATCGACCTGGCGGCGCTGGAGCAAACGCTGAGCGACCACGCCGGCCGCGTGCCGCTGGCGATGATCACCGTCACCAACAACTCCGGCGGCGGCCAGCCGGTCAGCATGGCCAACATCCGCGCCGCCAGCGAGGTCTGCCGCCGCCACGGCGTACTTTTCTTCCTGGACGCCTGCCGCTTTGCCGAGAACGCCTGGTTCATCAAGACGCGCGAAGAGGGCTACGCCGACCGGACGCCGCTGGAGATCGCCCAGGAGATGTTCAGCTACGCCGACGGCTGCACGATGAGCGCCAAGAAGGACGGCATGGCCAACATCGGCGGCTTCCTGGCCCTCAACGACGACGCCCTGGCCGAGCGCTGCAAGAACATGCTCATCCTGACCGAAGGCTTCCCCACTTACGGCGGCCTGGCGGGCTATGACCTGGAGGCCATCGCCGTGGGACTGGAGGAGGTGCTGCACGAGGACTATCTACAATACCGCGTGCGCTCCGTGGCTTACCTGGGCGACATCCTGACGGCCAACGGCGTGCCCATCGTCCAACCGCCGGGCGGCCATGCCGTCTACATCGACGCGCGGACGATGCTGCCCCACATCCCGGCCAGCCAGTACCCGGCCTGGGCGCTGTCGTTGGCGCTCTACCTGGAGGGCGGCATCCGCTCGGTGGAGATCGGCTCGGTGATGTTCGGCCGCCAGCCGGACGGCAGCGAGAAGCCGGCGGCGATGGAGCTGGTGCGCATGGCCTTCCCGCGCCGCGTCTACACCCAGAGCCACGTCGACTACCTGGCCGAGGTGATCCTCTACGTCAACAGCATCAAGGACAGCCTTCGCGGCGTGCGGATTGTTAGCGCGCCGGAGGTGTTGCGGCATTTTTCGGCGCGGATGGCGTGGTTAGGCGCGTAGAAAGCGCGGGCCTGAGACTCATCGCGCTCGCGTGGGCGCGGCGACGTTCAGGCCCTGGCGACACATGACCGTCGTGAGCGTCAATGACGACGACGTTCACTCCTGGCATATAGCAGGGAAAAGACAACGGCGAACAGAACGATACCGATAATGTAGGTCACGATGCGAAGAAAGACGGGGTAATTCAGCCCCAGTGGGGGGCCGACGAGCCGGACAAACAGGTATCCATAAAAGGCCCCCACCAGGCCGGCGCTGCCCTGGCCTTGCCCCTCTTCCCAACCCAGCTTCAGGCCCATCAGCAATCCGATGAAACCGACCAGCAGGAGGCAAATTGCCACTACCGTCCAGGGGGCCGTGGTAATGTCCAGTGGGTTGCCGTCCTCCAGACGGACGGCGGCAAAGGCGCCTATAATGGGGGCCACCAGGATACCCGGGAACAGCGCCGCGCCGCAACCGAGGGTTCCCTCGGCGTTGCCAACATCCCCAGGCGACCAGAAATTCAGCGAGAAGCCGGTGGGCATGCCGAGATGATCGACAATGGGAATGTCCACCGAAGAGCCGGTCGCCACGCCCCCTATGGCGCCGATCAGGGCAGCTACCAGGATGGCCGCAAACATGGCCGCGACCAACCCGATGACGCCCACAAGCGCCCCGCCCAGGACAGTGACGATGAACCCATGCGAACCGATCAGCCTGTCGAAGTAATTGTTGACGGCATAGATGCTGGCAAAGGCGCCAATGCCGCCGATGAGCGCTCCGAGGATGCCGAGGACGACCGCCAGACACCCCCCGCCCAGAACGGCCATATGCAGGCGCATGAACGTCCGGCGGGCAAACAGAAACAAGCCCGCGCCGACGATGATGATGGCAATCGGCGCAACGGCCTGGATGGTGGTGAGCAGCGATACGACATCGGGCCGGGCAAAAAAGTCATCGAGCCATCCGGCCGCACTCAGAGCCTCGTCGTCCAATGACCCATCGCAGCCTGTGGCAACGACGAGGAAGATCACAACCAGCAGCGTTAGCCTGGCCGGGAGACGACTCCTCATAGACCCCTACCTGTTCTTAGCCCCAGCGGGGAGCTTGTTGTGACGAAAGAAGTGCTCTTGTGCTGTGGGATTCGCTTCAGCTACGGTCATATCACTCCTCCTGTGCTTGCGTGAAAACGAGTATCCGTTTGCCTATCACACTCATTTATTGGACTAGCCGCGTAGTAACCACTTCGTCTGGCTTCAAGAAACGATAGCGAGAATAGGCTACACTGCTGAATGAGGGACGACACTCCCATCAACAGTATAGAGACGCCTCCACCACCTCTCAATGACTAGAATTCGTCATTCCGCCCAGATAGATCGTGCTGGCCTGCGTTCGATTGCGCGCGTTCAGCTTGCGCAGGATGCTCTTGACGTGGTTCTGCGCGGTGTAGATGGAAATATGCAGCGCCGCCCCGATCTCCGCGTCGGTATACCCTTCGGCGATCAGGTGCAGCACCTCCTGCTCGCGTTCAGTCAGGCCCATGTCTTGCCCCGCTGCCCCGCCCATGTCGCCCTCCATTTTTCGCCAACGACTTTTGGCTATATACTAAGCAGCGCTCCATCGTTCTCAACCGAAATCGGGCACGTATCGGATCAACATCGGGCGACTTCTGGTCGAGGTAGCCGTCACGTGAACGTTGATGACATTACTGTCTCCCTTCTGACCGCGACCCTGCGCGCCTGGCGGCAGGCTGAGGCGCCGCCGGCGGCCTTGCTTGACCTGGACTTCCTGCGCGACACGACCGCCTGGGCCGCCGCGCCCGCTTCGCCGGCCGAGCGCGACGTCCGGCTGCGCGCGCGCGTCACGTCGCTCGTAGTGGCCGAACTCGACCGGCTGCGCGCGGCCGAGTTGCTGCCGCCGGCGAACCCAGCCGCGACGCGGATCGCGCTGCTCCTGGCCCTCGGCCGCGACTTCGGCGGCGGCAATACGGCCCTGGAAGAGTGGAGCGCGCTCTATCACCGCTATCTTGCGCCCGTGTCGCTGAGCGTTGAGGCGTTGGCCCAGGCGGCCCATCTGGACGTGCGCAATTTCCGCCACCGCGTCAACAACGGCGCGCGGCGACTGGCCGAGCAGTTGCAGCAGTTGGAGATGGACGCGCATCAGCGGCTGCGCCACGCCCGGCTGGGTCGCCATTTGCCGCCGGCCGAATACGCGCGGCTGTTCGGCGTGGCCGCGCCGCTGCGCGAACTGACCGACCATCTGCGCCAAGCCGACGGCCCGGCCGTCCTCAGCGTCGAGGGGCTGGGCGGCATCGGCAAGACGGCCCTGGCCCGCGAAGCCGCCTTCGTCCTGGCCCAGAGCAGCGACTATGACGGCATTGCCTGGGTCAGCGCGCGACAGACGTGGCTCAACGACGCCGGGGCCATTGAGACCGCGCCCGACGCTGCCAATACGTTGGCCGATGTCGTCGGCCGGCTGGCGACACAACTGGGCTTCGCCGAGCTGGCCGGGCTAAGCGCCGCCGACAAGCTCGACCGGCTGGCGCCATTTCTCAGAACCGGCCGCCACCTCATCGTCATTGACAATCTGGAGAGCGTCAGCGACCTGGAACTGCTGTTGCCGGCGCTGCTGCCGCTGGCCCGGCCGACGCGCTTTCTGCTGACGAGCCGCCAGACGCTGAGCCACCATCCGCTGGTGACGCGCTTTCCCGTGCCGCCGCTCTCGCCGGCCGACAGCCGGGCGCTAGTGGAATCCGAGCTTGCGCGTCACGGCCACCCGGCCCGGCTGGCGGCCGACGACATGGCCGCGCTCCATGAGGTCGTTGGCGGCATGCCGTTGGCGCTGAAGCTGGTGGCCGCGCAAATGAGCCTGTGGCCGCTGCCGGCGCTGTTGGATAATCTGCGCCGCGCCCGCTACCGCGCTCCCGAAGGGCTGTATCGCTACATCTACCGGCGCGCTTGGCAGTCACTGAGCGACCCGGCACGTCAACTTCTGCTCTCCCTGCTGCCGCTGGCCCCCGATGGGGAGGATGTTGAGTGGCTGCGACTGATGAGCTTTCTGCCGCCCAACGAATTCGGCGATGCCCTGGCCCAGCTGCGCGACACTTCGCTGTTGGAAGTGGCCGGCGAGCCAACTTCGCCCCGCTACCGGCTGCATCGCCTGACGGCCACCTTCCTGCAGACGGAAATCCTGGCTGCCTGGGGCGGCGCGGGCGATACGCCTGTCGAAAGGAGTGAGTCGGCCCTATGAACGCCGCGCCGGAGCCAGGTGCGCGTGCCTGGGACAACGAGGCCCAACGCTGGCGGCGCTTCTACGCCGATCGTCTGCCGGGCCAACTGCGCTTGGCAGTTGACCTCGTGAGCGACCGGCCGGCCGCGGAGGTGCGCCCTCATTTCGATAGTTGTCTCGCCTTGCTCAATGCCGCCGGCCAGCGGGCAGAACTGAGGCTGTTGTGGCTGGCGCTGGTGGATTGTCTGCATCCGTTGCCGGTGCGCTGGGGGGAGTGGTCGGTCTGGCTGGCTACGCTGCGGCGGGCGGCCGACCACGCCGCCGCTCTGGGCCGGCCGGCGCAGCAGGCCGAGTACCTGGCCCACGCCGCCGGCTTGCTACTGAACACCGGCCGGCTGGAACCGGCGCGCGACACGGCCGGGGAAGCGCTACGACTGGCGCGGCAGAGCGAGGCCGCCTGGCCGCTGTGCCTGGCCGGCAGCA